>Ga0265293_10012131_pt1 | contig 11520 bp, 7 predicted proteins | sample Munlanlewell138R_FD_192505 | JGI IMG/M metagenome (GOLD analysis project Ga0265293, IMG submission 192505) | Leachate microbial communities from a municipal landfill in Southern Ontario, Canada - Leachate well 138R | ecosystem: Engineered > Solid waste > Landfill > Unclassified | place: Canada... | reverse complement strand
TACAGCCGGGGGATACCCAACAGTCCGAGGATGCAGAGGATGAGTGAGAGTGCGATGATGATGTAATCGCCGAACCGTTTCTTTTCCATACCCCAACTCTATCGATAGGGGGGAAACGAACAATCGCCTTGCGTGGGTATTCGACTCACCCGTTCGGGTGATTACGTCTCATCCCTTTACAAAGCCGAGCCCATCGCTGATGATTTGCCTATGAGCTACACCAAGATCGTCGCCACCCTCGGTCCGGCGAGCAGCGATTACCAGACCATCCGGGCCATCATCGAAGCGGGGTGCCGCGTCGTGCGCCTCAACTTCAGCCACGGCAGTCACAGTGAGCAGTATGCGCGCTATGCCCATGCCCGGAGGGCCAGCGAGGAGTTGGGCATCCCCATCGCGGTCTTCATGGACCTGCAGGGGCCGAAGATCCGCATCGGGGAGCTCGAGGAGAGCTCCTATGATCTCAGGCGGGGCGATAGTGTGACCATCACGACCGAGCCGGTGGTCGGCACGCGCGCTCGCATCTCCATCGACTACCCGTATCTGCACGAGGAGATCCAAGCCGGGCAGCGGATCTTGATCAACGACGGTCTGGTCTCCTTGCTCGTCACCTCCATCGAAGGGAGGGAGATCCGGTGCACGATGGTCGAGGATGGCACCATCCTGGCGCGCAAGGGGGTCAACCTCCCGCAGGTCCCGCTCTCCCATCTCAGCTCCTTCACCGAGAAGGACAAAGCTGATCTGGCCTTCGCCTTCGAGCACGGCCTGGATTATGTCGCCCTCTCCTTTGTCCGGAGCGCCGAGGATGTGCAGGCGCTCAAGGCCCATATGCAGGCCACCTATGGCAGACTCATCCCCATCATCGCCAAGATCGAGAAACCGGAGGCGGTGGACAACCTTGAGGCCATCATGGCCGAGAGCGGTGCCATCATGATCGCCCGAGGTGATCTGGGCGTCGAGGTGCCCGCCGAGGAGGTCCCCCTGATCCAGAAGTCGATCATCCGCAGCTGCATCGAGGCCGGGCTGCCGGTCATCACGGCGACGCAGATGCTCGAGTCGATGATGTACAACCCCCGACCCACCCGGGCGGAGACCAACGATGTGGCCAACGCCGTCCTTGACGGCACCAGTGCGGTGATGCTCAGCGGCGAAAGCGCCGCCGGCCGCTACCCGCTTGAGGCGGTGAAGACGATGGTGCGTATCGCCCGGTTGACCGAGCAGAGTCCGGCTTTCAGCCGCCAGGTCATCAACCAGATCAGCGCCGCCGACATGCCGCAGAGCCGGACCATCACCGAGGCGGTGGGGTTGGCCACCCGGGAGCTCGCCCTCTCCATCCGTGCCTCATCCATCGTCTGCTTCACCCACAGCGGCTCCACCGCCCGCCTCATCGCCAAGTTCCGTCCCTCCGTGCCCATCATCGCCTTCTCTCCGATCAGAGCGGTCGTACAGTATCTCGCCCTCTCCTGGGGGGTAGAGCCGATTCTCATCGAGGAGCAGACCTCGGTCGATCAGCTTCTCGAGTATGGGCCGAGATACCTCGTCGACAACGCCATGGTCGAGCGTGGGGAGACGGTGGTCATCACCGCCGGGGTCCCGGTGGGGAGCGCCGGCCGGACCAACATGATCAAGGTCGTGGAGATCGAGTAGGATTCTCCTTCATCGCATTCTTGCAGCGGTACATGGCGCTGTCGGCCCGGCTGACCACCTCGCCGAACTTCATCTTCAGTCGGGGGATGTAGACCTCGCACCCGGCGGCCACCCGATAGGAGATCTTCTTATTGGTGGAGAAGGAGACTACGATCGATTCGGTCAGAGCCCGCATCGTCTCAATGGTCACCGAGCTGATCAAGGCGACGAATTCATCGCCGCCGTAGCGGTAGAGTTTGGCATTCTTGGGCAGCAGGTGGGCGATGCGATGGGCAAAGTCGATGAGAATCTGATCGCCCTTGGCGTGTCCTTCGCTGTCGTTGATGCGCTTGAGGTCGTTGATGTCCATGACGATGATGCCGTAGGTCAACCGGTTCGCGGTGCTCGTGATCTCATCGACATCACGGTCGAAGGCGGCGCGGTTGGCCAGACCGGTCAGCGAGTCGGTATAGGCGATGGCCAACAGTACCTCCTCCCTGAGGATTCGCTTGGTGCGCTCCTTGAGGAGCATCAGCGAGTGGGAGAAGAGGATGACCGAGGCAGCCACCATCGCCAGATGCAGCAACAGCGCGCTGTCGAGGATGATGTTGGACGCCAAGAGGATTACTTCGGCGAGGATGGAGACAAGGATGCAGCCGAGGGCCATCAGGAACGAAAAGAGCACCTTGGTGCCCTGTACGTAACAGTAGGCTATGGCGGCGAAGAGGGCGATCAGAAAGAGAACCAGCGCTGCACCGCTGGGGAGCAGCAGGTCGGTGTACTGGGCGACGCCGAAGAGCTGGAGGAAGAAGGTGACGATGTACGTCACCAGAAAGAGGCGGGCCACCCATTCAAAGAGGCGGAACCAGGGCCGCGTAGGATAGGAGTGGACGACGTAGCTGACGAGCAGCATCGGCAGTGAGTAGAGGGCGACGAAGCTCAGGTTCATCGGCATCGCCGGGTTCCGGATGAAGAGGAACTTGCTCGGCGTCTGGCTGAAGACCCAGCTGCCGAGGGCGAGGAGGATCGTACCGAGGAAGAAGAAGCTCTTGCGTTCGGCGATCTCCTGGATGAAGAGCGCAGAGATGGCGATGATGAAGCCGACGAGCAGCAGCGCAAAGCCGAAGGCGAGGGAGGGCCAGCACTCCATCTCGCCGAGGACGAGGCTGGCCTTGCTGCCGGCCTTGACCTGATGGATATTTCCGGAGAAGAGGTTGTTGGAGGTATAGTGGTAGGTGAGGGTCAGAATTTTGCCCCGCATCTCGTAGGGGATGCGGATGAAGTGGGGGGTGGAACCACCGAAGACCGGGCGCGCCCACCCCTTGGACGGACCTTCGTAGGTGTAGATGGACACTCCATCGACGCTCACGGTGAGCTCACTCATGCTGGTGAGGACCAGGATGGCGGTGTTTTGGTTGGGAAACTCATTCGGCATGGTGCGGCTTGCCTGCCATGTCCGGCCGCGGTAGGGTCCGTCCAGGCTGTACGGCAGCGTCACATCGACGGCGATGATGCGACCGTTCTCGCTGATCGTCCAGCCGCTGTCCCACGAGACGACGTCATCGGTGGCCACCGGCTCGATGGTGAGAAAGGAGTCGAGGTAGAGGGAGAAGAGCAGCGTGATGGCGACAAGGACCAAGAGGATCCGTTGTACGATCGGCTGGTGCATCGAACCTCCTACTGGACCAGCCGTTGGATCTCCGGTTGTCCTTTTTCGTTGTTCCGTCGTTTGATAAGTTTCTCCCCCTCCAGCTTGGAAAGGAGGTTCGAGAGACTCTTGTAGCTCGAGCGCTCGATCATCCGGCTCTTGTCCATCTGATGGAACTTGGTGCCCACGAAGCTGACCAGCTGCCAGCTGTCGAACTCGAAGGAATCGACGACCTTTCTCATCAACTCCTCGACCTGCAGATCGATCTTCTTGGTGTCGCGCTTCTCGGTCGTCTTCTTGGCCTTCGCCGCACCCGCCTCCTTGCTCTCCTCGACCTTGGGTTTCGGCATGAAGTTCTCGATGATGAGGATCTCGTCGACGCAGTTGTTGAAGATCGGTTTATCGGCGACCATCTCCTTGGTCACCAAGAAGACCTCCTTGCCGTACTTGCGCAGCATCTCCATGATGACGGTGAAGTCACTGTCGCTGGTGATGAAGACATAGCGGTCGATGACCGGCATGTTGATGATGATCGTCTCCAGCGCCTCGAGGCTGATGATCAGGTCGGCGCGGTTCTTGTGCGTCGCCGTGATGGAGGGGGTATCGCGGATGGTGAAGTTGTACTCCACCAGCTGTTTTTCCAGTCGTTTGATGGCCTTGCTGTTGCCGCAGGCCATCTTGATGACGAAGATATTCTCCTCGTCGGGGCTCTCGTTGTGCCGGAGTGTCAGCTCGTCGATGAGGAGTTTCAGGTCGAGGGCGGTGGGGATGTTCTCCAAATCGATATAAATGGCGTTGTTCTTTCTTCTCATGGCCACATCATACTCCACCTGTTGAGTTTACGGTAGGTCAGAATGGCGCTTCACTCTCGATACATACCATCGAGCCCGTCAGCGGGTGGATGAAGCGCACCTTCGTGGCGTGGAGCGCGAGGCGCTCCTTCATGCCGCTGCCGTAGAGACGGTCGCCGAGGATAGGATGGCCCAACCCCTTGGGGTGGGCGCTGTGCAGGCGCAGCTGATGGGTGCGCCCGGTTTGAGGGGTGAAGCGAACCCGGGTGACGAACGATCCGTCGCTTCGTTTCTCCACCCCCAAGCGTTGCCACTTCGTGGTTCCCTGCTTGCCCCCCTCCTCATCGTACACCTGGTAGGGGCGGTTGGTGTAGTCGCTTCGGAAGGCCAGCGTAATGATCCCGCCCTCTTCTCGAACGATGCCCTCCAAGAGCGCTTCGTACTCCTTTTCGACCGCTTGCTCGCGAAAGAGGCGGTGCATCGCCGAGAGTGCCCTGCGGTTCTTGGCCACGATGACCAGGCCGCTGGTATCCATGTCGAGGCGGTGGACGGCACACTGGCGCGGTGCGTCGACAAAGAGGCGGCGCACCCGCGTCTCGACGCTGTCCTGCATCGAGGCATCATTGCCGGGCACGGAGAGCAGCCCGCTCGGTTTGTTCACGATGACCAGGTCCCGGTCCTGGTAACGGATATCCAGGCGCAGCAGGCAGGAGAGGATGGGACGGCAGCGCTCCTTGCACGGCTGATGGAACGAGCGATGAGCGCTTCCCAAGCCGTAGAAGAACTGGGCCATGCTCACCGGCCTGAGATCATGCCGGAAGGCCCAGCTGAAGAGCTTGGGCTCGCAGCACTCCCCGCTGCCGGTGGGGATGGGCAGCGGGCCGAAGATCTCGGCCAGAGAGTGGGATGATCCATCGATGGCGGTGAGGCGAAAGAGGGCGTTGTAGGCCGTCAGTGCCTCGTGTGAGAGGCCGGCGCGCTGCGCTGTGAGCTCCGCCCTCCATTGTGCATCGGTACACGATTCGATGGCGCGCCCCAGCGCCTTGATGGGCCGGTCGTACCGGGCGAGGTAGGCCCGGTAAGCCTCTTCATCAAGGGGGTGGGGCACCCACCCGGCTATGGTGCGCCGTCCGCCCAGCTGGCCGCTGAAGGCTTTAAGCAGCACCTCGTTGCCATCGGCATCGAGGGCGGTCATCACCGCGAACATCCGCCCCTCTCCAGGCAAAAAGAGCTGTGATGTCGGCAGGCGGGAGGCGCCATCGAAGTCGATGACGCCGGTTGCATCGAGGAGGTGCATCAGGTAGCGGGCGTGGATCTTGGCCGGGTATTCAGGCAGCGGCGCGCACATGGCTCTTCTGCCCCATCCAATCGACGGTGAAGTAGTAGATGATGAAGATGATGCTGCTGATGGACCAAGTAACCGGATAGGCCCAGAAGACGACGCGGATATCGTGGTAGATGGCCAGGCCGACCTGGATGAAGATGATACGGAAGACACACCAGACGGCGAGCATGACGAGCATCGGGATGATCGACTTGCCCGCCCCGCGGTAGATGGCGGCCATGGCATGGCTGAGGGCGAGGGGGAAGAGGAGGAGGGAGCTGATCTGTGCCTTCTGTACCCCGTAGTAGAGGACCTCCGGGTCGCGGCTGAAGAGCGCTATCATAGGGGTAGCGCCGAAGTAGAGCAAAAGCCCGATGCCCTCGGCGATGAGCATGGCGAAGAAGATGCCGAAGCGTGCGCCTTGCCGTACCCGTTCATACTCCCTGGCTCCGAGGTTCTGGCTGGTGAAGGTGGTCAAGGCGAGTGCGAAGGCGGTGATGGGGATGAAGGCGAAGCCTTGGATGCGCATGAAGGCGCCGTTTCCGGCGATGGCCGAGGCGCCGAAGAGGTTGATGGAGTACTGCAGGATGACGTTGGCAAACGATGTGACGGAGTTCTGAATGCCCGACGGAACGCCGAGGCGCAGCGTCTCGGCTGCGAAGCGACGGTGGATCTTGATCTTTCGGATTTCCACACGGACCCAGTCTCTCGTGGTGAAGAGGAGGCGAAAGCTCAAGAAGACGCTCACCGTCTGGGCGATGACCGTCGCGTAGGCGACTCCGGCCACCCCGAGGTTGAACTTCAGTACGAAGAGCAGGTCCAGAACAACGTTGAGCACCGCCGAGACGGCGAGGAACTTCAGCGGGTTCTTGCTGTCGCCGACCGCCTGCAGGATACCGCTTGCGGTGTTGTAGAGCACCAAGGTCGAGATGCCGGCGAAGATGATGCGGATGTAGGTCTCTGCATCGACGAAGACATCCGGTGGGGTCTTCATCCAGGAGAGAATCACCGGGGCGAAGTGGTAGCCGAAGATCGTCAAGAACAGCGAGCTGATGAGGGCGAGGGCGACGGTGGTGTGTACCGCCTTCTCCACCGAATCCTTTTTGCCCTCGCCGAAGGAGCGGGAGATGACGACGCCGGCACCGACGAAGATGCCTTGAAAGAGGCCGACGAGCAGCATCGTCAGGCTGGAGATCGAGGAGATGGCTGCCAACGCCTCCTTGCTGACGAAATTACCGACCACGAGCGAGTCGATGGTCTGATAGAGTTGCTGGAGAAGGTTGCCGAAAAAGATGGGAATTGCGAAGGAGATGAGGTTCCGCTTGATCGAACCACTGGTCATGAGCTGTGAATGAGTTCCCATATCTGACTACTCTAAATCATCACCCTCTTTGTTGCAACCAGAGGGTGGAAAATGTATCCATTGTACGCACGAAATCCAGGATAGTGTGCTATGATATGGCGAGAGGAACGAGAAATCGATGGACCAAGGGATGGTGAGAGATAGTCATAGTAGACACATCATGGATGCTGACTGCATGCATTGAGGATGACCGCTGATTTTTGTTAAGATAGACCCAAGGCGGTCAAGTACTCCGGCACTGACATGTTGGGGATGACCGCTGATTTTTGTTAAGATAGACCCCGAGGTGATCGGCTCTGTTGCAATAATCCGTTGGGGATGACCGCTGATTTTTGTTAAGATAGACCATATGGATTGGAAATGCCTTTGGGCCAAAGGATTATTGGTCATTCAGGAATGATAAAATGGTGAAACGGTTGAGAGGTATCGTAGTCAATTCTCATTTTTCCTTGACGGCTGTCATGGGAACGGGTAAGATTCAGCTATCTTAACAAAAGTCAGCGATTATCTCTAATAAGACGTTAGTCGCAAAATGCCTCCGGTTCCGGAGGCTCTTTTATTCGAAGAGTAGTCCTTGCTCGGGCGGGTCAACGGAAATCTGTTGTTTCCCATAGAAAGTTCGTGTCATGCCAAATTGGCGATCAGTGATGAAGAAGATCGAGACATTACCGTTGGGTGGAACCTTCTCTTCAACAAGGTTGGCCAATGTTTCTGCTCGCTGTTTTGAAGGAACATAATAGACATAGAAGGAGAGCTGGAAGCGTTTGAAACCCATATCCAACAAGTCATTTCTGAATCTATTGGCCCGTTTTACGTCAATCTTGGTCAACGTCGGGATATCAAATCCTACAAATACCCACATAGCTTTATATGATCCAAGCATACTCAGGTTTTGGGAACTCAATGGAGTTCTGTTCCTTGGTGAGGAAATTGAGATAACTCATGACATACAAACGGAGCGCATTGGTTAATTCCATCTTGTTATTTCTAAATGTAACTGTCGTTGCTGTAAGTTGCATTAGCAACTTCTTCTCTTCAGGAATGAGTACAGGTACTATGCCATACTTCGCTCCGATGCTAATTACCAGTGAATCCACCATCGGTCTGAACGGTTCCATAAGATCATCAATCAAGCTAAAAGGATTAATGCGGTTGGAATGAAAGACGCCTTGCGATGGGAGGAGGCCAACGTCTACAACCGCTCTTGCTACTGCTGACCGTAGGATGGTGTATCCATAATCAAGCTTTGCGTTTATCTCATTGGTTTCGTCTGATCGATAGAAATTTCCACCAAGCAGTGCCTCAAAGTAAATCTTCGCTCCCTGTGCCTCATTGTTGGTTGGGTCTCCAGAGAGGACATTCTTGGCGAGAACATGAAGCTTTCGAGCATCTGCGCGTAATCCCACTGAGTCTAGGAGGTCTCCTTGAAATTGTAACTTTGCCATGATGATTTGCTGCCACGATTGTTTCTTGCGTGGTAATGAAGCCTGAAGTTGGGCTTCCATTCGTTTTGCGGTATCTGTATGTTGGTACATTGGCAGCAACATCCCCAACGGGAGATGTTGCTCATCGCAAAAGGTCACAGGAATCTTGTTGTGTAGACATGCTTTGAAGAATGCATCAGAGTACCGGAATCCAAAACCATGACAGATAATCGAATGGATATCTTGGAAGGGAACCTCCGTCTTGTTCCCATCCTTTTCTACAATCAGTTTGTTGTGGTGGGTATGGAGGAAGTACCCCGACCCACCTAGATCGACTACCCTCCACACTTCTTACTCCTCCTTGTCTTTCAACAGTGGAGATACGTATTGGACAAGGCCTGCTGGACTGAACTGAATTTTTCGTGCATCCAGAGATTGGACAGATCCAAGAGTGAAACTACCATCCTGGCCCCTTTTTGCTTTAGCTAGGTTGGAATAGAAAACCTGAAACCCTGACTCTCTCTCCGTAAAGGTGTTGATTACAATGAAAGTCCTTCCAAGCTTTGCGTTGGGAAGTCTTGTTCTGGTTGTTCTCTCGGTATTTGATTCACTTTCAGCGGGGGTAGGGTCAGCTGCTCTGACTTCGCATACATCTCCTTGGTAGAGCCGCACATACAGGGCGTGACCTTCTTTTTTATACGTGGGCTGGAAGTTAGGGTTCATTGCTTGAACCTTTCTGATAATCTCTCCTCTGAGTTTACCGTTGGTATCGTGGTAGAAGTCGAGACAGAGATGAGATCCAGTATCGAATGCAGAGCCAGTTCGCGAATCTGTTGGTTCTTTGACTACAAACGTCTTGATCCGAGAGTTGTTGGAGAGCAGAGAATACGCCCCTCCTGTCATTTCGAGGGCTCTTTTACTGATAGTCTTCCTGCTGATTTCCAGTGGCTTCTTTTCCGAGGCGATCAATTCTCTGTTTGTTTCTTGAAGAGCATCCTCAGCTTTGGTGAGCATGGCTTCATATTGGGCGATGATAGTTTCGTTTCGTGCCTGAATCGCTTCGATTCTCTCCTTTAGAGAAGGAGAGTACCACTTGGGATGATGCTTTGAGTACTTTCCCTGTATTGCGGATCTGACCTCTGCGGTACTACCATCCTTGACTTGGATTTCTCTGACTCGTTTGTTGACAACGAAGACCAGTTCATTACCATGTGGGTTTGCTCCAATGACAGAGTACATCGTATCCTTTACAAGCTGTCCGTTCAGGGCGTGATCAGACTTGTAGCTGACAAAGGTACTCAGCTCCATAAAGGCAAGGATCTCCTTACGAAAAATCTCCTTGTATTCCTCTTTGGTGAGGTTCGGATACCGCTGGTGGTTTGGAACCGGAAGGTCACGTTCGATCTCCTGTGCCAAGACCCTAGTATTCGATTGTGTGTTGATGAATTTGATCAGAGAGCGTGTGCAATAGAGGGCCACGGTTGCATCGAGGGCGTGGTGACGGTTGTCGTTGCGGTTCTTTCGAGCGGTGGTAGGCGTGGCCTTCTTATCAACATGTTTGGTGCCAAGCTGCTCGGCGATGCCCTGAAGGTTCCACGCCCTCCTCAGGATGCTTGTCTCTCGTCCATTGAGAGAACGAACAGCGGTGAAGCGCTGTTGTCCTTCATCATAGAGGCAACGCAAATACTCAAGAGTCGCCTTGGCGATGTAGCTGTTGTCGCTGATGAACCGAGAGGCAAAGCCTCGACTGGCGAGGTATTTGGCATACTGTTCGTCGGTAATCTCGAACTTTTTCCGTTTTAGACGCATTATTGGGTTATCGCGAAGGTCGTGCATAATCTGTCCCCAAAGAGGAGAGGCAGAGAAGGCTGCATATGGGGTTCGCTTACCCTTTTCTCGGTTGCAATGTACATGGGCCAGTACCTTATTGCCATAGGAGTTGTCGCCGGTGTCCTCCTTCGGGAGGATATGATCGATATCCACATTGCTGGTTGCGATATCCGTAACACTGATAGCTTTCAGACAATAGGGGCATTTGAACCGTTGATCCGCATAGAGTCTGAAATGTTCGATGTACTTTCGAGAGAGGTTGTTCGGAGCACAATACTCTTCCCAGATTCGGGTAGCTTCTCGCTCGAGAACTCCTTGCTCACGGGAGATTCGATCGCGCTCTTCAGCACCGACTTTTATCTCCCTGGCCAACTCGACGACTATCTCTTCTGGCTTTGACCCAAAGATTTCCATGATTTCATTGACAAGCTTGCGCAGTTCATTGAGCGTTTGATGGACAACCGGGTTGGCAATCTTGCCATATCGCTCCTCATCGGCGTTGGTGTGCGGCTTGGCAAAGCCCGAGTGCTCCCGTCGCTCCTTGAAGGCTGAGTGCCAATACTTGCCGGCAAGGGCTTGGGTGGAACCGGTGAGTACCTTCCCATAGTAGGGCAGTGATGACTGAGTTTCGATGAGGGAGTGGTCCACGAGCTCACCACTGTCCATCGCCTGTGCGATCGCCTCGGTAAAGGTCAATCCATCCTCAATGTGTTTCATGAGCAGCTTGGTCGCTGTCTTGCCTATTGGTCCATAATCGCCGATGAGTTGGATGGTCTTCAAGGCATCATCCGCCTCTGCTGTTGAGAGGTGAAGAGTTTCGATGAGAAAGGACCTCAGTTGCTCATCGTCCGGGATGTTGGTCCACGCAAAGAAAAAGGAATCCTGCTCCTCTTGCGTGAGGCGATTCCAGAACGGTTTCTCTTCAAGAGAGGTGAAACGGAATCCCACAATCTTCTGTGCAGACTTCTCTTTGCCTTGGAGAATGATGGTACTTTGCTTTAGGCTCGGAAATATTGCCCTGATCGAAGGGACGGTGAGCGTCTTTCCTGATCGAGCGATTGAGAACAAGGTTTTCCGCTGTTCATCGGAGAAGGGGGTACGAGAGTAACGAATATATGAGGAGCCCGGAGCCTGGGAGGGGACTTCGATGCGTGCGTTGTTGATAGCCTCCCAAAGTCTGCGCTCCTCGTTGAGGAAGTGACAGCGAGGCAGTTTTTTCTCATCAGGGAAGTACGGACAGTTGTCGGGCTCCGGTACGATCTTTTCGTTCTCATAGAGAACGGCTGCCCGGATACGAGCACAGTACTGATCGGTGAGCGTCTCCGGATGATACGTCTGTTGCGTTGAAAGGAGCGTATCGAGCTCTTGAGTGATGATATCACGCGTAGGGACGGGAACGCCCTTCCCCTTCAACGCAGCGACATTCCTGAAACCGATGTGTCCATCGGCGTTGAAGTCAGCGAGGACTTCGATGAACGTTTTCAATCCTTTCTCTTGGGCTAGCGTACTCGTGGTAC
>Ga0265293_10012130_pt1 | contig 11520 bp, 9 predicted proteins | sample Munlanlewell138R_FD_192505 | JGI IMG/M metagenome (GOLD analysis project Ga0265293, IMG submission 192505) | Leachate microbial communities from a municipal landfill in Southern Ontario, Canada - Leachate well 138R | ecosystem: Engineered > Solid waste > Landfill > Unclassified | place: Canada... | reverse complement strand
AACCAATAAAAAGAGCTCACGCCCATCGCTGCGAAACATTGAAAGTTCCTGCTTTAAATCCTCAATGGCCGCTTTACCGAAAAGAATAGTATTTTTACTTGACATCGTATAGAATCTGTTTATTGCAAAGCTAAGCTATTAAGGCATAGGAAAGTCTGAATCTGAAAAATTCAGATTAAAAAAGCTGTAAATCAATAAAAGGCAGCCATCAATAGCTCGAGGTGACTGAATGGAATACCGTATAAACGACTGACATCATGGTTGGTGAGTTTACCATTATAGATATAAACGCCTTTGGCCAAAGACCTATTGACGCGCAGCAGATTTTCGAGGCCTCCGCTTTCGCCAATCTGCAGCAGCAAAGGCATAAAGAAATTGCTAAAGGAAATAGAGGCTGTCCGCGGAACGCGCGACGCCATATTTGGGACGCCATAATGCGTAACGCCGTGAACCTGGTAAACCGGATCATGGTGCGAGGTAGCTTTGATGGTTTCGAAGCAGCCGCCCTGATCGATGCTGACGTCGATAATAACAGCACCTTTCTTCATCGACCTGACCATCTCTTCACTGATAAAACAAGGTGCAATACCATCCTGGATATGCTTCGCAGCAATAACGACATCGGCTGTTTTGAGCGCCTCGCCAATCAGGTTCGGCTGGAGCGCAGAGGTGAATAAACGTTGGCCGACATTATTTTGAAGGATACGCAGTTTGTACATGGAATTGTCGAAAATCTTTACCAGACAACCCATTCCTAAAGCCGCTCTGGTAGCGTATTCCGCAACATTTCCAGAGCCGATAATCACCACTTCTGTTGGGGCAACACCCGGAAAACCACCCAGCATCGTGCCGTTTCCGTATTTTGGATGGCAGAGGTATTCGGCAGCGATCAGCATCGCCAGGTTTCCGATGATTTCGCTCATGGAGCGCAACAGTGGCAAAGCACCGGTTTTATCCTGTATATACTCGAAAGCAACGGCTGTAAGCTTTTTTGTCATCAAGGATTGATACCAGTCTCTATCGTGATTTCTGAGCTGCAGAACAGAGAAAAGCGATTGTCCTTTTTTGAGTAAGCTAAGTTCCTCACCTCGCGGAGGCGCAACTTTAAGAATTAAATCTGCTTCATAAACCTCACCTATTGTTTCCACTACCTCAGCACCTGCTTCAGCAAATTCGTGATCCGTGAAGTGGGAAGGGATGCCTGCTCCGCGCTGGAACAGAATGCGGTGGCCATGATTTGTAAGCAGCTTTACCGCTTCCGGCACGAGCGCAATACGACGTTCATCGGGATTCTGTTCAGTCGGAATACCAATAGTCAATTGGTTTTTGCGGTTGGCTACTTCCAGCTTTTCCTCCTGCGGCATAATTGCTGTGCTGCCGGCAAATTTAATATATTGCTTTCCTTCGTTCATAGTTATTATGCTTAAACTCCGATGAGTTTGCAGGTTATATTTCGAATTCCGGTTTCTTCATCCGGATCAATAAGTACTTCTACGTGTTTTTCAGGCAAAAGTTGCGCTATTTTTTCCGGCCATTCAATCAGACAAAGATTTCCGCTGAAAAAATAGTTCTCGTAACCAATGTCGTATGCCTCTTCCAGCTTGTTGATGCGGTAGAAGTCGAAGTGAAATACTGAATCATTTTCACATGTAAGATACTCATTTACAATAGAAAAAGTCGGGCTATTTACCTCATCCGACACTTGAAGCAGTTTGCACAGGCTTTTGATAAGGGTTGTTTTGCCGGCACCCATTGATCCATAAAAAGCCATTACGGGTGCAATTTCTTTGTGTTGAATAAGCCATTGGGCGGCGTCACTCAACGCTTTGGGCTGAGCGGCAACAAACTTTGCGGTTATCATACCAATGATTTGGGCTTTAAGTGAATCACCGGAATCATCATTTCATACATGGAAATGCCGCCATGCTGAAAGGTGTTTCGGTAATAGTTGACGTAATGATTGTAATTATTTGGGTAGGCGAAAAAATCTCCGGCGCGGGCAAAAACGTAAGCTGTACTCACATTGATGCGGGGCAGAAAAACATCCTCGGGATTACGCACTTCGAAAACTTCTTTTGAGTTATATTTCAGGCTTTTACCATATTTATAACGCAGGTTTGTGTTGACATTTCGATCGCCTAAAATCTTAACTGGATCTTTAACATACACTGACCCATGATCGGTTGTAAGAATAATTTCCGACTTTTTCTGGGCGATAAAGCGGATGATCTCGAAGAGGCTGGAATGCTCAAACCAAGACCTCATTAGGGAGCGGTAAGCAGGCTCATCTTCAGCTAGTTCGCGAATCATCTCCATTTCGGTTCGTGCATGCGACAACATATCCACGAAGTTGTAAACGATCACATTTAGCTCGTTGGTCATCAGGTTTGACATATTTTCAGCCAATCGTTTCCCGGCATTTAAGTTGAGGATTTTATGGTAAGAAAATTTTACGTCTTTGCCGTGACGGCGCAATTGCTCGCCTAACAATTCTGATTCAAACTGATTTTTCGTGCCTTCGTCTTCCTCATCAACCCAATACTGCGGATACTTTTTGCGTATCTCGTTAGGCATCAAGCCCGCGAAAATTGCATTGCGGGCATATTGCGTCGTTGTGGGCAGTATGCTACAATAAATTTCGTCTTTTTCCACCCTGAAATACTGTTCAATTAGCGGCTGAATAACCTTCCATTGATCGTAGCGTAGGTTGTCGATGAGAAGAAAAAATACGGGATTTTGGGTATTATTGAGTAGTGGCAACAGTTTATCACGCACTAAAGTATGCGAAAGCACAGGCTTTTGCTGACCGGTGCCGTTGAGCCAGTTGATATAATTTTTTTCTATAAAGCGCGAAAATTGGGAATTGGCTTCGTCCTTTTGCATATTTAGCACCTCACGGATGCCTTCATCTGCAGCGCGTTCCAGCTCGAGTTCCCAGCGGTTGAGCTTTTTAAAAACCTCTGTCCACTCCTGAAAATCGAGCTTGTTATTGAGTTCCATACCGATATTTCGGAATTCCTGTTGGTAGCTCATGGTCGATTTCTCGCTCACAAGTTTGCGGTTTTCAAGGTTGCGTTTCAGGCTCAGCAAAATCTGGTTTGGCTTGACCGGTTTTATGAGGTAATCCGCGATATTGCTACCAATAGCGTCTTCCATTATTGACTCTTCCTCGCTTTTGGTTATCATCACCACCGGCAAGTTGGGGAAGTCGGCTTTAATTTTTTCCAAGGTCTCGATGCCTGAAAGGCCGGGCATGTTTTCATCCAAAAAGATGATATCGAAAGGCTGTTCTCTGACTAAATCAAGTGCTTCATCACCATTATTTACGGCCACCAGCTCATAGCCTTTCTGTTCTAAAAATAGGATATGCGGTTTTAGCAAATCAATCTCATCATCAGCCCAAAGAATACGAATTTTATCCATAAGTTTTTTTTTCTGTGTAGTTGAAAACGTTTCAGCCACGGTTTACAATTATTCAAAAAGGGTAGAGATGTCGGCGATAATCTTAATTTTGTAGTTCAAATGCGTAAAAGGCCGGTTTTATTGTTTAACCCCTGACCGTTTGTACAAAATTAACAATTATTATGCCTCCAGAACGCTCCAACAAGAAGAAAATATTCAACGATCCCGTTTACGGTTTTATCAGCATTCCCGATGCACTCCATTTTGATTTGGTAGAACATTCTTATTTCCAGCGTTTGCGACGTATCAAACAACTCGGGCTCACGCATTTAGTTTATCCGGGAGCGCTGCACACGCGTTTTCATCACAGCCTTGGCGCCATGCACCTAATGCAGCAAGCTATCTATATTTTACGAAACAAAGGTTACACCATCAGCCGGGAGGAAGCCCGCGCCGCATCATTGGCAATTTTATTGCATGATATTGGTCATGGCCCCTATTCGCACACATTGGAACAGACTATTATTCAAGGTGTTTCACATGAAACTATTTCGCAACTCCTGATGCAGCAACTCAATTTCGAATACCAGGGCGCGCTGGATGAAACGCTGGCAATATTTAGCGATTCGCATCCAAAAAAATTCTTGAATAAATTGGTATCCAGCCAATTGGATATGGACAGGATGGACTATTTGAAACGCGACAGCTTTTATACCGGCGTAACGGAAGGCAATATCAATGCCGATAGACTGCTGGCCATGCTTGAAATTGTTGACAATGAGCTATGTATCGAAGCCAAAGGAATTTATTCGGTAGAGAAATTCTTGGTAGCCCGCCGGCTGATGTATTGGCAGGTTTATCTGCACAAAACGGTGCTGAGCGCAGAAAATGTCCTGATGAAAGTGCTACTTCGTGCCCGCGAAATTGCACCTGAGGTGATACAGAAAGTTACCGATCCGCTGGCTTATTTCCTACTGAAAAAAGAAGGATTTGACGACCTGCATAACGACAAACTAACATTGAGTTTATATTGCCAGTTAGATGATTTTGACGTGTTTACGGCACTGAAGTCCTGGTGTTCGCATCCTGATCCGATTTTGAGTTATTTGAGCAATGCGATTGTAAACAGGCAGCTTTTTAAGGTGGAGTTGTCCAACAATGAATTTTCAGAAGAAAGAATTGCAGCCTTGAAACACCAAGTTAACAGGCATTTTAAGTTTTCGGACAGTGAATTTGAATACCTGCTGATCAGCGGAAAAACCTCCAATCATGCCTACCATCCACAGCAGGCGAGCATAAATATTATTTACAAAGATGGTAGCATCAAAGATATTTCGGAAGCTTCGGATCAGCTTAATATCAGCGTTTTATCACATCCTGTTACCAAATACTTTTTGTGTTATCCAAAGATTTTCGCCACGGAATAAATCTCATTTAACGCAAAGCGGCCAATGATTCGGTGATGTGTTTTTTAGCGTTGAACTGTGAGTTGAACTGGTGAATGAGTTTGCCTTCCTTGTTAAATATGTAGGTTACCCTTCCCGGCAGCAGGCCCAACATGCTTCGCGGCACACCAAATTTTTTGCGGGTTTCATTACCTGGATCACTCAGCAGGTCGAAAGACAACCGGTATTTTTCAGCAAATTGCTTATGTGACTCCACCGAGTCGGCACTGATTCCAAACACGCGAGCACCGGCATCAGTAAAATCTTCAAACTGATCGCGGAAAGCACAGGCTTCGGCGGTGCAGCCAGGCGTATCGTCTTTGGGATAGAAATAAATAACAAGCGCTGACTTGCCAACGAGATCGGCGCTGCGTATGCGCTCATTGTTTTGATTGAGCAATTCAAATTCGGGTAAAGTATCGTAAGGTTCCATGATGTATATTAATACGTTGCGTTATCCAATCAAGTGATTTAGTGCGGTTTCGATATCCGGAGATTGAAATTCGTAGCCCGCTTCAATTAAGCGTTGGGGCTTAACGTGATTGCCTTCGAGCAGCATTTCCACTGCCATTTGTCCCATCAGGAGTTTTAGCACAAAACCTGGCACAGGCAGCCAGCTGGGACGACCGAGTGCTTTGCCAATGGCCGCAGCCAAACTGTGCTGACGCAAAGCTTGCGGAGCGGTGAGGTTGTAGGCCCCCTTGCTATCGTTTTTCATCAGCAGGAAAAGTATTGCGCCGAGCTGATCTTCGAGGTCGATCCAGGAAACCCACTGCTTACCGGAGCCCATCTTGCCGCCGACAAACAGCTTGAAAGGCACCATCAGAGGCTTGAGTGCGCCGCCTTCGGGTGTTAAGACCACACCAGTACGCAACAGCACCAAACGTTCGGTATATGGCAGGAATTCAGTGGCTTTATGTTCCCACATTTTCGAAAGCTCGGCCAGGTAATTATGGCCGGCAACATCTTTTTCTGTAAACAACTTCTCTTCGTGGTTGCCGTATAGGCCAATGGCGGAAGCTTGTAACACCACTTTTAATTTGATGTTGCCTCTTTTTAGCAGCTCTACCAGCTTCTCGATAGGTTTCAGACGGCTTTCTTCGAGCATTTTTTTGCGCGCAGGCGACCATTTGGCATCGGCAATGCCTGCACCAGTAAGGTTGATGAGTGCATCGCTATTTTGGATAACACCCAGCAGCTGTTCCCGAGGCTGATCCCAGCTCACGATTTGAAATCCGGCACCTTCAAACTGCTTCTGTGCTGCTTCGGCATCACGGGTGAAAAGCACGATGTCGTTCTTCCCGGCGAGGCGCTTGAGCAAATTTGAACCAATTAGACCCGTTCCTCCAGCGACAATTATTTTCATATATTATTTAGTTTAAAGACTAAACAGTTGGAAGGGGGAATTGTTTTTTTGGTTGATGTGCTGATGTGCTGATGTGGTGATTTGCTGATGTGCTGATGTGGCGATGTGCTGATGTGGTGATTTGCTGATGTGGTGATGTGCTGATGTGTTGATGTGGTGATGTGGTGATGTGGTGATTTACGGGATTAAAACTCGTTAACTCTTGAACTCGTCAACCCACAAACTAGTCAACTCTTAAACTCATTTACTTTACCGATACAATGAAAAAACAAGACTTAAGCCGTCAAAAATAACATTGATCTGACACGAGTTGCTACCCAAAATTTTTCCTTGAACTGGTCTTGACTTTTTTTGCAAAACGTAGTATATTTGTAAGTCAGAAGTAGTTATAACCAAATTAAAAACATCATGAAACGAATTTTTACCTTAGCAATTTTGCTATTATTGGGTGCATTTAGAATGCAATCTCAAAACTGCAATAATTATTGGGCAGTTGTATCTCCTGACGGTAATTTTCTGTATTTTTCATCCGACCGTCAAGGTGATGGATGGGATCTTTATCGAAGCAACATTGATGGATCAAATTTGCTACACCTGACTAACTTATTGGGCAATGAGTTTTTCCCGTCTGTTAGTCCTGATGGCAGCAAAGTGTTGTTTCAACATGGCGATTACGGCGCACAAGCAGAGATCTACGTCATGAACAATGATGGAAGTGAACTCACGCGTTTGACGAATAATTCCATTTATGATGGTTTTCCAAGTTATTCGCCTGATGGCCAACAAATTCTATTTTCCGCCTGGGATAACGATTATTATCCTGAAATTTTTCTGATGAATCCAGATGGGTCTATTAGAGTTCAATTGACTTCATTGAGTGGAGCTTTTTGGAACTCTGCTCCAAGGTTTCATCCCTCCGGTGAGAAGATATACTTTCTGGCAGGCTTCAATGCTGACGACCATTTAGCGATGATCAATCCCGATGGCACTGGATGGACTGATATTACCGAAGCCAATAGCTTTGGTTATTCCGAAGCAAATATTTTCTTTAATGCTGATGGTTCAAAGATGATCTTTTTTACGACTGAAAACCTGGGGTACAATAACGGCAGCGATTTGGTAATGGCAAATTCTGACGGAACAAACTGGACGTATCTCAGCAATGCTTCGCCAGGTGAATATTATTATCAGGCAAGTTTTCATCCTAACAATGAAAAGCTGTTTGTAACCTATATGCCTTCAGCAAGTGGGAAGTGGAATATTTACACCATGCAGCAGGATGGCAGTATGCTCGAACCACTGACCAATTGTAGTCTTACAGGTTTGAATGAAGGAGAACAAATTGTAAAGTGTGACCTGAAGCCTAATCCTGTGCAGGACATGATGACGATAAATGTTAAAGGCATCATAGGAATTAAAGACATAGAGATTGTGTCTGTTATCGGACAAGTAATTCAAACTTTTGGGTGGACGAATAATCCAAATCAAATAATTGATCTTTCCGCTTTGAGTGAGGGAATTTATTTTTGTCGTATTGCTGGTGAAAATACAACAGTAACAAGTAAATTTATGATAGTTCGGTAAATAACCTAAGGGTGATTGTGCTTATTGACAATGCTGACATTTATGGTGATTTGGTTTTTCAGCAAACAGCACAAAGTCAGTTTTTAGAAGGATATTCCGACGCTGATTCAGCTTATGATAAGTATTAATTTTGGAGAAATTATGCTTAGGAGATAAGGTTTTAGCCAAGTCGTTTCCATTGAGTTGAATTTAGATGGCTTATAGCTCGCGAGAAGCGTTTTTTAGATTTGGGTGCGCTGTGCTGCTTGTTTAATGGGGAAATGAATGGTTTTGAGCAAATTAAAATGCCAAAGGTTAGCTCAAACTGTTGAAATATTCACTACTTTCGCGGTACTTTTGTTGGCTTTGTATTAAATTACAGGCATAAAGAAAAGGTGGGTATATACGAAATTGTGGAAATTTATTTGTTGTGAATGGTAATAAAACACTTTCAACAAAACACTACACCAACCTAAACAAAAGCATAAAATCTTGAGGCTTCCAGTAACTCACCCCTCCTCCCTCACCCGCCTCACCCAATAAAAAGGACTCAGTACAATAACAACAATTCCAAAAATTATCAAGGCGTTGCCGATGCCAAACTTATCAGCCAGAAAGCCAATGAATGGCGCGAAAATAGCGGCAAGCAAAGCTTTGAGCTGCGATTGCACCGACAGCAGCGTGGCCATCGACTTTTGGTCGGTAAGGGTGGCTACATAAGCTATCCCGATGGGTTTGCGCAGGTTCTCGTTAAATAAAATCACCATAAAAAACACCACCGCCATCAACTCAAAACCATGCTGGAAAAAGAAGCCACTGACTATCCCAGCCATTAATCCGACATAAAGTGTCAGGTTTAGCGGTTTTGAAGGCTGGCTGAAAAGCTTTGCGAAATTTCCGGCATAACGCGACATAATGGAAGTGCCAATATAAATCAGGAAATAAACCAATCCAACAATCATAGCAGCTTGCTTTTCGGCTTCCTGAAAAAGCTGGAGCGGCAAACTTAGCGCAAGTGCTTTCAGCAGCGGCTGCAAATAGTCCTTTGCACTGGCATAAAAAGCTGAATGCACGGCATTGTTTGTCAAACCGCGTAGCATAAAGGTGTTTTTTAGAGAAACCAGAAATACCTTCCAGACAAGTTTAAAGCGTTCACCCACAGAAACTTTTGCGCTGCCTGTATCACCATCGAGCCATTTGGGATAGGACATAACCAAGAGCAAATCTGCGATGTACGGCACAATAGAAAATAAAAATATCAGTCCGTAATCGCCGGTAAGCACCACAAAAGCGCCTGCTAGCAAAGACGAGAAAGCAGTACCCATCTGACTCCAGGAACGTGTTCGTCCATAATAATCTGTTTTATAATCTTGCTTTAGCTGTTTCAGGAGGTATTCAAAAATCATGGCTTTGTGCACGCCTGTACGAAAGGCATCACCGACGGCAAAAAACAACATCGCAACCAAAAAACCCATAAAGCTTTGAGAGACAAAAAAAGCGACAAACGAAATCATATAAAACACAAAAGAAGATGCCAGGGTGCGCCTCCGGCCTAAAGCGTCAGCAATCAGGCCGCTAGGGATTTCGGTTATCATCACCACGAGTTCGCGCAGGCCAATTAATACGCCAATCTCTGTATAAGACATGCCTTTGGAGAGCAGATAAAGCACCAAAAACGGTTCAAAAAACCGGAGGTTTTTCAGAAAACCGTAGGCACTGAATTTAACGTATTGCCTTTCTTTGAATAAGGCTTTTAGCTGGGCATCCATTAGTGATTCTGTGATTTTTATGCTTTACAAAGTTGCGTTTTTTTATTCATTGAAGGTGGCGAAGGGTTTTAATTTGTTTTTGGGTGGGGATTGGGTGAGAATGTTTGATAAACATTTAAATTGTGGGAAGCTGGAGCTTCCTACACCCAGAAGCAGCGGATGCTGCAAGGTATTTCTACGAAGTGGATGCCTCGCGGAGCGCTATGATTCAATGTTATAAAAAAAGCAATATTTTACACCTCATTCTGCTTACCTTTGCGGCCCAAAACCGCTGCAAAAGGTGAGCTTAAATATTTCTTATAATCGTATCTGGAGCATTGCTTATCCCATCATTTTGGGTAGTGTTGCTCAAAATTTGATAAATGTCACCGATACGGCTTTCTTAGGTCGCGTGAGTGAGGTAGCGCTGGGCGCATCAGCAATTGGCGGCATGTTTTACCTGGTTTTTATCAATCTCGGACTGGGATTTGGCACCGGAGCGCAAATAATTATTGCACGCCGTTTTGGCGAAGGCGATAAAAAAATGGTTGGTAAAACCTTCGATCATGCGCTGTATTTTATGTTGCCGTTGTCCATTTTGGCATTCTTGGTTTTGTTTGCCTTTAGCGATGATATTTTGCGTCCCCTGGTTTCTTCCGATGCCATTTATACTGCCAGCATCGAGTTTTTAGATTACCGCGTTTATGGCATTTTCTTCGCTTTTGCACAAATTTTATTTCGCTCTTTTTATATTGGAATAGCACGCACACAGATCATTACCTGGAGCACTCTGGTGATGGCGGTGGTAAATATCGTCCTGGATTATGCTTTAATTTTTGGCAACTGGGGCTTCCCAGAAATGGGCATAAAAGGAGCGGCAGTGGCTTCGGTAATTGCAGAAGGGGCGGCAATGTTTTACCTGATCATCAATACTCAGCTGAAAAAGCACCCGATTAATTTCAACCTTTATCAGTTTAACGCCTGGGATAAAGCGCTGTTTGTGAGGAATTACAAGCTGGCATCACCCATCATGCTGCAAAACTTTCTTTCGCTGGGGGTGTGGTTTGTCTTTTTCCTTTTCGTGGAAAAGCTGGGCGAACAGGCGCTAGCAATTTCCAATATTATACGCAGTATTTATATCGTGCTGATGATTCCTATCTGGGGTTTTGCCTCGGCGGCAAACTCCATGGTGAGCTACCTTATCGGTATGCGCAAACAAGGCCACATCATGCTTTTACTGAGGCGCATTCTGCTGATGTGCGTTGGCGGTGTACTGCTATTTGTTTTTGCCAGCCTGGCCTGGCCAGAAGCGATTTTAAGTGTGTACAGCAGCGACCAAGGCTTGATACAAAAGAGCATTCCAGTGCTTTATACGGTAAATTTCAGCTCTATTGCTCTGGCGATTGGCTTCGTCCTTTTTAATGGCGTTTTGGGTACAGGCAAAACAAATATTTCCTTTGTTATCGAGATGATTGTACTGGGTTTCTATGTGAGTTACGTTTATACGCTGACCAACTATTTTAACGCCGACATCGCATTGGTATGGACTTCGGAGCTGCTTTATGGTGTTTTATTAACAAGCTTGTCATGGCTTTACCTGAGAAAAGGCAATTGGGCAGCAGGTAAGATTTAGAGATTTCTATCAAATTGACTTCTCAAATCTTAAATAATAAAACACATCAAATAGCTGACTATATGCCAGTTAGATATAGCCGTCAACAATACTATCTATTCGTTCATTAATAAATCACATAATTATAAACGAAATCACCCATACCGGTAATCAGGTTTATCTCATCGTTATCACGCAGGCTTCCAACAGCAAAAGGCGTTTCGCCGGCCAGGCCGGAGCTGATAATCATTTTGCCGTTTTTATCAATCAAGTAAATCTCGCGTGAGGTTTCTGAAACGATGCCGAGCAGTCTCTTCCGTTTTGTGATATTGAAAAAGCGCGGCTTGGTAATGATCACATTTTTAAAGTCGTAACTAAAAAGCA
>Ga0265293_10012129_pt1 | contig 11521 bp, 10 predicted proteins | sample Munlanlewell138R_FD_192505 | JGI IMG/M metagenome (GOLD analysis project Ga0265293, IMG submission 192505) | Leachate microbial communities from a municipal landfill in Southern Ontario, Canada - Leachate well 138R | ecosystem: Engineered > Solid waste > Landfill > Unclassified | place: Canada... | reverse complement strand
AAAGCGGCGAGAAAGGTCAGGGTTTTGGCAAAAAAGAGCCCGTATTCACTCAAAAATTCCAATTGGTTCACTCCGAAAATAGGTTAATGCGAGTCCCGGCGGCACAGGCAGCAGCGGCCTGGAAAGAACCCGGTGTTATTGGCTGCAGCGTTCAACAAAAAGACGAATCAACTGCCCGGACAAGGTAAATTCACCGGGAATATTCGGTAAATCGTTGAAGGGGTACCACTGGGCATCGACAATTTCAATGCCGTCGACACGAATGTCGCCACCGGCATAATCGGCAAAAAAACCCAGCATCAACTGGCCGGGGAAAGGCCAGGGCTGACTGCCCATATAGTGGAGCTTGCCCACATTGAGCCCAACCTCTTCCATCACCTCGCGGCGCAACGCGGCTTCCGCCGACTCTCCAGGCTCAATAAAACCGGCGAGGACACTGTAGTAAGGTACCGTCCACTGACCATTGCGGGCAAGCAGACACTCATCGCCACGGGTAATCAGCGCCATAATGCAGGGAGACAGGCGCGGATAGTAGATTTTGCGGCAGCGGTCGCAACCCATGGCGCGCTCATTGGCAACAATGGTTGTCGGATTGCCGCAATAACCGCAATAGCGGTGCGCCCGGTACCAATCGTTAATCTGCAAAGCCCGACCCAGCAGGCGGAACAGGCCGTCGGGGAGGCTGCCGAGAAATTTTCGCAAACTGGCAACCTGTGGCGACAGCAGCTCAAAGCCAGAGGGTGCAAGTTCGACGGTAAAAATGGATTGCCCGCCGTACTCTCCCAGGTAGTGAAGATTTGCATCCTCGGGCATTAGCCACTTTAACTGAGAGTATTCCCAAAACAGGTCATTGGCGCCCCCATAGACAATGTCATCGCCACTGGTGATCACGATCTTGCCCTCTATGCGCTCAAAGGCGTAGGGATCGCGAATGTGAAGTTCATCGTTAAAAGTCACGTGCCGTCAATACTCAAGCTGCTTCAAGCGCCGCGAGATAATCCTCGGCAATATTGAGGACAAAGTCGCTCTTTTCACCCTGCGAGGTATTCTGGAAATAATATTCAAGGGCGACCACTGCATCCGCAAAGGAGGCCATGCGGCTGTTTTTTTCTTCCGGTGCAATGGTAAAGAGACTGTTGCTGATAAAGTGGCGACAGCGGCTGACAATGTCCACCACCTGGTCTTCGCCGACAATTTTTGCCGCCCCCTCAATGGCGCTAAAATCTTCCAGCAGGCTGTCGGACACCTCGGCGCCCGCCATATCACTGACAACCTCATCGAGAATTTCTTTCGCGGCGGTCAATTTGCGCAGGCACTCCACCCACACGGAATGGATGCTGGTATCCACCAGTTTTTCCTCGACCACGGCATCCACATCGCGCAGATCCAGTTTGGTAACAAATCCTTTTAGACACACGCCCTGCTCTCTAAGATTGAGCAGCAGGCACTCCAAGTAGAGAATGCTATGGGCTGTTTCCTTGAGCAGCATGCTGCCGGGCTGCCAGAATTCACCGGACGCGGCGCGAATATAGCTGTGGTGATCCTTGAAGCGGCCAGCGGCTTTGGCGAGGCCGTTTTCCTCGCAAAGATCCGCTATCTCGGCAACCATGGCGGCAAACTCATCCGCCTCTTCTGCGGACAAATGCCCCTGGGAATCCACCAGCTCAAGGGTGTTATGGATACTGCTCAGCTTGGCTGACAACTCGGCGATCAAGCCATCAAAGCCCTGGTCTTCATCGCCAAAAATAACGCTGCGAGCTTCTGTCATTCCTGCATCGGTAAAATCAAAATCCGGTGCGCCAACCCAGGCGCAAAGGGCTTTTGCACTCTCGTCCTTGGTGGGAATCAGCGACAACAAAATACCGTAGGCTCGCCACAGGCCGAGGGGATAGGCTTTTGCAGGTTCCGCGCCGCCATCCAGGAGGGTTTTCAACTGCCGCTCAACCGCCGCCAGCAAGCGCATGCGCACAGAGTTGAAGCTCAACTGATTGTCCCTGAAGCCCCTGGCAACATACTCAACCAACGTCCAGTAGTTGCGCTCAGCTTCAGAGACAAAAACCATCTTCAGCTTGGCAGCCACCTTGACGATAACCTCTGAGCCCTTGTGCTGGTCGCGGCCACGCAAGATCTCCAAAAGCCCCATCTGAAACAATTGTTTCAGCTTTTTCACTGCGGCGACCGAACTGTCATCCAGGGTTGTCGACCCCAAGAAGCGACTCGCCGCTGGCCACTGATGTTTTTTGACCATCTGAAACTCGTACAGCGGGGGCAGACCTTGAACACGCCTCAGCACCGCCAGTTCCGGCATAAACAGGAAAGGAGACGCCACATCCAATTGGTGAAAGACTTTGAAAAACTTGGGAAAAATATCAAGAATGGCCGACAATTCTGGTTGAAATGACAGTGGCCGATTGCCCTTATCAACAATAAAGTTAATGGTTTTTTTGAGCTCATCGACAAGCACAACCGCTGATTCCAGCTCAAGGAGTCGACATACGCCGCTCAGCTTATTGAGGCCATCGGTAAGAGGATCCTGCTCCAGGGGTTCATTGAAGAGAAAAGAGCCGATCTCTTCGGTCAGAGCTGCAATTTCAGCCTGTAATATGTTTGCAATTTCTGCGTTTATCCCTGCCATAAGAGCCTAATCTCCGCATCGACAATCACTGGAAGTGACGATTTACTTGAATTATTTGCATTTGCGATATAACGTCAGCGCCTATTAAAAACATCTGCACAACATATTACAACATTTCTGAGGCCAAATAGCCTTGCATGATGGAGCATTAATTCTATGCAGCAGTCGGTATTCAGTGCGCTTGGCACGAACTTTTTGGGTCAGGCACCGAATTGGTACAAATACACAATTATCGGTTTTTTGGTTTTTAACCCTTTGTTAATTCTGGTTGCCGGCAAATATATCGCCGGCTGGATACTGATCCTCGAATTTATTTTCACCCTGGCCATGGCGTTGAAATGCTACCCCTTGCAGCCGGGCGGCCTACTGGCTATCGAGGCCGTTATCCTCGGCATGACATCTCCCGACACGGTGTACTACGAGACCGTTGCCAACTTTGAAGTCATTCTTCTCTTGATGTTTATGGTCGCCGGCATCTATTTTATGCGCGGCCTGCTGTTGTTTACGTTTACTCGACTACTGGTCAGAGTTCACTCAAAGATAGTCCTGTCCTTAATGTTTACCCTCATGGGGGCGGTGCTGTCCGCCTTTCTCGACGCCCTTACGGTGACCGCCGTGCTGATCAGTGTCGGCGTCGGCTTTTACGCCGTTTACCATAAAGTGGCGTCCGGCAAGAAAATCCAGCATATGGACGAGCACGACCACGGCAATGACAACGAAATCCATGAGTTTCACCGCGAAGATCTCGACAAATTCCGCAGCTTCCTGCGCAGCCTCATCATGCACGGCGTGGTGGGCACGGCGCTGGGGGGCGTCTGCACCCTGGTGGGAGAGCCTCAGAATCTTCTCATCGCCGAAAAAGCCGGCTGGGAATTTGTCCATTTCTTTATTGTCATGGCGCCCGTGACCATGCCCGTCCTCGCCTGCGGCATTCTCACCACGCTGGTTCTTGAAGCCACTGGCTGGTTCGGCTACGGCCAGAAACTTCCGGAAGCGGTACGCGCGGTACTGGCAGACTTCAGCGCCCTCGATGCCGCCAAACGCACCAAAAAAGACAACGTTGCCCTCGGTGTTCAGGCGCTGGTGGCGGTGACACTAGTCCTCAGTCTGGCATTTCATATTGCCGCTGTCGGTCTCATCGGCCTGATGATTATCGTGCTTCTCACTGCATTCAACGGCGTCATTGACGAACATCAGATTGGCCACGCCTTTGAGGAAGCCCTGCCCTTTACGGCACTTCTGGTGGTCTTTTTTGCCATCGTCTCGGTGATCCACGACCAACATTTGTTCTCCCCCATTATCGCCGCCGTCCTGGAAATGGACGAGCACATACAGCCATTGATGTTTTTTGTCGCCAACGGTGTGCTGTCCGCCATCAGCGACAACGTCTTTGTCGCCACTGTCTACATCAACGAAGTCAAAGCTGTTTTTGACGCTGGCGGCATCAGCCGCGAGCACTTTGACAAACTGGCGGTAGCCATCAACACCGGCACCAACCTACCCAGCGTTGCCACTCCCAACGGACAAGCCGCCTTTTTGTTTTTGTTGACCTCAGCACTGGCGCCGCTGATTCGCCTCTCTTACGGCAGAATGGTACTGATGGCGCTGCCTTATACCATCGTTCTCACCGCCACTGGCATGGCCTGCATCTGGTTTTTTATTTAAGGGAAAACAAGACATTCAGTCAGGCTCTATGGCCCGTCGACGCATGTGTCTTGAATCTGCGTTGACGGGGCAGACACCTAATCCGCAGAGGTCATTTGGGGCGCTCTAAAGCAGCTATTCTCAACGCCTGATCACAGCTTGAAGATACCCGCCAGACTCTTACAAAAGACAGAAGAAAAGACCTAAGGAAACTCTGATTAACGTCATTCCCGCGCAAACGCACTGCTGTCCGGAATAAATGTAGGCTGTTTGCCTTAATCCTGAAATATAAAGGCGTTTGAGTCATGCTCGGCATGAAGACTTAAACGACAGCCGTCGTTCCTGCGTAGGCAGGAACCCAGGAAGGTTTTCAGTGCTGTCTCTTCTCTTATGTTACTAATGCTGTTGAAAAACCAATTGATTTACAGCTTTATAGGCTGCTGGGCATAGTTGTTTTGGTGTTCCGCTGGTCACCATTATGGATTCCTGCCTACGCAGAAATGACGGCGTGAAATATTCCGGGCAGCAGTGCGCGCAAGCGGGAATCTATAATGGCTTCATTTTTCTGGACTCCCGCCTGCGCGGGAGAGGCGAAAACAGAAATCATCAGAGTTTCTCTAAATTAGCATCCACCTCTCCCATGTCTCCTGAAGCGGATTCCAGAGGGCGGATTCCTTCGGCGAAGCTTTTTCCTATCACTCAGACAGTCGAATCCTCGATCGCCCAGAGGGGTTCGGCACCGCCCTGTTTTTGGATGCGCTCCAGGAATTCCTGATGGGCGGCAAGCTCTTCTGCGCTGGCAACAAGTACCGGCGTTGGCGGCCTGTCATCGCTGAGGCGCCGAATTTCCCGCCCTTGGCCATTACCTGATTCAGCAGACTCTTTGCGCAGCCCCAAATCCACCTGACCGCCGGTCATCGCCAGGTAGACATCGGCAAGAATTTCCGCATCGAGCAGAGCGCCGTGGAGTTGACGCTGGGAGTTGTCGACGTAATAACGCTTACAAAGTGCGTCCAGGTTGTTTTTCTGCCCTGGATGCAGCCTTCGCGCCATAGCCAGGGTATCCACCACGTCGCAGTAATCCTGAATACGACCAAAACGCTTGTCGAGCTTGTTAAATTCGTGATTGATAAAGCCCACATCAAAGGGCGCGTTGTGAATGACCAGCTGGGCATCGCGCACAAAGTCGAGGAATTCATCGGCAATCAAATGAAACACCGGTTTGTCCGCCAAAAATTCCAGGGAAATACCGTGAACTTCCTGGGCGCCTTCGTCAATTTCCCGCTGCGGGTGAATATAGCGGTGAAAATGGCGGCCGGTAAGGCGGCGGTTGATCAGCTCCACCGCGCCAATTTCGATAATGCGGTGATCCTGGCTGACTTCCATGCCCGTGGTTTCCGTATCAAGTACAATTTGTCTCATGCTGTTTTCATCTCATCAATGGCGCGATTGGCGAGGGCGTCGGCAATTTCGTTTTCCCGATGGCCGCTGTGTCCTTTAACCCAGTGCCAGTCAATGTCATGGCGCAACGACTGTTCATCGAGGCGCTGCCATAAATCCAGGTTTTTAACCGGCTGTTTGTTTGCCGTGCGCCAGTTGTTCTTTTTCCAGCCGGGCAGCCATTTGGTGATACCCAGGCGCACGTACTGGGAGTCTGTGGTTAAATGAACCTTGCAGGGTTCCTTCAGGGCGGCGAGGGCTTCAATGGCAGCCATCAACTCCATGCGGTTATTGGTGGTGTAGGATTCAGCGCCACAAAGGGATTTTTCCCTGTTTTCATAGCGCAGCAGCGCTCCCCAGCCCCCGGGACCCGGGTTTCCACGGCAGGCGCCATCGGTGAAAATTTCTACTTTTTTACCCATGTCGGGATCCATTCTTCCTCGGTTCTATTTTCGTGTCGGGTATCAGGGTTACCGGTTTTATGGCCTTGGCAAGCCAGTCGCGGCGCCCGGAAATGGGGCGAAGCCGTTGTTTTTTTGCCACAATGACATAAAAGGCGCCCACGGGCAGATGGAGTTTTTTTGCGCCCTCTTCCACGAATTTCATGCGCGCCAAAAAGCGCCGCGACTGGATCGGCATATTGTAGGCGCCGTAAACCACTTTCTCGCATTGAAAGCCCACCAATCTGAGCCAGTCGACAATTCTGGGCACGGAAAGTCCGCGACAGCGCCAGATCAGGCGTCGCGAAAAACACCCCATCAGCCAGCGCGCCAAACCAAAACTGCTGACCGGATTGAAACCCACAATCACCATGTGCCCGGACGGCAGCACCACCCTGGCGGCTTCTTTGAGGGACTCATGGGGCAATTCGCAATAGTCGAGAACATGATCCAAAACAACCATGTCCACCACCGAAGAAGGCAGGGGCAGCGCATAAAAGTCACTGATTGCCGCTACAGATTGCTGATCGCAGCTGGCTATAGCAAATTTGTGGAGCTGGGGAGCGCCGTCAAGAACCGGAGAATTGTCAACGATCTGCAGCGCCATGCCCCTATAACCCGCAGTGTCCGGCAAAAGCGTTTTCAATGCCTCCAACTCCAGGGTTCTGACATGGCTGCCAAACGGCGAACGGAGCCATTGTGAAAGTTCGCCGTTCACCGCCAGTGGATCGGGAGAAACTGATGACGCTTCGGTGTTCAATCGGCACCAGCGGGTAAACCTGAACCTCATTGTCCACCCTCGTGACTAATGTAAACTAGGCCTCTATGATGATTGATTACGCTAGACGAAACAACAGGCGGGAAAGATGACCCTAGACATTAAGCCCATTAAGGCATTCAGCGACAACTACCTTTGGCTCGGCAGCGACAGCCGCAGCAACAAGGCTTTCGTGGTCGATCCGGGAGACGCCGCACCGGTGCAGGCGTTCCTCGACAAACACGCTCTCAGCCTCAGCGCCATTTTAATAACCCATCATCACCCGGATCATACCGGCGGCGTTGACGCCCTAAAAAGCCGTTACCAATGCCCGGTCTACGGTCCCGATTCGCCCAATATTCCCCAGGTGGATAATAAACTTCGCGAGGGAGACCGATTTTCCCTTTGGGGGCACAGCGTCGATGTTATTGAAGTTCCCGGACACACCCTCGATCATATCGCCTACTTCATCGAACTCGCGCCCCATTGTCCGGCGCTTTTTTGCGGGGATACCCTTTTTGCCGGGGGTTGCGGCAGGCTCTTTGAAGGCACCCCGCAGCAAATGCTCAACTCCCTCAACAAAATTGCGCAACTGCCGGAAAATACGCTTATTTATTGCGCCCACGAATACACCCTGGCAAACCTCAACTTCGCCATCGCCGTGGAGCCCCACAACATACAACTGGCCAATCGCATCAAAGATGCAAAAAGTTTGCGGGAACAGAATCTACCCACAGTGCCATCGAGGCTTGCTGAGGAGCTGGCAACCAATCCTTTTATGAGATCCGGCTGCGCCAGTGTCAGGGAAGTGGCGGCAACACGACTGGCGCGAACACCTCAGGATGATGCCGAGATCTTTGCCGCCATTCGCCAGTGGAAGGATAATTTTTAACCGCCAGGATTATTGCGGCAAAGCCCAATCAATGGGGGTTTGGCCGACTTTTTCCAGATAGGCATTGGCCTGGGAAAAATGGCGGCAGCCGAGAAAACCACGGTGCGCCGACAACGGTGAGGGATGGGGCGCCTTCAGTACCAGATGGCGCCCGGTATCGATAATGGCGCCCTTTTTCTGGGCGTAGCTGCCCCAAAGCATAAACACCAGTTGCTCGCGCTGGTCATTGAGTGCTTGCACAGCGCAATCCGTGAATCTTTCCCAACCCTTGCCCTGATGGGCTCCTGCCCTGCCCTGCTCCACGGTGAGGATGGCATTGAGCAACAACACACCCTGCTCTGCCCAATGGGTCAGGCAGCCGTGATTTGGCCTGGGAATATCGAGATCCGTTTGAATTTCCTTGTAGATATTCAGCAGCGAAGGGGGAATCTGAACACCGGGCAATACCGAGAAACAAAGGCCGTGCGCCTGATTGGCGCCGTGGTAGGGATCCTGGCCGAGAATAACCACTTTTACCTTGTCAAAGGGCGTGGTATTAAAGGCGTTAAACCAGAGTGAGCCGGGGGGGTAGATGATTTTTCCCTGAGCCTTTTCTTTTTGCAAAAAGGCTTTTAATTCCACCATATAGGGCAGATCGAACTGGGCGCCGAGAACAGACATCCAACCGGATTCAAGCTTAACCCCCTGATTCATTGCCACTGCCAATATTACTCCGGCCGCATATGGGGAAACAGCAATACATCGCGAATGGACGGCGAATCCGTGAGCAGCATCACCAGGCGATCTATACCTATGCCCTCCCCCGCTGTGGGTGGCAGACCGTATTCCAGAGCCCGCACATAGTCGCCATCGTAATGCATGGCCTCGTCATCACCGGCGTCTTTTTCCGCTACCTGGGCGCGAAAGCGCTCCGCCTGATCCTCGGCATCATTTAACTCGGAAAAGCCATTGGCGATTTCCCGGCCACCGACAAAAAACTCAAAGCGGTCGGTGACAAAAGGGTTGTTGTCATTGCGCCGCGCCAGGGGCGAAACCTCGGTGGGATACTGGGTGATAAAGGTCGGCTGATCGAGGCGGTGTTCCACGGTTTTTTCAAAAATTTCGATTTGCACCTTGCCCAACCCCCAGCCATCTTTAAGGGGAATATCGAGATGTTCAGCAATTTCCCGCGCGCCCTGTTCATCCGCCAGCGCCTGGGCGTTGATGCCGGGGTTAAAATGAAGGATGGCGTCGAATACAGACAGGCGCCGAAAGGGCTTGGCAAAATCGTAAAGGGTTTCCTGCAGCACTTCACCGTCGGCATTTTTCACCGTACTGCGCACCTCGGTAGTGCCGAGCACGTCCTGGGCCAATTTGCGCAGCATATCCTCGGTGAGATCCATGAGGTCATTGTAATCGGCATAAGCCTGGTAGAACTCCAGCATGGTGAATTCTGGATTATGGCGGGTGGACAACCCCTCGTTGCGGAAATTGCGGTTGATTTCATAGACCCGTTCAAAGCCGCCGACCACCAAACGCTTGAGATACAACTCCGGAGCAATGCGCAGGTACATGTCGATATCCAGGGCATTGTGGTGAGTGCGAAACGGTCTGGCGGTGGCGCCACCGGGAATTACCTGCAACATGGGCGTTTCCACTTCAAGGAAGTCCGCCTGGTTGAGATAGTTGCGAATAAAGGACACCACCTTTGAACGTATGCGAAAGGTATCGCGCACTTCGGGATTGGCAATCAGATCCACATAGCGCTGGCGGTAGCGCATTTCCTGATCGGCAAGGCCGTGGAATTTGTCCGGCAACGGCCGCAAGGCTTTGGTCAGTAGCTGATATTCGTCGAGCTGAACATAGAGATCGCCTTTGCCGGATTTATGCAGTGCGCCTCGGACGCCAACGATGTCGCCGAGATCCAGGGTCTTGGCAAACTCGCGAGCTTCCTTGGTAACATACAGCTGAATGCGCCCGGAACCGTCAAGAATTTCCATAAAGGCGCCGCGGTTGCGGATCAAGCGACCGGCGACACTGACCACCAGATTTTGCTGCTCAAGTTCTTCCTTGGCCTTTTCACCATGACTTGACTGCAAGTCGCCCGCTTTGCTGTCCGGGCGAAAATCGTTGGGAAATGTAATGCCGGACTGACGACGCAGTTCAGCAAGTTTTGCGCGGCGCTCGGCAATCAATTTGTTTTCGTCCAGTTGATCAGTCATGTTTAATCTTCAAAATAGAAATGAATGATTTTAATCAGGGCAACAGCCTGATTGTGGGTTCGCGCCAACAGATTTTGAGCAGACTTTTAAAGCCCCGCCTTCAGGGACGCTTCAATAAATTTATCGAGCCCGCCGTCAAGCACTGCCTGGGTGTTGCGGGTTTCAACGCCAGTGCGCAAATCCTTGATACGGGAATCGTCAAGTACATAGGAGCGAATTTGGCTGCCCCAGCCAATATCCGACTTGCTGTCCTCCAGCGCCTGCGCCACTTCCTTGCGCTTGAGCATTTCCATTTCGTAGAGTTTTGCCTTCAGCATTTTCCAGGCCGTATCCCGGTTTTGATGCTGGGAGCGCTGATTCTGGCACTGAACCACGATGCCCGAAGGGGCATGGGTAAGACGCACGGCGGAATCGGTTTTGTTGACGTGCTGACCGCCGGCGCCGGACGCGCGATAGGTATCTTCGCGAACATCGGATTTATTCACTTCAATCTCGATGTCCTCATCCACTTCGGGGGACACAAAGACAGCGGAAAATGAGGTGTGGCGGCGATTGCCGGAATCAAATGGCGATTTTCTCACCAGGCGATGGACGCCGATTTCAGTGCGCAGCCAGCCAAAGGCGTAGTCACCCTGAACATGAACAGTCGCACTTTTTATACCGGCCACATCGCCGGCGGAACACTCAATCAACTCCGCCTTGAAACCTTTGTCATCGGCCCAGCGCAGGTACATCCGCAGCAGCATTTCCGCCCAATCCTGGGCTTCTGTGCCTCCAGACCCCGCCTGAATATCGAGAAAGGCGTTGCTGGCATCCATTTCCCCGGAAAACATGCGGCGAAATTCGAGAGCTTCCAGCTGTTTTTCCAGTTTTGCAGTTTCCCCACGAATCTCGTCGACAGTGCCTTCATCGTTCTCCTCAACCGCCATATCGAGCAGTTCGCGGGCATCGCCAATACCCCGGTCGAGATTTTCAATGGTGGCGACTATGGCTTCGAGGGATGATCTTTCCTTGCCCAGCGCCTGTGCTCTCTCTGGATTGTCCCAAACCGCAGACTCGCCCAGCTCCAGCTCGACTTCCGTCAGACGCTCTTTTTTGGTTTCGTAGTCAAAGATACCCCCTAAGCACGTCGGTACGCGCCTCAAGGTCATTCAAGGTATTTAATAGCGGATTAATTTCCAAACTGCCTGCACCTTATCTATCTAACGCTGATTATAAGCACCGCCGCAGTATTGGATACAGGTGACTGCAACAGGGCGACAATATTTAAGGGGGGCAATTCTAACGGATTAGAGACCGAGTAACCACTATGCCCAGATTGGCTCCAGTATCTGCGGGCTACAACATGGCAATAGCGAAGGTTGCGCTTTTCGGTTTCCCCGGTAATCCCCCCAGGAATTAGCGGCCTTGGATTCAACCGGTCACTGCAACAGTTGATTGAGCATATCAGCTGGCGTTTGAAAATTGAGTGTTTTTCTTGGCCGTGTGTTCTGTTTGTGCGCGACCTTGTTT
>Ga0265293_10012126_pt1 | contig 11523 bp, 12 predicted proteins | sample Munlanlewell138R_FD_192505 | JGI IMG/M metagenome (GOLD analysis project Ga0265293, IMG submission 192505) | Leachate microbial communities from a municipal landfill in Southern Ontario, Canada - Leachate well 138R | ecosystem: Engineered > Solid waste > Landfill > Unclassified | place: Canada... | reverse complement strand
AATAATGTCTTTGCCAACAATCTTAATGTTGACAATTCCATATGTTTCTTTTAAAAAAGTTAAATTAGATGATCTTTGACCCACAAAATTTGATATTTCTTTTCTATTTAGTAAAACCTGAATACTATTACTTATTGCAGGATTATTTTCATAATGCAATTTTAAATATTCTCTATAAATTCTTCCCTCTACTAGTTGTCTAAAAGCAGGATGGAACGGGCCTGCTACTACGTCCTTATTCTCTGCAATATTATCTGTTGGTTGTAGTCCAACTCTAATAACATTTATATCATAGTAATTAAACAACATCAATAAATCAATACAGATCTCAACAGCTTCGTCTAAATTTAATGGTATATAAGTACCTAAAGTATAATTCTTTTCTAAATATGTATCCTTAATTATTAATGTAGGATATATTCGAACAAAGCTTGGTTCTAGACTAATCAGTTTCTTCGCTGTCAATATTTCTTTAATAGAATTACTTCCTGGTAGTCCAACCATCATTTGTAAACCTAATATAAAACCATAATCTTTAATAAGCTTGGAGGCGTTAACTACATCTATATCTGTATGTCCTCTATAGCTGTTTTGTAGAACATCAGTAGACATTGATTGTACCCCTAGCTCAATAATATCAACATCATATTGTTTCAACAGATCGAGTTTTACACAATCTATATAATCAGGTCTAGTAGAAATCCGAATTCTATCTATGTATCCTTTGTTCTTGTAACCATAGGCTATATCCAAAAGCTTTATTTGTGTGTCCCTATCTATACCTGTAAAACTTCCACCAAAAAAAGCTATCTCTAGTTTTTCATTGGTCTCAGTAATAGTACTCAAATATTTTTCAATTGTACTTATTATGTTCTCCACATCTATATTAGCTTTTTCCTGTGCAATTTTCCTCTGGTTACAAAATATACAGTCGTGTGGACATCCTATATGGGGAACAAATATTGGGATAATGTGGTATTCAATGCTCATTTTCTGCTTCTATTCTTTCTAAAGCTATTTTAGCAGCATATTGCTCCGCTTCTTTCTTGCTTTTACCAAAACCTTTCCCTAGTACTTTATTTCTAACCATAACTTCAGTATGAAATACTTTACTATGATCTGGACCTTCTTCTGATATTATTTTGTATTCGATTCTAGATTTTGTTTTTTTCTGCAATATTTCTTGAAGCTGAGTTTTATAATCTATAAACAATTCTCTTCCATCAACTGCATTTTCAATAATACCTGTCATGTATTTCAATACAAAATTTTTAGCATTATTAAACTTACCATCCAAGTAAATAGAGCCTATTAGCGCCTCAAAAGCATCTGCTAATATAGATACTCGATCTCTTCCTCCAGTTACTTCTTCTCCTTTTCCTAGAAGCATATATCTTCCCAAATCAATTTGTTTTGCTACATAGGAAAGAGAAGGCTCACAAACCACTGTAGCTCTAAGTTTAGTCAACTCTCCTTCAGGATAGTTGGAGTATTTTGTAAAAATATAATCACTAACTATTAAACCTAGAACTGAGTCCCCTAAAAATTCAAGTCTTTCATTATAAGTAATCTTGTATCTCTTATGCTCATTTGCATAAGAACTATGAGTCAAAGCCCAACTTAGTAATTCCACATTATTAAATCTATATCCGATTTTTGTTTGTATTTCATCTAGCATGTGTAGCCTTTCAGTATCTTTTACATGTCTCATAAAGATTCCTCCATATATAAGTTTCTATATAGAGGTGTTATTGTAGATATTTTAAATACATTAAAAAACCTACGATAACACCCACATACATTAGTTTACTATATAACATGTTGATTATGCAAATTTTAAATAGAAATACCATTTGAATAAAGATTTAAGGATTAGATTAATCTAATCCCTAAATCTTTTAATGACAATGGATGCATTATGTCCACCAAAACCAAGTGAATTTGAAATAACTAAGTCAATTTCTGCAAAAATACCTTTATTTGGGATATAGTTCAAGTCACATTCTTCATCATAAGTTTCATAGTTTATTGTTGGTGGTAAATACCCGTTAACAATAGCTAAAGAACACACGCAAGCTTCTATTCCTCCAGCTGCACCTAATAAATGTCCTGTTACAGATTTAGTAGAGCTTATTTTAAGCTTATATGCATGTTCCTTAAATACTCTCTTAATTGCAGCAGTTTCTAATGCATCATTATAAGTTGTGGATGTACCATGAGCATTGATATAATCAATCTCTTCTGGTAAAACCCCTCCATCTTCTAATGCCATTTGCATAGCCCTAGCAGCACCTTCTCCACCTTCTGAGGGTGTAGTAATATGATATGCATCTGAAGTAGCGCCATAGCCAATCACTTCTCCATATATCTTTGCACCTCTTTTTAGTGCATGCTGTAGTTCTTCTAAAATTAGAATCCCTGCTCCTTCCCCCATAACAAAGCCATCCCTATTTTTATCAAATGGTCTACTGGCTTTAGTTGGTTCTAAGTTATTTGTTGATAATGCTTTCATGGAGGAAAAACCTGCTAATGCCATTGGTGTAATTGAAGCTTCTGTGCCACCAGTAACTACAATGTCGTTATCACCTCTTTGAATTACTTTGAAAGCATCACCTATTGCATTTGTTGAAGAAGCACAAGCTGTTACTATAGTTTCATTTACTCCTTTTGCTCCTAAAATAATTGATATTTGTCCAGCTGCCATATTTCCTATCATCATAGGTATAAAAAATGGGCTAACACGTTTCGGTCCTTTTTCTATTAATCTATTATGCTGCTCTTCAAAAGTCTCAAGGCCTCCAATACCTGAACCTATGATTACACCCATTCTCTCTTTGTTAATTTCATCTAAATCAATACCTGAATCTTCTATTGCAAGCTTAGATGCAGCTACTGCAAATTGGGTAAACCTGTCCATCTTCTTAGATTCCTTTTTATCAATATATTTTTCAGCCTCAAAATTCTTAACTTCACCAGCTATAGTCGTACTAAAACCTTCAGTATCAAACCTAGAAATTTGAGATATACCACTTTTCCCACAAAGGAGGGAATCCCAAAATTCAGTGTTCCCTATTCCTATAGGGCTTATAATACCTAAACCCGTTATCACTACTCTTTTTTTCATACTATCCCTACCCATCTCTTTAAAATATGTTAAAGATAAAAGTTTCTATATTCTATAATTAAGATCCATTTCAAAATATTATATTCTATTAGCATAAGCTAAAATTGATTTTTATAATTACTATTTTAAAGGTCCCGACTATATCGGGACCCTTTTTACTTTTACTACTTAGTATTATTCTGAATATAATTAACTGCATCCTTTACAGTAGCTATCTTTTCTGCTTCCTCATCAGAGATTTCTATATCAAACTCATCTTCAATAGCCATTATTAACTCAACAACATCTAAAGAATCGGCATCTAAATCTTCTTGGAAAGAAGATTCAAGAGTTATTTCTGACTCCTCAACATCTAATTGTTCAGCAATTAATTTCTTAACTTTTTCAAGTATCATAAATACACCCCCCTTCAATAGATATATTATATTAGATTATTATGCCACCATCAACTACAATAACTTGCCCTGTTATGTATTTAGCTAAATCGCTTGCTAGAAATGCAACAGTATTCGCTATATCTTCAGGTTTTCCAAGTCTATTAAGAGCTATTTTATCCAAATAATTTTCTATAACTTCTTCAGGAAGCTTTTTAGTCATGTCTGTATCTATAAAGCCTGGAGCAACTGCATTTACTCTAATGTTTTTCTTGCCTACTTCTTTTGCTAATGATTTCGTAAATCCAATAACTCCTGCCTTTGAAGCAGAATAATTACTCTGACCTGCATTTCCTGAAAGACCAACAATTGATGTTATGTTAATTATACTGCAGTTTTTTTGTTTAATCATATTTCTTATAAGACTTTTTGTAACATTAAAAGTTCCTTTAAGATTTACATCTATAACACTGTCCCAATCCTCTTCTGCCATTCTCATTAGAAGATTATCTTTTGTAATTCCTGCATTATTTACTAATATGTCTATTCTATAAAAATAATTCATACCTTCTAATATCAATTTTTCTGCATCTTCTTTTTTAGATACATCAGCTCTTAAAGCAAGAGCTTTTCTACCCATGCCTTCTATTTTAGTCAATACTTCTTTCGCTTTAATTTCATTACTATTGTATGAAAAAATAACATCGGATCCAAGAGACGCAAGTTTAAGAACAATAGCTTCTCCTATTCCTCTTGAGCCTCCGGTTACCAAGGCTACTTTACCTATAAGATTCATTTTTGTCACCCCTAATGCTTAAGTGTATTTGTCAAATTTTCTAGTGTTTCAATATTTTCTACATGATATAGATTTAGGTCTATACCAAACTTCCTACCAATTTTTTTAGCAAACCCGACTAAAGTTTTGCCAGGACCAATTTCAACAAGAGTATGAGCGCCGTCATTTATCATACGCTCAATAGATTGTTCCCATAAAACTGACATAGAAACCTGTTTAACTAATAAATCTTTAATTTCTTCAGTCGTATCAACATAATTTCCTGTCACATTCGAAATAATGTTCCTAATTGGTTTATTTATTACAATTTTATCTAAGTCTTCTTTTAGTTTATCTCCTGCACCCTTTAACATACTGCAGTGAAATGGAGCACTTACGGGTAAAATAGTCGCTTTTTTAGCTCCTTTGGCTTTTGCAATATCACATGATTCTTTTATTGCTTCAATCTCACCTGATAAGACAACTTGACCAGGACAATTATAATTTGCTCCTTCAACAATCCCCTTTATACTTGCTTCTTTAATTATATTTTCTATTGTTGCATTATCCAGCCCTAATATTGCAGCCATAGTACCTTTACCTAAAGGTACAGCCTCTTGCATATATTTCCCTCTTTTTCTTACTAACCCTACAGCATCTTCAAAGTGTAGTGCTCCACTGTATACTAAAGCTGTATACTCTCCAAGGCTTAAACCTGCACATATCTCTGCACTTATACCATATTCTTCTATTACTTTTAATATTGCAATAGACGTTGTTAATATTGCAGGTTGTGTGAACTCAGTCTTAACTATATCTTCATCAGAGCCATCAAAACATAGATTTTTCATATCTAAATTTAGTATTTCACTTGACATATTAAATACTCTATCTGCGGCAGGATATCTCTCTGCAATTTCTTTACCCATACCTATATATTGAGCACCTTGACCAGGAAACACAAAAGCAATTTTACTCATCCTATCACCTCTAATTACTATATATCCTATTTTTAACTGCTTCAGCTTCTTTCATAATTTCTTGAATAACTGCCTTACATGACTTAATATCTTTTATCAGTCCACTAATTTGTCCTGCCATAATGGAACCATTTTCAATGTCTCCGTCAATAACAGCATTTTTTAACATACCAACTCCAATTTTTTCAATTGTTTCTATATCTGTATTTTGTCTTTCAAGCTCAATTAAATTTTTAGTAAATTTATTTTTTAATGACCTAACAGGATGTCCAGTACTTCTTCCAGTGACTACTGCATCTCTATCTGATGACTTAACAATTGCAAACTTATAGTTTTCGTGTACTTGGCACTCATCTGTACAAACAAATCTAGTACCAATTTGAACTCCTTTTGCACCTAGTGCTAATGCTGCAATTAAACCTCTACCATCAGCAATTCCACCTGCTGCAATTACAGGTATACTAACCTCATCAACAACCTGAGGTACTAAAGACATAGTAGTTATCTCTCCAACATGGCCTCCTGCTTCTGTTCCTTCTACAATAATTGCATCAGCTCCAATTTTCTCCATCCTTTTACCCAAAGCAACCGAAGGAACAACTGGAATCACTTTTGCTCCAAATTCTTTAAATCTGCTCATATACTTCCCTGGATTTCCTGCTCCTGTTGTAACTACAGGCACTCTCTCTTCACATATAAGATCAACTATTTCATCTACATAAGGTGATAATAGCATTATATTTACCCCAAAAGGCTTACTAGTAAGTTTCTTTATTTTAGTTATCTCTTCATATATAACTTCTCTAGGAGCTGCACCACATCCTATAATTCCTAATCCTCCAGCATTAGAAACAGCTGCAGCTAATTCCGCTGTTGCTACCCATGCCATTCCACCTTGTAAAATTGGATGTTCAATACCTAGTAAATCGCATATTTCAGTTTTAATCAATTTAAAACCTCCCTCTACTATGCCATCTTAACAATATTGCTCCCCAAGTAAGTCCACCACCAAAGCCAATTAGTAAAACAACATCATCATCTATTATCTTATTCATTCTAACTGCTTCATCTAATGCTACAGGTATAGATGCAGATGACATATTTCCATAATTCTCTAGATTGACATATACTTTGTCTTGGTCAAGTTTTAGTTTTTTCCTTGCTGACTCAATAATTCTCATGTTTGCTTGATGAGGAACTAAATAATCAATATCTTCCAGCTTTAATTTGCTTTTCTCAATAATTTTAAGCGATATTTCTTCCATCTTCCTTACAGCAAACTTAAAAACCTCATTTCCTTCCATGTATATATAATGCTGTTTATTTCTTACAGACTCAACAGTAGCTGGTACTAATGAACCTCCAGCAGTCTGTTTTAATAAGTTTTTTCCTTCTCCGTCTGCACCTAATTCTAATCCTAATACTCCCTTTCCTTCAGGAACCTCGCTAATAATTGCAGCTCCTGCCCCATCACCAAATAATACGCAAGTATTCCTATCTGTCCAATCTGTTATTCTAGAAAGAGCTTCAGTACCAATAAGTAAAACATTTCTATATATGCCAGAACTAACAAATGAATATGCAACCGAAAGACCATATAGAAACCCTGAACATGCGGCTTCTAGGTCAAATGCAGCTGCATTTTTACAATTCAATCCTTCTTGTACTAGGCAGGCTGTTGATGGAAACATCATATCGGGAGTAACTGTTGACACAATTATTAAATCTATATCTTCAGGACTCATTGCTGCACTATTAAGAGCTTTTTTTGCTGCTTCTATAGCCATGAAAGAAGTCCCTTTACCTGTGTCAAGAATTCTTCTTTCCCTAATACCTGTTCTAGTGGTAATCCATTTATCTGTAGTATCAACAATTTTCTCTAAATCAAAATTTGTTAATATTTTTTCTGGTAAATAACTTCCAGTACTAATAATACCAACACCGTTAATTTTCTTCCTCTGTATCATGTCTACCTCCTAAAGAGTTTATCTCAGATGCAATTTTTTCAATTACATTATTTTCTGTAAAAACTATTGCTTGTTTTATTGCATTTTTAATAGCTTTTGAGTCTGAGCTACCATGTGCCTTTATAATAATTCCTCTAGTTCCCAATAGTGGTGCTCCCCCATATTCTGTATAATCCAGCCTACTCTTAAATTTCTTAAAACTAGATTTAAGTAATAAGGCACCTATTTTACTTTTAAAAGAGCTCATAAATTCTTCTTTTAACATACTAAAAATTGACATAGCAAGCCCTTCAGTTAATTTAAGTATTATATTTCCAACAAAACCATCACATACTATAACATCAGTAACTCCTTCTGGAATATCACGGGCCTCTACATTTCCAGTAAAATTAATATTAGTATTTTTTAATAATGTAAATGATTCCTTATATAGTTCATTTCCTTTTCCTTCCTCAGCACCAATATTTGCAAGGGCTACCTTAGGATTTGAAACATTCAGTATTTTTTCTGAATATATAGAGCCCATGATAGCAAATTGTTGAAGATATTTAGCTTTACAATCTGTATTAGCACCAGCATCTAATAGTAATGATATTCCTTTTTTAGTAGGATAAGGTATTGCAAGGGCAGCTCTGTCTACTCCCTTAATTCTTTTTACAATAAGTAGACCCCCAGCAAGTAACGCTCCAGTACTTCCAGAGGATACAAAAGCATCTACATGTCTATTTTTTAAGAGATTAAGACCAATTACCATTGACGATTGTTTTTTTCTTCTTATTGCCATAGCCGGTTCTTCTTCATTAGTAATAACTTCTTCTGCATTAATAACCTCTATCTTATTACCTTTATATTCATTTTTTAACAATTCGTTTTCTATTTTTTTTTCTTCACCAATAAGAACTATATTAACTCCTAATTCCCTAGTTGCCTCTATACTTCCCCTTACTGTAGCAAATAAACCTTGATCTCCGCCCATTGCATCTACAGCTATTTTCATTTAATTCGCCTCCTAATTTTTTTGCTCAATAGATGCTAGTATAAATTTCCCTCTAAAAACTTGTTTCTGTCCTACATAAGTAAAAACATGTACAAAGTATTTATTGGCCCTTTTTCTAGTAACTTCAGCCTTAGCAATTAGTTTCTCTCCTGCCTTAACTAAATCTTTATATTTAACATTTGCAACTCCTGTTAGAGCAACATCTGCATCTATTACTGCAATAGCTAAGGATTCTGCTTGAGCATATATATTATGTCCTCTTACAATACTTGTTTTTAAGAAGGCCATAGTTTCATCAGTTTCAAGTATTGATATTCCGCTTGTTCCTAAATTGATATCTACCAATTCTCCAACAATTTCAGTTCCTCCGATTGCTCTCACCTTAGAATAGCTCTGCTCAGCTACATTCTTAATACGTTCTCTTAATTCTGGTATACCTAGCTCAAGTCTATCAAGCCTAATAGTTTGAATGCTTACATTAAACATATGCATTAACTCTTCATCAGTTAGAAAAGGATCTTCCTTTAGTTTTTCAACAAGTCTGGTATGTCTTTCTCTTTTGTTTAACTTAACATTTTTCATAATATTCCACCTCTAGTTAATACTTGTGTTTAGTACCTGATACTAATAATAAGTATACAGTGATTATAAATATAAATCAAGGGGTTTTTAAATAAAAAAAAGATAGTGTCTTATTCACTATCTCTTTCTATACATTATTCAACAGATACAACTTCTTTATTTTTATAGTATCCACAAGATTTGCATACTCTATGTGGTAGCTTTGGCTCGTGGCACTGTGGGCACTCAACTACTGTTGCCTTTGTAAGCACTTGAGCTGAAGCTCTTCTTTTATCTCTTCTTGCCTTTGATGTCTTACGCTTTGGTACTGCCATTAAAAACACCTCCTTAAATCAGTCAAATAAATCTTTTAATTTAGCTAGGCGAGGATCAACTTCTTGAATATTGCAATTACATTCTTCTATATTCAAGTCCTTTCCACAGACTAGGCACAATCCTCTACAGTTATCATTACACAAAGATTTCATGGGTATAGACAATAATATAGAGGTTAATACTTGTTCTGTTAATTCTACCTTATTATTATCATAATAGAATACAATTTCCTCATCTGTATCAGATGACTGAGAAGTCTCCATTAGCTTTCCTGATAAAACAGTTTCCATCTTATTAGCAAACTCTTTTAGACATCTTGCGCAGTTTTCATAATATTCATATGAAATCTTTGCATCAAGGTACATGCCTTCATCAGTCTTATAAACACTGCCTTCCACTTCAACTGGACTAGCCAATACAATTTCATTAGTTTTAGATTGTATTTTGGTTAGGTCTAGAGAATGTTCAAAGTCAATTTTGTAAACTGCTCTATCAATAAGTCCCGATAGATCTATCTTCATTTTGTTCACCTCTTAAACATTGCCAAATTTTATTATATATAAATTATAGGAGGTTTGTCAAGAATAATTGTTTAATTCCAAAATAATAGTATATGGAATTTATAAGTATGTAAAAACCGTACCTATTTTATTTGAATATAATCCTCTTAGTATCTCTTGCAATCATCAATTCTTCATTAGTTGGGATTACAAATATTGATGTAGTAGTTAAATCTTTATTAAGTTGTGCTTCTTTACCTCTTATATCATTTAATGCAGGATCTATTTTTATACCTAAACATTCTAATCCTTCACATATTTTTTCTCTAATATAACCAGAATTTTCACCAATTCCTGCAGTAAATACTAAAGCATCAATGCTACACATTGTAGCAACATATGCTCCAACATATTTTTTAACTCTATTAACAAAAACATCTAAAGCTAGTTTAGCTTTTTCATTTCCTTCTTCAGTTGCTATTTCTAAGTCTCTAAAATCACTACTAAGACCTGAAATGCCTAATACACCTGATTCTTTATTCAACATATCATTAACTTGCTCGAAGGTTATATTCTCTTTATCCATTATAAATGGAATAATTGCAGGGTCGATATCCCCTGATCTAGTACCCATTGCCAATCCTTCTAAAGGAGTAAAGCCCATACTTGTATCCATTGATTTCCCATGTTGAACAGCACACACGCTAGAACCATTTCCTAAATGACATGTAATAATATTCAAATCACCTATGTCCTTACCCAATAATTCAGCTGCTCTTTGTGATACGTATTTGTGAGAAGTTCCATGAAATCCATATCTTCTGATTTTATACTTTTCATAATATTTATAAGGAATAGGATATATGTAATTATCTGGAGCCATAGTTTGATGAAAAGCTGTGTCAAATACGGCTACCATTGGAGTATTAGGCATAAGCTCTTTACAAGCTTCTATTCCAATAATGTTTGGTGGGTTGTGTAACGGTGCTAGCTCTACACAGTCTTCTATAGTCTTCATTACTTCATCATCAATTAAAACAGATTCTGCAAATTTCTCTCCTCCGTGAACAACCCTATGTCCTACTGCTACTATTTCATCCATAGATTTAATAACTCCATGATTAGGGTCAACTATTGCACCTAAGACTATCTCTAATGCAATTTTATGGTTATCCATAGGTTTTTCGATCAATACATCTTCCTTGCTAGTTGGTTTATGTTTTATTCTAGAGCCTTCTATTCCTATTCTTTCAGCTAAACCCTTTGCTAAAACGAATTCATTTGACATATCTAATAATTGATACTTTAATGAAGAACTGCCACAGTTAATAACTAAAATTTTCATTTTTTTCCTCCTTAATGTGTATATATATTCACAATTCCAATGATATTATAATCTAACAAAAAAATCAACTACATATGGATTATTTCCCATATTAAACATTAATAATATTTTAATGATATAATAAATATGAAGTTTTAGTAAAAGAATTTCTACACTGATTATGGAGGTCTTTATGAAAGTAGTAGGTCTAATTACAGAATATAATCCATTTCACAATGGACATCTATATCACCTAAATGAATCTAAGAAAAGAACAAATGCTGAATACTCTGTTGCAATTATGAGTGGAAATTTTCTGCAAAGAGGAGAGCCAGCTTTAGTTGATAAATGGACTAGAGCAAAAATGGCCATTGATAACGGGGTAGATTTAGTCATTGAACTTCCTGTTGTATTTGCTTGCCAAAGTGCAGAGTTTTTTTCCTATGGTGCTATCAAAATCCTTGATAGTCTTGGTATAATAGACAGTATTTGTTTTGGTAGTGAGTTGGGAGATATTAAAAAACTTAACTATATAGCTGATATATTGCATGATGAGCCTGATAACTATAAAATGAGTCTTAAATT
>Ga0265293_10012125_pt1 | contig 11523 bp, 9 predicted proteins | sample Munlanlewell138R_FD_192505 | JGI IMG/M metagenome (GOLD analysis project Ga0265293, IMG submission 192505) | Leachate microbial communities from a municipal landfill in Southern Ontario, Canada - Leachate well 138R | ecosystem: Engineered > Solid waste > Landfill > Unclassified | place: Canada... | reverse complement strand
ATTAGGGGCAACAGGCGGAACAATTTTACCTTGGAATATTTTATCAGCCGCTAATGTTTTAGTAAGTATCCCAATTATTATTTTATATTTCTTTGCCCAACAACATTTTATGGAAGGTGTTAAAATTACCGGATCGAAGGAGAGTTAAATGATAATAACAAGAAATATCAATAATCCAATTATTACCCCAAAAGATATAAAACCATCATTTGAAGGAATGAAAGTTATAGGCGCATTTAATCCGGGTGTAATAAAATATAATAATGAAACACTTCTTTTAATTAGAGTGGCAGAAAATTTTTTTAGTAACGATAAAAATAGAATAGGTGTTCCTATTCTTGATTTAAAGAAAAAAGATATTATAATTAAATATTTTGATGCATTTGATTCTAAAATTGACTATAGTGATCCACGATTTATAAAGACGGAAGATAAATTATATTTAACAAGTATTTCACATTTTAGACTAGCAAAAAGTAAAGATGGTATAAACTTTAATATTGATCAAAATCATTTCATGACTCCAACTGAAAGTTATGAAGAATATGGAATTGAAGATCCTAGAATCGTCAAAATTGAAGGTATGTATTATATTACCTATAGTGCAATTTCCAGAAATGGTGTTGTCACAGCTCTTGCAAAAACAAATGATTTTAAAAAAGTAGAAAAATTAGGAATAATATTTTTACCTGATAATAAAGATGTAGTTATCTTTCCTGAAAAAATAAATGGAAGTTATTATGCAATTAACCGACCGGTTAGTGCATATTTTCAAACCCCTGAAATGTGGATTTCAAAATCAAAAGACTTGTTATCATATTCTAATCACCAATTACTTTGTAGTTTAAGAAAAGATAATTTTGATAGTGCTAGAATAGGTGCATCATGTATCCCCTTTTTAACTGAAGAAGGATGGATTGAAATATATCATGGTGCTGATAAGAATAATGTATACAAAGTAGGAGTTTTATTACTTGATAAAGACGACCCATCAAAAATATTATACCGAAGTGAAGAACCATTAATAGAACCAGAAAAAGATTATGAAAAAGTAGGATTTTTACCAAATGTGATATTTCCTTGTGGATTAACTCAAGAAGAAGGTGTTATTAATTTATATTATGGTAATGCTGATGAAAACATTTGTTTATTAACTTTTAATTTAAAGGATCTTTTAAAGAAAATTAGAAACGAGGAATAACTTATGACTAAAAAAGAATATGAAAACCAACAGCAAAAAACAATCAAAGTTTTAGAAAATGCAGGAATAATTTTAACGGAAGATGAAAAAAAAGTTGTAGAAATTGCAGATTTTGGCTTAAACGATCTAGACAATATAGGGCTTCAAATTATTACTTATATTAATACTAATCGTGTATGTGCAAAAGAATTAGTCTTATTTCCTAATCAAACTTGTCCAGAGCACAAACATCCAGATTATGGTGATAAAAAAGGAAAAGAAGAAACATTTAGATGTCGTCATGGTTTAGTATATTTATATGTAGAAGGAATGAAAACTGAAAACATTAAAGCTAAGATACCCGAAACAGATATAACTGTTTATAATGAAATAATTTTAAAACCTGGAATGCAATATACAATTATGCCTAATACTAAACATTGGTTTCAAGCTGGCCCTGATGGAGCAATAATATCAGAGTTCTCAACAGAAAGCACTGACCATTTAGATGTTTTTACCGATAAAAGAATTGTAAGAGAGACAAAGCAGGAAGACTAACAATGATTGAAACTTTTATTAAAGTAATTGATAATGTTAAAATTATTAAAAAAGAAATAGAAAACGATAATTTTAAAACTTTAGAAGTTAATATTAAAATACCAAATAAAACTCATTTACAAGAAAATGACTTGTTTGTTGGTTTTAAAATTCCAAAACCAACTAAAGAAAACTCATTTTTAATGACTCATGAACAATCAGTCACAAGATATGATATTCCGTTTGCTTTTCCAGCGTTTATGAGTGTTTATGGTAATGATTTAGAAAATGGTTTTTTTGCTGTGCTAGATTATTTTAAACTAGAAAAAGACATGAGAAAGTATCATAAGTTTTCTGACGATAAATATTTATATATAGGGATTACCAATGATGAGTTTAAAGTAAACGATAATCTTGAAATTAATTTAAAAATAAATTATCAAACTTATCCAAAAGAAAATAAAAGCCTTAACTATTTAATAAAAAAAGCTGCTGAATTAGTATTAGATAACAATAAAATGTCTTGGCATGGCGATTATAACTATACTACAAACATTTATAATTATGAAGAAGCTCAGTATGGTCTTTCAATCAATCTTTTAGATTTTAGAGCGAGAGTCCAAGATGGAATTGGGACATTTATTCCTTATGGATTTGCTGAAAAGATTGCATATTCTGAATCGTTTGCTTTAATGGATGTCCTAAAAGGAATGCTACCAGTTGCAAAGGTATTAAATAATGAAACCTTATTAAATTTATCTATGGATGAACTTTATAAAATATCTAATAAAGATTCAGAATATCCTTGGATAGAATATGATCATAATACTGAAGGATTCTTTCATTTAGCGTGGGGTGGTTTACCTGTTGGTGTTTCATTAGACCATATAAAAACTAAGTCAAAAGGCAAGTTTTCAGATGTTGATGGACATGAAGAAGGACCAAATTTATTATCAACTTGGAAATATTTTTATAGGGTGGCTTTATTAGGTGAGATAGCCCTTTTAACAAATGATGATAAAGTTATTAATGCATTTAAATCGACTCTGCCTTTTATAAATAAACTAAAGATGGAAAATTATGCTCAACCAGTTACTTATGATTTAGATTCACATCTTCCCATGACCGGAAAAGAAAACGGTGGCAGTGTCGGTGGAGTAGCCTTTTGGTCAATTATTCAGCTAACAGCCTACATGGTTACAAAAAACACCTTTTATTTAGAAGAAGCTATTAAAGCTTTAGAATATGGAAACTCACTTGATTTTAATAATTATTATTCAATGAGAGTAGCTCCCAAACCAACCACATCTGGTTGGTTAACGAAATCAAACGTTTATGCTTACGAAATAACAGGTGATAATAAATTCTTAGATTATGCTTTAAATTCATCAAGTGCTATTTATTTTCATTACTATTTAAACTCTCATCCTAAAACATACTTTCAAACTGAAGGCTTTGGTTATGCCTGTGCAAGAGAAAGATGGGAAGCATTTTTAGAAATGGTTGAAAGTTTATATGGTATTTCATTTTATTTGAAATATTCAAACGATAAAAATCTTTTTAAACTATTTTGGAAAGCCAGAGAAAATTGGTTATGGGCATTACCACTTAATGGTAATCCTTATGGAAATTTAAATAGACCTTATGATTCAATCGGAGGTGAATACATCCCTTATGAATTCTCAACAGGTAATTTAGGTGACAATCCTGCCTTAGATGGTGGTAGTCAATCTTCAATGAGACAAATTAAAGAAATATATGGATCAGGAGAAGTTTATTTAGCATATATGATGTTTGAGATGTATGCAACTATTTCAAACAGAAATTTATTAATTATTAAATCAAATTATGTTAATGATTTTAATAATGAAGTTCATAACTTCATTATCTATAACAACAAAGAAACTAATGAAGAGGCTGTAGTTATCTTTAAAAACTTAAATAGAGATTTCTATACTTTAAAAATAGATAATGATGTTATCGGATCCTTTGATAAAACAAAACTGTTATTAGGAATTAAAATAAATGTATCACCAAATGAAATTAAAAAACTTAAATTAACACCTTTAAAAAATGGAGAAAAAAGATCATTTAAATTATTGAATTTAAATAAAAAGATTAGTGTTTCTGGATTAGAAAGAGTTACTTTAAATTGGGATAAATGTTTAGAAAATGATTTCTCACATTATAAAATAATTTTAACAACAAAATATAATAAAAGAGAAATAAATATTACAAAAAACAACTTAGAAATTACTTTAGATAGAGAATTAGAAACAAATATCAAAGTATCGGCAATAACTAACGATAAGATTTTAGAGTATCAACCGTTAATATTGCCACCTATCCTTAAAGAATTTAAGTTTAAAATAAACTTTGAAGAACCAAATATAGAAACAAAAAACTTAGAATTAATTAATGATAATCATATTTTAATGTTTTATGGAATAAATCATAAAAAAGAAACAATAACTAAATTTAATCTAAATCATAAAATAAATAAAAATGAAATATTACAACTTGAAATCAGTTCTATTAATAATGGACTTAACTATGAAGTGTATTTAACCGATGATTTAAATAAAAACATTAAAATTCTTCAATCAAATAAACCGAAATTATTAGAAATACTTTTAAATGATATTGATATTAGTTACATTAAACAATTAATAATCAAATCAACAAGTGATAAAGGGTTAGGATATTCAGTTAAAAATCTAAATGTTATTACGTATCAGGAGGGTGAAGAGGCAATTTATACAAATCTTAAAACCAATATTACTGAAAATCAATTACAAATAACTGAAAATCTAAATATGAAAACATTTGATTACTTTGATGTTTATGTTACAAACTCAAACATCAATGAAGGCTTCGATATTTATTTAAATGATAAATTAATTGAAATGGAAATAGAAAAAGAATATCCTGAAAAGAAATATCGAAGTATGAATGGCTTATATCGCTTTAAAACAATTAAAAAAGATAATGTAAATATTAAAATCATTTCTAAAAATAAAAATATAAAAATAAATTTTATTAGGCTAACAAATAATCATCAATATCCTAAATTAGCTGATTATAAAGAATACATATGAAAGGGCAAATGTATAAAAATGAGTAAAAAGAAAGATTTTTTCAGTCAAGGGTTCTTTGATTGGCAAACAACAAAAAGAAAAGAAATAAGGGAAAAACAACAATATAATGAAAAATTATATTGGGGCGGTTTTACCAAAAAGAAAGTCGATGAAAATGTTCTACCAGATTGGGCAATTGGACCATTTGAAAAACACGATAAACCTATTTTTAAACCAGATCCTAATTCATGGGATAAAGGTTATATTAGTGGTGGAGTTCATAATGGTTCCACACTAAAACATAATGGTTTATATTATTATATTTACCGTGGGGAAATGCCTCATGAGTTAGTTGAAACAAAAGAAGATTCAAGTCCAATTGAGGTTGTCATCGATTATATTTGTGATATTGGTGTTGCTGTTAGTGAAGATGGTATAAACTTCAAAAGGCTAACAGGGCCGTTATTTAGACATGGTGAAGATGAAAAATATAGTTTTGAAGATGTAAATTGCGTTAAACATGGAGATACATTTTACTTATTTTGTAACAGATGGAATTTCCATGAACCTTTAAACCCCAAAGAATCAGGAGTTGTTTTATCAACAAGTAAAGACTTAGTTAATTGGACTAAGCCTAAAATAGTTTTTGAGGGTGTTAATGAAATTCATCGTAATGCATGTGTTATTCAAAGTGGACATAATGAAGCAGTAAAAATTAACAATCAATTTGTTATGTATTTAAATAATTTTTTAATTGCTACATCTGATGATTTAGTTAATTGGACCAGTAAAGTATCTAAACATAAATGGCCAGGTGGGGAAGGTTGTTTTGCCCTTGCAAATCACAATGAAGATGACATTATTTTATTTACAGGAGGACACCATAGTGGTCATTTTTACGCGATTGGTGAAGTCTTATTTAAATATAATGATGTCACTAAACCAGTTGATTATTTAGAACGTCCAGTTTTAAAGGCTGATGATAGACCTTATGAAAATGGATATGATTATCAAAATCCTGAAGTTTTAGTTTCAAACTGGCGTGATACAATTTTCTTTACAGGAATGACTATTGTTGATAATCATTATTATGTATATTATGGTGGTAGTGAATATTATACTTGTCTTGCTAAAGCCCCGATTAAAGGAAAAAAATAATGCTAAAGGATGGTATAACAATTGCTGGTAATATAATCGTTGATACCAACAAATTTATTAGTCATTACCCTAAAGAAGGATATTTAACTCATATTAATAAAAGTTATGATACATTAGGAGGTTCTGTTCCTAATGTATCAGTTTCGCTTAGAGCGATTGATAAAAATTTAAATATTTTAGCTATGGGCACTATTGGTAAAGATAGTAAAGGTAAATTAGCACTAGATTATTTTAAAGAAAATAATATAAATTATGAAAATGTTGAAATATCACTTAATCATCAAACATCATATGTTGATGCCTTAATGAATGAATACAATAAAAAAAGAACTTTTTTATTTTATGAAGGAGCTAATGGGATATTTGGTAAAAACTTAAAAGAAGTTACAACCAAACATTTTCATTTAGGATATTTATTGTTGTTACCTTATTTAGATAAACTTAAAAATAATGAAACCAAAGCTTCACTTTGGTTAAAAAAATTAAAAGAACAAGGAATTACAACCAGTTGTGATCTTGTAACTGAAGATAGTAATCGCTATATCGAAGTAATTAAACCATCACTACCTTATATAGATTATTTGATAATCAATGAATTAGAGGCGTCAAAACTTTCTAAAATAGATATATATGATAACGAAGAATTAAATTTAAATAAATTAATAAAATGTGCTGAAGTTATTAAAGATATGGGTGTAATTAAAGAAGTTATTATTCATTCACCAAAAATTAGTATTATATATAACGGTAGTGAAACAATTAAATTAAAATCACTAAATATTAATTCAAAAGATATTATAAATAGTGTTGGTGCGGGTGATGCTTTTTGTGCGGGGATTTTATATGGAATTATAAATAAAAAATCTAGCATAGAAAAATTAAGAATCGCTTCTTCTTTAGCGGTTAGTTGCTTATTTAGTAATACACCTAAACCAATTCATAATAGCCTAGAAGAAATATTATTATTAGAAAAAAAATACGGAAGGTTAAATTAAAATGTTATCCAATTTAAAAGAGTTACTAACTTATGCTGAAGAAAACAATTGTGCAATTCCCGCTTTTAATTATACAAGTTTAGAAGTTATCACATCAGTTATTAAAGCTGCTGAGGATTTAGATTATCCAGTTATCTTAAGTTTTGCCCCTGTTCATGAAATATTTTATAAAATAGATACCATTTTTCCGATTGCCAAAATGTTAGCTCAAAAATCAAAAGCTAAAATTTGTTTACATTATGATCATGGAACTGATTTAAATAAAGTTAAAGAAGCAATCGACATGGGTTTTACTTCGGTAATGTATGATGGATCATCATTAAATTTCGAAGAAAATTTAGCCAATACAATTGAAATAGTCAAGTATGCAAAACCAAAAAATGTAAGTGTTGAAGCTGAATTAGGAAGAATTAAATCATATGGATTAGAAGGTGATGGGGATACAACTAGTTTTTATACTGATCCAGAAGCGGCTAGAGAGTTTGTTTTAAAATCTAAAGTTGATTGCTTAGCAATTTCATTTGGAACAGTTCACGGTGAATATCAAAGCGAACCTGATTTAAATTTTCCTTTAATTAAAAAAGTTAGAGAGATAACTAATAATATTCCAATTGTAATGCATGGTGGTTCTGGAGTATCTAAAAATGATTATATCCGTTGTATAAACTCTGGAGTAAGAAAGATAAATTATTATACCTATATGCAAAGAGAAGGTTATAAACGTGTATCGGATTTAATTAAAAGTAATGAAAGTTCTTATTATCATGATATTGTTTTAAAAGGAAAAGAAGCTTTTTATGATGAAGCAGTTAAGGTTATAAATACCTTTAAAAACAAATAATTTAAATAAAATGTGATAATAACCATACTTAATCCTTTTACTTTACTACTTTAATTATAAGTATTATAATAAAAGTGCATCCAAATCTTTTGGGTGCTACTTATCCCCTATTATGTGTATGTAAATACACAAAATCCCCTTTAATTGACCCCGGGCCTTTTGCTTGGGGTCTCTTTTTATGAAAAACCAACAAATCTTTTTGACTATATTTAAAAATAGAGGTAAAATAAATACGTATGAAAATATTAACAACAATCCATGATTTAAATAATTTAGATAAATTAATAAAAGTCGCAGATGGCTTTATTATCGGAAATAAGATGTTTTCTAAAGCTTTAACGAAAAGCTTTGATGAAAACATTAATGAAGTTATTAAAAAGATTAAAGATAATGAAAAGTTAGTCTTTGTTCTTTTTAATGGTCTTTATACTAATCAGGAAATTAAATTAATTAAAGAATATGTTAAAGGTTTAGATCTTGATTTAATCGATGGTTTTATTGGTGGTGATTTAGGTTTAATCGAAACCTTTAAATCACTTAATTTAAACCATAAATTTGTTTATAATCCTGAAACCTTATTAACTAATTATGTTGATTTTAATTACTTTAAAACTGACTTAATTAAAGGAGCCTTTGTCTCTAAAGAAATAACTTTAGATGATATTTATAAAATAGGTTTAAAAAAAGAATATGAATTATTTTTATATGGCCATGGCCATATGTCAATGTTTTATTCAAAAAGAAAAATTGTTTCATTATTTACTGATAATGATCTAAATCATAATATATCTAATCTTACTTTAAAAGAAGATACTAGAGATGAATTATTTCCTATTTATGAAGATGACTTAGGAACTCATGTTTTTAGAGGTGAGGTTTTAAGTAGTTTAAATGCTTTAGATAAATTAAATGAAATTGCTGATTATTTAATTGTTGATACTCTCTTTCAAAGTGATGAATATGCTTTAGATATTATTCCTTTATATAAAAATAAAGTATCTAAAGATGAAATTAATAAAATTAAACAAAAATATAATGAAGTATGGCATGAAGGATTTTTATTTGAAAAATCCATCATTAAGGAAAAATAAATGGTTGAACTATTAGCCCCAGCAGGGAACTTAGAAAAATTAAAATATGCTATCTATTACGGTGCTGATGCTGTTTTTATTGGTGGAAAATCATTTAGTTTAAGAGCTCATGCCAGTAACTTCACGAAAGAGGATATGATTAAAGCCAGTAATTTCGTCCATGAACATGGAAAGAAATTATATATTACGACTAATGTAATTCCTCATCATGCTGATATGGATGGTATTTATGAATATTTAAAAGAATTAGAAGAAGTTAAGGTAGATGGAATTATAACCGCATCACCTAGTATTATTGATATTGCCTTAAAGAAAACAAACTTAGAAGTACATATCTCTACCCAACAATCAGCAATGAATACTAATACCGTTAATTTTTGGCACGATAAAGGAGCTACTAGAGTTGTCTTAGCAAGAGACCTTACTTTAGATGAAATTAAAGATATTAAAAATGAAGTTAAAGCTGAAATAGAAATCTTTATTCATGGTGGCATGTGTGCCGGTTATAGTGGAAGATGTTCTTTATCAAATCATTTAACTAATAGAGATGCTAATAGAGGGGGATGTGCTCACACATGCCGCTGGATTTATGATTTAGTTAAAGCTCAAAAAGAAAAAGTTGCAGAAGATTTTACCATTCAATCAAAAGATTTAAGTTCTTTAAGTATTATTCCTGAATTAATCGATTTAAAAATCGATTCATTAAAAATAGAAGGAAGAATGAAATCTCTTCATTATGTGGCAACCGTTGTTAAGACATACCGAATGTTAATTGATGAATATTTAGAAAATGGTTTTATTAAAGATTATAGTTTTTATGCTAAACAATTAGAAAAAGCTGAAAATAGACCTAGTTCAATTGGTTTTTTCAAAGGACTACCAACTAAAGATGAACAATTATTTGTAAGTGATAAAACACCTCTAAGACAAAACTTTGTTGGGATTGTTAAAAGTTATGACAAAAAGACTACACTCGCAACAATTGAAACAAGAAATGTTATTAATATTAACGATGAATTAGAAATCTTTTCTCCAAGAGAAGATGACTTTACTTTTATTAATAAAGAAATGTATGATTTAAATGATAATCCAATTACTAGAGCTTATATCCCTAAATCATTAATTAAAATTAAAGTAAGTGAAAAAGTCTACCCAAATGATTTAGTTAGAATAACCTTATAGCAAATAACCAGCAATTTCCTCTAATAAAAGGTATAATGAAGTTAGTAAATACTAGGAGGAATTGTAGATGAAAACAATGCATGAAAACCCAATCACAGTACTTGGGAATGAATTAAAAGTTGGAGATAAAGCTCCAGACTTTAAATTAGTTAATAATAGTTTAGAAGAGGTTCACTTAACTGACTTTAAAAAAGACTATGTCTTATTAAGTGTCGTACCTTCACTTGATACATCGGTTTGTGATTTCCAAACTAGAAATATCAATGAAAAATTATCCTCATTTAAAAATGTTGATTTCGTAACTGTTTCAATGGACTTACCATTTGCTCAAAAAAGATGGTGTGGATCAGCAGGACTTGAAATCACCACCTTAAGTGATTATCAACATGCTGACTTTGGTTTAAAGTATGGTGTTTTAATTAAAGAATTAAGACTTCTTGCTAGATCAGTCTTTGTCTTAGATAAAGACCGTAAAGTAGTTTATGTTGAATACTTAGAAGAAATGACTAATCATCCTAATTACGATAAGTTAGTCGAATTCTTAAATAGTTTATAATCCATTGAAAAGCCTTCCAATTTTGGAAGGCTTTTTGTTAGGAAATATTTATATAAATTAAAACCAACTTAAGATAACATCTATAAGTGGTGTGACTTGCATTAAAACTGGAACAAAAATTAAAGAAATAATTGACATTAATTTAATTAAAATATCCATTGCAGGTCCTGCGGTATCTTTAAAAGGATCCCCAACAGTATCACCAGTGATAGCCGCTTTATGGCTTTCAGATCCTGAACCACCATTTTTACCTGACTCAATTAACTTTTTAGCATTATCCCAAGCTCCACCTGAGTTAGCCATAAAGATAGCTAGCATCACTGCTGATGCTAATCCTCCAACTAATAATCCGCCTAAAGCTTCAACTCCTAAAACTAAACCAACAACAATTGGTGATAATACCGCTAATAAACCTGGTATAATCATTTCTTTTAAAGCAGCTCCAGTTGAGATTTCTACACAAGATGCATAATCGGGTTTAACTTCACCTTTTAAAATACCTGGCGATTCTTTATATTGTCTTCTAACTTCTTCAATCATTAAGTTAGCGGCTTTACCAACTGAATTAATTGTTAAAGAAGTAAATAAATAAGGAAGCATTGCTCCTAATAATAAACCAATAATTGTTGTATAGTTAATAATATTAATAGAAGCAAGACCAGCTACTTCAGCAAAAGCAACAAATAACGCTAAACTAGTTAAAGTAGCTGAACCAATTGCAAATCCTTTTCCGATGGCTGCAGTTGTATTACCAACTGAATCAAGCTTATCGGTTATTTCTCTTACCTCATGGTCTAAATTAGCCATTTGAGCAATTCCTCCAGCATTATCAGCAATTGGGCCGTATGCATCAACTGAGACGGTTATTCCGACAGTTGATAGCATTCCAACCGCTGCTAATGCAAT
>Ga0265293_10012122_pt1 | contig 11532 bp, 13 predicted proteins | sample Munlanlewell138R_FD_192505 | JGI IMG/M metagenome (GOLD analysis project Ga0265293, IMG submission 192505) | Leachate microbial communities from a municipal landfill in Southern Ontario, Canada - Leachate well 138R | ecosystem: Engineered > Solid waste > Landfill > Unclassified | place: Canada... | reverse complement strand
GCTGGCGTGAAGGGGAGCGTTGGGGGCGTGAGGTGAAAGTGCCTGCTGACTACCATGAACGCGCTGAGCAGTGGCAGCAAGTTGATGTTGCCCATTCCTGCAGCGTCCTGCGTCGGCACACTGTGCAAATGCCAGTGGATGAATGGCAAAAAATTGGAGTGCGTCAGCTTGATGGCAGTGATCTGCCGCCCTCTGACATACCTGCATCCATCGTTTTTCCAGATGGTCGGGACGGCCAGGCGTTTCTGACCTATCCAAATTTCCGCGCAATTTTGCACTATAACTGCGCTAACAACTATGCTCTGGCAGTAGCCAGACTGGCGGACAGTTTCTGAGTTTATCTGAGTTTAATAGCGGCAAAGCTCCATATGGAGCGGGAGGTACGAGAAACCCAAGCGTATGAATAATCGACCAAGTTCAGCGTAACATCAGGAGACAAATGATATGCCCAATGAATTTCAGGTAGTGTTTCATAATATCGACCAATCTGACGCTCTGACTGACAATGTGCAGAAACGTATCGAAAAGTTGCGCCGCTTCAGCAGTGAAATCATAGGTGGCCGAGTGGTTCTCAATTCCCCTCACAACAACATGCACAAGGGCAAAGTGTATTCCGTTGCCATAGAGATTCACACAGGTGGCAAACCTGTTGTTGTTACACAGGAACAGCATGACAACCATGCTCACGAAGATTTGTATGTTGCGATTCGCGACGCCTTTAATGCAGCGGAGCGACAATTAAAATCTGTGGATAAAAAACATCGCAAAGAGGCCATACACAAAAATCCGGATGCAGTGGACGATGGCCTGGACGACGTCAAAGATGACGAGCTGCCAGAATACACACAAGCCATCGGATAAGATTCAGTAACTCAGAATCGGGAGCCCGTCTGCGGATGGGCTCCTCCCGCGAGCCAGGACCGCGTAGAATCCCATCTGTCATATCGACTTTATCCCGCCAGTTATGGAGTGACAGACATTATGTCCGCGACCGAACGCCTTACCGAATATCAACAACTGGAGCTGGAAGCTGCCGCTTTTCGCCGTCTGGTCCAGCATCTGGACGAAAACAAACAGGTTCAGAATATTGATCTGATGAACCTGGCCGGGTTTTGCCGCAACTGTTTGGCTAAATGGTATGCCGCCGCTGCTGAAGAGCGCGCGCTGGAAATTACCTACGAAGATGCACGTGAACGCATTTACGGCATGCCCTATGCCGAGTGGAAACAAAAGTACCAGAAATAAATCAGTAGCCGACGTTAAACAGCTTGGTTCTGACCAGCCGGCGATAGGCATTGGGGGTGACTCCGTGCAATCGCCGGAACAGTCCGGTGAAATAACTCACATCCTGATACCCCGCTGCAAAAGCAATTTCTGCAATACTCAAATTACTGCGCTTGAGCAGTTCACGTGCCTGATTGATGCGCACTTCCTGCAGATATTCAACTGGGGTCTGGTGCGCGGCCTGGCGGAATCGCCGGTTGAAGGAGCGCACATTCAAACCAAAATCCTCAGCCAGTTTCTGCATGCTGATATCACGCTGGTAATTCTTTTGTATCCATTCCTGGATACGAATAATCAGTTCATCGTGATGGCTGTCCTGAGGCTGAGCCGCTAACAGTAATGACTCGTAGGAACGTTTAAGTTCGTGGGTAAAATGACGCGCCACTTCATTGGCTACCTCTGCCGAAAACAGTTGCTCCACCAGATGCAGCATCACATCGCGCACCGCGTTAACACTGCCGGTGCAATAGAGTCGGTCCTGATGGGTAATAAATTTTTTGCGCTCCAGCTGTGCCGCCGGATAGTGCTTGGCAAAGTCGTCAAAATAACGCCAGTGTGTGGTCGCCTGGCGGCGGTTTAACAAACCCGCTTCGGCCAGGAAATAGCTGCCGGTGCCCACGCTGCAAATGGTGGCGCCGCCTTCATATTGCCGCCGCAGCCACTCCAGCGCTTGTGGCTGGCTGCGCACAGCGGCGCGTGGATTGCCCCATAAACCTGGAATAAACACCATGGCGTTCTGGATATAGTCAGCCAGAGTGGCTCCCGGCAGAACCTGCAGACCACCGGTCAAGGTCAAAGGTGACAGGTCAGTGGCAACGGTATGCAGATGCAGCGACGGCTGTCGCTGTTTCTGGCGCAGTCTGTGTATGGTGTCAGCCGCGCTGATCATTTCCAGCGGGATTGCCATGCTGGACGTCAGCGCCTGCGGACAGGCAAGCATGCTGATATGTTTCATACGCGGCATGGTAACCCGGATTGTGGGTATACTGAGAGTCCCGACAAGTTACAGTCAGAACTGTTCAGATTACGATGCGAAAAAACCTGATTACCAAAGCCGGCATGCTGCGCCTGAAAGAAGAACTCAATCATCTGTGGCGCGTGGAGCGTCCCGAGGTCACCAAAAAAGTGACCTGGGCCGCAAGCCTGGGTGATCGCAGTGAAAACGCCGATTACCAGTACAACAAACGCCGTTTACGCGAGATTGACCGTCGCGTGCGTTATCTGTCCAAGCGCCTGGAAGAGCTGCGTGTGGTTGATGCACTGCCACAGGACACCCATAAAGTGTTCTTTGGCGCCTTTGTGGAAGTTGAAAATGAAAACGGTGATACCCGCAGCTTTCAGATTGTGGGTTATGACGAAATTTTTGAGCGCAAGGATGTCATCTCTGTGGACAGCCCAATGGCAATGGCGTTGTTGCAAAAAGAAGAAGGTGATGAGGTTGTGGTCAGAACCCCGGACGGGGAATCAGTCTGGTATATCAACCGTATTTCTTATGTATCACCGCAGGCAGGCGCCTGAGCACCTGCCGTCCAGTCTGATTAATCAGCCGTTGCGACGGGCAAAATCCGCCATAAAGTCTGCCAGCAGCTGGCAACCTTCAACCGGCATTGCGTTGTAGATGGATGCACGCATGCCGCCCACCACTCGGTGACCTTTTAGTGCGTACAGGCCTTGGGCCAGTGCTTCGTCCAGGAACTTCTTGTCCAGCTCGCTGTTGGCCAGCGTGAAGGTGATGTTCATCAGTGAGCGATGTGCCTTTTGTGCTGTGCCACGGTAGAAGTCGCTGTTGTCGATAGCATCGTAAATGATCCTGGCTTTTTGAGCGTTGATCTTTTCCATCGCAGCCACACCGCCCTGATCTTTTAACCAATGCAGTACCAGGTTCATCATGTACACCGCAAAGGTATTGATGGTGTTGGGCATGGAATGGTTTTTGGCGTAGGTGTCATAGTTCAGCAAATTGGGTGTCTGCGGCATAGCATGGCCAATCAGATCTTTGCGGATCAGTACCGCCGCCATACCGGACGGGCCCAGATTTTTCTGCAGGCCGGCAAACACAATGCCGAACTTGTTGTAATCAATAACACGTGACATCAGCTCGGAGGTCATGTCGGCGACCAGCGGGATATCACCGGTGTCCGGGAACTCGTTCCAGCGTGTACCAAACAGCGTGTTGTTGCTGGTGATGTGCACGTAGGAGGTATTTTCTTCCAGCTGTGACAGATCATAGTCCGGAATATGGTCGAAGTTGCTGCTTTCGCTTGAGGCTAACGTTTGTACGTTGCCATAACGGGCTGCTTCCTTGCGAGCCAGTACGGTCCAGTGACCGCTTTCAATAAAGGCGGCTTTGTTGCCGGGTTTTAATGGCATCAGGTTCAGCGGAATTGCAGCAAATTGCATCTGCGCGCTGCCATGTACGTAGAGCACTTCAAAGTTGTCTGGCAATCCGGCCAGTTCACGCAGCAGATTGTCGGTCTCAGTCAGCAGATCTTCAAACTCTTTGCTGCGGTGGCTGATTTCGATCACCGACAGGCCCATGCCTTTCCAGTCCAGAAACTCGTCCCTGGCTTTTTCCAGAACAGCGGTCGGCAGCATGGCCGGGCCGGCACCAAAGTTGTAAATACGGTTCATCATTGTTCCCTGCTAGCAGTTGTAAAAAATTATAAAACCATGACCTTGATCACATCCTCAGTGGCGGCAATGGTATCAACCGCAGCGGCAGAGGGCGCCGTAGCCAGATCAATCAGGTTGTAGGCAATGTCGTCGTGTCTCCGGCTGCTCTGTCCAGTGACAGGGCCGGGAAGTTTACGGAGTTGCGGATGTTACCATTGTCCAGAAAATCCTTCAGCTGCCCGGCAGCCATCACCGCACAATTTTCATCGGCTTCGTAAGTGTCTGGGCCAACCGGGTCGGTAGAGCGATGACACTTCTTATAACAAACCCGTTATGATGCGTCATCTTCAATTCACAGATTGCAAATAGCCAGTATCTGCGTTTATGACTGAGCCTCGCTTTACTGAACCTCACTTTACTGGACCTCGCTTTATTGCTGGTCAACCCGTTGATGTCGGCACTGGCACAATCAGCGTGCAGCGCTTGTTATGTCCCAATGCCGGCGTCATGACCGGACCTGGCACCAATACCTATTTGATTGGCACAACAGTGTTGGCGTTGGTGGATCCGGGACCGGATTTGCCCGAGCATCGGGAGGCTATTTTCAGAACCCTGGCCGGCCGGCCGTTGCGGTGGATATTTGTGACTCACACGCATGGTGACCATTCACCCGGAACCGCCGCCCTAAAAGCTGCCACTGGCGCTGAAGTTATTGCCCTGGCGCCGCCGGATGAGGCCCAGTATCAAGACCACAGTTTGGTGCCGGATCGCCTGTATCAGCACGGCGAGCAGATCGATTGTGGCGAATTCAGCATACGTCTTATCCACACACCGGGGCATGTCTCCAATCATTTCTGTTTTTTGCTGGAACAGGACGCCATGCTGTTTACCGGCGACCATATTCTGCAAGGCACCACTCCGGTGATTTTGCCGCCCGATGGTGATATGTCCGAATACATGGCGTCGCTGGCGCGTTTGCAACAGATGCCGCTGCGCGCGTTGGCGCCTGGGCACGGGGATGTGATGACCGATCCGCCTCAGGTCATTACCACACTGATCCGTCACCGTCAGCGCCGTGAGCAGAAAATTGCGGCAGCGCTCGACACTTTGCAGCGCAGCAGTCTGGATGAACTGGTTCTGTTGGCCTACGACGATGTGCCCGAGCATTTGCTTCCCTGGGCCAAAAAAACACTGTTGGCCCATCTGTACAAATTGCAGCGTGAAGGGCGTGCCCGCAGCCATTATCTGGCTGATACAGTGATCTGGGAGCCGGTTTGAGCGTAAAAGACTGGCACGTTTATATGATTCGCTGTGCCGATGACACGCTTTACACCGGCATAACCACTGATGTGGCGCGTCGCTTTGGTGAGCATCAGGCGCAAGGCAAATTGTGTGCGCGTTACCTGCGTGGGCGCGGCCCCCTGCACTTGGTATTTACCCGCCCGGCGGGGGATCGCAGTCGTGCGTCACAACTGGAATATCGACTTAAACAACTTAGCCGTGCCGATAAACTGGCCCTGATCAGCGGGGTTCTGAGCATCAACGCGTGTTTACAGGACAAAACATTATGAACAAACATCAGGCCGACAAAATCCCCGTCGGCATCAGCGCCTGCTTGCTTGGCGACGAAGTGCGTTTTAATGGCGGTCACAAACTGCATTCGTATATCGAACAAACCCTGGGTGAATACTTCGAGTATCGCCGCTTCTGTCCCGAGGTCGACATCGGACTCGGCATTCCCCGCAACACCATCCGACTGGTCAAGCGCGGCGATGAAATCATCTGCACCGACAGTCTGGACGATACACTGGAATACACCGATCAACTGCGCCGCAGCGCCCAGGCACAAATGGACTGGCTGCAGGGTTTGTGCGGATATATTTTTAAACGTGATTCACCCAGTTGTGGCATGGAGCGCGTCAAAGTCTACGAGTCGCGCGGCAAAGGCGTGGTAGTGACCAAGGACGGCGCTGGCATTTTTGCCGATACCGTGATGAAGGCGCTGCCGTGGTTGCCCGTTGAAGAAGAGGGGCGTCTGGGTGATCCTGTTTTGCGTGAGAATTTTATACGGCGCGTCTACACGCTTTATCGCTGGCGCCAGATGCTGGCAGAAGGTCTGACAGTGGCGCGGCTGACGGATTTCCATGCGCGCCACAAACTGATTCTGATGAGCCAGTGTCAGAAAGCCTACCGTGAGCTCGGCCCGTTGCTGGCCACCGCACGCAAGGATAATGTGCAGGCAATTGCCGACCAGTATTTGCCGGCCTTGATGGACGCGCTGAAACAACGCGCCAGTCGTGGTGACCACGTTAATGTGTTGCAACATATTCAGGGCTACCTGCGCGACCATCTGACCGCCGAGGACAAAGCCGAGCTGCGCGAGTCCTTTGAGCGCTACCTGCAGGGGTATCTACCGTTGATTGTGCCCATCACCTTGCTCAACCATTTTTTCCGGCGTTACCCCGATGAGTACATCGATCGGTCCTGGTATATGCACCCGTATCCTTCGGAGATGAGTTTACAGAATCATATTTGACGCCAATTGGGCTATAATGCCGGCCATTTTTACCGCAACAGCATTGGTAAACGCATGACAGACATCGTTTCTTATATGAATACCCTCGGCGCGCAAGCGCGGGCGGCGTCGCGCGTGATGGCAGCGGCGAGCACGGCCAGTAAAAATGCGGCTTTGCTGGCGATGATTGATGCCATCAACAGCAGCCGCGATGCGCTGCAGGCCGCCAATGAACTGGATTTAAAAGCCGGGCGTGAAAAAGGCCTTGATGCGGCGATGCTGGATCGTCTGGCGCTGACGCCGGCACGCATCGACGGCATGATAGAGGGCCTGCGCCAGGTCGCTGCCCTGCAAGATCCGGTGGGTGAAACTACAGATATGCGTTATATGCCCAGTGGTATACAGGTTGGCAAAATGCGTGTGCCGCTTGGTGTGGTTGGTATTATTTATGAGTCGCGTCCAAACGTGACCTGTGAAGCCGCCAGCTTATGCCTGAAATCGGGTAACGCCGCCATTTTGCGTGGGGGTTCTGAAGCAATTAACTCCAATCGTGCTATTGCAGCCTCAATCATTGCAGGCCTGCGTGCGGCCGGATTGCCGGAACATGCGGTGCAAGTGGTGGAAACGACCGATCGCGAAGCCGTTGGTATGCTGATTACCATGCCTCAGTACGTGGATGTGATTGTGCCGCGCGGCGGCAAAAGCCTGATCGAGCGTATCAGCGCGGACGCACGTGTGCCGGTGATCAAGCATCTGGATGGTGTCTGTCACGTTTATATTGATGATAAAGCCGATTTTGACAAGGCCATCAAGGTAGCGGTCAATGCCAAAACCCATCGGTATGGCACCTGTAATACCATGGAGACACTGCTGGTTGCTGAAGCCGTAGCGGCCGATATTCTGCCGCGTCTGGCCGAGGCCTTTGCGCCGCACCAGCTGGAACTGCGTGCCTGTGAAAAATCACTGCCGCTGTTGCCCGATGCAATTTCGGCCACTGAGCAGGATTGGTCAGAGGAATATCTGGCACCTGTGCTGGCAGTCAAAGTAGTCAGTGGGCTGGATCAGGCTATTGCCCATATCAACCGTTATGGTTCAGCACATACGGATGCGATCATTACCGAAGACTACACGCGTGCACGTCGTTTCCTGTGTGAAGTGGATTCAGCTTCGGTGATGGTGAATGCCTCAACCCGTTTTGCTGATGGTTTTGAATATGGCCTGGGCGCAGAAATCGGTATTTCTACCGACAAGCTGCATGCCCGCGGTCCGGTAGGTCTGGAAGGTTTGACTTCACAGAAGTACATTGTGCTGGGTGACGGCCATATCCGTGGCTGACCCTCAGCGGATAACACTATGAAGCAGCAACGTCTGGGCGTGATGGGTGGGATGTTTGATCCCGTTCACGACGGGCACCTGGCAGCCGCGCGTCTGGCGCTGGACGCCTTGGCGTTGGAGCGCGTGCATCTGGTGCCTTGTGCACGTCCGAATCATCGCAGTGAGCCCGGTATCAGTGCTGAGCATCGGGTGGCGATGCTGGAACTGGCAATAGCTGGTGATCAGCGTCTGATTGTTGATACCCGCGAACTGCAGCGCCCGGGCGTGTCTTATATGGTCGACACACTGCGGTCGTTTGTTGCGGAGTTTCCGCACGCTATTCTGGTCTACATTCTGGGGCAGGACAGTTTTTATTCATTACCGCGCTGGTATCAGTGGCGCGAGTTGCTGGATCTTTGCCATCTGGCAGTGATCAACCGGCCGGCAGAGCTGGGTGCGGAAGAGAGTGGAATGCCCGCTGAACTGGACGCTGAATACCAACAGCGAAAAGTGGCGGATGTGGACAGTTTGATGGCTACTGCGCGCGGCCGGATTTTACGGCTGCACAATCTGGACATGCCGGCATCATCCACCGCAGTTCGCAGCAGCCTTTTGCAAGGCAAGCGGGCAGTGCCCGTGCCCGCAGCCGTGCTGGAGTACATTGAATTACATGGGCTATACCGCCCGTTCTGAGTTTAATCAGTCGTTATCTGCAGCCCGCGGGTGAGCAGACAGGAGTCATAAATAATTGAATACCGAACAGATCAGCAAGCTGGTAGTGGAGTCGCTGGAGAACATCAAGGGCCAGAATATCGAAGTCTTTGACGTGCGATCACTGACACCGATCACCGACTGCATGATCCTTTGCACAGGGACATCCTCAACCCATATAAAAGCGTTGGCGGACGAAGTTGAATACAGAGCCAAACAGGCTGGCCATAATGTTAACGGCGTAGAAGGTCGTGGGCAGTCTGACTGGGTGCTGGTGGATCTGGGCGATGTGGTTGTGCATCTGATGTTGGCCGCTACGCGTTCGCTGTACCGTCTGGAAGACCTGTGGGATATCACTGCACTGAGACCCGCTGACCCGGCGTCTGATCCTGTATGAAAATCAATCTGATTTCCGTGGGCACACGCATGCCGGACTGGGTCCAGCAGGGTATGCAGGAGTATGCCCGGCGCTTGCCTGCGGATTTCAGTTTTCACTGCCTTGAAATCCCCTTGGGCAAACGCGGCAAGAACAGTGATACGCGTCAGGCCATGGAGCAAGAAGGTGAAGCTCTGCTGGCACGGCTGACGCCGCGGGATCACGTGGTCGCGCTGGATGTACTCGGCAAGAGTCTGAGTACAGAAGCGATGGCGGCCCGTGTTGGTGCTATTCGTGACAACGGTCGCCATCTGAGTTTGCTGGTAGGCGGCCCTGACGGTCTGAGCCAGGCTTGCCTGGCACGGGCCGATGAGCGCTGGTCGTTGTCGGCGCTCACCTTGCCTCATCCGCTGGTGCGTATTGTGATTGCCGAGCAGATTTATCGCTGCTGGAGTGTGCTGGCGGGACACCCCTATCATCGTGCCTGATGCAAAGTTTTAATCTGTTCAGATAGTAGGCTGGACAGATTAAGCAAGGCATGTAAACTTATCGCCCAAATATCTGTCCTATAAGCATTTCAGTCATTTTTAACCGACGGGTAGCCAAGTCCGGGTGAACATGGTCAAGCAAAACCGACTCGACGAACACAAACATGAAATAGAGATATTCAGTCGCCGCCTGGTTGTAGCCAGCGCCTTTGTTGCTGTGCTTGCCATGATACTGCTGGGCTGGATGATCAACCTGCAGTTGTTCCAGCACGACTATTACTCCGAGCGTTCTGAAGGCAATCGCCTGCATTCCCAGTTTATTCCGCCTACCCGAGGGCTGATATACGACCGTAACGGCAAATTGCTGGCTGACAACCGTCCTATTTTTAACCTGACGGTTGTGCGGGAGTTAGCTACCGATTTTGATCAGACTGTGGAAGTGCTGAGACAGAGTATTGGCCTGACTGATGAGGAGCTGGAGCAGTACCGCACCCGTCTGAGCCGGCGCGCCGTGCCCTATAGTTCAGTTCCGCTGAAGATGAAACTGACAGAGGACCAGATTGCCCATATTGCGGTGAACCAGCACAAGTTGCCGGGTATTGCTGTCGAGGCGCAGTTGCTGCGTCATTATCCTTTTGGTGAGTCCATTGCCCATGCGCTGGGTTATGTGTCGGAGATTAACCGCGAAGAACTGCAATCCATGAATGAGGAGCAGGCGCGCGATTACCGTGGCACTAACCATATTGGTAAAACCGGCATCGAAAAAACCTACGAGAACTATCTGCACGGTACAGTGGGTTTTGAAACCGTCGAGAAAAACAATCGCGGCCGTGTGACGCGTGTGCTTGGTCGTACCGATCCGGTTCCTGGCATGGATATTCAGCTGCATCTGGATGTGGATTTGCAACTCGCTGCTGAGCAGGCGCTGGGTGATCGCCGAGGTGCAATCGTGGCGATTGACCCGGCCACAGGTGGCATCCTGGCGATGGTCAGCAAACCGGGTTACGATCCAAACTGGTTTGTCACCGGGATTTCCCGTGATCAGATGGCTGAGCTGAATGCCTCGCGTTATTCACCGATGTTTAACCGTGCTGTTAACTCACGCGTGCCTGGCTCTACGATCAAGCCCTTTATTGGTCTGGCAGGTCTTTATCATGGCGTAGTCACTCCTGAGACCGAGATCGCGGATCCTGGTTATTACCGCCTGCCCGGACGTGCCCGTCCGTATTACGACTGGACGTGGTGGGTGGACAAGTCCGGCCATGGCTCTGTGAACCTTGAGCGCGCGATTTACCAGTCCTGCAACACGTACTTCAGTCATGTGGCGGTTGAACTGGGTATCCAGACTATCCATGACTATCTGCTGACCTGGGGTTTTGGTGCCAACCAGAGTATTGATGTACCTGAAGCCAACCGCGGCCTTGTGCCTTCGCCGGAGTGGAAGCGGGCGACCAAAGGTGAACCCTGGTACCCAGGTGAAACTCCCGCTGAAGGTTTTGGTAATGGTATGTTCCAGGCCACCACCCTGCAAATGGCCAGCGCCGTTGCCACTATTGCCAATCACGGTGTCTACAAACGTCCCCGTTTCCTAAAAGCCGCACAGGATGGCAGCAGTGACGACTTTGCCGACATTCTGTTTGAGAACGAGGAAGTGGCACAGCCGTTGTTGCCGTCAGCCGAAGATCTGGCGATTGTGCGCAAGGCCATGGAGTACACCGTCAGCAAACCCTACGATAGGAACAACCGTCGTCATGAGGGTACTGCCTATCCGTACGTCGCAGGTGCCAAACCGCTGGATTATCCAATGGGTGGCAAGTCCGGTACTGCCCAGGTTGTGGGTGTGCAGGTGGACTCTCGCGGTAACCGTATTGAACGCGAAACCAGTGATGAGCACCTGAACCACGCGATGTTTATCGCTTTTGACGCCTCACCCAAATCCCGTATCGCAGTTGCTGTGTTTGTGGAGAACGGGGAGGGTGGCAGCTCTGTTGGCGGCCCTCTGGCACGTGAGGTGCTGGATGCTTATATGCTGCCGATTCTGGAGCGCGAAGCTGCAGCTGCTGAAAGCCTGTTACTGACAAGTAACCCGTAACACGTTAACATGGCACGCGTTTCCGGACGTGTGACCATGCAACATCCGGCGTTAATTGACTTAACTGACCCTAAGAGATAAAGCATTGAATCATCGGTTATTTCTGCTGTCCTTAAGTCTGGCCTTCCTGGCTGCCTGT
>Ga0265293_10012120_pt1 | contig 11532 bp, 10 predicted proteins | sample Munlanlewell138R_FD_192505 | JGI IMG/M metagenome (GOLD analysis project Ga0265293, IMG submission 192505) | Leachate microbial communities from a municipal landfill in Southern Ontario, Canada - Leachate well 138R | ecosystem: Engineered > Solid waste > Landfill > Unclassified | place: Canada... | reverse complement strand
CGCCGCGACCGGCGCCTGGACCGCCTGCCCTACGAGCGTCGATGCCGCCGCCGGAACGGTGACCGCATCGGTCAGCCACTTCAGCACCTATGCCCTCTTCGTCGAAGAGTCGGCCGAGGAGCCGGTCCCGACCGGACCGACCGAGGCGGCGACGACCCCCGCCGGCGCCGCGACGACCGCACCACCCGTTCCCCCGGCGGAGACCGGCGGGATCCCGCTCGCCTGGATCGCCCTGGCGGTCGTCATCGTTGTGGCGCTCGCCGGGTACCTCCTCTGGAAGAGGCGCTGAATGGGGCCTCTACCCTTTTTCCAGCGAGGGAGATCAGCGAATAGATGGACAATCGGAATGCCAGTCTTCATTCTGGTTGTCGCACTGCTCGTGGCACCGGCACTGGCGGCGGGCACCACCGACGTGCGCATTGTAAAGTTCGCAGTCGACGGGACAACCATCTTAAACGAGACGACCGTCGACTACCACTGGCTCAAAGCGAACCTGCCCGTCCAGGGGGACGGCATCACCCGTTACTACCACCAGGGCCCCGTCTTCGAAGGGCACTGGGAGGAGGCCCACCCCGACGAGGAATACGACGGCTGGAACCCCGACGAAGACGTCCTGATGAGCATGCTGGTCAAGGCCGACCTCGGGGCCGTGATGGGGACCGACCTCCGTGACATCTGCGAACTTGTCGGCGGCGCCGAAGAGGGCGACGAGATCGCCGTCCGCAGCCGCGACGGGTGGCAGAGCAAGCGCTACCCCTACGAGTACATCTACGATCCCGACCCGCGCCAGGGCCCGGCGGTCCTCTGCTGGTACAGCGGCAACTCATCAGGCCCCGACGCACAGGAGGCGCAGGGCCAGGGCTACCCGGACACCGGGTATGCCGTCGGCATGCGGATGATCTTCTTTGCCGACACATCCACGAACCCCTGGGGCTGGCACATCTTCGGGAACAACGACATGAAGGAGTGCTGGGACGAGGACTACTGGAACAAGGGCGGGGATTACTGGTCTGCCGCCGGCACCTCCGGCAAGTGGGTCAGTGAGGTCCGGGTCTACAGCCAGGAGGAGCCCCCGGAGCCGCCGATCGCCGACTTCACCGCCAACGTCATTGAGGGCAACGTCCCGCTCACCGTTGAATTCACCGATTGCTCCGAAGGCCCCCCGACCTCCTGGTTCTGGGACTTCGGCGACGACACGACCTCCGACGAACAGAACCCCACCCACACCTACACAAACCCCGGCACCTACACGGTCACCCTCGAGGTCACGAACGTGGCGGGCACCGACACGGCGGAACTCTCGATTACGGCGACGTCCGGCAGCGGGAGCAGCAGCGATTCCGCGGACACCGGATCTTCCGACTCCGATAACCGCACCTTCCTCTTCGAGGCGCCGGGTATCGCTGAGATCGTCGTCCTCGCCGCGGAGATCCCGCAGGATCTGAACCTCTCCTGTGAAGAAGTCCTGCTGCCCGACGGGATCCCTGAGCCGCCCGGGGCGGTCTACAGCTACTACAACATCACCTCAAGGAACGGGACCGTCGCCGTCGACAGGGCCGTTATCCGTTTCAACGTTCCGGATGCCTGGTTGCAGGAGAACTGGGTCGTGGGCGACGATCTCACCCTGTACCGCTACAACGAAACCTGGACCGCCCTTGAGACGCAGTGGATCGGTACCGAGAACGAGACCAACACCTATGAGGCCGTCTCTCCCGGCCTCTCCCTCTTTGCGGTATCCGGGATACAGATCAAACCTGCCACCACCGCCCCTGCCCCTACCCCGACTCCCCTCGCGACCACCCCCACCGGGACGGCGACGCCGGCGGCGGTATCGGATACCCCGGCACCGGCCGGCAAGACACCGGAACATCCGTTTCTGGCGGCCCTCGGGTATACGGCGACCCCTCCGGCCGGGGGTCTGCCCGGTCGGCTGCTCGGCGCCGTCCAGGCGTTCCTCGGGCTGTTCGGGCTCCTTCCCGCTGCGGCGGACCCGGTGACGGAGATCGAACCGGTTCCGACCGCACCCACCCCAGCCCCGGTTCAGGCTGAGCCTGAACCCACGCCCCCGCCTATCGACCTCACCGCGATGCGGTTCGAGCTCTCCGTGCTCTCCGATCCGCCGGGTGCGCTCATCGACCTCGATGCTGAGTATACCGGCAGGACGACCCCGGCCGCCTTCGCGTCGCTCCCCGGCGGTACCCATACCGTCCGGGTGCGCCTGGACGGCGCCGAGCCGGTGGAGCGGGAGATCCAGCTTGTGCGCGACGACGAGGTCGTGATCGAGATCCCGGTATCCGCCTCAGTCCGCTCGGCCTCCCCGGGCCTGCTCCGCGGCCGGGACCAGAACCACTACGGCGGCGTCTACATCGACTCGTTCCCGGCGGGGGCGGAGATCTTCGTCGACGGCCGCAAGGTGAACCGGAAGACCCCCGCCGTCATCTACGGGCTCAGGGAGGGGTTGCACACCGTCCGGGTGCAGGAAGAGGCGGCTGCGTTCAGCTCCGGAGGGGAGCAGATCTGGATCGAGAGAAACACCGTGGCACGGATAGTGTTTACCGGCAGCAACGAGGAATTAAAGCGGTCGATCGCATTCGAGTCGGAGGAGTACGCGAAGCAGCCGTTCTCGGTCAACGGCAGGTACCTGGGCGATCGGTTCCCGAAGACCGTCGAAGTCAGCGGGATCACAGGATCGTATCTTGCCGTCCGCGACGGCGAGGGTTACCGGACATACCGGATACCCACCGTTGCCGGGTCGGGCGATACCGTGAACGCCATATTCTCCGCCGCATCCTGCAACCTCCTCGTGACGTCGACGCCGGCGGGAGCGGCGATCGCGATCGACGGGTTCCAGACCGGCTTTGCCACGCCGTATCTCGTCGACAACATATCGGAAGGGAGACACCTGGTCTCGGTATCAAGGCCGGGGTATATTCCGGAGGAACGGGAGATCCTGCTTGCGGCCAGCTCCAGCGACGCCACGGCAAAGTTCATACTCGAACCCTATACCTACGGATCGCTCTCGGTATCGAGCACGCCAGCGGACGCCAGGATCTACCTCTTCGGTCGGGACACCGGCGAAAAGACGCCCCACACCTTCCACTATCTTCCCATCGGCAGTTACCCGGTGAAAGTGACGGGAGTGAACAGGACAGTGACCGAAGATGTGCTGATCACACCCTACCAGATCGCCCGGATGGAGGTTCCGGAGGTATAACACCCGGGTCTTTTGCACGATGCATCGCGGATTCGCTTCACCAGAGGTTAAATACAACTAAATTAAATTAACCAGGTTTATATTTTTTATAAGTAAATAGAAAGTTATTTACTCAGAATCGACCCAATCAACGTATATTATAAGGCGTGTCCAGAATCGCCGAACTGTGAGTTGAGCCAAATGATACGACCCGATCAGATAACAATCGTCTTCCTGGTGCTGATGCTCGCCCTGCTGCCGGCGCCGGCGCTGGCTGCAGAGGGCGGCACCACCGAGGTGCGCATCGTGAAGTACGCAAACGACAGGACAACTGTCTTAAACGAGATGACCGTCGATTACCGCTGGCTGGAAGCGAACCTGCCCGTCCTGGGTGACGGCGTCACCCGGTATTACCATCAGGGCCCCGTCTTTGAGGGTGTCTGGGATGAAGTCCACCCCGATGAGCCCTACGACGGCTGGAACCCGGACGAGGATGTTCTGATGAGCATGCTGGTCAAGGCTGACTTCGGAGCGGTCAAGGGGACCGACCTTGCCGACATATGCGACTCCGTCGGCGGTGCCTCGGAGGGCGACGAGATCATTCTCCACAGCCGGGACGGATTCTCAAAGACCTTCCCCCACTCGATCATCTACGATCCCGACCCACGGCAGGGTCCGGCAGTCCTCTGCTGGTACAGCGGCAACTCATCAGGCCCCGACGCACAGGAGGCGCAGGGCCAGGGCTACCCGGACACCGGCTACACGGTCGGGATGCGCCTGATCTTCTTTGCCGACGACTCCACGAACCCCTGGGGGTGGCATATCTTCGGGAACAACGATATGAAGGAGTGCTGGGGGAAGGCCTACTGGAACTACGGTGGATCCTATCCCTCCGCTGCCGGCGCCTCCCCCAAGTGGGTCGACGAAGTCCGGATCTACAGCAAGGAAGACCCGGCTGCAAACCATTCCGCCGCCACACGCGGACCGGTGGAAGGCGGTGAGACTCCTGCATCGCTCTCGCCCATCCTCGGAAGCGTTGCGGCACTCCTCGCCGTACTCGGCGTATCGTTCCGGTACCTCCGGCATGAGCCGGACGACGATCAATCACGGTGATGAACATGACGACACGTTGTCTCTCAAAAATTCTCGCGTGCTGCATCCTCCTCCTCGTCTGTTGCACGCCGGCGATGGCAGGCATACCGGGGGATACGGACGGAGACACCAATATCTCGGCAGACGAACTCGCGACGGCGATCCTGGGCTACCTGGGCGGTACCGGGGCCCTCACTGCGGAAGAGCTCTCGCTCGCCGCCCACAACCACCTGCATCAACCTTACGGTCAGCTGGTCGTCGCCGTCCTGGGGGAGACCTACCTCATCCCATCGACGAGTTATATCGACCAGAAAGGGGTTCCCGCCGACTCCCTCATCCACGAAGGGCTCGTGACCAAACTGCGCCCGCAGGACGACGGCTCCGGGGGATACCTCGGCTGGCTTGCGGAGAGGTGGGAGATGTCCGACGATGCCATGTCCTGGACGTTTTACCTGGTGAAGAACGCCACGTGGCACGACGGCACCCCCTTCACCTCGGCAGACGTAGAGTTCACCTACGAGTACTTCCGTGACCACGGAGATGCCGACGCTCCGGCCGGTTCGTTCCTGGTGAACTCCGCGATCCTCTCGAACGTCGCATCGGTCGAATGCCCCGACCCCTACACCGTCGTCTTCCACATGAAGACCTGCGCACCGCTCTTCCCCGAGACCCTCGCGACCGGTCCGGGGATCGGGGTGTTTCCCGCACATATCTGGAAGGATATCGATCTCCCCTCGACATACGCCGACTCAAAGCAGATCGGCATCGGCCCCTTCACCTATACGTCAACGATCCCGGGCACCCTCTCAAAGGTGACCGCCTACGAGGGCTACCACGGCGAGCAACCCTATGTGCGCGAGATCGTGATCCGGAACTACGAAGACGAAGACGCAGCGATCCTTGCCCTCCGGCGAGGGGATATCGACTTCATCAGCGGAGAGTTCGGGCTCTCCCCGAGGAAGGCCGAAGCCCTCAAGAACGCCCCCGGCATCGAGATCACCCAGATCCCCTCGGGCGGACAGGCCTTCGAGGTGGCGTTCACGTCCGACTTCTACCCGGCAAACATCACCGCGTTCCGCCGCGCCCTGAGTCACGCCGTGAACCGGGAACGGGTCTGCTGGCTGGTCGGCGATGGAGCACGGCCGACGGAGACGGCCTTCCTCCTCCCGGCCCTGGCCGGCGACCAGATCAATCCCGCCACAAACGGCCGGTACTCCTACGACATTGAGGAGGCGAAGAGGCAACTCATCGCAGCCGGTTTCAACCTGACCGAGGCAAACGGGAGACCGGTCCTCCTCGATCCTGATGGAAACCGTGTCGAGATCTCCATTCCCCTCGCCGGCAAAGCGTCCACGAACGCCGTCGACCAGAAGATCGTGGCCGTGCTCAAGGAGGACTGGGAAGGGAAACTCGGCATACGGATCGTCGAGACCCCGCAGGTGGACGACTCGATCTACCTGGACTGGATCTCGAGGACAGCCGTTCACTTCGACGGTATGCCCGGTCGCTGGCACGAAGACATCGACCGCCTGGACAACTTCCAGAAGAGCCCGCTCGGCGAGAACTACTACCACTTCGACAACGAGACCTTCAACAGGCTGATCACTGAACTGAAGAGCACGGCCGATCCCGCAGAGCGAAAGGAGATCGGTTTCAGGCTCCAGGAGATCCTCGTCGAAGAGGTGCCCTGCATCCCGGTCTTCTCCCAGGACGCTTTCATGGCCTACCGGTCGGACCGGTTTGTTGGGTGGGACGCCCCCCTGCTCGGCGGTGGCGGGAACACACGCCTCTTTTCCGAGATCAAGCCGGCCAGCGCAGAGGTGGGGCTGAGGGCGTGATGCCTGCCGGGTGGCCCTACCCTCCTCTTTTGAACTCCAGGTCTCGATCATGAACGGCATATACATCCTCAAACGGCTGGCCACCTCGTTTGCAGCCTTCTGCATCGCCGTGACCATCATGTTCGTCCTCCTCCGCCTCATGCCCGGCGACTACATCACCATGTACCTGGAGTCTATCTACCGGTACGCCCCTCCGGACGTCGTCGAGACATTCAACCGTGTTTACGGCCTGGATAGACCAATCCTGGAACAATATTTCACCTACCTCCTGGACGCCTTCCGGGGAAACTGGGGATACTCCTTCATCTACAAGGTTCCAGTCCTCACCGTCATAGGCGAGAAACTTGTCTGGACGCTGATCATCCTCCTCCCGGCAACGATCCTCGCCACCCTTGCCGGCATCGGCATAGGCGCGTACTCGGGCTGGAGGCGCGGATCGAAGGCCGACGCCGCGCTCCTGAACGGGATGATCTTCATCCGGGCGATTCCCTCGTACTGGCTTGCCCTCATGATTCTCATCATCTTCGCCTACTACCTCAATCTCTTTCCTCTGGGGGGGTATGTCGACACCAGCGCTCTCGCTACCGGGATAGACCCGTTAGACGTGGCATACCACGCCGTGCTCCCGATCCTGACGCTTTTCCTCTTCTCGGTGACCGGAACCTACTACCTGATGAGGAACTCCATGCTCATGACGGCCGGGGAAGACTACATCACCACCGCCAGGGCAAAAGGGCTCGATGAACTGACGATCCTCAGGAAGCACGCCCTGAAAAACGCCATGCTCCCGATGGTGACACTGATCACGCTCGAGTGTGCGGGCATGATCACCGGGAGCATCTTTGTCGAGACGATCTTCTCCTGGCCCGGCCTCGGGATGCTCACCTACAAGGCCCTCGCCGCCCGCGACCTCCCCCTGCTCCAGGGGATCCTGCTGGTCGACACGCTCTTCGTCATCGCGGCGAATATCGCCGCCGACCTGATCTACCCCCTCGTCGATCCACGCGTGCAGGTGGGTGACGATGTCTAGGAAGAGGGTCATCCTTGCCGCAAGCTTCGGCATCGTCTTCACGTACTGTGCGGTCGCCCTCCTGGCCCCGGTGATCGCGCCCTACGACCCTCACGCGATCACGGGCGCGCCGCTCTCCCCCCCCGACGAAGACCACCTGCTCGGGACGAACGATCTCGCCCAGGATGTCTTCAGCAGGCTCATATGGGGCACGCGGGCGACGCTGCTCCTCGGCTTCATCGGAGCCACCATCGCGGTCGCCATCGGCACCGCCGCCGGCATCGTATCGGGGTACTACGGCGGCCTGATCGACGAAGCCGTCATGCGCATCCTCGACGTGGCGATGACCATCCCTATATTCCCGCTCCTCCTCATCTTCACGACGTTCTTCAGGCCAAAGATCTACCTGATCGCGATACTTATGGGCCTTCTCGGCAGTTTCCAGGGCGTGCGGGTGATCCGGTCGCAGGTTCTCTCCCTGGCGGTCGCCGATTTCGTCGTCGGGACACGAGCACTCGGCGCCGGCGACGGCTACATTATGGCCCGGCATATCCTTCCGGGCGTCCTCCCCCTGGCGGGCGTCAAGTTTGTCACCTCCGCCCAGCACTTCATGCTGATCGGGATCGGCCTCGGATTTCTCGGTATCACAGACCCGAGCGTCGTGGACTGGGGCCAGATGATCAACCGGGCGAGCCAGAACGGGGCGATGGTCCTCGGCCTCTGGTGGTGGCTGATCCCTCCGGGCCTTGCGGTGACGCTCATCTCCCTGGCCCTTGCGTGGCTGGGGTACGCCTGCGAAGACGAGATCAATCCGCGACTCAGGGTGATGCGGATATGACGGACGAAGCGCTCCTTGAAGTCCGGGGGCTCAAAGTAGGGTTCCCAACCCCGGACGGGCTGGTCAGGGCCTCCGATACCGTGGATCTCAGGGTATACCCACAGGAGACCCTCGGCCTCATCGGCGAGACCGGATCGGGAAAGACCGTGCTCGGCATGGCGATCCTTCGCCTCCTCCAGCCCAACACCATCATCGAGGGAGAGATCCGCTACCGCGGCCGCGACCTTCTCACCCTTCCGGAGGACGATATGCGGAAGGTGCGGGGGCGGGAGATCGGGATCGTCCTCCAGAACTCGGGGACTTCCCTCAACCCGGTGTACACGGTCGGAACCCAGATTGCAGAGGCAGTCACCCTCCACCAGGGGTTGAACGGGCCCGACGCCTGGCAGAGGGCGGTGGAGCTGCTCGACACCGTCGGGATACCCGATCCGGTCAGGATGGCCGGGGAGTACCCCCACCAGTTCAGCGGAGGGATGCGGGAGCGGGCGCTCATCGCCACGGCTCTCGCGTGCCGTCCGACACTCCTCATCGCGGACGAACCCACGAAAGGCCTGGATGCCGTCACCAAGCGGGGGATCATCGACCTCTTCTCGGAGATCGACCGGGACCACCGCTCCGTCCTCTTCATCACCCACGACATCGAGACCGTGGAAGACCTCGCCACCCGGGTCGCGGTGATGTATGCAGGCGAGATCGTCGAGGTGGGCGGGGCAAAAGAGGTTCTCGGGGATCCGGCACACCCGTACACCCGGGGTCTCCTTGCCTCTCTTCCAGAACGAGGGATGCAACCCATCCCGGGTTCGGCGCCCTCACTCATCACCCCGCCGCCCGGTTGCCGGTTCTCGCCCAGGTGCGGGCGCGCGTGTGGAGACTGCAGATCAGAACATCCCGGGCTTGTCGAGGTCGGGCCCGGGCATTATGCCCGGTGTATGCTCTATGATCGAGGTTAGCAATATCAGAACGTATTTCACGACGGGGTTCATCCACCGGAGGGTTGTCCGGGCTGTGGATGACGTATCGTTCCAGATCGAGGGGGGCGAGACCCTCGGGCTCGTCGGTGAGAGCGGGTGCGGGAAGACGACGCTCGGCCGTTCGATCCTCCGGCTCATAGAGCCGGATGAAGGCCGCGTCGTGGTCAGCGGGACAGATGTCACCGCCCTCTCAAGGAAAGATCTCAGGCGCTTCCGGCCGCGGATGCAGATGATCTTCCAGGATGCCTACGCCTCGCTCAACCCACGGATGCGGGTCAGCGAGAGCATTTCTGAACCGCTGAATATCCACCGGATGGGGAGCAGGGCCGATATCGACCGGAGGGTGCGGGAACTGATCGATGAGGTGGGGTTGAACGAAGAGCTCCTGAACCGCCGGCCCTATGAGCTCTCCGGCGGCCAGAATCAGCGGGTGGTTCTGGCCCGTATCCTCGCGCTTAAGCCTGAATTTATCGTCGCCGACGAACCTACGTCGGCCCTCGATGTCTCAGTCCAGGCCCAGATCCTCAACCTCATCCGCGACCTGGGGCAGGAGTACGATATGTCCTGTCTCTACATCTCCCACGACCTCGGAGTCATCAGGGCGATGAGCAACCGTGTTGCTGTCATGCTGGAGGGGAGGATCGTGGAGATCGGAAGAGCGACCGATGTGCTTGACCGCCCCTGCCATCCCTACACCAGGCGGCTCGTTGGCGCCCCGGGTTCACTTGAGAGCACGCCCTTCACCGGGGCGCTGGATATGGTCGAGGAGCGGCCAGGCCACTGGGTTGAGGAGACGGCGGCCAGGCAAGGTGCGCACCCTCCCGAAAGATAGGAGTCAACCCGATGCACTACATCATCGCTTCTTTCCTGCAATGACTATAACCGCGGCCGCGAGCGTCAGGGCGACCCATGCCCATGGGCTGCCCCCAGCACTGGTCGGACCCGGATCGATGCCTGCAAGTGCCGCGCCGGACCCGCCGTTTATTCCAGTCGGGGGGATCGTCCCTTCTTCTTTATTGACGGCATCGTTCCATGTTCCGGTAAACACCCGGGAGTCCGCGGTCTCCGCCCGAACCCGGTAGGTGATCTCGCTCTCACCGATCACCGCGAATATCAGTTTCTGCCCGGAGATGTGGTACCTATCTGCCGGGAAGGATGTCTCGACAAACGAGAAACCCTCCGGGATCGTCTCAACAATCCCCCCGGCATCCATGCCATCGATCGATAACGTCACCAGAACCTCACCGCCGGCCGGAACCGAAGAGGGGTCGATATCGCGGGAAACGGTTATGCCGCCCGCCCAGGCAGGCACAACACAGAGCACAGCGAACATGCAGATCAGGATGATGGACACCCTGCCCCGGGAGAGTCTCAAAGTATGTTTCATAGTTAAACAACCTTTTGTTACATTGTAGTGAAGTCAAGTATATTGAGTTTACTTAATAGATCCGCGCGCGCATCAATAAGAAGTTGTTGTTTTAACTCGTGGGGGGGGCGGAACGGGAAGTCTCCGCCCGGGAACACGGGGTAGTTGACCCTGCACGAGCTCTGCCGCTCCCGGTCGTATCGGACTCCCGGAGGGTGACAGACATAGGGTGCATACTCCTCAGGAAGAAGGTCGCCCGGGAGCGCGAGAAGGTTTGTATCGTACGTCGACGGCAGGTTTCCTTCCCGCCGCACGGACAAAGTGCCGGTGTATTTATATTATTAATCATTAAGATTAGAACGGGGTTTTTGTTTGAGAGAGTTACGAATCCATGGGAGGGGTGGTCAGGGCTCCGTGACCGCCGCCGAGCTCATTGCTTTCGCTGCATTTGAGGGGGGCGTGTATGCCCAGGCGTTCCCTGCCTTCGGCGTGGAACGGCGGGGCGCTCCTGTGCAGGCGTTCGTCCGCTTCAGCGACGAGAAGATCCGCTTGCGCAGCCAGATCTACGAACCGGACTACATCATCGTGCAGGACTCGACCCTGGTCGGTGATGTCGATGTCTTCAAGGGCATGAGGGCGGGTGGCGTCGCCATCGTCAACACCGAGAAGGCGGACTTTGACTCCAATGTCCCGGAGGGTGTGAAGGTCTATATCGTCGATGCGACAACCATCGCGCTCGAAGAACTGGGTGTGCCCATCACCAATACAACCCTGATGGGCGCTTTTGCCGCAGCTACAGGCGAGATCAAACTCGAGTCACTGGAGCACGCGCTACGGAACCGGTTCTCGGGGAGCATGGCCGATAAGAACGTCAGCGCAGCAAAGCGCGCATATAACCTGATCGGAGGTGCCGCGTAATGGCGCTCGGAGTCGGTTGTGCCGCGCCGCCGGGGAAAGCGCGTGATAATAAGACGGGATCGTGGCGGGTCTTCAGGCCGGTCTTTGACCCTGAGACATGCAACCGGTGTGGCATGTGCGCCCTGGTGTGCCCCGAGGGTTGCGTCCACGAGACCGAGGAAGGGATGTTTGAGCCCGACCTCGATTACTGTAAGGGATGCGGTCTCTGCGAAGAGGTCTGTCCGAAGAAGTCGATCCGGATGGAGAAGGAGGAGAAATAATGATGGAGATAATGGAAGGGTCACATGCGGTGGCCGAGATCGTGAAA
>Ga0265293_10012119_pt1 | contig 11533 bp, 19 predicted proteins | sample Munlanlewell138R_FD_192505 | JGI IMG/M metagenome (GOLD analysis project Ga0265293, IMG submission 192505) | Leachate microbial communities from a municipal landfill in Southern Ontario, Canada - Leachate well 138R | ecosystem: Engineered > Solid waste > Landfill > Unclassified | place: Canada... | reverse complement strand
TCTATATTCAACCGTTAGAAGATATTCTAACTTTCGGTTATGTTGAACAAGTATCAGACGAAAAGAACGACTTGGTATATTACGAAGTACGTAGATTCTTAGAACTTATCTCAACTAACAACCCTAACATCTTAGAACTATTGAACTTACCAGATGAATGTATTGTTTATAAACACCCAGTTTATGACTTGATTTTGGAAAATGGTGATGAGTTCATCTCTAAGATTTGTAAAAATTCTTTTGCTGGTTATGCTATTGCTCAAATCAAAAAGGCAAGAGGTCTTAACAAGAAAATTGTTAACCCTGTCGCAAAAGAAAAGAAAAATCCATTAGATTTTTGCTATGTTATTGACGGTCACAAAACTATCTCATTGAACAGATGGTTGGATGATGAAGGATATGAACAAAAATTTTGTGGTATCGTAAATGTTCCTAATGCAAGAGATATGTACTCAATGTATTACGATAATTATTCTCATAACGCATTTTCAGATTTATCAGAAATTGAAGATAAAGAATATTATAAAGAGCAATGTATTGAACAAAAGAAATTTTTACATTACAAAGGTATTGTAAAAGAACACGAAGATGGAAACTTTCCATCTAATCAATTAAGATTATCTTCTGTTCCAAAACACGAAACACCTTTATGTGTATTTTCCTTTAACCAAGATGGTTATACTAAGTATTGCAAACAATACAAAGAATACTGGGATTGGGTTGAAGAGAGAAATCAAGCAAGATATAATGATAATGCAAAACATGGTAAGGGTTATGATTCTAAGAACATGATGCACTGTCACAGATTACTTGATATGGCTATTGAGATTGGATCTGGTAAAGGTATCAATGTTCGCAGACCTAATAGAGATTATCTTATGAATATTAGAGCAGGTGAAATGGATTATGATGTACTTGTTTCTGATGCAGAAAGAAAAATCGAACAAGTAGATGAATTGTTTGAAAAGTCAAATTTACAAAACAAAGTATCATCTGATTTTGTTAATGATTTACTTCTTAAAATAAGAAAAGAATTTTACAATTTATAGTAAAAAAGGAGCCTAAAAATTTTTTATTGGGCTCCTTTTGCTGTATATTTGTATTAAGAAAATAAATTATTAACATTTAATATATACAGACATGATTAAAATTTTACTTATTATCACAGCACTCGTTATTTTTTGGGTTATTTTTGGCAAATTGATTATAAAATTACTCAATTTCTCATTGAAAATTGGTTTTAGAGTATTTGCTATTATAATTGGTATTCTTATACTATTGAGTCTTGCTTCTAATGCACAAACAGTAACATATGATGCTACAAGTATTTGGTCTGGTGTAGAAAAAGATAGAAATACAGAAATTGTAGATTCTCTTGTTGTTGAAGTGAGTAAAGTTGATACTACCAAAGCATCAATAAATTATGATTTCTTTTCAGGTGATGTTGAAAGAGATACAATATACATTTGTGAAGACAAATTAAAGAAAGATATTAAAGAAACATATAATGATGTTGTTAATTTATTTGACCAAATTTCTGATAGTGATGAATTTAAGAATGCTGAAAATGAAGTGATTGATTTTACTAAGAAATCTGTCATAACAATAGGAAAATATTCACATATAATCTATATTGAAGGTAAAAAATTCTACAGACATGGTAGTGATTGGTTTACTGATGGATGGAATAAAGTGGAAGATAAAGAAGAAATTAAACTGTTAGACGAAATTAAAACATTAAACGAAAAATACGATTAAACAAAAAAAAATACAGTAATTATATGAATTGGGAAGTAACTTATGTAACGTACATATTTAAAGACAAGAATGGTAAAGAAATTGAAAAAACAAAAAATTACAAAGTGATGGGAGAGGACGTAGCTGAAGCAGAGAGAAACTTCCTAAACAAAAACATTAAATTCAAGAAAATTAAATCAATAGTTGAAGATAAAACCAACACTATTGGAAATATTTGCCCTGAATTATTAGAAATCAGAAATAAGATGTCTAAAGCTGAGAAAAAGAAATAAAATAATTCTCACAAATTTGTTCGATATTATTCTCAAACTTTTGAACAACTTCGTTACTATGTGACGGAGTTTTTTTGCTTCTAATATTTCTCTTTATTCTTTTAACAACCATGTTCGTTATATGTTTTAACGAAATCGTTATAATACCTAATGCGGTACTCAATGATGCTCCTTTTGGATTTGTCATTATATCATCGAAATTATCAAAACCTATCTTATATAATTTAATGACATCCATTAATCCTACTAAGAATGGAACGAATAATGCAGTATATGAAAACATATCTATAAGACCATTAATAGTTCTACCTAAAACATCACCAATTTTCTCAAATAATTTTGTGATATTTTTAAGTGACTTTATAAAATTTTCAACCAATGCTGACAAACCTCTCTCATTTATTACATTTTGTAATTTTTCAATATTTTCTTTACTTTCTTTCAACATTATAGTTAAACCACATATAACGATCAATACAATATCTGTATCTGTTATTGTGTTTTTAATTTCGCTGGTTTTTACCAAAGTATCAAAGAAAGGAAACAATGCTGTAATTGCTGTACTAAAAGTAGCTGCAAAGTATAAATTAACTCCTAACTCATCTAATACTTTTTTCTGTAGTTTATTGAATTTATTAAAAAATAAACCTTCATTCAATTCGTTGTATGTCATTATTGTTTTCATTTACTTCTTTTCTTTTTAGGTCTTTTTAGGTATTTTTATATATTAAAATTTGTTTTCTAAAAAACTTTATCTATATTCGCATCTACAAAACAAAACGGTGACAAAATAAATTTATAAATTCTTACAAATAATTTTTTATTTACAGAAAACACCGTATATTTGTACAAATATTATTAACTATTAAAATCGAAAAATATGGCTCGTGCAAGAAAAATTGAACAAATCTATGATAAGAATGCAATCTTTGGTACTCTCGATAAATTAGCTCTTTCGAGAAAAGAGAATAACATTCTTACTCATTTTGATGGCAGACTTATTGCCAACACACTTGTTACTGACAAGTATGAACTTTTCGACTTCCCTACTTTTGCTAAAGATGTGATTGATGAAGTTGAAAATTATTTCTCACCTGAAAAATACAACCTACGTATTACAAAAGGCACCCAAGAACTTCGTCTTATTGGTGAAGAAGTTCTAATCAATGGTGACCGTTACTCCAAAATGTTTAACATTCTCAACTCAACTGACAAGAGTCGTGCTCTTCAATTGAATGTTGGTCTTGTCCGTTTCATCTGCACTAACGGTATGGTAGTTGCTGCAGATAACGAATATGCTGGTCTTAAAACAAAACACTTTAAGGCATCACTTCCTGAGAAAGTTAAAACTTTCGTTGAAAGTCTTGATACATTCGAGATGAATATCAACAAACAGTCTGAAACACTTGAAAACCTTACTGGTCGTTTCGTTTCTTTCAGAGAATTAGCTGAAAAAATCGCTATGGACGAAGATGGTGTTATCAAAGATAGTGCGGCATTGAAACTACGTGCTTTTGCTAAGAAACTTCTTTCTTCTGAAACTGATAGACTTGTTGATCTTCATTCAGAACAAGAAGCACTACTTAGAAATACTAATATGTTCTTAAACCCTGAGTTCAAGAATGTTGATATTGAAATGCCTGCTTACAACGCATTGAACTGTTGGATAGAAGTTTACAGAAACTATGATTCTTCTGTTCTTAAAAGAGAAACTAACAGAATTCTTGAATTAGTATAATTGAATTAACGGTGGTCGTTAAACGACCACCATTTTTATTAACCTTATAAAATCACAACTATGTTGAATCCTATTGGAATGACTGTTTTCTTTTTACTACTTGTTGTAGTTTTAGATTTTTGGATGTAAACTGAACATACTACGCAGAAACCACTTTGGCTAATGAAAGACATCTTAAAGATACACTCAAACGAAGGAGATACTATTCTTGATATGTTTGCTGGAAGTGGAACAACAGGAATTGCCTGTATGGAAATGAACCGAAATTTTATTATGATTGAGAAAGATGAAAACTATTTCAATATTTCAAAAAAGAGGGTGGAAGAAAAAAGAAAAGAAAAAGATTTACAAGCAGGAACTCTATTTGGAAATGAAATGTAGCACTTGCTTATAACGGACAGGTATATGAGCCGTGCGGGTTTACGCAGAAAGCTACCTACGAAGCAATACACTAATAATTAATTTTTTTGAGCGATGGGAATAGATAAAATAGGAAACAAAAACAACTCTTTTAAGAGTAAGAGTATTGAATATAGCACACCTTTGGCAATAGTCCAGCCATTGATAGATGAATTTGACATAACTAAAGATGTTTGTGCAAGTAAGGCAAACCATAAACTATCCGATTATTGGACTAAAGATGACGATGCTTTAACAAAGGATTGGATTGGTAATTGTTGGATGAATCCACCGTTTGATAGAAACTTACAAAAATGGGTAAGGAAAGCACATAAGGAGGCTTCTGTCAATGGTGGAACAAAGGTTTGCCTGCTACCTGTTAGAAGTAATACTAAGTGGTGGGCTGAAACTATGCCTGATGCAGAAATAAGGTTTATCAATGGTGAGGTAAACTTCAATGACGAAAAAAGAGGTTTATGGATGGGAATGTGTATTGTTGTTTTTGGTGAAAAGGCTAAAATCGGAACACATAGTATTATTGATTACCGAAAAGCGAGGGCAGAAAAAAAATAATTATGGGTAAGTTGGTACAAACATTACTACGAAGCACAGACCTAAGCATGGCTTATTGATGCTGCTGTTGATGCTGCTGATGCTGTTACTCGTGCTGCTGGTTCACTCAACTTAATCGCCATAGCTAAAGAATCAATGAAATACTAACTAAACGTTAAAACAATATAAATACGACTGATGCTATCACAGAAGCAGAAGGTATTAGGCAAATCTCCATACGGTGATAACAACGTATTTGGTAGTAACACAAGTGTTATCAAAGGATTGAAGTAATAAAACCAATAAGGTGTGGTGTGAAAGCCACACCTTATTCTAATCATTTAAACATTTATAATTATGAAAAACTTTTACAAAAGAAACAGAAGAATTATTGGAATCGGGATCTTAGTCGTTATAACAATGTTATTTATGACAAGTTGTGCAGATGTTACAAACATTGATAAATGTAGAGTAGATGACCCTTATGGTTTTTGGGGTGGTTTGTGGCATGGTTTAATTGCATTCTTTTCATTTTTCGGATCATTGTTCTCAGATGATATTGCTGTATATGCTGTAAATAATAATGGCGCATGGTACGATTTTGGTTTCGTATTAGGTTCAGGAATTCTTGGTTTTGGTGCAAGTTCAAGTACAAGAAAAAGAAATTAATATGGGATATTCACACGGAACATTCGTTTTAATTAAAAAAAGAAGAGAGGTAAAAAATGGCAAAATTAACTAAAGCAGAATATAGTAATGATGTTAATTACTATGAACTCGAACTATCCGATGAACAATTGAAATTGTATAAAGAAGATGAAGATTCTTTCTGGGAACATTTCGATGAAATGTAATTAGAATGTGAGTGGGTAGGTGACAAAATTATCACACCTGATGAAGACATTGAATTAGTTGAAGAATAAACTAAAAAAAAAGTTCCCTTTTTATGAAACTTTTTAATATATTAGAGTATAATATAGGCTGAACAAATTTGTTCAGTTTGCAATAAATTAATGATGAGAAACGAAGGAATATTAATCTAAAAGTCACTGGTCTTTCACCTTTATTAGTAGAGATATTTTATTTCTAAGTAAACCTTATTGTCTTATTAAAAATATCAAAACATTAACCGATAATCTATTTTATGAATCACTTTGAGAAAAAATTCGAGCAAAAAACTGGATTAAATTTCCAAAAGTTCTACAAAGAACACAAACCAAAACTTACTTGGTATTTGTCTAAATGGACAAAAGATTTAGAAGTAGCAGAAGATTTCGCACAACTTGCTTTCGTTAAAGCATTAACATCTATTGATGGTTATAATGGCGAAAAGTCACAAGCACAAACTTGGCTATATACTATTGCTATTAACTTCGTTAAGAAAGACTACCAAGATAAGAAAAAAATGCCTTCCATATCTATAGATAAAGAATTGGCTAATGAAGCAACTATGTCTATGTTTATTCCTTCAGAAGATGATAAGAAAAAACTAATCAAGGAGAAAGAATGGGTAGCTAAAGCTGAAATAGCCCGTGATGCTATTTATAGTATGCCAGACAAACAACACAAGTATAGAACTGTGCTTATTATGAGACAAATTAAAAATATGACTTATAATGAAATTGCAGAAAGTCTAAACTTAAATCTTTCTACAGTTAAATCACAGATTAAACAAGGTCGTGCTTTAATTGCTAAAAAGATTGAAAAGAAATGTGCATACATAGATGAACATGGTTTAGAATAATTCTAAGAAGAGGTTTAGCCCACTCAGAAATGAGTGGCTTTTTTATTTTAAACAAATGTGTTTTTTACTAATATAAATCTTTGTGATGAAGAATAAAATTTATAATGAAAACAATATCAAAACTATGGAGAAAATACCAGACAATCATTGTCATGGTATTATCACCTCACCACCTTATAACTTAGGTCGAAATCCAAACCACAGAAGAAAAGATCAAGAAGATTACAACTTATATACAGATAATGTTGATAATCTAACAGAAGACGAATATTTGGAAGTTAGAACAAACGAATTCAAGGAATTTCAGAGAATAGTCAAAGAAGATGGAGTTATACTTTATAATATGTCATACTCAAAAGAAAACCCAATGTTACCATTACTTCTTATGAACAAAATACACAACGAAACTGACCTCACAGTAGCCGATGTTATCACCTGGAAAAAGAACAAGGCAAATCCATTCCAAACCTCTCCAAATAAACTCACACGTATATCAGAACTCATATATGTAATTGTAAACAAAAAACATTTACATACGTTCAAGGCTAATAAAGAAATATCTAAAATAAACGAAAAAACAAAACAAAAGTTCTATAAGAACTACACTAATCTGATTGAAGCAAGAAATAATGATGGTGTTAAGTCTAAAAACAAAGCCACATTCTCAACAGAATTAGTAGAACAATTAATACACATATACTTTCCACCAAAATCAATAATTTATGATCCATTTATGGGTATTGGTACAACTGCTAAAGGTTGCTTATCTAAAGATTGTTATTTTCTTGGTAGTGAATTGATAAAAGAATTTTATGAAGAATCAAAAACAAATATAAAAAATTATGTCGGACTGTTGCGCAAATCCTAATATAAAGAAGAAAAAGAAACCAACTTATTTAGAAAGAATTATATTAAAAATTATAGCAATTTTTATTGTTGTCGGAATACTTATTTTTGCTGGTTTATTTTGGGTCACATTATTAATCGCAGCCGCATTATTTTTTACAGTGTTTTTTGGTTATTATTTCATAGGTAAATTAAAGAAAAGAAAACGATGAAAAAGAAATGTAGAGTATTCACAACTTGTTTAGGTTGGTCTGAGGTGATGTTTATCTTTGATGAAGAAACAAAATTCTCAGAAATTAAAAACAAACCTCAAACACACATGTTAACCAGAGATGATTATATTGGTACATACGAATTTGATAAGAAATTTATACAATTATTTAATAGAGCAAAGATAGGTGATAAATATTACTTCTATCGTTTCAGTTATCATAAAGATAATAAACCACAAGAAGAACAACAATGGATTAAAATTCCTGAGTTTGTTCCAAAAGAAGAACCTAAACAACAACAATATATAAGTGTAAAAAAAGAAGAAGGTCAATCAAACGCAGAAGACTTTCAATCATTATTTGATTAATATGAATAGAAATATATTTTTAGAGTGTTGTAAAGAACAACTAGTTTATGAAGTAAGACAATTAACTGAACATTGGGAAAAAGATGGTTCCTATTTTTGTGAGATTAGAGTCAAAAAAGTTTCTGATGTTGATCCAGATTATGTTATTTCTGATAAAGTTTTTGGATTTAATGTTACCAAAGAAGATTATGACCAAATGCTAAGACAAAAGAAAATAGAAAGATGTGTAAAGTAGTTCATTTCAAGAAAGACGATTATAATGTTTATATAGGTAGGTTACCTGGTGGTGAGTTTAATAAATGGGCATATCCTAAAGAGTTAAGAGACACATTCCCAGAAGGAACACCAAGACAAGAAATTATAGATGCTTATGAAGATTATTTGTTATCAAATAAAGAACTCATGCAGGATCTACATGAGTTGAAATATAAAACATTAGGTTGTTGGTGTAAACCTAAATCTTGTCACGGTGATATATTAAAGAAATATGTTGATAAGTTAGAAAGAATAGATGAAAGAAAAAACCTCTTAAATGAATAAGAGGTTTTGTTTTTATAAAATTTGTGTAATAAATTCCAGAGTATCTTGCCAACCATCGTATAGACCCCAATGTTCTTCTAAACAAGATGTAAGTTTCTTGGCTTTTTCTTCTTTTGATAATGAACTATCATTAACAATTTCATCATATTGTTCATCGAAGAAATCTTCACCATCATAAAAATCAAAACCAAAATCATATAAGAAACTTTTTAGTTTTGATAAAGCATCTACTTCGTAATTTTCGTTTATAAAATCATTGAATTTTGTTTTCATTATTTAATTAATTTATTTATTATTTAATTAATTTATTTTCTTTCATTTTCTCTATCTCTATATCTGTAATAGAATCTTTACAAAGTATATAAAGAATTGAATTCACATTATCTGACATATCATCTACTTTACTATCTACTATATCTACTTTGTTTGTTAATTCTTCAATAGGATCTGTGGTTTTCGATTCGATTCTATTATCTATAAATGCTGTCAATCCTAAACCACCAATAGTTAAAACTATAACAACACCAACACTAATTAATATTTTTTTGAATACGTCTTTCATTACTCCTCCAATCTAATTTCATAATTTCCTAATCCAACATTATCTCTATACTCATCATTCCACCAAGTTGATACATACCATCCATCAATGTCTTGTTGTTCGAAACCTTCACCCCAACCATCAGAACATTGTCTTTCAAGATAATCTTTAATTAGTTCTATTTCTTCATCAGTAATGTCAGGCTTAACCATAACTTCTACCCAGAATCTACTTTCATCATCAAAATTATTACCAACCATTTGCATTGATGTTGCACCTACTTCTTCTGCTTCATCGAAATATTGTATAAGATCTTCTTTATTAAAATCTTCTTGCATTTCATCATAAATAATTTTCATTTCTCTTTTATCTAAAACATCAGCGATTTTCTCTTTTATTTGGAAGTTATCAACAAATTTACCCCAACCACCATTATCGTTTATATACTGATCAAAAAGATCATCAAAATCTATTTCTGGTTCATCTTCATCAAAATAAGGCGCTTGACCGTCTTTCCAATCTTCAAAATCTTGTTCTAACCAATCAGCATCATAACCTTGTCTTGATAATTCTATTTCAATATCTCTAATATTATCATACATACTAAAAATACTTTCATCAAGGTCTTTCTGTACATAAGCAGGTACAGACAATTTTATTTTTTTAAGTTCTGTTACTGCTGGTTCTGGAAGAAGTGATTTTGGCTCTTCACCACCAACAAATGCTTCATAATTTTTAATTAGTTTCATTATATTATTATTTTTTTTATTATTTATATATTAAATAACTCTAATGTAAAATCCTTGCCTGTACATTTTCTCTGCCATTTTCTGGGCAATTTGTTTTACGGCAGGACTAATATCAAATTGATCTACTAAATCAAATATTTTCCATACATTTTTACATACATATATTGGTAAAATTTCTTCACTTTTTTCATCTATTGAATAAATCAATTCAACATTAAATAATTCACTTTCGACATTAAATTCATCACCTATCTCTTTATCATCAAAACCAACAATTTGACCATCATAAAATACAGCATGACTGTTACCATATCTTTTAACTGACCATTTTTCATTTTGAGTATTTTCAAAAGTTGCAAAAGATTCAGTGTACTTAAATCTTGTGACTTTATTTCTATATTGTGCTTGACTCATTCCTTTTGGTGTCTTAATACGTTTTGGTTTATATCCCATATCAAGTAACATTTGTCTTTTTTGTTCTGGTGGTAATGTGTGAATTTTCATTAATGTTTCTTCATCCCATTTCTCTGAACCAGAATATTTTTTCAATGGTATTAAATCTGTTTGATGTCTATATAGTCTGCTAAAGTATTTACCTTCTTCCCATTCACCATTTGGCTCGACAACAACTTCTACTCTCCATTCAGGATCAGAAAAATCAACACCATTATATTTATCTATGTGCCTTCCTACCAAATTATTATGAGCAAAATCTAATTCTTCAGCCAATATTTCTAAAAAATCATCAAATTCTTCTTTTGGTGGGTGCCACCAAAAAGAAATAATTTTACTATCTAACCACAATCTACCAGCATATTTCAATTCCCATCTATCACCAGGACCATTACCTTCCCTATCAACCAAATCACAATGATAATGTAAGTGATGTGTACCAACTAACATTTTTTCATGTGAATCTGGATCATCCCAAATACCAAATGCTCTTGCATCTTCATCATAATAATATACCAATGCACCATCATTTTTATCTAAAGTTTCACCAGGTTTATAAACACATTCTGCATCTTCTTTTAGATACTCATTAAATATAGTTATCATTCTATAAGTTTATTTTATAGGCTGTTACTTTATCAACACCTTTTAATTCATCAACATTTTTACACATATAATTGTGTACATCAGTTAGTAATCTTTCACTTCTTTTTCTTTCTGAAACTCTACAATCATCCTTAAAATCAATAACATCAACTTTATATCCGTCCAATTTCAATTCTTCAATCTTACCATCATATGCAAAAGCTAACCCACCAACATCAGAAACTTTTGATTCCATTCTAGATGCTGTATTAATTATGTTACCAAAATAGTCAATATTAGTATTTCCCTGACGTTCTGAGACTTTTTTATATACTTCTCCACCACATATACCTATTCTTAGTTTTAAGTTCTTAGAACCTATTTTAATAGGTTTTTCTTTTAAGTCTTTTTGTAATGTAATAGCAAACTCTATTGCATCTTGTAAATCATCAAACGACAACATAAAAGCATCACCAATAGATTTTATTATAATACCATCATATTTTTCACACAACATAACAACTTGTTTTTCGTGTATATCTAATGCCTTAAACATTTCGCCTTCATTTTTATTCCAAAGTTCAGAAGAACCTTTAATATCAGTAAATAAAATAGTATGTTCTTCTATATCCATACCATATTTTTTCTTGTTACTCTCGTTTATATGTTGATTAAATCTTAAAATCATTTTTGTCATAAATAGATTGATTTTACATTATATATAAAAACAAAAAACTATAATCACAATATAAACATGTGATATTTTTTTTTAATAA
>Ga0265293_10012118_pt1 | contig 11533 bp, 11 predicted proteins | sample Munlanlewell138R_FD_192505 | JGI IMG/M metagenome (GOLD analysis project Ga0265293, IMG submission 192505) | Leachate microbial communities from a municipal landfill in Southern Ontario, Canada - Leachate well 138R | ecosystem: Engineered > Solid waste > Landfill > Unclassified | place: Canada... | reverse complement strand
TCTAATGTAATCTGAAGAATTTGGAAATTTTGTAACTGTCATCATCCCGATTATTTCTTGTACTCTGAGAATTGGCAGTCCGTAAATTTCCCCATCAAGTGAAAATGTTAGGAACTTATTGAGACCCATTTTGCCTCCTTTTTATTTTTATTGTATGACCGCAATGTATAAATTGTAGTCATAAAAAGGTTTATAAGGACTTGTTTGAGATGAAATTGGAAATAAAACCTAAAAGATTGTAATATGAACCAAATATTAATTTAGATTAATCGTATTTTAGGTTTAATTACAAATTGAAGTTTACTGAAAATGTTTGGTTAGTTGTAGGAATAAGGAGAGTATATGAAAAAAGATATTGAATATCTTTGTGAGGAGTTTCTCAATAATATCTCGGTTAAAAATAATTCAAAAAAAACTTATATGGGAAGTTTAAAGCAATTCATGGAATTTTTTAAAAAGAATGATATTAAAATTCCTGAACCAAGTTTAGGAATTGAATATATTGATTTTTTAAAAATTAAAGAATTGTCCGATTATACAATAACAAATTACATTGTTATATTAAAAAAATTTTTTTCATGGTGTTATCACGAAGGTTATAGTGATGATATTACTTCAAAAATAAAAATTAAATCACAGGCAAAAGGATTCAGAAAAAAAACATTGTCAGTTGAACAGATAAAAAAACTTAATTCTGTATTATGTAAAGATACAAGTATTGGAATGAGAGATTATACCATAATAAATCTTATGATAAGAACTGGATTGAGAACTATTGAAGTAAAAAGATTAAATTTTTCAGATATAAAAAAAACAGGTGATTATCATATACTTTATATTCATGGCAAAGGAAGATCAGGCAAGGATGAATTTGTCTTTTTAACTAAAAAAACTTATAGTATGATAGTTGAATACAAAAAGAAACTCAATAGTTTACAAATACCAATTGATGATAATGGAGCGATTTTCTTTTCGTTTTCGAGAAAAAATTACTTAAAACCGTTGACGACAAGGTCTTTATCAAGAATTGTGAAAAATTCTCTTTCTCAAATAGGACTTATAAGCAAAGATTATTCAGCTCATAGTTTAAGGCATACAGCAATTACTTTATGTCTTCTTGGTGGTGCTACAATTCAGGAAGCACAAATTCTTGCAAGACATAATAATATAAATACTACATTGATATATGCACACAATATTAATAGAATGAAATGTGCTCCGGAAAAATATATAGATAAATTAATTTAATTATACTTATGACTACAATTTATACATTGCGGACATAAAAAAGCTATTGTTAATGGTTGTTTTCAGTTTATCTTATATATATTATAGCATAAAAAAGGTAAAAGTAAAATAAAAAAAGCTTAAATCCAGCTGACTATAACTTTATATATGCTTTTTTGGGATTTTATGGTATTATATTTGAAAAATGCTTGTATAAAAAAAAGTGAGGTTTTTTATGAAAAAATTTAGTTTTTTAATTATTGTTTATGTTTTTTGTATTGTTTGTTTTTCTGGTGATTTTGTTAGAATATTGCATACAAATGATTTTCATGGGCATATTCTTCCTAAAATAGATAAAGATGGAGTTGAGATTGGTGGAATCGCTAGAATTGCCAAAAAAATAGAACATATTACATCTTTGTATCCTGATACTCTTGTTCTTGATGCCGGAGATTTTATATCTGGTTTTCTTTATGCTAATTTTGATACCGGTGAAACTGTTGTAGAAATATATAAACAAATTCCATTTACTGCAATTGTCCCTGGTAATCATGAATTTGATTATGGTTATGAAAATATGAAAAAAATACTTGCTCCTTTTGAAGATAAAATTGTTTGTGCTAATGTTTATAGTAGAGGAAAGAGAGTTTATCAGCCTTTCATTATTAAAGAAGTTAATAATCTTAGAGTCCTTATTATGGGAGTTACTACTCCTGAGATTAAAAGATTTGCTTTAGGTCTTGATGAAGCGGGTGTTTTTGTATCACTTCCTCAGAATGAAGTTAGAAAGATTCTTTCTCAAAATCGTGATAAATACGATGTAAGCATTCTTCTTTCGCATATTGGATTTGAGGAAGATGTTAAAATTGCGCAGGAATTTTCCAATCTTGATATTATTATTGGTGGTCATACTCACACTTTACTTAAAGTACCTCCTGTATTTAATAATACAATTGTGAATCAGGCTGGTGCTTATGGTGAAAGATTAGGTTTTTTAAGAGCTTATTATGAAAAAGTTAATGATAAAACTGTTATGAAATATTATAATTCTGATCTTGCTATTCCTCTTAAATCCTGGGGTGAAAATCAGGTTATTAAAAATATAGTTGATGTGGCAGAACAAAAAGTTATTGCTATTTCATCTCAGATTGTTGGAGAAGCTTTAGATGTTTTTCCTGCTGGTAAAAAAGATGTGAGAATGGGTGAAACTGCAATTGGGAATGTTATAAGTGAATCTTTATTATATCTTTCGAAAGCTGATTTTGCTGTTATGAATGGAGGAGGAATTCGGTCTTCGTTAAATAAAGGTGCTATAAGTGCTGCGGATGTTGAAAAAGTACTTCCGTTTAAAAACAATGCTATGGTTATAAAAGTAACTGGCAAAAAACTTATTGAGAATTTTGGTAATTCCTTACAGGCTTTAAAAATTCCTAAATTATCAGGAGCTTTTTTACAAGTTGCTGGAATTAAAGTTGAGTATGATTTGGAAAATGAAAAAGTTAAATTATTTACCAGTAATGGCAAAGCTATAGAAGAAAATAAAGAATATACATTTGCTCTAAATGATTATATGAAAAATGGTGGAGATGGTTATCTTTTTAAAGAATGTGAAGAGATTGAAAACTATGTTACTGGAAAACCATTGAAAGATATTCTTACTGAATATATCAGAAAAATGCAAAAGATTAGTCCCAAAAAAGATGGCAGGATAGTGATTAAATAGAAGCAGTGCTAAAGCAGTATGAAAGCTTTATAATAACAGGGCAAAAACAATATTAAAGCTTTATAATAACAGGGCAAAAACAATATTAAAGCTTTATAATAACAGGGCAAAAACAATATAAAAGCAGATTATATAAAAAATTGTCATCCCGGTATGATTCTGAGCCGGGATCTGCTTTTTTTTTACCTAAACCCCCTAAACCCCCCAACTTCATTAATTGTTAATTTTATGATATAATTTAATTAAAATTATTAATGGTGGAATTTATGTTTGATAAAAAATTATGCGATCTTCTTAAAGCTAGATTTTCAATTATTTATATACCAACTTATGAAGAAAACAGAGTTCTTCAAAGTATTAGTACACTTGTGAAAGATTCTGTTAAAATAAAAACCGTTAGAGATGTTTTTGTATGGACCTGGACTGATGGTTTTATTTCTGTTAATAATGATGAGAGTAAAAAAGCTCCATCTGATACTAAAGATCCGGTAAAAGCTCTTTGTTTTATTGAAAAATATAAAGAACCTTCTGTATTTATAATGAGAGATCTTCATGTTTTATTTGGTTCGGCAAATCGTCCGGGTGATGCTAATGTTATTAGAAAGCTTAGAGATATTGCTCCGATTATAAGACAGGGAATTTCTCCTAAAACAATTATAATTACTTGTCCAATTACAGTTATTCCGGTTGAACTTCAAAAGGAAATAAGTATTCTTGATTATCCTCTTCCTGATTTTAAACACATTTATAAAGTTTTAGACGAGATAATTGAAGCTAATCGTGAGTCTGGAAGAATTGCAATTAATGTTGATTCTTTTGTAAAAGAAAAGCTTGTAAAAGCTGCACAAGGTCTTACTCTTCAGGAAGCTGAAAACTCATTTGCCCGTGCTATGGTTGAAGATGGTAAACTTGATATTAATGATGTTGATATTATTTTTGAAGAAAAAAGACAGATAATAAAAAAGACTGGGATATTAGAATTTATTAATTCGGATGTTCGGATAGAAGATGTTGGTGGTCTTGAAAATATAAAAAAATGGTTAAAGAAGAGAAATCGTTCATGGTTGGATGATGCTGCTAAATATTGTCTTCCTAATCCAAAAGGTATGCTTATAACAGGTGTTCCAGGTTGTGGTAAAAGTCTTATTGCAAAAGCTGTTAGTTCAATGTGGCAGCTTCCTTTATTAAGGCTTGATATGGGTAAAATTTTTCAGGGAATTGTTGGTTCTAGTGAAGAAAATATGAGAAAAGCTCTAAGTACAGCAGAAGCTGTTTCGCCATCAATTTTATGGATTGATGAGATTGAAAAAGGTTTTTCCGGTACTGGTGGAAGTGGTGATTCTGGTGTTACTGCTAGGATATTTGGTACTTTTTTGACATGGATGCAGGAAAAAGAAAAACCTGTTTTTGTAATTGCAACTGCTAATAATATTAGTTCTCTTCCTCCTGAGTTTTTAAGAAAAGGTAGATTTGATGAGATTTTTTTTGTTGATATTCCGACCGAAAAGGAAAGAGAGAATATTTTTTTACTTCATGCTGTTAAAAGATTGAAAAATAAAGATGTTGTTGGCAATTTTAAACTTTCAAAAGATTTTTTAAATATTCTTGCAAAACATACTGAAGGTTTTGTTGGTGCTGAGATTGAACAGATTGTTATAAATGCTCTTTTTGAGGCTTTTTCTGAATCAAGAAGCATAAAAGCAGAGGATTTTGTGAAAGCTGTTAAAAATATTGTTCCTTTATCTATTACTATGGCTGAAGATATTATGAGATTGAGAGAATGGGCTAATGTTAGAGCTGTTTCTGCAACAGCTAAAGAGGATAGAAGAGAATATTCATTGGACGATAATACTATTTCAAAAGAAATTGTTGAAGATGAAAATAAAGGTATTTACAAAGAAAGAGGTGGAAGAACGGTGGATATATAATAAAAGCCGGGGTGAAACCGGGATAAAATCGGGGAAAGAGTGAAGCCGTGACAGATAAAGCGTGACAGGTGAAGCCGTGACAAAAAACAAAGTTATTATGTCACCGGAGAGTCGAAGACTCTTGTCACAAGCAATTTTTCAAAGAATAAATTGCAGTCACATTTTCTTAGGCTGTCATCCCGGTATGATTCTATACTCTGTCATCCCGGTATGATTCTTAGCCGGGATCTGCTTTAAAGTAGTGAAAAGATGAAGCGGGAAAAAAAGTACAAAAGTTTTAAGTTTAACAAGGAGTTTTTTTTATGTCGGTTAGTTTATGGATGGTTCCTGTTTTTCTGGCTGTTAGAGTTACTCTGGGTAAAAAAGGTCTTGATGAGTTTATAAATAATAATCAAAATAGAATTGAATCAAATATTAGATTTGAATCTGATTTAATTAGTTTTGTTAAAAAATCTGGTTTTAATATTGAGAAGGTTGGCAGGAGTTATAAAACGGAAATTCCTTCATTAAAAACTTTTTTTTTCTGGGATAAAATTCTTGGTAAATATTATGCAAGTTTTTCAGTTTATGATGATGAAAATCTTATAAAAGATGTTTTGTTGAAAATTGAAAAATCTTGTGGTAGAAAGCTTTTTGACACTAATACAAATGTTGGTGAATTTCTTTCAAGAAAATCAAGATATATAACTGAATTTAGAGATAAAGATATTCTTGTTGATTCATTAAAAAAATTCAGGTTAAATCCTTATGATTTTAATGATTATTCTTTTAAATGTAGGACTGGTAATATTGTTCTTGGTTTTGAAAAAGCTGAAAATGGTCCTTATTTTTTGGTTTTTGAAAAAGATGAAGATATTAAGGAAGTGTATACTGTTTTTAAAATGATTGATGATGATTATAGAAAAAATGTGCAGAATATTTCATATAAAAATGTTAAATCTAAATTGGTTGAGAGTGGATATAAAATTGAAAATGAAGAAAAAAATATTGATAATACTATAATTATTACTATTAATGTTGGATAAAAGGATTTTTAAATGAAAAAAGAGACAATGGTATGGAATTTAAAACAATTGCTGGAAAAAGAGCAGTATTTCCATGTTTATCCTTATATTGACAAAAGTTTAAATTTTGAAATTGATGATTTTTATCAACCTGAAACTTTCTATGAAACTTCATTAATTATATATATTTTTAAAAACAAATATGGTGAATTTGAATATTTTGTTCTTTCTACAAGAGGAATTTATTGGAAATATAAGACTAAATATCATTTTGAACCTTTCAAAAAATTAAAAGAAAAAGTATGGTTTGATTTTGATAAATCCTTGTTAAAACTGAATTTATCAGATGGTGGAATTCATATTTCTAATATTAAAAGATCAAATGCTGAAAATCTTTGTAGGTTAATTAATATTTACACTGAAGAATATAGAAATAAAAATTTCAATAGAAAATATCTTGTTTCAATAAAAGGTAAAATACATGGTCCATGGGACTTTAAGTATATTAAAGATCTTATTGTAAGAGGCAAAATACAGAAAGATTTAATTAGATTGAATCCAGAAGATGAAGAACAAAAATGGTATGATTTTTATGAAATGCCTGAGTTTTTTGAAGATGATTCTTTTAAAAAGATTAAGATAAAAAAAATGAATATTTTAAAATGTGATCCTGATATTATTCTTTTTTCTGATGGTATGAATATTGATAAAGTTGAAAAAATAATGCAGGCTAGAGAGGAAGGAAGGATTTTTACAAGTATTGAACAGGTTGGAGAATTCATTGATTTAAAACCTCATAATATCCGGAAGCTTTCTGAAAAATTTTATATAGAAAACAATATTATTTCAAATGGGGATATAAAAAATAAATCTGATTCAATTTCTTTTAATGGTAGAAGGATTGTTGATTATTAGGAGGATATTATGTCTGTATCACTTGCTATGATTCCGGTTGCAATCGCTCTTAGAATAATGATGGGTGAAGAAAGTTTTAATCAGTTTGTTGAAAGTTCTCAGATTAAAATTCCGGTTGGAGTTAAAAACTCTTCTGAACTTATCAAACTTGTTAAAAAATCTGGATTTGATATTAAAAGATTTGGTCAGAGTTATAAATCTCATTATAATGGAAAAAATAATTATTTTTTCTGGGATTTAATCGATGGTGTATGGAATATTTGTTTGGATCGTTCAATTCCTAAACAAGATATTGATAGGATTTTAAACGATATTTCACAAGGTTTTGGCAGAAAAATCTCAGCTGATATAAATATTCAAAAAAATATCAGGACATTTCCGACAATTTTTACTGATGAAAAAATGCTCTTGAATACTTTAAAAAAAATCGGTCTTGAATATATGGTTGAAGATAATGGTATTTTAGTTAATACTGTTGAAACACAACTTGAATTTATTAAAAATTCGACAGGGTTTTATTCAGTAACTGTAAAAGATGAAACAAAACTTCCTGAAATCTATAAAAGTCTTACTGATATAATGAGAATTTATAAAGAAAAAGTTCAACAACATACTTATAATAATGTTATTGAAAAACTGGATAAACAAAATTATAAAATTGAAAACGAGGAAAGATTGGAAGATAATACAATAATTCTTACGGTAAGTGTTGATTAGCATGGATAAAGCAAAGAAATTCAATAAATACATTAATAAACAAGTTGATGAAAAAATTGAAAATATTATAAATTTCTTTTATAAAAATGTATTTCCTGTTAATAGATTTTATATATATCCAAATATTCCATGGAAAAAATTCGCAATTGCTAGAGAAAGATTTGTGTTTTTGCAAAAAGAAGAGCATTTACTTGGCTTTTATGATGATACTTTATTTGGAAGTGGAAAAGAGGGTTTGGCAATTACCACAAGAGGAATATATTGGAAAGCAATATTTGCTGACCCTGAATTTCGTAAATTTGAAATTCTTTTTGATTTGAATATTGAACACGATGGTAGTAGCAGGTTTTTTTTAATTGAAAATCAAAAGATTTATATGAATATGCTTGATTTAGAAGATATTAAAAATGTTATAAAGTTTTTAAAAAAAACTAGTCAATTTTTTAAAGGATTAGACCTTTCTTTTGAAAAAAATAATCCGTTTGAGGAAAAAACTGAAGAACTTCTTGCTGATAATAAACAAATTGATATTAAAAAAACAGATTTGAATAATGCAGGAAAAGATATTCTCTTTATACTTGAATTTTTTGATTTGGATAATACTGATAATTTTATTAATGAAAGAAAAAACCGTAATGGTTTTGAATCGATTGAAGAAGTGGGAGAATTTTTAGGGCTTTCTCCTCATGAAATAGTTCTTATGGGTAAAAATTGTTTTATTGGTATATATAAATCAAATTGTAATAGCAATGATAATGATGAGAAAATAAAAAAAACGTTTAAATTTGGAAGAAGAGTAGTTGATTATTAGTGATTTAATCTGCTTATTTAACTGGAGGTTTCAATGTCAAAAAAACTTATTATTAAGATATTACCTGATGGTAGAATAGAAGCAAATACTTCAGGTATAAAAGGTAAAGAATGTCTTTCTTATATAAAGATTCTTGAAGAACTTTTAGATGCTGAAACTTATAAGTCTGAATTTACTGAGGAATATTACGAAAAAAATATTATTAATAATGAAGTAAATATTGACAATAAAATTAATCAGGAAATTAAAACTAAAATTTGAAAGAATTAATTTTTATCAATAATATAATAAAAAATACCAAAGTTGAAGGTCCGGGTATAAGACATGGTCTGTGGTTACAAGGTTGTGAAAATAAATGTAAAGGTTGTTTTGCCAAGCATACCTGGGATATAGAAAGCGGACAAAAAATTACTGTAAAAGAGATAGTTTCAGAACTTTCAGATTCAGAAGATGGAGTTACAATATCTGGTGGTGAACCATTTATGCAGGCAAATAGTCTTTTTTATATTTTGTATAATCTGAAAGCAAATAGTATTATTCTTTTTACTGGATTTACAATGGAAGAACTTCTTGTTAGCGATAATGAGTTTATTTTAAAGTGTCTTGATAAAATAGATGTTCTTATAACAGGTAGATATGTTCAGAAATTGCCTGAAAAAACCCGACCATTTGTTGGCTCAGAAAATCAGAGATTCTGGTTTTTGAGTAATAAATATTCATGGAATGATTTTAAAAATATAGATAATTCTGTTGAAATCAGAATAAAAAAAAATGGCAATGTTATTATTAATGGTATGGAAAATCCCGAAAACATTAAATTGTTTAACTATAGCGAATAAAACGAGTAAAAACAAGATAATTCCAAATATATGTTATAAAAAACCTTGTATATTGGTTGACGAAATAAATTTAAAAGCTTAATATTGTTAAGATGAAAATTTTAAATGAAAATGAGAAGATTTATTTTTATCCAAGTGATTGTATTTCAGTTGAGTTTTTTAAGATTATTGAAGCTGAAGTTTCTGAATCATCAGAATTATCAAAAATAATTATTAGTTTTAAAGATATTTCATATATAAATTCAGAATCATTGAGTGATTTTTCAAAATTTTTAATATTAATGTTGTCAAAAAAAATAAAAATCGAGGTTTGTGAGGTAAACAGTAATCTTATGAATATTTTCAATATTACCTGTTTAGATAGAATTGTTAAAATCAAATCCTCAAATCAATAAATAGCGAATATTTATATTCCTATGACTCGTTCGCTATTCGCAGGTTTTTCTTTTTTAATTATTATTAATTTCTTTTAATCGGATTTTGTAATATAATATAAACTGATTCCAATAATAAAGTTATAAATTAAGAGAGTGATTTATGAATTATTTTGTAATAAATGAAAATGATCACAATGACAGTTTTCTTGTATCTCGAAAAAATGAAGTTTTTCAATTTCGCAAAAACATAGATAATTTCAATATAAATATAGTTGAAGGTATAAGAGGTATTGGTAAAACAAGTGTTATAAACAAATTCAACTATATTTTAAAAAACGAAAGAAATAAAAAGATTTTTTATATATCGGTTAGAAATAATAAAAATTTTGAAAATGTGAAAGATGAGTTTGATAAAAATATCCTCTGTCTTCTTAAAGAACAACAAAATTCAGTTGTGTTTTTAAACTCAGATAATTGTTCTGGATTGCTTGATTATGTCAAAAAAGATATTTTAGTTAAAAGTCATGTTTTTTTTGAAACTTCAACAAAACATATTTTATTTAGTCAGGATATAGGAAAGATTTATATTTACAGAATAAATGAATTTAATGAAAAAGAAATTAAAAGTTATATAAATACAGTTTTGGGAATGGATTTTTATGAAAAATATGGTGATTTTTACTATATTATTAGAAATATCAGCTGTGGTATTCCAAAACTTCTTAATAAAACATTGAGTCTTATATTAAATTATGAGATAAAACCGGAAGAACTTGCAAATTCTAATCATTTTAAAAATATAGTTGCTGATTATATGAAGGAATTTAAAGAAAAATTTTCTATATTTTCAAAAGAACTTCAGCTACTTTCTTTTAACTGTTTTAAAGTATCTTTTGATTATTTTTTTGATAATGATAAATTTATTGATTTTTTGCGATTTAATCTCATGTTAGATGAAAATTTTGAAAACAATTGCTTGAGAAAGGTTTTTGCGATATATTATCAGAATTCAGCCTCAAAAAAAAATATATTTGAAATATATGGTTTTATTTTAAATAAAGCTTTTGAAAATAACCTGTTTGATATTAAATGCCTTGAAAAAATGTTATTAATGTCTGAAGCATGCGATAAAATGGAAGAATTTGTTGATTATACTCTCAATAATATAATTCCTGTTGATGTTTATCGTAATAAATTGAATTTACTATCTGATATTGTCTGTAATATCATAAAAAAGACTGATTACCGGAAATTTGAAGTTGAAAAAGTAAGAATAATTCTTAAAAGCCTTATGTTTTATAATAAAGATATTGAACTTGAAAAAGATATTGAAGAGTTGAAGGATGATGTTGAGTATTATTCGATTAAAGCTAATTATTATATGGGTATAAACGATTTTGCAAAAGCTCTTAACAGTTTTGGTAAAGCACTTGAAAAAGATAAAGATATTTTAAGACAGATTCTGATTAATTATAGAATGAGTAATTGTTATATTGCTCTTCATGATTTTAATAAAGCTTATGTTAATTTTACAAAAACTATTGAAATTACTGAAAATGCAGCAAAAAAAGCTGATAAAAACGATAAAAAAAGCTTTTTTATAATTAATTCGATTAAAGGTTCTGTTTATCGTTCAAAAGGTTTTATAAGTCTTACTAAGTATAGATTATATGAAGCGATTGATTATTTTGTTAAAGCTGAAGAAAAACTTCTTCTGCTTCAAGATTTGTTTGGTCTTTCTGCAACTTATTCATTAATTGCTCTTTGTTATTCAAGGCTTGATAAATTAGGATTATCTTTGAAATATTATAGAAAATATGTAAATATTGAAAAAAAATTATCTTCCGGGAATCTTAAGATTTTAAGATTGAATTTTATTATTGATTTTTATCTTATACTTAAAAAAACTGAAAAAGCTAATAAGTTTATTAGAATATTAGAGTCACAACTTGAAAGAGGTTTTTTGACATATCGTTATAGAATTGCTATGTA
>Ga0265293_10012117_pt1 | contig 11533 bp, 8 predicted proteins | sample Munlanlewell138R_FD_192505 | JGI IMG/M metagenome (GOLD analysis project Ga0265293, IMG submission 192505) | Leachate microbial communities from a municipal landfill in Southern Ontario, Canada - Leachate well 138R | ecosystem: Engineered > Solid waste > Landfill > Unclassified | place: Canada... | reverse complement strand
TATCTTAACAGCCGTAAAAGCAGCGAAAGGAATTCTCTCTTCACGGGCCCGATGCATGGAATCCGCAACCATTTCACTCATTTTGCGCATGGAAACACCGGAACGATGCAGCTCTACCATACGATTTGCACAGGTTATCGCAGCTATGTTGGCATAGACGCCTGAACCGATGCCGTCGCAGAGCACAAAGAAAGTACTCTCAGTTGTTCTATCGCATATGTAGGTGTCTCCACACACAATATAGTTGTGTTTGTGTTTTTGCTTTACTATATCCTCAATAAATTTCAAAACTCATACCTCATGCACAAGGCTATTTTTCGTCTACGTCTTCATCTTCATAGAGATTTGTGATTCTCTTTACCAATTCTTCACTCTCCGCAGTGCTCTTCCCCAAATAGTGAGCCATCTCTTGAGAGAAGCTGATTTGATGGTACAACAATTCCCGCACATGTTCAAGGGTTTGGTTCTTAATAACGTCAATCTGACCTTCATCAAATTTTAGTTTGGATACATCTGTGTAAATGCCTACATATTGTTTTTCCTCCTTGAGAGGATAAACAACTTCATGGAACTTAATACCGCGTTTCGTCCGTATGGAGTCCCGGGATTCTATGTTTCCCGATGCGAGCTTCTCAAAGCTGTCCGCGTCCAGCAGGTAGGAAATATGCCGTCCCAGCAAGCTGTTATTGCAGGAAAAAAGCTTTTGAAATGCCGGATTCATATGGATGATGTGAAGGTGATCATCTAGGATTACGATACCGTTGGGACTGTTATGGATAACGACATCCATCCGTTGTTGTGCCAAGCGGCGCATATAAGGCATACACATCTCACGCTCTGCCATTCCCCTGGCCACTGCAATGGCATTGTCTCTGCAGGTCTTATAACCGCAGGCACCACAGTTTAGTTGAAGCAGAGGGTCACTTTTGCCCGTCTCTTCCAAAATCTCATTAATTCTTTCTTCGCTGATACCTTCTGGTAAGACTGAATCCGAATCATTGGTGAATACGGTATTACAGTCGACTTCGGAACCCTTACCTGCCTTTGGCAAAGCTCCGACTTTATTCGAATAAGCCATTAAGTCCTGTTTTCGCAGAAATGTGTTTTTCTCGCCGGGGAAACAGGGCCCGTTTATACACCCTCCTGCGCAGAAAAGTGGCTCAACGATATCGAAGTCCCATTCCTCCACGGGCATATCAAACAGTTCCATGACATCTTCCGCACCGCTAATGCACAATACATCGGGATTCGTTGCTTCGTGTTTGATATTCCCTGTCTTGAGCATGCCCCCCTCTACAGGGAAAAGCCTGGCTAGCCTCAGATCTCCCCAGCTCTCAAAACTACTTTCGGAACAGGTTGAAAGGTCGATTCCCTCTTCCTCCATCCATTGAAGCAGTTCCGAGAAAGTCAGAACACCATCTATGAGCCCCGCATATTCCGGCCGTAATGCTTCTTGTTGCTTGGCCGCACATGGTCCGATAAACACCACTGCCCAATCCTCTCCCAGTCTGCTTTTCAGTTGCTTTGCATGGGCTATCATGGGGGACACCAAGGGCATCAACCGATCTAAATACTCTTCTCTGTATTTCTCAATATAGTTTACCACTGCAGGGCAAGCGGTACAGATATTGCCCTTTTCCTTGGCTTCAATTGTCTTTTCAGCGACTAATTGTGCTCCTTCGGCCGTTTCAGAAACACAGCTGAATCCAAGCAATCTTAAAGCGGAAGGCAGGCGAAGGCTGCGCCACCCGCTGAACAATGCAGGAAAAGAAGGGGCCACACTCGCGGCCACCTTCCTTCCTGAGTTCAAAAGACTTTTTACATCATCAATACTTGGGCGGACCACTTTCGCACCCTGGGGACATTCTCTTACACAGGTCCCGCACTTGATGCAGAGCTCATCCTCAATATATGCCTGCCCGTCAACGACCCGTATTGCTTTTACAGGACATACCCTGACGCAGCGATAACAGTCCTGACAGTTGGCTGTCAGCGTATAGACAACGTTCTCTTGTCGATTTTCTTTGTTTTCTCTATAGATATCAGCGTGCATGGATTACGCCTCCCCTCAGTGGATGGCTTTTTGGATTTCCTCCACTGCCAGTTCGAAAGTGCAATGTTCAATCGCTTTCCCGTTAACCACCAGAACGGGTCCTTTCTTACAACGTTCTGTACAGAAAGATGCGGTAAATTCCGTGTCACTTTCCATGTCGTTTTCTCTTACATATTCCATAAGCCTAGTGTAAAGCTCCTGAGCGCCTCTGAGGAAACAGCTGGTTCCGAAGCAAATATTCAGCTTAAGATTCTTCTCTCCTACGCCCTCAGAAAGAGACACTTCGTCTGCCTGAATCCTCTTGCGGTTGCTGTATTCTGTATGCAGTAGGTGATGTGCTTTTTCCGGTGTGAGCCCATCCTCATAGAGCTCCCTGACATAGGGATTCTCATGAGCACTGTGGAACTGAAGCATCTTGTCATTATCAAAGAGCTCACGGGACCGACTTTCCACTGCCATTTTCTCTTCTGTGATGGGTTGGCCGCCTCCGTTGACACAGCCACCGCAGCAAGCCATGACCTCAACAAGATCGTAATATTCCTCACCTTTTCTTATCTTGTCGATGAGCTTTCTGGCACTACCCAGCCCGCTGACCACTGCAAGTCTCAAGTCCTTATCTCCCATGCGGACGTTTAAGGTTCTCACTCCGCCGGAACTGACTTCCACGAAACCGGTCTGTATTCCTTTACCTTTGGAGAGCTTCTCTGCAGCATAACGAAGCACTGCTTCGCTGACACCGCCGGAGCTTCCGAAAATAACTCCTGCGCCGGTCTTGAATCCGTATGGCATATCGAAGGATCCCGGTTCCAGCTGACTGAAGGTGAGCCCACGCTCGCGAATCATCAGGGAGAGTTCCTGTGTTGTCAGGACATAATCGACATCCTTGTTGCCGTCAACGCTGAACTCCGGCCGATTGGCCTCAAATTTCTTAGCGGTACAGGGCATGATGGAAACTACCACCAGCTTTTCCCGGGGAATTTTCAGTTCATCTACCAGACTGTCCTTCATGACAGATCCGAACATCTGCTGTGGGGAGCGGCAGGAGGAGAGGTTGGGAAGCATATCCGGATAATACTGCTCTGCGAATTTTACCCAGGCCGGGCAGCAAGAAGTAAACTGAGGGAGGTTTTCTCCTTTCGTTGCCCTTTCCAGGAATTCGTTGCCTTCTTCGATTACGGTAAGATCTGCAGCAAATGCTGTATCAAATACCTGATCGAATCCCATTAGTCTCAGCGCGGTAACAATTTGTCCCGTAGTTGTTGTTCCGGGCTTGTAACCGAAGTACTCACCCAGAGCGACTCTGACCGCGGGTGCGATCTGAACGACTACGTATTTGTCTTCATCGTGTAAGGCATCCCAGACCTCATTGATCTGGTATTTAGGAATTAATGCACCAACAGGACAAACTTTAACACACTGACCACAATTGACGCACTCAACCTCTCCTAAGCCTTTATTGAAGCAAGCCACAACTTGGGCATCCGCTCCCCTATTAGCAAAATCCAGTACGCCTACCGATTGTATCTCATCGCACACTCGTACGCAGTCGCCGCATAACACGCACTTGCTCGGATCCCTTATGATCGCATCCGATGAAAGGTCTTTGACCTTATCCTGATTCACCTGTTGGAAGCGAACCTTGTCAATGCCCATCTGGCGAGCGATTCTCTGCAGTTTGCAATCTCCGCTCTTTGGGCAGGTAGTACAATTTTGATCGTGGTTCGCTAGCATGAGTTCAACAATCATCTTACGCATATCTCTCAGCTGCTTGGTGTTGGTATTGACTACCATTCCGTCTGCAGGAGGTGTAGAGCATGCAGCGATTACGCCACTGCCTTTTACATCTACCATGCACATGCGACACGCTCCGTAAACGCTCATGTCCGAGTGGTAGCAAAATGTGGGTAAATCAATCTTTGCCTTGCGCACCAGTTCCAGGAGGTTTCTTTCTCCATCTATAGGCACTGTCATCTTATCGATTGTCACTGTCTGTTTTTTGAACATGGAAATCACCTCACTATCCTATCATCACAGCATCGAATTTGCAGCTTTCGACGCAAGCACCGCACTTAATACATTTCTCTTTATGAATAACGTACGGAATCCCTTTGGCGCCTTCAATGGCGTCCGTCGGACACTTTCTTGCACAGATTCCGCAGCTCTTACATTTCACTTCATCAATACTATATTTCTTAAAGGCTTCGCAGCGATTGGCCGGGCAGTTGTCTCCGAAGACATGGGCTTCGTACTCATCTCTAAAGTATTTCAATGTTGACAACACCGGGTTCGGCGCAGTTTTGCCCAAGCCGCAGAGAGATCCTACTTTGACGGTCTGAGCCAGTTCCTCCAAAAGGGTCAAGGTCTCAGCGGTAGCCCTTCCTTCAACGATGTCCGTAAGGAGATTCAACATTTGTTTCGTCCCTTCCCGACATACCACGCATTTTCCACAGGATTCACTCTGGGTAAACTGCATGAAGAACAGCGCTGTCTCTACCATACAAGTCTGCTGGTTGATTACGACCAGACCGCCGGAACCCACCATGGCTCCCACTGATCTCAAGTTCTCATAATCCAGGGGCAGATCCAGATGCTCCTTTGTCAGGCAGCCGCCGGAAGGTCCGCCGATCTGGACTGCTTTAAAGTCCAATCCACAGTTGGTTCCGTCATCATTCAGAACGCCGCCGCCGATATCTCCGATAATTTGACGCAGGGTGGTTCCAAAGGGAACTTCGATCAATCCCGTATTTTCCACATGACCGGTCAGGGCAAAGGTCTTTGTTCCGTTTGAAGTAGCCGTTCCGATGGTTGCATAAGCTTCCGCTCCCATTTGCATGACTATCGGAACATTTGCAAAGGTCTCAACGTTATTAATTACTGTGGGTTTCCCGAAAAGTCCGGACTGTGCCGGAAATGGAGGCTTGGGACTGGGCATTCCGCGCTTCCCTTCGATGGAAGCGATAAGAGCTGTCTCCTCGCCGCAGACAAAAGCACCTGCTCCTTGCATGATGTGAATGTCAAAGTCAATCCCCGAGCCGAAAACATCTTTTCCGAGAAAACCGGATTCCCGTGCACCCGCTACGGCAGCTTCCAATCTTTCTACCGCTAAGGGATATTCCGTCCTTACGTAGATATATCCTTCCGTTGCGCCAACTGCTTTTGCCGCTACCAGCATACCTTCCAGTACACTGTGAGGGCAGGCTTCCAGAAGGCAGCGGTCCATAAAGGCTCCGGGGTCTCCTTCATCACCGTTACAGATTATGTATTTGACAGGATTATCTTGTATCCTTGTCAATTCCCATTTGCGCCCCGTGGGGAAACCGCCACCTCCGCGACCACGCAAGCCGGAATCGAGCATGCGCTTGCAAATTTCCTCGCCTGTCATCTTTGTGTATGCTTTTTCTGCCATTGCATAGCCGTCGTTTGCGATATATTCCTCCATGTCCAGTGCATCGATATGACCGCAATGTTTGATCCCCAGTCTATGTTGTCTGGCATAGAAGGGAATGTCATCTGCTTTTTCGATATGTTTGCCGTTGTCAGGGGAAAGATAGAGCAACCGGTCAACAGATTCACCATTGAGTATTGTTTTTTCTACAATTTCATCTACGTCTTCCGGCTTTACTTTTATGTAAAGAATTCCTTGAGGATAAATGGTCACCAGCGGACCCATCTGACAGAAACCCTGGCAACCGCTCTTTGCCATAACGTAATCTTTTTTCTCTTCTTTTAGTTCCACAGCCACGGACACGGAAAGTCCACTATCTTCTATCTTCTTTAAAAACTCATCATATACTTTCAGAGAGCCGTTCGCTACACAACCCGTTCCCGCACAGATCATGATCCGGGCTTTGTACTGTGATAGATTGGCTTTATGTGCCTCTTTTCTCTCCTGTAAGGTCATCTTAGTTATCACTGCAAACACCCTCCTCTTTCTTAATTTGCTCGAGTAAAGCGATTGTGCTTTCCGGTGTCATGAGTCCATGAACTTGTTCATCGATTACCACGACCGGAGCGAGTCCGCAGGCACCCAAGCATGCAACAGTTTCAAGGGTAAACATCATATCCGGAGTGGTGTGGTTCTTCTTGCTGAGTCCCAGGTTTTTTTCCAGAACCTTCAATATGTCATGTGATTTCCTAACATGACAGGCAGTGCCGTCACAAAGTTTTATCACGTGTTTACCTTTGGGCTCCAGGGTAAAATGGGAGTAAAAGGTTGCGACTCCATACACCGTGGATGGAGAGATGCCTAATGCAGTCGATACAAAATTCATAATATCTTCGGGGAGATATTTGTATTCTTCTTGCATATCCTGTAAAATTGCTATCAATTTGTGGGGGTTATGTTCATATTTATCTAAAATCGAACACACCTTATCGAATTTTGTGCCAATGCCGTTGCTCATGCTAGAACTCCTCCTTCTCTGCCAGCTTTTCAGCCATACGCTTCGTTAAAATTACCAATGACGAGGCAAGATTTACGTTTTGCACTACGACATGGTCAGGTACAGTTAGATGTACAGGAGCAAAGTTCCAGATGGCTATAATACCCGCTTCTACCATTTGGTCGCACACCTCCTGCGCGGACCCTGCAGGGACCGTAATGATACCGATATGTATTTTCAGGCGTTCGCACACATCTCTCATTTTACTGATATGCAATATCTGCTTGTCGCCTATGTTTGTGCCCGTCAGCCCTTCGTCCGTATCGAAGCCCATCAATATTTTGAGGCCATATTCCTCAAATCCTCTGTAGTGCATCAGCGCGCGGCCCAAATGCCCTACACCTACTATGACTGCCTCATCTTCATTGTCATAACCCAGAAACTTCTCGATATCCCTGATGAGCGGGCCTGCGGCAAAGCCTGATTTTGGCTTACCACCGCTGCTGCTGACCGAGGCCAAATCCTTCCTCACCTGGACTTCATTGAGTTTCATGGCGTTGGCAATCAAGGGCGCAGATATATATCCTTCCCGGTCGGCAAAGTTTTTCAAATAATCTAAATAGAGCGGAAGCCGCTGTAACAGTTGTTTTGAGATTGCATAAGCACTTTTTGTTTTATTTGTCATCTCCATACTCCTAAAGGAATCAATTACCAGTAACCTAGTGTCGATATTATTATACTGTTAAACTTTAGTCAATGTCAACGCATAATTGAAAATATTTTAACAATATTTTTTCTTAGTAAAAGTGTTGAGATTAGCGGAATTGGGGTATATTTATCTTAAGTTTTTGTATACACAGTCAGGCCCTACTGGAGGATGGTAGTTTGGGGCGGTAATTTATGGAGGTATAACATGTCAGAACATTTTTTAAAGGTAGTAGCGAACAGGCGAAGCCATTACGCCATAGGCAATGTAGCAGTTACTTCAACAAAGAGAATAATAGAGATATTAGAGCAAGCTGTACTCCACTCCCCTTCCGCTTATAACTCTCAATCCACCAGAGTTGTCCTGCTGATGGGTGAGCATCACGATAAGCTTTGGGATTTGTTGATAGAAGTAATGAGGAATAAATTGTCTCCCGAACGCTTCCCCGAAACAGAAAAGAAGCTCAACGGCTTCAAAGCAGGCTATGGGACTGTTATGTTTTTTGAAGACATGGATGCAGTGCAGGAGCTCATCGAAAAATTCCCTACTTACAAAGAAAACTTTCTCAGCTGGTCCCTGCAGGGAGCCGGTATTATGGAATATGTGGTGTGGACGGCACTGGAAGCAGAAGGTTACGGTGCCTCTCTCCAGCATTATAATGAACTGATCGGTGATGCAGTGGCAAAAGAATGGAACCTTCCTGCATCTTGGAAGTTAAACGCCCAGATGCCCTTCGGCAATATCACGGCTGCACCGGAAGAGAAAACCTTCCTGCCTTTGGAGGGAAGATTGACAATTTTCAGATAAGTTTGCTGCATAAAGTAGGCAAAGAAATATCGGCACAGTATGGTACATATTACCTACTATGCCGATATTTCTTTTACTTCATTGTTATTTCCGGTTCTTCTTAAGTTTTATTGTTATTTTTTCGTGTTAGAGATATAATGGAATATATTTGCAGTAAAATTTGTAGCAAACACGGACAAAGAGGAGAAGCAATGGCTGACAACAGAAAAGAACAGGAACGCGCAGAGCTACACCGCACCATTTGGAATATTGCCAATGACCTTAGGGGCAGCGTGGACGGCTGGGACTTCAAGCAGTACGTCCTCGGGATGCTTTTCTATCGATATATCTCAGAAAACCTGACGGACTACATAAACCGTGGTGAGCATGAAGCCGGAAACCAAGACTTTGATTATGCCAAGCTCACAGACAGCGAAGCGGAAGAAGCACGGATGGATCTGGTGCATACCAAGGGCTTTTTCATTCTGCCTAGCGAGCTATTTGAAAATGTAATTAAAATAGCCGCGGGAGACGAGAACCTTAACGAGACCCTTGACAATGTGTTCCGAAATATTGAAAGTTCTGCCCAAGGAGCACCCAGCGAGGATGACTTCAAGGGCTTGTTTGATGATATCGATGTCAACAGCAATAAGCTGGGTGGCACAGTTGCCAAACGAAATGAAAAGCTGGTTAAGCTCATGAATGGCGTTGGCCAAATGAAACTGGGCGACTATCAGGACAATACTATAGATGCCTTTGGCGATGCCTATGAATTCCTGATGGGAATGTATGCCTCTAACGCCGGTAAAAGCGGGGGCGAATATTACACTCCTCAGGAAGTGAGCGAGCTCTTGACACGCATCGCCCTTGTTGGTAAAACGGAAGTTAACAAGGTATATGACCCAGCCTGCGGGTCAGGCTCACTTTTGCTCAATTTTGCCAAGATCCTCGGTAAGGAGAATGTTCGACAGGGCTTTTTCGGACAAGAGATCAACATCACCACCTACAACCTGTGCCGTATTAATATGTTCCTTCATGACATCGACTACGACAAGTTTGATATTGGCCATGGGGATACACTAACTGATCCGATGCACTGGGATGATGAGCCTTTTGAAGCCATCGTTTCAAATCCCCCTTACTCCATCCGGTGGGACGGCGATACCAATCCCTTATTAATTAACGATCCGAGGTTTTCTCCCGCTGGGGTCCTTGCGCCAAAGTCTAAGGCAGACCTTGCCTTTGTCATGCACTCACTTTCATGGCTTGCCACAAACGGCACCGCGGCGATTGTCTGCTTCCCAGGCGTCATGTACCGAGGTGGCGCAGAGCAGAAGATTAGGAAATATCTCATCGATAACAACTACATTGACTGTGTGATCCAGCTACCGGACAATCTTTTCTTCGGTACCAGCATTGCTACCTGTATCATGGTCCTTAAGAAGTGCAAAACTGAGAACAGCACTCTTTTCATCGATGCTTCCAAGGAATGTGTCAAGGTTACCAACAGCAACAAGCTGACGCAAAAAAATATGGATGCGATTATCGATGCCTACACCAAAAGAGCTGACCATGACCATTTCGCAATGAAGGTGGCAAATAGCCATATAGCTGACCAAGACTACAATCTTTCCGTTTCAACCTATGTGGAGCAAAAGGACACGCGGGAAGTCATCGATATTACTGTTCTGAATGCGGAGATTGAAGAGATAGTTGCTCGGGAGCAAGCCCTGAGGAATGAGATTGCAAAGATCATCGCGGAAATCGAGGTGGGCGAATGAGCAGGGAATTTCAATTCTTGGTTTATCGTTCGGCAGAAGAAGAAGCATCGGTGGATGCTGTCATTAAAGATGAGACGATTTGGTTGACACAAAAGTCTATGTCCGAATTGTTTGGCTGCACTGCGGACAACATTTCATTGCATCTAAAAAACATTTATATGGAGCAAGAATTGGATGAAAGAGCAACTACCGAGGAATTCTCGGCAGTTCAACAGGAAGGTGCAAGGCAAGTACAGCGCAAAAAAAAGTTTTATAATCTAGACGCCATTATCTCCGTCGGTTATCGTGTCAATTCAAAAAGGGCTACCAATTTCCGTATCTGGGCAACCGGCGTGCTCAAAGAATACATGACGAAAGGGTTTGCCCTCGATGACGAAAGGCTTAAGCAAGGTAAAGCCGCATTTGGCAAGGACTATTTCAGAGAGCTTTTGGAACGTGTCCGATCGATTCGGGCCAGCGAGCGGCGCATATGGCAACAGGTAACCGATATCTTTGCCGAATGCAGTATCGACTATGATAAAGATTCTCAGGCAACTCAAGATTTTTATGCAATGATACAGAACAAATTCCACTATGCCATTGTCGGGCAAACTGCCGCAGAAATCGTTTACTCCGGAGCAAACTGCAACAAGAAGAATATGGGGCTAACCACCTGGAAACACGCACCTGATGGCCGTATCTTAAAATCGGATGTCACGGTTGCAAAAAATTATCTGAGTGAAAAGAAAATCAGGCAGCTTGAAAGAGCGGTTACAGGCTATTTTGATTATGTAGAAGATTTAATTGAGCGGGAGAACACCTTTACCATGGAGGAGTTCGCTGCAAGCATTAATGAATTTCTGTCTTTCCGCAAGTACGAGATTTTAAGGGATAAAGGAAACGTCTCAAAACGAATGGCCGCTGTCAAAGCAGAAACAGAATATGCCGAATATAATAAAACACAACAGATTGTTTCGGATTTTGACCGTGAAGTGAAACGGCTCATGGAGGGCGGTGAAGCTGATGAGTAAGCTTGAACAACTGATTGCGGAGCTGTGTCCGGATGGAGTGGAAATCAAGAATCTTTCGCAAGTTCTTAAAATAAAAAACGGAAAAGATTATAAGGGTTTTGATAAAGGTAATATACCGGTTTATGGCACAGGTGGTATTATGACTCACATAGACCGTGCTGCTTTTGAAAAACCTTCAGTACTAATTCCACGGAAAGGTTCAATCGATAAACTGTATTATGTGGACGTTCCATTCTGGACAGTAGATACAATTTTTTATACTGATATCAATACCGACATAATTGATCCCAAATATGCTTATTACTATCTGCAGGCGCAACATCTAGAAAAACTGAATACAGCTGGTGGTGTGCCAAGTCTCACGCAAGCAGTGCTTAATACTATCAAAATCCCCCTCCCACCGCTGCCTGTGCAGTATGAAATTGTCCGGATATTGGACAATTTCACGGAGCTTACAGCGGAGCTTACAGCGGAGCTTACAGCGGAGCTTACAGCGCGAAAAAAGCAGTATGAATATTATCGAGATGAACTTTTAATGTTTAATGACTGTGAAATTAGACCGTTTGGAGATATAGCAACTATCGTCCGTGGTGCATCACCTAGGCCTATTCATAGCTTTATAACCGATGATGAAAGTGGTATTGACTGGATAAAAATAGGTGATGTTAGTACTAGCAATAAGTATATTACCTCGACAAAAGAAAAAATTACACCAGCAGGTGCAAAGAAATCTCGATTTGTACGCCCTGGGGACTTTGTACTATCAAATTCTATGAGTTTTGGACGCCCTTATATAATGAAAATTGAAGGTTGTA
>Ga0265293_10012115_pt1 | contig 11537 bp, 8 predicted proteins | sample Munlanlewell138R_FD_192505 | JGI IMG/M metagenome (GOLD analysis project Ga0265293, IMG submission 192505) | Leachate microbial communities from a municipal landfill in Southern Ontario, Canada - Leachate well 138R | ecosystem: Engineered > Solid waste > Landfill > Unclassified | place: Canada... | reverse complement strand
CCCCATGAGATCGAAGAGGGTCTGGATCATGTCTTCAAGTTGTTTCCCCGACTTAAAGAACGTGCCAACCAGCGCTCCGGAACCATGTCGGGCGGAGAGCAGCAAATGCTGGCTATTGGCCGGGCATTAATGAGTAAACCCCAATTGCTGCTTCTTGATGAACCAACGCTGGGTTTGGCGCCCTTGATTATCGCCCAGATTTTTGAAATCATCAGAACCATTCGTGAGGAAGGGGTGACTGTTTTTCTGGTAGAGCAAAATGCCAACAAGGCTTTGCAGCTTGCCGATCGGGGTTACGTCATGGAGACAGGCAAGGTGGTACTTTCCGATACGGGCGCTAATCTACTGGTGAATGATGATGTGCGCAAGGCTTATTTAGGGCATTAATCAAAAAGCATTACCCAGGTGCGCATTCTTGGGTATGGTTAAAAAATCCTGGCACTGCTTTTCAGCTTGCCAGGATTTTTTGTTTTGGCCCGGTTGATGTGTGTTGAGGGCTGTTTTCCGGATAGGGATTGCATTAAAGCGTATTAGCGAATCTGTATTGACATCGATATTTGATCGCTCAGTTTTTAGCATCGGTTCCGTTTTTTTCGGCCTGCCGGTCTTGTTGGTCTGTTGTGGATTCCTGATCATTACTGTTGTCATGGTGACTGTTATTAGCCGATACATGGTGGGCATCAGCGTCATCCTCTTCATGGTGACCCGCGACCGAGTGATCCAAAGACAAGGTGACATTGCCTGATTTTTCTTTGGCAATTTTATAGGCCGGTCTGTCTTTTACCGCACTCAGGAAAGATTGAATGTTTTGCATGTTTTCGGTAATGCAGCCACGGGCTTCAGCCAGCTCCAGTGGATAGCACATTTGAATGTCTGCCGCGGTAAACTGGCTGCCACAGAACCAGCCATGCTGGCCCAGCTCGGTGTCGATGAAATTAAGTTTTTTTTCAATTTCCGGAAGAACATTGGCGTGGATATTGCCATTGACGGCCTTTTTGAGGATTGAGCGGGCAAAAAATGGCACACGTGTGGTTCCCAGTTTCAGCAGGGCCTGATGCTTGGATAACGCAGGCATAAGAGAACCTTCGGCAAAATGCATCCACAAGGAGTACTGGTTGTAATCGGCCGAGGCAATCGGTGGACGTAATCCACTGCGGTCGTAGTGGTTAAGCAGGTATTCGATAATTGCGCCAGATTCAATCAGGGTTAAGCCATTGTCATCCAGTATAGGTGCCACGCCCAGTGTGTGGATGTCCTGCAATGAGGTTTCCGCTTCCGTGGTTTCCGTATTTCTGCGGTGATGCCTTATTTGGTATGAAAGCCCCAACTCTTCCAAAAGCCAGACGATACGAAAAGATCTTGAAGACTCCAGGAGATGAATAGTGATCATAATAGACTCCGGTTTAGAAAGTTAAGAGGAAGAGGGCAGGATACCGCGGATTTTATCAAGTAGCATTTCTGGTTCTTCACTGTCTGAAGCCAAGAACTGGACTTTTCCATTGGCATCAAAGATATATATTCCACGTGCATGCATGACTTCGTAATTGTTGGGATCGCTGCCTGGTTGAGGTTTTTCTATTTGGTAAGCGACACGATAGCGGCGGGCAATATCAGCAATTTGTTTTTCGGTGCCGGTCAGGCCAATGGCACCATTATCGAAGGCATCAACGTATGCCTGCAAAACTTCAGGCGTATCGCGGTGTGGGTCTACGCTCAGAAAAATAATCTGGATATTGTTGGCCTGTTCACCAAGCATGCTTTTGACGGCTGATAGCTGTGCCATGGTGGTGGGACAGATATCGGGGCAGCTGGCATAGCCAAAAAATAAAAGCACCACTTTTCCCTTGACGTCTTTTTCTGTAATCGTCTTGTCTTGTGCGCCGTTTAAACTGAATTTCAAATCGGGAAGGCGGCCGGTGATTTTGTAAATCACACTGGGTTTGGCTTGCGGCTGTTCCTGCGCGACAGCAGGAACAGAATGCAGCAAGGCCATTGCCAATACCGATGAAAGCAAGGTTTTCTTGATCATTATGTTAGGTACCAAAATGATATCAGGCCGCTTCGGTCATGCCACAATGCCTTAACAGCGCTTCAGGGCTGGGTTCGCGGCCACGGAAAGCCTTGAAGGAGTCAGCGGCAGGACGTGAGCCGCCAACCGCCAGGATCTCTTGCCTGAATTTATTGCCGATGACGGGGTTAAGCGTCCCCTGATTGTCAAGGGTATTTTCTTCAAACAAGCCATAGGCATCAGAGGAAAGCACCTCAGCCCATTTGTAACTGTAGTAACCGGCCCCATAGCCGCCAGCAAACAAATGAGAGAAATTATGCGGGAAACGATGCCAAGCCGGCGGTATGATAACGGCCACTTCTTGACGCACTTCATTGAGCAGTGACAGTACATCGGCAATAGAGGTTTGACTGGTGCGTTGATGCAAAAGCATGTCAAACAGGGCAAATTCTATCTGGCGTACGGTTTGCATGCCACTTTGATAGTTTTTTGCAGCCAGCATTTTCTGGTATAAAGACTCGGGCAGCGGTTCCTGGGTTTCCCAGTGACCGGACAGTTTTTGCAGGACAGACCATTCCCAGCAGAAATTTTCCATGAATTGGGATGGCAGTTCTATGGCATCCCATTCAACACTTGCGAATGGAGAGGCGGCTGGCTCATCAACTTTTGAAAGCAGGGCGTGCAGGGCATGACCTGACTCATGGAACAGGGTGATGACATCATCATGCGTGAGCAGAGCAGGTTTGTTGTCTTGTGGTGGCGGGAAATTGCAGGTTAAATACACCACCGGTGTTTGCAGGTTTTCGCCCTGCAAGTGGCGGGTTCTTTCGCTGTCAACCCATGCGCCACTTTGTTTGCCGGCACGGGCATAAAGATCGGTGTATAAATAACCAATCAGTTCATTGTTTTCTTTAACGGCATAAACCGCCACGTTTTCGTGCCAGACGGGGGCTTTGAAAGGAACCAGTTCAACATTGAACAGGGTGCCAATGACATAAAACAATCCATTAAGCACTTTGGGTTCAGGCAGATACTGTTTGACTTCCTCATCGGAATAAGCATAACGGGATTTACGCAATTGTTCAGAGACATAGGCATAATCCCAGGGTTGGAGTTCATTCAGACCCAGTGACTGGCTGGCAAACTCCCTGAGAGCAGCCACGTCTTTTTCAGCGAAGGGCTTGGCTTTTGCGGCCAGATTGCGCAGGAAGCCCACAACCTGGGAGGAAGTGTCAGCCATGCGGGTTTCAAGTTGCATTTGGGCAAAGTCATTGTAGCCCAGCAAGCGGGCTTCTTCGGTTCTGAGGGCCAGCAGTTTTTCAATGTTGGAGGAGTTGTCGTAGCGGGCATCACCTTGTTCGGAGGCAATGGTGGCATAGCCACGATATAGCTTTTCACGCAAGGCCTGGCTTTTGGCATATTGCATGACCGGCAGGTAAGACGGCATTTTAAGCGTGAATTTCCAACCTTCCTTGTTTTCGGCCTGTGCGGCTTGCCGTGCGGCATTAATCGCGTCTTGCGGCAAGCCCTCAAGCTCTTTTTCGTCGGTTACGATCCATTCCCATGAATCGACGGCATCCAGGGCGTTTTCAGAAAATTTCTGTGAGGTTAAGGCGATTTGCTCGCTGATTTGGGCATAACGCTCTTTGTTTTCCCCCTCAAGTTCCACGCCACTCAGCCTGAAGTTGCGCAAAGCCAGTTCGATAATGCGTTTGCGGGTAGGTGTGAAGCTCTTGAAAGCCTTACTTTGTGAAATTTTCAGGTATTGCCGGTACAGGTCTTTATTAAGGCCGATCCAGGTTGAAAACTCGGTCATTTTGGGGAGCATTTCATTATATGCATCCCGTAATTCAGGTGTGTTGACAACTGAATTCAAATGACCGGCTACCGACCAGGCCCGCCATAAGCGGGCAGTGTCACATTCCAAAGGTTCTATGAATGAATCCCATGTTGGCTCTTTTACCTTTTCAACAATTTCATTAATGGCATGACGGGTATCGTCCAGCAGGCTGCTCAGTGCCGGAACCAGGTGTTCAGGTTTGATGGCACTGTAATCAATGAGTTCGGATAAAGGGGCTAATAAGGGATTGCTATTCATGGACTCTTCTAAATTAAAGTTTACGTTCTGCTGCTTCGATGGTGTTCACCAGCAGCATGACAATGGTCATGGGGCCAACGCCGCCAGGTACAGGAGTAATTGCGCCGGCAACCTCTTTGGCAGAAGAAAATTCTACGTCGCCCTTGAGTTTACCATCTGAACCGCGGTTGATACCTACATCAATGACAATGGCACCCGGTTTGATCATGTCGCCAGTGATCATTTCGGGACGACCCGTTGCCACGACAAGGACATCTGCACGTCGTGTATGGGCGGCAAGGTCTTTGGTTTTGGAGTTGCAAATAGTGACGGTGGCACCCGCTTTTTGCAATAGCAGTGCCATGGGTTTGCCGACTATGTTGCTGGCCCCTATTACGACCGCTTCAGCACCGCGAAGTTCAACATTTTCCGATTCGAGCATTTTCATGACACCATAAGGGGTGCATGGAATGAACAGGGGACGGCCCGTCATTAACGCACCGGCATTGCTGATATGAAATCCATCAACATCTTTTTCCGGGCTGATGGTTTCAATGACTTTGTTGGCGTCCAGGTTGGCAGGCAAGGGCAGTTGAACCAGAATGCCATGAACGGATGGATCGTTATTGAGTTCGCGAATCCGGTTACAGAGCGCTTCTTCGCTTAGGCTTGCCGGGTATTGTTCTACTGAGGAGTTAAGGCCAAGTTTGGTGAAGGTATTGGCTTTGTTCCTGACATAAACCTGGGAAGCCGGATCATCACCAACCAGAATCACGGTAAGGCCGGGAATAATATTCTTTTCCTTCAGTGCGTTGATGCGTTCAGCCAGATTCTGTTTGATTGTTTCGGCGAGTTTTTTTCCGTCAATAATGCGAGCAGTCATTCAAATGTCCTTGCGATTTAATTACTTTGCCAATGCCACTTTCATTAAGTCAGCGACAGTGGTTACTTCGAGTTTTTCCATAATATTGGCCCGATGGGCCTCAACGGTTTTAATACTGATATTCAGGTCATCGGCAATTTGCTTGTTAAGCCGGCCGGCGACAATCCGGCCAAGTACCTGTTGCTCGCGTGATGTAAGGCGGGCAAGTAGTGCCTGATGATTTTTTTGCTGTTCGGCAATCGATGCCTTGTCTTGGGCCTGCACCACCATATGGGCGATGATTTCACGCAGGTCGGCTTCGTTGAAGGGCTTTTCAAGAAAGTCAACAGCACCTTTCTTCATGGTTGAAACGGCCATGGGAACATCACCGTGACCGGTGATGAAAACAATGGGAAGAGGAGCATTGCGTTTGATCAGTTCTTCCTGCAGCTCCAGTCCTGTCATGCCAGGCATGCGAACGTCTGCAATCAGAACGCTTATTATCGATGGGTCATAGCTTTCCAGAAACTGTTCGCCACTTTCAAAAGCCTGAACCTGATAGTCATTGGCTTCCAGTAACCAGCGTAACGAATCCCTGACGGCTTCGTCGTCATCGACGATAAAGATTGTGCAATTGTCTGTTGTCATAGTTTGTATCCTTTACTCATTGTTCTTGGATTGGCTCTTTTGGAGCACAGGGGAGTAAAAAGCGGAATATTGTTCCGCCTTCGGGGTTGGTTTCAGCCCAGAGCCTTCCATGGTGGGATTCAATAATTGTTCTGCAAATATTGAGACCCATGCCAAGCCCCTCTGACTTGGTGCTGAAGAATGGTTCAAATAAACGTTCGGGTTCTTTCAGTCCATGACCGCGGTCAACAACCCGTACCTCAATTTGTTTGTCATGAAGGTAGGCATTGACATAAAGTGTATCGGCTTCGCTGTTGACCATGGCCTCAAGGCCGTTTTTGACCAGATTAAGCAGTACTTGTTCAATAAGAATGGGGTCGGCCAGGACATTGGGCAGATCATCGGGAACATTGGCCTCGATTTTTATTCTGCGTTTGCGGGCATCAATTTCGGCAAGATCCAGGGTGTTGTCGATGATTTTGGACACGGGCGTGCTTTGACGGCGTGGCTCGCTTCGTTTGACAAACTCACGGATGCGACTGATGATTTTACCGGCACGTTCTGCCTGATTGGCGGATTTCTCCAGCGCGGACAGGAGTTTTTCCTGTGATATGTTGCCCGATTTGATCATGGCAACGATGGCCATATTGTAGTTGGCAATCGCGGTAAGGGGCTGGTTAAGCTCATGCGCCAGGGAAGAAGCCATTTCGCCCATGGTGGTAAGCCGACTCGTCAGCTGGATTTTTTCCTGCTGGATTCGTGAGTCTTCTTCGTGCTTGCGTCTTTCGGTAATGTCCCGGGCAACCTGCATCCGTACTTTTCGGCCATCGGTCCAGATGAGCATCCGATGATGCACTTCAAACCAGCAGTCTGCCGAAGGCGCATATTGCTCGATGGTTACGCCGCTGAACCGGCCTCGCCGTCCGCCCATTAATTCGCTGTGGCCATTGGGCTGTGAGCCAAAAAGGCGTCGGTAGGTACGATTGGCAAATAAAAGCTCCAGTCCGGCAGGGGTATCCGCCACCACCGAGATGGCATCATCCAGTCCTTCCAGCACGGTCATGAAGCGTTCATGGGCAGCCGTCAGGGCCTCCCGAACCCGTTTGGGTTCGGTGATGTCGGTCATTGAAGTCATCCAGCCGATTTGCTCTCCGTTGGGGTCCCGCAAGGGAGATACATACATGCGCGAGGTAAAGCGTGATCCATCACGCCGCTGGGCTTCTACTTCCAGTCCGGTGCTGGGGGTTTTGCCCGACATGAGAATATCCAGAATACGCTGGTGTTCGTCATATTTTCCGGGCACCCAGTATGGATAGGGAATGCTTTTTCCAAGCAGGTCGGCCTCGTTCCAACCCATCATGCGACAGAAGGCCGGGTTTACATAGGCGATTCGGCCTTGCATATCCAGGACACGCATGCCGGTTGACATGGAGTTTTCCATGGCCCGGCGAAAGCTGGTTTCGGCCAGTAGGGCCGCTTCAGCATTTGAACGAAAGCGTGTGTAACGCCATAAGGCCAACAGGCTGATGATGATAATGAAAGAAAGTGCCATGACAAAGAACATCAGGCGTTCCTGCTTGGTTTCTTCATCAACGGTGACGAACATGACGCTTTCTTTGTGTATTTGCTGCAACCAGAAAAAGCCGGTCATGACAAGCAGATACAGGACAAGTACAAATACGGGTGTAATCCAATAAAGGCCTTTTTTATTTATTTTTGCATTGTCGTAAAACGACGAAGCCAGCAGGGATTTATTGGGCAGGTCAGACATTGGTGTTACAAAAAAATCTTTAAAGTAAATGGGTATTGTAATTGAGACATTTCCCCATGATACTGGTTTTGTTGCACCAGGTAAAATTTTAATGTTTGTATTAAAAACCTTTTTGTTTTTTCATAATGTGAAAACATATATCATTATATAAAATTTAGCTTGTGCGAATGCTGGCTGTCTCATAGAATAGAAGTCGCATTATTTATATTTGGCCACTTCAGACGTGGGTGGCATGCATTGCCGTATTCTGCTTTTAAGGTACAGTGTGCTTTAATGGGAGCAGAACAATATTAGAAAATAAATGATTTGCGGATAGCAAATCCTAACAGGAGAAAACGATGTCGTCGCCTGATCTCAAACAAAAAATTGCACAAATCGCCGATGTTGATGCAGTTGAAACGCAAGAGTGGCTTGAGGCGCTTGAAGCCGTGCTGGACCGTGAAGGCCCTGAAAGAGCGCATTTTTTACTGGAAAAACTAATTGATTTGGCCCGTCGTTCAGGATCGAATATCCCGTTTTCTCCACATACAGCTTATGTAAATACCATTCCTCCCGGACTGGAACCCCCCAACCCTGGCAACTTGGCCCTTGAAGAACGCATCCGCTCGTATGTGCGCTGGAATGCCATGGCCATGGTTGTGAAGGCGAATAGCCACGAGCCCGCTGATGGTGGCGATCTGGGTGGTCACATTGCTTCGTTCGCATCGCTTGCCACCATGATTGGTTGTGGACAAAACCATTTTTGGCATGGTGAAACGGCCGAACATGGCGGTGATCTGGTGTATTTCCAGGGACACTCTTCACCAGGTGTCTACGGCCGGGCTTATCTTGAAGGCCGCCTCACCGAAGAGCAGCTGGACAGTTTCCGTCAGGAAGTGGGTGGCAAAGGCTTGTCTTCATATCCCCATCCCAAGTTAATGCCCAATTTCTGGCAGTTCCCTACGGTATCAATGGGTCTTGGCCCCTTGATGGCCATTTATCAGGCTCGTTTTCTCAAGTATCTGCATGCGCGTGGTATTGCAGATACCAGTAATCGTAAAGTGTGGGTCTTCTGTGGTGACGGCGAAATGGATGAGCCGGAATCCCTGGGCGCTATCAGCCTGGCTGCCCGTGAAAAACTGGATAACCTTATTTTTGTGATCAACTGCAACCTGCAGCGTCTTGATGGCCCGGTTCGTGGTAATGGCAAAATCATCCAGGAACTGGAGGGTGATTTCCGTGGCAGTGGCTGGAATGTCATTAAGCTGATTTGGGGCAGTTACTGGGATCCGTTGCTGGCTCGCGACAAAGAAGGTATTTTGCGTCGTGTCATGGAAGAAACCGTAGATGGTGAATACCAGGCCTATAAGGCCAATGATGGTGCTTATGTGCGCGAACACTTTTTTGGCAAGCACCCCAAATTGCTTGAGATGGTCAGCCGCATGAGCGATCAGGAAATTTGGCGCCTTAATCGTGGTGGCCATGATCCCAACAAGGTGTATGCCGCCTTTGATGCTGCGGTTAAAACCAAAGGTCAGCCTACTGTCATTCTGGCCAAAACCATTAAAGGTTACGGTCTGGGTCACGTTGCGCAAGGTAAAAACCCTGCCCACCAGCAGAAAAAACTGGATCTCGATTCCATCCGTGAATTCCGTGATCGATTCAATATTCCCATCCCTGATGACAAACTGGCCGATTTGCCATACTTCAAACCTTCTGAGGATTCCGCAGAAATGAAGTATCTCAGGGAACAGCGCCAGAAACTGGGTGGTTATTTACCAGCCCGAAGAGCGGTAGCAGAAGAAAAGCTGAAAGTGCCCGATCTGGATAAATTCAATACCATTCTTGAGCCAACGGCAGAAGGACGTGAAATCTCAACCACGCAGGCATTTGTACGTTTCCTGAACCAATTGCTCCGGGACAAGAATATTAGTGACCGTATCGTGCCTATTCTGGCCGATGAGTCACGCACTTTCGGTATGGAAGGTCTGTTCCGTCAGATAGGTATTTATGCACCTGAAGGGCAAAAATACACCCCGGTCGACAAGAATCAGGTGATGTATTACAAGGAAACCGCCAACGGACAGTTGTTGCAGGAAGGCATTAACGAAGCAGGCGCTTTTGCATCATGGATTGCAGCGGCTACTTCATATTCCACCAATAACCGCATCATGATTCCATTCTTCATTTATTACTCGATGTTTGGATTTCAGCGAATTGGTGATCTTGCCTGGGCTGCAGGCGACATGCAGGCCCGTGGTTTCTTGCTGGGCGGTACCGCCGGCCGCACCACATTGAACGGTGAAGGCCTGCAGCATGAAGATGGACATAGCCATATCCTGTCCTCCACGATTCCCAACTGTGTTTCTTATGATCCTGCTTTTGCGCACGAATTGGTTGTCATTATGCAAGACGGCCTCAAGCGTATGGTTGAGAATCAGGAAAACGTTTTCTATTACCTGACGGTAATGAACGAAAACTATGCGCAGCCAGGTCTGCGAGTGGGTGATGAAGAGGGCATCATCAAGGGTATTTACAAGTTCAGCTCTGTCGACAAGGGAGAGTTCCGCGTACAGTTGCTGGGTTCCGGCACTATTTTGCTGGAAGTGATTGAAGCCCAGAAACTGCTTGAGCAGGATTGGGGTATTGGTTCTGATGTCTGGAGTGTGACCAGCTTTACAGAGCTCCGGCGTGATGGCCTGGATTGCAACCGCTACAACTTGCTGCATCCCACTGCCAAGAAACAAAAAGTTCCTTATGTGACTCACAAACTGCAAGAGTCGGAAGGCCCGATTATTGCCTCTACCGACTACATGAAGCTGTTTGCCGATCAGATTCGCGAATTCATTCCTGCCGGACGTGAGTACAAGGTCCTGGGTACTGATGGTTTTGGCCGTTCGGATTTCCGCTTCAAACTAAGAGAACACTTTGAGGTTGATCGCCATTTTGTGGTATTGGCAGCATTGAAAGCCCTTGCTGATGAAGGCAAGATTCCTGCTTCAAAACTTGCCGAAGCCATTAAGAAATATGATATTAACCCCGCTAAAGCCAACCCACATCACGCATAAGGTTTTTCGACATGAGTAAATTGTTAGAAATTAAAGTGCCGGATATCGGAGATTTCAGTGAAGTTGAAGTCATTGAGTTGCTGGTTGCTGTTGGCGATCGGGTAGAGGCTGAACAAAGCCTTGTAACGGTTGAGTCAGATAAGGCCTCAATGGAAATTCCGTCCTCGGATGCAGGTATTGTTAAAAGTCTGAAAGTCAAACTGGGTGACAAGGTGAAAGAAGGTAGTGTCATTCTGGAGCTTGAAGCCGCAGATAATGTCGTTGATCAGCCTGCATCGGCTGCCAAGACTACTACTGCTCCCGACTCGTCACCCGCTGTCAGTCAGGCGCCTGTGCAGGCAACGTCATCTTCAGCACCTGCAGCGGCAGGGGATGTGATCAATGTTGTGGTGCCTGATATTGGGGACTTCAGCGAGGTAGAGGTCATTGAGGTTCTGGTGTCAGTGGGTGATACGGTAGATGTCGAGTCAAGCCTGATTACGGTGGAGTCTGACAAGGCTTCCATGGAAATTCCTTCATCACATGCCGGAACGGTGACTTCCCTGGCAGTGAAGGTGGGTGACAAGGTTTCCAAAGGTTCTGTTGTTCTGACCTTGAGCCCCACCGGACAACAAGTCGCGGCAGCGCCTGTTTCCGTTCCTGCGCAGCCCGAACAGGTGGTTCAGGCCGCAGAAACGATGACAAAACTGCCCAGCTCAGACCGCATTGATGAGACCGCAACAGTCCCTTCCGAGTTCAGGGTTTCTCCCACGGCTTCCTTTGCATCCACCATGATGCCAAGCCGTAACTTGCCCCATGCCTCTCCCTCCGTGCGTAAGTTTGCCCGTGAACTTGGCGTGGATCTTGCGCAGGTGAAAGGAACGGGTGAAAAGCACAGGATTACCCAGGATGATGTGCGCAAATATGTGAAGGCAACCCTGACGGCGGCCATGAGCACACGTTCTACCACGAGCAGCTCAAGTGTTGGTGGCGGCTTGTCAGTACTGGATTGGCCGAAAATTGATTTTGCCAAGTTTGGACCGATCGAATCCAAACCCCTGTCGCGCATTAAAAAGATTTCAGGCGCAAACCTGCATCGCAACTGGGTCATGATTCCTCATGTAACGAATAACGATGAGGCGGACATTACCGAGCTGGAAGCGCTC
>Ga0265293_10012114_pt1 | contig 11538 bp, 9 predicted proteins | sample Munlanlewell138R_FD_192505 | JGI IMG/M metagenome (GOLD analysis project Ga0265293, IMG submission 192505) | Leachate microbial communities from a municipal landfill in Southern Ontario, Canada - Leachate well 138R | ecosystem: Engineered > Solid waste > Landfill > Unclassified | place: Canada... | reverse complement strand
TCGCAGATGTGTATGATGCAATGACATCTAAACGTATTTATCGAGATAAAGTATCGCCGTTTTTGGTAGCTAAGCAAATTATAAATGATAGATTTGGTATTCTCGACCCCAGAATTAGTCAGATTTTTTTAGACAATATTTGCAATTTATATGTAGGTGCTAGAGTTGAGTTAAGCAGTGGATTGGTTGGCGATGTGATATTCATTGACCCTAATATCATTGATCGGCCCATTATAGCTTGTGAGCATGGCATTATTGATTTAAAGAAAATAACTGGAATAGAAATAGTTGATATAGTAGGATAATATTTTCTGAGACTACATTAATTTGGTAGTCTATTTTTATATAGAAAATCAAAATACAAGTTACGATAAGAACTCTGTATATAGTTTGGCAGGAAAAACTTTACTAGCTAACGAATATAAATCTAATAGCATCTATAGTTCATGACAGGAAGGAAGATAAATTTGGATGAACAAAGTGTGAAACACCGTAAGAGAAATCTAGTAACTATCAAAGGTAGCAATGATGGGCTATCTTTTATATTAAATGACAAAGAGCCTTTTTCATTAGTTGCGGAAAATCTAAAGCAAAAAATTCGCCGTGAACTAAGTACATTGTTAACTGGCCCAATGGTTCGTATTAAGATAGATTGTGGGAATAGAGTAATATCAGATAAGCAGCGACAATTATTAGAAGAAATAGTTTCGCTTAAGGATAATTTAATTCTTACTAGAATAAATTCTAGCTCAGAGGCAATAGATTCTATAGATGATAATGCCAAGCCTATTGTACATATGATTGACGAACAAAATGCATATATTTATCGTGGAACAGTCCGTTCTGGTCAAGAGTTAGAGCATGATGGTAATATCGTTATTGTTGGTGATATTAACTCAGGGGCAAAGGTGATGGCGACGGGAGATATTCTGGTATTAGGAAAGATAGCAGGATATGTTCATGCTGGTTGTATAGGAGACAAAGAGCGCGTAATTGTTGGTGCATCATGGGGTAACGCTCAGGTGCGAATCGCAGACTGCATAGGTAAATCACAGGCTTTGGATATGAAAAGCCATGCAACTTACTTATCAACTGCGTATTTGGATGAATATAGGATAGTGTTTAAACATAAGTAATCGAATGTTATTGATATAATTAAGCAAATATCGATTAAATAATTTTGTAAGTTGGTGTATTCATGAGAGAATTTAAGTGGGCAAAAAGACTAATATTTATTGTTATTCCAATTATTATAGGTATTGTATTTACTCAATTAGGCACTGCGTCAACAGTATATAATCTGACTAAGGCACAACAACTACAAGAGCTAGGGATATTAAAGGGAAGTAATAAAGGTCTTGAATTAGAAAAATCATTGTCGCGTTTAGATGGGTCTGTAATGCTTGTTAGGTTGCTGGGAGATGAACAATTAGCACTTAGAGAAAAGTATATGCATCCGTTTGTGGATGTACCTGCTTGGGGTAATGATTATATTGGTTACTTATATGAAAAGGGCTTAACAAAAGGTATAAGCTCAACAAAATTCGGTTCACAGGATTTAATGACTGCATCGCAGTATGCGACATTTGTTCTTCGTGCCTTAGGTTATGAAGACAGTAAGGGCGATTTTATTTGGAACAAAGCTGTTGAAAAACTAGTAGAAATTAAATCACTGCCTCAGCTCGACGCTAATCGGTCACTAACGAGAGATTTCTTACGTGACGATATGGTTGCTTTTTCTCATTACGCATTAAATACATTATTGAAAGGGTCGCAAGACACATTACTTGATAAATTAGTTGAAAAGGGTGCTGTTCCTACCGAAACAAAGCTATTGACATCTAACTCATTTAACATTCAAGGAATTGCTATTGGTGATGCTGTAAGTGATTTGATCACCAAAAGAGGCAAGCCTGATCGCATAGATGCTAGCCAGTATGATTTTGAGTGGTATATTTATAATAAGGACTATAAGCAATTTCTGCAGGTGGGTGTGAAGGATAGTAGAATTGTTGCTCTTCACAGCAATATTTTACCGTGGAATGGCAAGGGGCTTGATCATCAAGCAAATAGAGTGATAGTTCATGAAAAATTAGGGGATCCGTTAGATGGAATTATTATAGGGAATACTAAATATACAGAAACTGCAAATGATCGGGATGTATATTTGATCAACAATCAATATTACTTATATCTTTACTATGACTTATTTGATGGTGATAAGGTTGAGTCTATCTATATGTTGGATAAGCAGAGTAGGGAATCTCTAGAAGGTTTTTATAGTAGTGGTGGTAGTGAAGTTGTTAGAGCTTTTGAGTTGCAAGTATTAGATATTGTGAACGCAACTAGAGTAAAGCGAGGATTACCTGTATTTAAATGGAGTGAACAGGCTGCAATTGTTGCCAGAAGTCACAGCAGTGATATGGCTGCCAAGGGGTATTTTAATCATGTGAATATAGCTGGACAATTGTTTTCTGATAGGATGATTGATGGTGGTATTGATTTTGTTACTGCTGCTGAGAACATAGCAGCAGGTGGAGAAGATGCATTTAGGACTCACATGCAGTGGATGAATTCAGAAGGACATAGAAAGAATATGCTTGCGAAGCAAACATATTTAGGTGTTGGAGTGAGTTTTGGTGGCGAATATAAGATATATTATACGCAAAACTTTTATACGCCTTAACATTTTTTAATACTACATTTGTTTTTCAAAGGAGAAGTTTCCAATTAATAAATCAACGTTCACTTCTATTGAAATGAATTTTCTACTAGGGATTGGTTCGGTATTAGCTTTAAGGCAATTGGGGCTAATTATGGTGATGCCTTTTATAGTGATTTATGGCAGAGGCTTAGAATATAGCACACCGGCATTGATCGGGTTGTCATTAGGTATTTATGGGTTATCACAAGCTGTGTTTCAGATACCTTTTGGTAATTTAAGTGACAAACTAGGCAGAAAGCCAATGATTTTGATAGGTATGTTTATCTTTATTTTAGGGTTATTCATGTCATATATAGCTACAAACGTGTATGTGTTCATTCTGTCAAGATTCCTCCAAGGAAGTGGCGCTATAATGGCAGTGGCATATGCGTGGGTAGGGGACAGGATAGCAGGTGAGCAACGGAATAAGGCTATGAGTATTATTGGTATGTTAATGGGGATGTCGGCTACTATAGCTTTTATCATTGGGCCGATTTTATATCGTTGGATGGATGTGCCAGAGATGTTTTTGCTATGTGCTGGGCTTACGGTGATAGCTTGGCTGTTTATCGCTATATTTATTGAAGCGGACAAAAAAACAGTACAATCATCCAAAATATCTACTGGAAAGAACCTAAAATATTACGCTAAATTAATTGATCAGAATCTTATAAAATTATTTGTCGCAGGATTTGCTAATAATTATCTTCTAGTGAGTGTATTTTACATAGTTCCAATATTACTTGAGCAGAGTCTTGGTGTAGATGGTTTGTGGAAAGTTTTTGCCCCAGCAACGATAATTTCTATTTTCATTATGAGAATTGCAGCAAGATATGCAGATGCTGGTTATTTCAGAAATGTAGCAATGCTTGCATTTGCGGCAATTGCGCTGGGTGGACTAGGATATTACAGTGCAAGTTCCTATATGGTTGGTTCAGGATTGGTGTTATTTATGATTGGTTATATGTGCTTAGTAACGTTATTGCCTGCTAGCGTTACCAAGCTAAGTGATAAAGGCGATCGTGGTACTGTAACAGGGGTATTTAATACGGTACAATTTATAGGTTCTTTCATTGGCGGTACATTAACAGGATTTTTATGGGGCATTAAGCCAATATATTCAGTAACGTTGCTAATTGTAGTAGCTACTTTAGGTGTGATAGCAGTCAGTAAAGTAGTAGAATCTAATTCTGCCACAAAATCAGTAACGGCCGTTTAAAGGGAATCTAGATTAGTAAGAGAATTACTTAGCAGGAAAAGTGCTAGTTATTATAGAATAAATCTATATAAGAATATGTTGCGTTAATCGAATTTTGCATATTTTCTTTATATATAGGGAGTGAAAGTAATGGGAGTAGCAATCGTTGTAACTTCAGGTAAAGGCGGTGTTGGAAAGACAACAACATCTGCTAATTTAGGATCGGCATTAGCTATACTTGGCAAGCAAGTGTGTTTAGTTGATACTGATCTTGGATTGAGAAATTTAGATGTAGCATTAGGATTAGAGAATCGTATTATTTACGATATTATTGATGTTGCTGAAGGTAATTGCAAGCTTAAGCAGGGATTGATTAAAGATAAGCGTTTTGATGGCTTGTATCTATTAGCTGCCTCACAGACGAAGGATAAGAATGCTTTAGAAGAACAACGGGTTTTGGAAATTATCAGTCAATTGAAAGAGGACTTTGACTATGTTATTATTGACTGTCCTGCGGGGATAGAGAAGGGTTTTCAGAATGCGATTGCAGGTGCTGATAGAGCTATTATTGTCGTAACACCTGATGCTTCTGCAGTTCGTGATGCTGATAGAGTAATAGGATTATTAGAAAAGAAACAGATAAAACAAATGGATTTGATAGTTAATCGTGTTAATTACAAGCTGATGATGGAACAGGATATGCTTGATATTGACGAAGTAGTTAATACATTAGCTGTTGAACTACTTGGTGTTGTTCCGGATGATGATAATATATTACGTGCTAATAATAAGGGTGAGCCTGTTGCCATGCAAACAGAGCCTTTATCATCAAAAGCCTATCGCAATATTGCTAAAAGAATTATCGGTGAGAATGTACCTTTGCTTGATTTAAGACAGAAGCAAGGTGGACTTTTCAATAGATTGAAAAAGATATTTTCATAATATATTAAATATAATAATGTATAGAAATAGTCGCTTAGGCGGCTATTTTTTTATGATGAAGAAAGTTGTTTTAATCATATGTGGTGGATTGAGAGCATAGTATGTACTAAGTAGACAAGTATTCTTGAATAGAAGGTGATTGGCATGCGGATAAATTTAGAAGGAGTAAGAAGAAGAAGAGAAGATATGATTGATAGGATTAAGTTCGGAGATGATTATTCAAATACGTTTAGCGGATATGATAGACAAGCTGATTTTCAGTTTACTAATCTACTAAATAAAAGAGCTGTTAAGTGGATTTGGCAAACAGCATTGGCAGCAGTGCTGATTATTTCAACGATTTTTTTACAACAATTGTCTTCGCCGTGGGCAATATCTAGTCTTGTATTTATTGATGATGTTGTTGATCGTGATTACAATTGGAAAGGGGTATTAGAGGCATTTTCTGATAGTGATTTGTTAAATTTAGATAGTGGATTACTCACGCCGACTATGTATAGTGCCGATGCTGATTTATACAATGAATATATTACTAAGTATCCTAATGATTCTATTACTGCACCAGTCTTTAATCCCGTACAAACTGATCCTAACAATCAACAAACAGACAATAGTTTACCTGCGAATAATGATGTGCCTGCAAATAATGCCTTATTAGCAAGTAATATGCCTACTTTTTTGAATTTGCCAATTGAAGGTTTATTAGTTAAGAAGTTTACGGTTGATAAACCTTACTTAGAATTTATTGCTTTAGAAAATAAAAATGTAATTGCTGCAACTGAAGGTATTGTGCAGAAGATAGGTTATAACGATAAGGATGAATTATTGATTCATATAAAAAATGATCAAATTACGCATGTTTATGGCAGATTGACTGATGTAACAGTACGTGAAGGCGATACAGTTAAAGCGGGTCAATTATTAGCGAAAGTAACAGCAACTAATGATGTTGAGCTATTGTTATTTCAAATAATTCAGGGAGAAAAGGCAATTGATCCAGAACCTATGTTGCCTTAAGTGAAGCGGTATATATGAAGATTCGAGTTCATTGGCTTTTCTTTGTGTTTTTATTTTATATTGGTTATTTAGGGCAGTTGTTTGAAGCGCTGCTCTTTTTTATCATTGTAATCATTCATGAACTAGGGCATGTATTTGTAGCTAGAAGTTTTGGATGGAGGGTAACGGAGATAGAATTTTTGCCGTTTGGTGGAGTAGCTAAGGTAGATTGGAATTTCAAAGGATGGCCAAAAGAGGAAAAGCTAGTAGCAATTGCAGGTCCAATCAATAATTTTATTATGATTGTAATTGCATTTGTTTTATTCCGTTTAGGGATAATTGAACGTGATTTTGTTGTGTTTTTTATTAAGGCAAATTTAATAATTGCTGGATTTAATCTACTGCCAGCCCTGCCGCTTGATGGAGGCAGAATCTATAGGGCGATTGCAAGTCAAGAATATGGATGGGTAGCGGGTACGAAGCGTGCATATCGATTAAGTTATATCATTGGAACTATATTAATTGCAATTGGTGTGAGTATGTGGTTATTGGGATATATAAATATAACTTTTTTGGTTTTGGGTGTATTTCTATTAATTGCAACTTACACAGATTCGAAGCATGTTAAGTACCAGCAGATGTATTCATTTATGCATAAGAACTATCATAATATAGAAAACAATTCATTTAAAGAGCTTAAACATATATCTGTAGATAAGAATGAACAGGTGTCGAGAGTATTAAAAGGTTTTTCGCCGGGCATAACGACTATTGTATGGGTTTTAGAAGATAATAAAATTATAGGGACATTAACGGATTACCAAATTTTACAGAGAGTATTTGCAAATGAAGTAGCAATGTATGAGCCAATGTCGAAAATGTTGTAAATTATGATATAACTTTGATACAATATAGCGAAGTTAGACAAGCATCTTGATATTGAATATAAATACAAGTATCTTGATATGAATATAAATACAAGTATTCTCTGGGAGGAACAGTATGGAAAGCATATGTCAGCACGATATACTGACACAAGTCGAGAAGCCAGCCAGATATGTTGGTAATGAGTGGAATATTGTTGTTAAAGATCATGAAAAAATGGATGTAACATTCGCGTTGGCATTCCCTGATGTATATGAAGTTGGAATGTCTTTTTTAGGTTATAAAATCCTATACCATATAATTAATCGATACGAAAACTTTTATGCTGAGCGCGCATTTGCGCCGTGGGTTGATATGGAGCAAAAGATGCGTGATAATGACCATTTACTGCGAAGCTCTGAAACTAAGACATTGCTTAAGAATTTTGACTTTGTGTCATTTACTTTACAGTATGAAATGAGTTATACGAATATTGTAAATATGCTTGATTTGTCAGGAATACCGATTTATGCGAAGGATCGTAGTGGTGACGACCCAATTGTGCTGGCAGGTGGACCATGTGCTTTTAATCCAGAGCCAGTGGCAGACTTTATTGATGTATTCCTAGTTGGTGAAGGTGAAGAAGCGATACTTGATATTGCGAATAAATATAAGCAGTTTAAGGATGCATTCAATAATAAAGATAACGAAATTAGTATAAATAGCGACGAAGCATCTGCTAGAGAGGAGCTGCTACTAGAATTAGCGCAAATTCCAGGTGTGTATGTGCCAAGGTTTTATGACATAGCTTATGGTGATGATGGCAGAATTATATCTATTACTCCTAATCGTCCTAATTTACCGGAAAAGGTAATGAAACGGGTACTTAAAGATTTAGATGCTGCTGATTATCCAGAAGATTTAGTTGTACCGTTTCTGAACGTCATACATGACCGTGTAATGTTAGAAATTCAACGCGGATGTACTAGAGGCTGTCGATTTTGCCAAGCGGGAATGGTTTATCGACCAGTTCGTGAACGCAAAAAAGAGAATCTGACAAAAATAGCACGCATGCTAGTTGATCGGACTGGATATGATGAGATATCGCTTACATCACTAGCGAGTAATGATTATACGCAGATAGAGGAATTAATAAACGAATTAATGGAAGAATTTAAGGATGATAGGATAGGAATATCACTGCCATCACTTCGAGCAGACCGTTTTTCGGTTGAATTATCTGAAAAGCTTCAAAAAATGCGTAAATCAGGGCTTACATTTGCGCCAGAAGCGGGAAGTCAGCGTTTGCGTGATTGTATTAATAAAGGTGTAAATGAGGAGCATTTAATAGATGCTGTAACGAGTGCGTTTAATGCGGGATATAAGCAAGTAAAGCTTTATTTCATGCTAGGGCTACCAACCGAGACGGATGAAGATGTAGTTGGCATTGCCGAATTAGCGGAGAAGGTTGTTGATGCATATAAAGCTGTGCATAAAGGCAAGACGGGAGGGCTAAGGGTAACAGTAAGTACATCACTGTTTGTACCGAAGCCACATACGCCTTTTCAGTGGGTTGGACAAGTATCGAAGCATGAATTACATCGACGCCGTATAATATTGCAAAATGCTATTAAATCAAAGGCTATCACTTATAATTGGCATGATCCTGATGTTAGCTTCTTGGAAGGTGCAATATCGAGGGGAGATCGCAGATTATCAAAGGTGATTTATCAAGCTTGGCAGAATGGCTGCAAATTTGATAGTTGGACTGAGCAATTTCGTAACCGAGAATGGTTGACGGCATATCAACAGGTTGGTATTGACCCAGAATGGTATGCATTTCGTGATTTTTCCTTCGATGAAATATTACCATGGGAGCATATTAGTTCGGGTGTATCGAAGAGATTTCTGGAAATAGAATATCAGCGCGCACTAGCAGGTAAGATGATAGATGACTGCCGTGCATCAAATTGCATTGGATGTGGAGTGTGCCAAGCATTAGGCGTTGACGTAGTAGTATGGAAGGGAGAAGAATAACCATGACAGTAGTAATGCGTGCACAATATACTAAGGGAAATGAAGTTCGTTATATATCACATCTTGATTTACAACGGATTTTTGGTCGCACCTTACGTAGAGCTAAATTGCCAGTTGCATATAGTCAAGGCTTTAATCCCCATCCGAAATTATCATTCGGTTCAGCTTTAAGTGTAGGCACTACTAGTGAGAGTGAATTTATCGATATAGAGATGGCAGAATTAATCGAAGCTGATGAATTTGTTGAAAGAATGAATCAGATTTTACCTATAGGATTTAAGATAATTGAAGCTGTTGCATATAGTACGGCTGAAGAAGGAGTTAAGCTTAGTACCCTAATGAGTGTAATTAATGCTGCAGAATATGAGATAAGCTTCTATGATGATACACAATTAACGGATATGGAAGCTGTAATTGATAAAATCAATCAGTCTGAAAGCTGGTCAGTTACTAGAAGTAATAAAAAGAAGGAACGTATATTAGACATTAAACCGTTTGTTTATTCAATAGAGGCAAAAGAAGCTGATAATAATCAGCTAATTGTTACAGCTATTGTTCAAGCTGGTAGCCAAGCTAATGTGCGTCCAACGGAAATTGTCGAAGTACTACAAGTTTATGGTGATGCGCCTACAAAGTCTTACAATATTCATAGAAAGAAATTAGGTATTATGGATAAAGGCAGGATAATTAAGCCGTTCTCAACATAAATATTTAGTACTTACTTTTAGTGAACATAACTAATTGTTAAGATAAAGAAAACTTAGCTCAGATGGAGTTTTAACTCCACCTGAACTCTAGTTGCACTTATTTCGAGGATTGATACAACTCCCTCTTACGGTGCTGAAGAGGGAGTATTGTAAAAACCGAAGATAAATTTCTGGAGCGATAAAAAGATGAAAAAAAAACTAATTGTTAATTGCGATAGCAGAGAAATAAGAGTAGGACTAATGGAAGACAAGCGGCTAGCGGAGATTTATATTGAGCGCCCAGAGAATCAGCGGGTTGTCGGCAATATTTACAAAGGGCGAGTTAGTAATGTATTGCCTGGAATGCAAGCGGCATTTGTCGATATTGGTCTAGAAAAGAATGCTTTTTTATATGTATCAGAAGCTATTCCTTCTGATTCTGCCATTGAATATGATCGAGTAAGTGAACAAGTACAGATAAAAGATATTCTGAACCAAGGTCAAGAGCTAATGGTGCAAGTAATTAAAGAGCCATTTGGTAGCAAAGGTGCTCGTGTATCTACGAATATAAATATACCAGGAAGATTTCTTGTGCTTATGCCTTCTTCGAAGTTTATAGGTATATCTAAGAAGGTTGAATCTGAAACAGTAAGAGAACGGCTTAAAGCATGGGGAGAGCAATTGTTTCAGGAATTTGGAGTGGGGATGATAATTCGTACGGTAGCTAAAGATGCGGATTTTGAACAGATAAAAAAGGATTATCAATTTCTTATAGGTGTCTGGGAAACTGTTAAAGAAAACTCATTAAAGATGAAGATACCTAGCCTAATTCATCGTGATCTAGAGATTTTGCCAAGAATAATGCGCGATATTCTAAATGAAGAGATAGATGAAATAGTTATTGATACATATGAAGAATATATGTCAATCTCAAAAAACATCGATAAAATCTCACCCAATTTCAATGCGAAAATCACCTGTTTTAAACAGCCGGTACCGATATTTGATTATTTTCAAATTGAAGAGCAACTGCTTAAAGCTTTGCGTAATAAGGTATGGCTTAATAATGGCGGGTATTTAATTATAGATCGAACTGAAGCGCTAACAGTTATTGATGTTAATACTGGCAAATATGTAGGGCAGCGAAATTTAGAGGATACAGTTGTTGATACTAACATAGAGGCTGCTAAAGAGGTCGCTTATCAATTGCGATTGCGTAATCTAAGTGGAATTATTATAGTGGATTTTATTGATATGCATATAGTTGATAATCAACAAAAGGTATTACAAGTTCTCGAGCAAGAGCTAAAACGGGATAGCAATAAAACACATGTATTAGGAATTACCAAGCTTGGATTAGTTGAGATTACTCGCAAAAAAATAAGGAAAAGCTTGTATGAGACATTATACCAAACATGTCCTACCTGTAATGGTATTGGCAGTATCGCTACCAAACTATCAATTGCTAATAAGATAGACCGAGAAGTGCGCCATTATCTACGCCATACTAAGGATGATGCAATCATATTAGAAATGCATCAAGATATTGTCGAAGCTTTTACCGATAAATCACAAGAAAATCTGCATGATATAGAATCAGCATTTGCAAAAAAAATATATATTATAGCAAAGCAAAGTGTTGATATACAATATTATAATATTGTATATTCTGGTGATGAAAATATAGTAAACGAAATAATGCAATCAAAAGAGCATAAATAAAACATAAATAAAAAATAAATAAAACATAAATAAATTGATTGAAAGTACATTGGAAATCATTATGGTTGACATTCATAATAATAAAGTGATATTATGTTTTGTGCAGTGTGCAATTAGAGACTACCTCTAGCATGCTTCAACCGCACGAAAAAGGTCTTCAAACTACTTAGTAGTACCTTTGGCGGCGAGTCTAAGTTTATAGGAGGTGCAGTATGTACGCAATTATAGAGACTGGTGGTAAGCAATACAAAGTTGAAGAAGGCATGGAGTTATACATTGAGAAATTAGATGTAGAAGCTGGGGATGTTGTAAGCTTTGACAAAGTATTACTTGTTGCTAAAGACGATAAAGTTCAAGTTGGTAGCCCTACATTGGCTAACGTAACAGTA
>Ga0265293_10012113_pt1 | contig 11539 bp, 6 predicted proteins | sample Munlanlewell138R_FD_192505 | JGI IMG/M metagenome (GOLD analysis project Ga0265293, IMG submission 192505) | Leachate microbial communities from a municipal landfill in Southern Ontario, Canada - Leachate well 138R | ecosystem: Engineered > Solid waste > Landfill > Unclassified | place: Canada... | reverse complement strand
GAAGCGAAGTCCATCACGTTCCGCATCCGACCTGATTCGTTGATCGTAGACAACGACGGGTACTTCACGGACTGCGGCTCTGTCGAGGAGCGAGAGTGCGCGTGGCGGGATCCCCGCGGACACCGCTGCGACTTCCACCGCTTCCGCCTCATCGGAGCAGGTGACAAGCGACAAGAAGCCGAAACGGCAGGTGCGTTCGGGATCGGTTTTGTGTCCGTGTACCAAGTAACCGATGCACCTGAAGTCATCTCTGCCGGACGTCACTGGATTCTCCGGGAGGACAATCCCGAGTCTGAGCGGATCCTCGTCTGCCCAGGATGCTCAAGCTGCGACCGCACCGACCTTCCCGGGACGAGGTTCATTCTCCCGTGGGCGAAGGACCCTGACTCCTCGATGCGGATCGCGCTGCGCGCGGATGCAGTAGCCGTGGATACGCCGCGCCAGCTTCGTGCCGCACTGGAGAAGCATGCGGCAACTGCGATGCTGTTCCTCCGAAAAATTGAACGGGTGGATGTGGAGGGCGAAGGCCGAGATTGGTCGGTCACGCGATCGCGGAGCGATGATGTCGTGAGCCTCGCGAGCTCGAGCGGAGAGCCCCAGCAATGGCACGTCTTCGAAGCTGATTTCGAGCATGCCGCGGGCAAACTCCGGCGGCATCATCAAGCGCGGATCGAAGCAAGCCGTTCGGCGAGGGTGAGGATCGCAATCCCCCTAGGCGGTGCCATACCGGGACTGCTCTTTGCCGATCTGCCGACGGAACAGTCCGCTGGGCTCCCGTTTCACCTAGCTGCGGACTTCTTCCCATCGAACGACCGGAAGAGCATCCTCCTGGGGACTGACTATCGATCGGAGTGGAACCGCACAGCCATCGCCACCGCCTCGACACTGCTCGCGAGCAATGTCAGCTCGCTGCCCCACCTATTGGGCCCGCAGGACCTCTGGCAGTTCATCGAGATGATCCGCGCGGTTCATACAGAATCTTCGGCGGGGCAAGAGAAGAACGCCTTTGGATCGTTTTGGGAGGAGCTGCTCCCAGTCCTGAAGGTCTCGCCGGTCGTTCCGGTTGTGAGTGGTGGCTGGACGGAGCCGGCGCAGGCCCACTTCCTGCGGGCGGCGGAGGAGGCTGACGCGGTCCCGCTTCTGCACGCGCTCGGACTCCGGATCGTCGACGAAGCCTTGAGGCGTCACCAAAACACCCTGCAGGAAGTGGGAGTCACTCCGCTCGGTATCGAGCAGGTGTGTGAAGGCCTAGAACACCAAGGATTGATAGAGCGAACTGTTCTCACTGACCTGCCGGAGCCGCTTACCGACACCTCCGGCCGGCTAATCCTATGGCAAGTCTTGACGTTGCTTCACGAGCGGCAGGCGCGCAACCATCGAGTGTGGGAGCAGGAGGTACAAGCGCTACGTCGCGTCGCGATTGCACCGGGCCACGACAGCGCTTTGTGGCCTCCTGGCGAACTCTACCGCGCGGGGCTTCAGGACATCGAACTCTTCGACCGACTCGGGCTAGCGCTCCCACTGCTATCTCTCGAAGAGGGATTCCGGACCCTACTGGGCTTGGTCCGCCCGCTGGACCTGCAGGCAGTCCTCGATGCACTCGAAGCGGCACCCCCTGACGTCTTCCGGCGCCTGCAAACCACCCCTGGTCTCCTCAGCGACCTGATGAGCTGGTTGGAGTCCCAATGCCGCGATTTATCCGAGCAGGACGCAGAGATTGACCGGTTGCGTGCACTCCCGATATTCCCCGGGGCGCGCGGACTCGCCCCCCTGCTTGAGCTATCGCTCCCCGGCGGGTTCGAGGAGCCACTGGGGCTCTCCGATGTGATCGACCTTGACGCGGTTATGGGGCACGTCGACTTTCTTCGCTCCCTGGGAATTCGGGAGCTCGACCTTCGAACATTCGTACTCGAACGCCTACCTGGCGCTCTGATCTCAGCCGAACCCGAACAACGCTCCAGAACTATCGCGCTCCTAGCCGAGAAGCTCGGCGAGCTCCGGGACCAGGGTGACGCTCAGATCGCGCTCAAAGGCGCGCGCTTGGTGGCTTGCGTCGACGGCGAGTTCCGCCGGGCAGACGAATGCTACTTCCGGAGTGACGAGGTAGCAGCGTGCCTCGGTCATCGTGTCCACATCGCCGAGATTCCGCCGAAGCGGGAGCAGTCCATCAAGGAGTTCTACGTCTGGCTTGGCGTTGCGAGTCGGCCCCGGATTAACGATGTCGTCGCTACCGTGGAACGGCTCGCTGCGGCACCGCCGACTCAGGCATCCGTCTCCCAAATTGCCATGATTGTTGGCTACCTGTCTGAGGGAGATCAGGCGAAGGATGTTCGGCTCAGGGGGCTAGAGGAGCTTGCGTGGCTCCCGGGGCGATCGATGCTGGACCGCACCGCCGGCAACCGGTGGTTCACGCCCCGCGAGCTGCACGTCATCTTCGAAGAGTATCTGTTCCGATCGCAGGCGACGTTCCTTGCCCTGCCTCTTCCCGTTCAACAGCAGGCAGGAGAGTTCCTCGAGCGTCTCGGGGTTCGAAGGAGGCCCTCCACTCTTCAGGTGGTTAGGCACCTCAAGCATCTCGTATCGATGGGCGAGGAAGTCAACCTTCAGATCTATCGAACGCTGAATCAGCAGCACAACGACCCTGCCCTCAAGGAGCTAATCGGGAGCCCATGTCTCTGGCTCGGCCATGGCGTCGTCCGCGCGCCGAATCACGTGTTCTGGAGTGATCCGGGGCTCGGGCGCTATCGCGCGCAGCTGAGCCCTGCACTGCGCGAGTTTGCTCCGCTCCTGACATCGCTTGGTGTGCAGGAGCACCCAGGGCCATCGGATGCTCTCGCGGTGCTCAGCGAGTTGTCGGGCGAGTTCGGAGCAGAGAACCGGACATTGGACGACGAGGCTACCGAAGTCCTGAACGCATGCTGGTCGCTCTTATCCCGGGCACTCGATGCAGGGCAAGTCGTGCAGGACGAACTGTCTTCACTTCGCGACCAGAAGTGCGTCGTGAACCGCGAGCGTTTGCTCATGCCCCCGTCCTGGATGTTCTTTGAGAACCGAGCAGGTCTGGCAGAGAAGTTCGGCGACTACCTGCGCCACAATGTCGTGACTCGAGATCTTGATACCGGGAACGCACTCGCAGCTGCTGGCGTTCGGCCTCTGGGAGCCGCCATCGAGACCGTACTGCTCGAGTTCGTCGATCCCCGGCCATCTACGTCGACAGCGGAACGAGTGTTCGAACGGCGTGCACTAATCGCTCGCGTCCTGCATTCGCAACAGGGAGCGGGACTCACGGCGACCGCGCTCGAGAGGCTTGCCAAGATCACGCACCAAGTCGGGGATGCCCTCTCCATTGAGTACCGGCTGAAGGCATTCGGACGAACGCTCAGCAGTGGTCCCCAATCCGTGCCGGCTCAGTTCAGTCCAGAGGACCTGACAGTCCGTCACGTCGATCAGGGAGTGGGGTCACCCTGGTCCTCGATCGCGCGAGAGATCGCGGTCGCCCTCTTTCCGGACGAGGATCCCGGGCTATACGCAGCCGGCATCAAAGAGGCGCTTGCGGCTTCGAGCGTGGACGCGGCTTCCCAAGAATTGGACGAGCTCGGGTTCCCGCGGTTGGCCGTTCACTCGCCCACCTCGATCCCTCGTTCGCAGGTCATTGAGCAACTCGGGAATGCCAGTGTTGCCGATAAGACGAGCGGAACGCCGAGCGAGGGCGGTGAGACGCAGCCCTCTGGCACCGATGATCTGACCAGGGACCGGCTGGACATCCAAACAGGGTCGACGTCGTCGGAGACAGAGCGCCAAGCAGGGCCCGGGAACCGAGGCACCAGCGAGAACGCTCGACAGCCTCGACGACGAGATGCCGGCGCTGTCGAAACGCCGCACAAGCAAGCTAAGACCTCGGACAGGGGAACTCGATCGGTCTTGCGGAGCTATGTCTCCCCTGCTGATCCTGGCCCGAGGGCAACCACCGGCGAAACCACAAATGAAGCAAATCTCGCAGTTGACCGCGCCGGGGTCGATCTAGTGCTGCGCTACGAAATCGACGCTGGACGACGTCCCGTCGAGATGCCGCATGAGAACGAAGGCTACGACATCGAGTCGTACGACGCGGACGGCAACCTCGATCGGTACATCGAAGTGAAGTCCTTCTCGGGGTCCTGGGATATGACCGCGGCGGGGTTGACGAGATCGCAATTCGATCTCGGTCGATCAGCCGGAGCGTCCTTTTGGCTGTACGTCGTCGAGCGGGCGACGTCGGCGGACTGTGCAATCTATCGGATACAGAATCCGGCTCAACGAACGAACTACTTCATGTTCGATGATGGATGGCGCTCTGCGGCAGAAGGCGACGACTCACCCTAGTCTACCCGCCTTACGGGCGATCCCGCTCAGAGACTCTCCCGAAGCGTACCGGGATCGTCGGCCGTATCCAGACCGCTCGCGATGCGAAACTCCCGCTCCTCCTCACTCTCGAGGTTCTCCAGGTACTTCCTGAAGGGACTGTCTCTGCGTCCGGGCGATTCGAGCGCATACGCACGATATGGTTCACAGGAGAATCGAACATCACAGTTCCGGCAGACTTCGACGGCAAACGGAACGCCCGATCGTCCACCTCGCCTACGGAGTTGCTCAAGCGATTTTGGAGCGAAACGGCCGTTTTCGATTGAGTCGACGGCCTCCCCGAAGTCCCGAATCGTCTGCCGCACACTTCCCGCATCAATCGGCACCGGTACGACGGGATCCCAAAGCTCGAGCTCGAGCTCTGTCTGCTCGTCGTCCGCATTCACCATCGCGGTCTCGAGTGCTGGTGGGATCCGCGTTGCGATGACCGCGGCCGCGTCGAGAGGCATTCCGCGGAGCTCCTGCCAAATGTATGCGTAGACGTTGAGTTGGGGCCCGTACAACTCGAGCTCCCCCCGCACACTCTCCGCGTCGTGCGTCTTGATGTCATACATCACCGTGCTGTCTCCCATGCGGACGATGTCGACAACGCCTTCGATCGTGAAAGAGCGCCCGTCGGGCGAAACCTGCTGCGGTAGCGACAGTGCGACTTCTGTGTCAGTCACATGCTGAGCAATCTCGGTCAGCCTTCTCCAGTAGGCGACAACCTGGCGAAACGCCGTCTCCTTCACATCCGGCGCCAGCGAATGCCCACCCTCTAGCCTCAGGCGCTCGAAGTTCGTCTCGAAGAAGTCACGGAGTGTTTGCTCCATTCCATCCTCAGTCACGGCGCCCTCCTCGCGATGAGCAACTGGTGGAGGTCATCCAGGGTCCGATGGACCAGCGTCCCGAACATCATGGTCTGGGATCGAGAAGGCACGAACCCAAGCCGCCGGAACGCCATGTACTGGCGGTGGCACTTCTCGTATTGAAGGTAATCAGCCGTGTACGAGTACGTACGCGGCATGGTGTCGATCGAGATGGGTGCCGCGGGAATACTCGCCACGTCGAGATCGGGGATTCGCGTTACCTGGGTCCCCAGCACTCGAGCGAAGGCGGGATGAATTCTCTGCCCGCGCCCTCGAAAATGGGCCAGGACCAACAACTTCTGGGCACGCGAGAGTGCAACATAGAACATGCGCATCGTGTCGAACTCGGTGACGCGATCGAGTGGCTCCCCGTCCCTCGCGAGGTAAGGCCGCACCATCGTTTCGACGTGCTGGGGCCCCCTGTCGTCCTTGCGAAGGTTCCCGAGGACTACGACCGGGAACTCAAGCCCCTTAGCCTGATGGATGGTGAGAAATGGGACGCGGCCCCGAGGGAACGGGTCCTCCGCGTCTTCATACTCCCCTTCGCCCCGGAGGAACAGCGTGTAGAGATACGACTCGAATAGCACACGCCTGAAGATCTCCGTCCTTAGCAGTTCTCCAGTGATGACCCCAATCCGCTCGTCCACGAAGCGCGACAAGTATTGCGACACAAGCGCCAGGTTGGCGGCCGGTCCCTCGTCCGTGCCGTCTTCCGCCGCCGCGAACATCTCGCGAAACGGGGAGAATGCGGTCATGCGGTACATGAGGTCGAGGACGTTGTAATCGAGGGAGCTGGCACGTCGAACGGCGTACGTGAGGGTGATCGGATGCTCGGAGGCAGCACGGTTGGCGACGATACGCTCGAAGTAGCCGCTACCGAGCGCCTGACGGGCATTCCTCGACAACCCCTGAATCTGGAGCAGTTCGTTTCTCATTCGGTGCGGGACGTAGGCATCCGATCCTTCCCAACCACGGGCGCGAATCGCTTCGTCCAGTAGCTGAGCGTCACGACCGGCCTGCGCGATCTCCCGCTGCCGGTCCTCCACGAAGGCACGGAGAGCCCGATCGGCGTCGAGCAGAGCTTGAGCTTCGCGGTGCACCGCGTCGAGCCAGATCGAGAATCGTTGATAGTCCCCGCCCCACTGACCGCGCTCGGAACGCCCGAAGACGTGGAGCATTAGCCCGAAAACGATGCGGGCCTCGGGGACATCGAGGAAGCGGCCGGCCCGCGGCGCGTAGACCGACAAACCCACAGCCTCCAGCGCTTCCTTCATCCGACGGACCGGAGCGGTCATCTCGCCCCGGTACTTCATCGATGGGAAGAGAACTGCGACCTGGTTTGGATCCTCCACGACGCCCGTGCTGAGGAGATCCCGGATCAGCTCGGCTACCTCGACGCTGACGGCCTCTGGTGCGGCCGCAGTGCTCGCGACGACCGACACCCCGGCATCATCGCTATCGGCCTCGATGTCCTTCTCCACACGGAATGATCGCCCACCCGGCCCACGCCAGTCCCCTCCGGACATGAACCGACTGTAGAAGTCGACAATCTGCTTCCGCGATCTGAAGTTCGTCGAGAGTGCAACGGTCTCGGGGGGTGTTCCGAGTGCCCCAGCGCATCGATCCGGGAATTGGACGAAGTTCTCAACGGTCGCCCCACGAAACCGGTAGAGCGCCTGATCGTCGTCCCCGACCACGCAGAGATTCTTGTGCGCCCCCGCGAGCGCGAGGAACAGTTCTTCTTGGACGGCATTAGTGTCCTGATACTCATCGACGATCACATGCCTGAACGCGTTCCTTGCATTCTGGTTTGCTGCAACCAAGTCGACCGCACGCCCCTGCAGCAAAGCAAAGTCCGTCTGCTCGAGCCCCCCTTGGGTTGCCAGGGACTCGCAATACCCGCCGTACATCTTCAGCAGCGCACGCTTCGTGGAATCCTTCTCGCGACGAGCCGCGCTCTTGATGTCCACACGCTCCTCTGACAGTCGATTAAAGAGTTGAAGGACGTTGGAGACCGCTAGCTGCTTGGAGTGCAGGTTCAGACTGAAGCTCAAGTTCACAGCAAGGCTTGTCGGCGGCTGTAGTCCAACCTGGTTACAAAGCTCGTTCCAGTAGCGCGACCTGTACACGAAGAAGAACTGGGCTAGGTCATCAAGGAGTCTTGGGACACGCGTGGGTTGTCGGGAGTCGTACAGCCGGCGATCAGCCAGCATCCGCTGGCAGAGTGAATGTACGGTCCCGACGTACATGTCGGAGAGGTCGAAGGCACGACCCGAGCGATTCGTTATCGCACCGAATAGTTGCCCAAGTCCGACTCGGAGTTGCAAGGCAGCTTTCTCGGTGAACGTCGCCAGGAAGATCTCGGAGAGTTCAACGCCTTCGTACGCGACCAGGTTGACAACCCGCCAGAGGAGGACACGTGTCTTGCCAGATCCCGGGCCAGCGGGAAGGTATAGAGGGCCATCGGTGTGACGAATGGCACGCTCCTGCGCGATCGTCGGCGTGAAACCAAACTCGCTCCAAAGATCCTCGATAGGCGGAAGTGATTCCATCTCGGTCCCCGTTCGAGAAGAGCGCAGAGCCTTGCCGGATTGAGCCAGAAGCGAGGGTACTCCGCGTCGGCAACGCCTCGACTCCCCGGAAGACGGGACGTATGAAGGTCGTTTCGACTTGCTATGTGTCGGACTCAGAGCGGTCATGTGGTCGAGGAGGCCGCATGCCCGACATCGACGAACTGATCCACACCTACACCACTGCCTGCGAGCTTGAAGGTAAGAGTCCGAACACGATCCGCAGCTATGCCGAGTCACTCCGCAAGTTCCGACAGCGCGCAGCCGAACTCGACCTTCCGGATCAGGTCGAGGCCTACACCGTCCAGCACGTCTATGCCTATCTTGGCGCGCTGCGGGCCGCTGGCGCCTCGCCGAGTTACCAGCACCGCATGCACCGGGAAGTGAAGGCGTTCTTCTCTTGGTGCCGACGGATGGACCTGGTCCAAGAGAACCCCTTCGCCCGGGTGCCGCTCGTCAAACTCGAGCAGAAGATCATTCAGCCATTCAACGCACAACAGATCCGCGACCTCCTCGATGCCACCAACAGCGACCCATACCCAAAGCTGGGGCTGCGCGACCGCGCCATCGTCCTCTTCCTCCTCGACACCGGCGTCCGCGCTTCCGAATGCACCTCCACCAACCTCGACGACGTCGACTGGGAGCGCAGCCGCGTACGCATCCTCCACGGCAAGGGGAAGAAGCAGCGCTGGGTCGGACTCGGCGAGCAGGCGCAGTCAGCCCTCCGCACGTACATCGACGGATCGCGAGGCGACGAGCCGGGCCGCCTCTTCCTCTCGCAGAGCAAGCGGCCCATGTTCGCGAACGCCCTCAACCACCTCCTCAAGCGGCTCGCGAAGCGCGCAGGTGTCCAGGGTGTCCATCCCCACCGCTTCCGCCACACGTTCGCGACCTGGGCGATCCGCTCGCATGCCCGCGAGGTCGACGTGCAAAGCCTGCTCGGGCACTCATCACTGACGATGGTGCAGCGCTACTCACGGACCTACTCCTCAGAGGAGGCCGTCCAGGCGCACACCCAGTTCAGCCCGGTCGCACAGCTGGCGCTCTCGTGAGCGAGCCGGTCCACGAGGTCGAGGTCACGCTCGCGGACGGGCGCCAGATACGCCTGACGAGACGACAGGGGCGCATCGCGCTCGTCGTCGACGACATGGTCGTGCTGGAGGTCGAGCGAGGCGACGCCTGGGAACTGGCCGAGGCGCTCGACCGACTCGCGACCGAACCCTGACTAGTCTGAGACGAGCTTCGCGGGGGAGACGTCGAGCGCCTCGGCGATCGCGTTGATGTTGTCGAGCGCAACGTTGCGCTCACCTCGCTCCACCGAGCCGACGTAGGTTCGGTGGATGCCGGCCAGGTCGGCAAGCGCCTCCTGCGACAGCCCCTGCTCCTCGCGCAGCGCACGCATCCGACGGCCGAACGCGCGTCGGTACTCGAGGAATCTGGTCGACTTCGCGCGCGGCATCGTGGCCACACGCTAGGTACGTTGCTGACTCCGAGACGACAGACTATAAGTAGCATCCACTGGGGACTGACCGCGAGGTGCTGTGGACTGGAAGACGCAGGTCGAGGCGCTCGGAGACCGCGGACAGGCGGAACCTGCGCAGTCGTTCCCATCGGACCCCGCCCGCCAGTCTGTCTGTGGTCTCTACGCGTGGTGGGCCGACGAGGAGGCTCGCTGCCTCATCGGTGCGGCGCTTGGCGCTGAGGTCCCGGCGCTCATCTACGTCGGCAAGGCTGGCGGCGGCAGCTCGCACCAGACGCTGCTCGGGCGGATCCGCGGGAAGCACATCCGCGGGAGCATCCGTACGTCGACGCTACGGCGAACGCTGACCGCGATCCTGATGGCTGACCCTGCGTTTCGCGACCGGCATCCTGATCCTTCGTCCCGCGAGACGAAACAGGCCGTGTCGGCGTGGATGGCCCAGCACCTCCACGTCGTGACGCTGCCGGTCCCCGACCCGTCGCTCGTCGCCGAAGCGGAGGCCGCAGCGATCGCGCGCTTTGACCCGCCCCTCAACCTCGACGACACCCTACTCACGCCGACGCGAGCGCGGCTGAAGGAGCTGCGCTCGCACCTTTCCAGAGGAGGGGCGCCGACCGCTCAACTCTAGAAGGCCTTGTTCCAGATCCCCGCGAACACCGGGCCGTCCTCCTCGGCCTCTCGGGACGTCTCGAACCAGCTCCCGTCCCAGACACCACGCTTCCCGGCGACCATGCAGTAGACCTCGGCGTGTGCGAAGTGATCGGGATGATGCCCTTCGGTCCAGCGTGCGGTGAGGTTCCCGCTCGCGTCGGGAACGAGCGTGCGCTGCGGCGCCATCACCTCGCGGTAGTACTCCCCAACGCCGTCCTTCATCCGGCCGCCGCCGATCGTCCGCGCCTCTATCGGAAGCGCCGCGAGCCCACCCCGGACGCCATCGAAGAACTCGTCGAGCACCTCGGTGCGGTCGAGGTGGACCGTCCCGGTGGAGCCATCCCAGTCTGTCTCTGCACCCTGGTGGTAACGGGCGAGCCAGACGCCTTCGTGCGCGCGCTGGTACTCCTTCGCCTTCCGCGTCTCCGGCTGGGCGTCGATCACGGTCATCTCGACGTTGAATTTCCGCGCGAGCTCGGCCAGCTCCTCGAACCCCGCAACCGCGTCGGCAAACCAGAGCCGCCCGGTCCGATTGCGTTCCCCGTCCGTAAGGTGTTCCCGGACGACGACGTGGAGACGCGTGCCCACATCGACGCCCATGACGCAGGGCTGGCCGGCATACTCGTCGAGCCGATAGTCCTCCCGGCAGCGGTCGAGGTCGTCCAGCGTCACGCCGCCGCCCGGGGGCACGAAGGTCTCGCCCAGGCTGAAGTTCATAAACTGCTGCTGCTCGGCGACCGTGAAGCCCTCGCTGTCCTCGATCAGCGCGGAGAGGTTCGCCCACGGGCTGTAGAGGCGGTTGAGGTGGTAGCCGTGGACCCGACTGTTGCCCGGCGCAGTCGCTTCCCACCGGCCGGCCCAGGTGACGTCGATCGGCGAGCGGCAGTCGCGGCAGACGACGCGTGCGTGGTCGAGGTCGACGTTGTCGGGCCAGTCGAGCGGCTGCTCGAGCGAGCACGTACGGCAGGTGAGCAGGTACCGCCGTCGGTCGGAGCGCAGGAACAGGCCGTTCACGCCGGCCTCGGGATACGTCGGCGTCGAGGCGAGGATCACCTGGCCACCGCGACTTGAGGCGAGGCGCGTCTGCGCCCACTTCAGCGTCTCCTGTGGCATGAAGTCGTACTCATTCACGAGGTCGGCATCGACGCTTGTCAGCTGGCGTTTGCTCTCGGAGGCGCGGAGATAGAGGTAGCCCGTTCCGATCCGCTTCAGCCGCTTGCTGTCGGCGCCCTTGCGGTTCGGCGGCTCCGGCTGCAGGCGACGCCGGAGGTAGACGCTGTCCTGGATCGCCGAGTCGATGCGGCTCTGCGTGAAGTCGTCCATCTGCGTCATCGTGGGCATGACGTAGAGGACGTGGCCCCGGCGCGCGTACATCGTGTCCGCCGCCCAGAGGGCGAGGCTGGTCAGCGCCTCCGAGATGCCCGCCTGCGCGGACTTCTGGACCACGACGAGGTCGTGGCGGTCGCGCATGATCTCAGCGACCGCCGGGATCACGCGAGGCGGCTCCCCCCGGATCATGCGGTGTGCGATGTGCCAGGCGTGCGGGTCATCAGTCCGCCGGACCGCCCGTTCCCGCCGCAGCGCCGTCA
>Ga0265293_10012111_pt1 | contig 11539 bp, 7 predicted proteins | sample Munlanlewell138R_FD_192505 | JGI IMG/M metagenome (GOLD analysis project Ga0265293, IMG submission 192505) | Leachate microbial communities from a municipal landfill in Southern Ontario, Canada - Leachate well 138R | ecosystem: Engineered > Solid waste > Landfill > Unclassified | place: Canada... | reverse complement strand
AACACCGCAAACTCGCAGCATAATATCCACCCCCAGACGAGGCCCGCACTCCGCTAATTTACGCCACGGCCTGTGCCAAATGTTCTGACGACGGACACTTTGTTCATGCGTCAGCAGGTTCTCCTCCTTGATCGCGGCTGATGACAGACCCAGGGACAGTGACTTCCCCTCCGCGTTCAGTGCGATGACGTTAATGCCGTTGAATACATGGGCCTCCGCACCGGCATCGAACGCTTCATGCGTTCCGCCAGTCTGGCGCATTTGTGAATCCTTGCGCGAGGCGAAGTCCTCGGCATCACCGATATTGAAGTTGATGCGGTTGTTTGCGCCCTCGTCCAGAAACAGCATACAACCGGCCACCTCATCTCCCATGGCCGCTACGGTCGTATCCTTTACGGTCAGGAGGCCATTGAAGGCTTCCGCGACATCGGCCCTGCCGAGCAGGCCACCGCATTCTTCGCTGGCGGCGGCGCCAGCATCCTCTGCGGCTATGGTATCGCCCTGGCTATCCCCGGAACAAGAGATGGCGAGCGGCATGACCGCGGCGGCCGCGAGGATGGTTTTCAGGTGATGATATCTGCTCATAATCGTAAGAACCCCCTGTTCAGCAATGGTCAATTTTCAAACCCGTCACGCTGGCGGTGACGCCTGCATGTTTGCCAGAACCTCACCGCCAGTCTTTTCGATGCCGACAGCGATCTCCTCGCTTGATAGGGGTGGATCTTCGTCAAAGGCCACAAGCGACAGGCCGAGAGAAATGGAGCGGTCCTGATCGTCGATAGCGATGAGCTGCGCATCGTTGACGATGAAGGCTTCCCTGCCAAGGTTCACGGGCACCAGTTTCAAATCCTGCGAACCATAGGCATCCTTACGGGTTGCGTAATCGTCGGCGTCACCGACCTGAAGGACGAGCTGGCTTTCCTCTCCCTGGGAAACCGTCACGGTACATCCGCCTCCACGCTCTCCGCGGCCGCTCATCCCCATGAAGCTCAGCTTGCCTGCAAAAGCTCTCGTGAGGGCATCGGGATCGAGCAGATCGCAGTCGCCCTGCGCAGCTTGCGGTGTAGACTGCGATGGCGCGGTATCGCCTTGCGTGTCATCCCCACCGGAACAAGCCGCCAAACCAAGCGCGAGAAGCCCGATTGCCAGTGGCTCTATTCTGCGTTTCATCCTATTCCTTCCTGCCGGACAATTCCGAGCGGGCCGCATCAGAAGGCAAAGGACAGGCCCGCCCTGAAGGCGTGATTTTCATATTGCTTCGCCAGATCCGCATTGTAGCCGAGCGACAGGCTCGCCCGGTCGGACAGCGCCAATCGGCCGCCCAGCCCCAGAGACAGGGCATCCTCCGCAATCGGGGCGCCCGCCACAGTGAAGCGATCGCCACCTGCGCGCAGCGCGTGGACCGATGCTTCGGGCTGGTCAACGGCGTGCCGCCACCCGATCTCTGCGCCGAATTCCGCGCGGGACTGGCCAAGATTGATCTCCGTTCCCAACCGCAGGCCGAGCGTGGAGAAGGTCACACTGGTATCGACTTTCTCCGCCGCCAGCGCCGCCAGACCGCCCGTCTCCGCAAAGCGTTCCGACGAATGCCATACATGAGCGATCTCACCGAACGGTGCGAAGGTCGCGCCACCGGCACTCAGGGCATAGGACATTCTGGCATAAATCTGCCCGGTGCGCGCCGAATAGGCACTTTCCAGACTGTCCGAGAAGCCGGTGAAATTCACCTGCCTGTCGGCGTCGATATCGTGCCAACTGATGTCCGCACCGGCCTGTAAGCCGAAGCCGCTCCATTGGCCGGCTACATATGCCCCGAGATGCGTGCTGTCGATCGATGCGGTCGCCCCCCTGTCAGCAACCCTGACGTCGGAATCGGTATAGCCGGCAAAGGCGCCGACTCGCAGATTGCTCCCGACATTCGTATCTGCGCCCAAGAGGAAACCATAGCGGCTGTTTTTCAATGCTGCGGTGTTGGCGGTTCCATCGTTCCGCTGGTTGCCAGCAAGCCCCTCGATCCACAGTTCTAGGCCCTCCCGGCGCGAGGTCTGGTAGCTTCTCGCAAAGGCAGCATCGCGGGTGATGCGGCTCTGCTCCACCAGCGTAGTGGTCAGCGAGGCGTGAAGTTCGCCGGTAAGGCTGTCCAGCGCGTGGCGGGCCGCGCCCTCGTCAGTCTGGCCGAGCAAGGCGCTGACGATGTCATTGCCGCCATCGAGCGCGTCGAGCGTCGCCGCGATGCCCGCCTGGTTGGCCGACAGCGCGACATCGGAGAAATGGGCGATCCGGTTCGAGACCAGAAAGACCGTCGTGGGATCGTAATCGAGCGCGAAATCGAGGAAAACAAAGTCGTCCGTCACCCCGTCGAAGGCTCCGCTGACGCCACCATCCGCTGTCAATATCGTGTATGTGCCCGGCAGATAGGTTTCGCCGGTGTCAGTTCCGTTGTCGGGGGTGACATGCACGGTCCCGCCGTTCAGGGTTGCGCCACCCGTGACGTGGATCGCGTCATTGTTAACACCGGGCACGAAGCCGCCATCATTCAACTCCACTTCGAAGACCGATCCGGCCTCGAACGTCACGTTGGCGGTGTTGCTTTGCCCGATCGAATTGCCCGGCGCGAAAATACCGCCGCGCCCGGTCGTGACGTTCCCGAAAGTTCCAGTTCCCTTCAAGGCCCCGCCAGACACGGTGATGTTTCCGCCGAGACTGCCATTGACGGCCAGCACACCGGCCAGAATGTCGGTCTGCCCGGTGAAGTTCGACGAATCCCCCCCCAGCGTGACGGCTCCGGTACCATCCTTGATCAGGTTGCCGGTTCCCGCCAGCTCGCCATCGAAACTGCCATTGCTGTCCTGGTCGAATACAAGCGTCGAGGCACCGATGATCGCGACATGGCCTTGCAGGCTGTCTGTCGTGCCCGACAGCGTGCCTTCGAAAATGCTCGTGCCGCCAGTGTGGCTGGTTGTCCCGGTCAACTGCACCAGACCACTGCCCCGCTTCACGAGCCAGCCCGCTCCGCTTATGTCGCCGGAATAGGTCCCGCCGCCACCTTGATCGAAAGTCAGGATATTCCCCAAAACGCCTGTATCGATATCGCCCTGCAGGCTGTTCGTATCGCCGCGCAGGCTGCCCTCGTGGATGATGGTGCCGCCGGTATAATTGTTGCTGCCGGTCAGATGCAGTTCGCCTGCGCCGGCCTTATGAAGTGTCCCGAAGCCAAGGATATCGCCAGCGAAAGAGCCATCCCCGCTCTGGTTGAAGACCAGCGCGGTATCTTCCAGCATGGTAATCATGCTGCCCGTCAGGCTCTGTGTGTTGCCGTGCAGAGCACCTTCACGAATATCGGTCCGCCCGGCAAAACTGTTCACGCCGGTCAGTCGCAGAATGCCGTCCCCATCCTTGATGAACAGCCCGCCTCCGTTTCCGGACAGACGCCCCGCATAGGTCGCGTCAGCATTTTCCGTGATCGTCAGCGTGCCACCGGCAGCGATATCGCCGCCAAGCGTATTCGCCGTGCCCTTCAGATGTCCGGGCGAGTCGATGACAAAGCCGCCCTCGCCAATAAGACTTTCTGCCACCAGCGTGCCGTTGAAGACCCCGACTGCGCCTGTGAAGAAGCTGTTATCCCCCGCCATGGTGACGGTTCCGAGGCCGGTTTTCATCAGGATACCGTCGCCTCCCAGCCTGCCGTCGAATCTTCCGTCAGCCTCCTGGTCAAACGCCAGTATCGTGCCCGTCATCGTCAGGATCTCGCCCTGAAGGCTGTCGGTTGTTCCCGACAGCGTGCCATCGGCCAGTTCGGTGCCGCCAGTGTGGCTGGTGACCCCGTCAAGATGCACAAGGCCGGAACCATGTTTCTCCAGTCTGCCTTGTCCCGTAATGTTGCCGGAAAAGACGCCATCGGCATCCTGATCGAAAGTCACCTTGCCATCAGTGCCAATTTCGATTTCGCCCTGAAGGCTGAGGGTATGGCCTATCAAGGCGCCATCCTGAATGAAGGTGCCGCCGGTATAGCTGTTGGCGCCTGCGAAGGTGGTCTCGCCAGCGCCGGTCTTCGTGACGGCCCCGGTGCCGATCATGTTGCCCATGTATACCGAGGCGGTATCCTCGCTGAATTCGACGATGCTCTGGTTGACGATATCGCCTGGCAGGCTGTTTCCATTGCCCACCAGTACACCGGCGATGACTCTGGTGCCGCCGCGATAGCTGTTGCCTTCGCCCGTCAGGACGAGCGTGCCGAGATCGTCCTTTATCAGCATGCCCCAGCCGGTCAGGTCGCTATCGATGTGCGCGGTATAGGCGGCGCCTGCCGCTGTGCCGTCACCGACCCGGATCGTGACAGCGCCATCCAGCGCGATTGCATCGCCTGCGATGGTATAGTCCGGCACGGCGAACTGCATCCCGCTCATCGTGATCGGACCTTCGCTGCCATCCACCGTCACGGTGTAGCCAGGCATCCCGGCGAAGATCAGCATCGCATCAGGGTCATACACGCCGGACTGCGAGCCATCCGCATTGGTCCAGTTGGTTCCGGTGGCGGACCATGTGCCCGCTCCGCCCGCGATGCTGCCGTTCGGGGTCGTCTGTGTCCCGTTCCAGAACTGAAATGCGCCCGGATCGCCACCCGGATCGTTGCTTTCGCCGACAAGCAGGTTGATTTCCCCGGCAATGGCCGTCTGGACGGTGAGGTTGGTGTCATCATAGCCTGTGGGCAGACGGCTGCCGATGGCCAGCCCGTTATCGGTCAGCGCGCCGCCATAATCGATCAGGCGATACAGCCCTTCGCCAAAGCCGCCGACATCGGTGACTTCCAGCGTGCCGTCGAGGACAAGATCGCCCCCCACCACCAGAAGATCGCTGTCCACGCCCGGCGTGCCGGACGGGGCGCCCAGATCGTAACGCAGCGTCGCCCCGCTTCCCAGCGTGAGGTTGCCGTCGATCGTTAGCGTGCCTTGCTCGAGACCGGGCCGCAGCAGCCCGCTCGTAACGGTCAGATCGCCGGTCAGCCTGCCGGTTCCGCCCAGCCCCGCAAGATCGGGACCAAGGCTGTCCAGCGAAACGGAGCCGCCCAGCACCCCTGTCAGCAAGACGGTTCCACCCGATATCTGTGTCGCGCCCGAAAATCCCGAACTGTCGCCGGTCAGGACGGTAGTGCCAGCGCGATGGGACAGGCTGCCTTGTCCTCCGGCCACACTGCGAAGCGACGTATCGAACAGATGCGCGGTGCCAGCGTGATTGAAGACCAGCGTGCCGTCACCCTGCCCGAACAGGATTTCGCCTGCACTCACCGTTCCGGCCGCGGCAGGTGCCGTATCGCCGCCGATATAGACTGTGCCGGTGCTGACGCCCAGTTCAGCGATTTGGAGGGTTCCGCCGACAGCCACATGACCACCGTTACTCAGAATCAGCGAGCCTTCGCTCGCCTCTGAGAACGACGAACTCCGTCCTGCAACTTTCAGATCGCCAGAGATGTTCCATTGCGACTGCGCGCCGTCCACCAGCGCCGTGCCAGTCGCTCCGGCGCTTTCCCCCAGAACTCCCGTCGTCGCCGTCACCACCGCGCCATCGGTTATGGCAAGCGTTCCGGCGTTGTACATCCCGACACGGATCAGCCCGTCGATGTTCCAACTTGTTCCCGCCCCGCTGACCGACGCCGCGCCGGTGCCCCGCATCCCGATATTGGTGGACAGGCTGTCCACCTTACCGCCGTCACTGATGACGAGAGTGCCTGTCCCGCTTCGACGGATTGCACCATCTCCACCGATAAAAAAGGTGCCGGACATCAGATATGAATTTGCGCCGGTAACGGTGACGGTGCCCTCACCGCCCGCTTCCCTGCCGACATGCAGAAAGGCCGGGCCTGCGCCGAGAACGGAACCCCCATTCTCGATCGTCAGAGTGCCGGTGCCCTCGTTTCCGACAATTATTACAGAGCCGTAAGCCGGGTCATCTTGCAGCATTGCCCAGGTCGAATTTGTCCCGCTGACCGTAACGTGCCCCTCGCTCCCGGCATAGCTGCCGATCAGGGTATCCGTGCTTTCAAAGGTCGCCCCTCCGTCAATGACAAGCAAGCCTTCACCATATCTACCGATCTCGACCGGTGAGCCGCCGTTGTCCAATCGAAAGTTCGACCCCTCGCCGCTGACGGTGAGCAAACCGCGCGACCCGGCCTGCTCACCTATCCTCAGCCGACCTCTACCTGCACCACCTCCCGAATAAGTACCCCCGTTACGAATGGTCAGTTCGCCATTTCCCGTCGAGCCGATGGTTAAGCGGGCAGACTCTGCCAGACGGTCGGGATTGCTGAGGAACTCTATCACCGGCGATTGCGGGCCTTCGACATCGATAATCACGTGAAAGCTGTCGCCGATAGGACCATTGCGAGGATGCACGCCTTCCGACCAATTTTCATCCTTATACCAGTCCCGGTCCGCATCGCCCTGCCAGACATTCTCTTGCGCCAATGCAGCGGAAGGATGGAAGGAAGCCACGGCGACAAGAGCGGCTGCGCTTGTCATCAGGTGTGACCGGACGGAACGCCCCTTGCGCGCCCGACATGCCGCCGCGCCATGCTGCCTGCTTACCTGCTTCACAATCTTCCCCATATCTTCACGTCCCATGATGCAATCGCGACAAAGGCTGGTGCGCCTGTCGGTTTTCAGTCGGGCCTGTTGCCGGGCGGCGGCCCGTCATACATGTCGCCCGGCAGGGCGGAGGGGTTCGCCGGGCGCGGCTCGTACATGTCGCCCGGCAGCGTTCGTCCGCCCTGCCGAATGCGCGGGTCATCCAGCCGGGGGACGGGCATTTCAGCCCTTTCGTCGGCCGGCGGCCTGTCCGACGATTGTTGCCCCCGCATCGTTGCGGTGCGCGAGGCTCTGCCGGTCGCCGCAGGGGCGGGATTCTTTGTTGAAGTCGCAGATCGATCCGCACGGGCGGGGTCGGTGGTCCGCTGGGCCAGGACGACACCCGGCGCCGCCATGGCAAGGGCCGAAAGGCCAAAGACGGCAAGTTTCAGACTAGTCATGCAATGGTCCCCCAAGATACGCCTGCTAACAGACATTTATCCTGACAGCGATACATCGCACTCGCCCGACGCACCCCGTTCGTTTGAAGGGGATGGACGATTTTCAGCCTTCGTGATGAGGACTGCATTGAAATGGCAGCCATCCCGTGCCGACAGAGAAAGCCGGGGCGCAGCCTCTCGCATGGCCATACACATGGGATTAAGTTGTCGGGACCAAGAGTGGAAACCGGAACGCGGAAAATATCTCAATGAGGGAGATTCTGTTGACAAATATCTTTATCTCGCAACCTAGCATTTCGGCGCGATCACTTGTGGCCATTGCATTTGCACTCGCATTTTCTGCGGGCACTCCGGCCATGGCCGAACAGGGCGAACCCGAAAATGCAGCGGCCAATGCCAGCACGACAAGGCAGGCGCAGGACGGCGACGCCGATGGCGACGGTCACGCATCGCAGGCGAAATTCAAGGGCGGCAAGGCGCTCGCCGATACGGTCAGGCATCGCAGCGACCAGCCGGCAGGCGCGGAACAGCGCCGTGGTAGCGGAACAGCAAACCTACAAACGGGCCGCACCGAGGAGCACGAACCGGCCCGCAGAGCAGGCGATCCGATCCCCGGCATCGACATCACCGTATCGCGAGCGCCCGACGCCGCCGAGTAGGCCGCAGGCGCGGGAAAACGCGAACAGACCGGCTTACAGAATACTCGCCGGTGATGTCAGCAACAGGGCGACCAGTTGCGCCTGCCGGTTGACACCCGTCTTCTGAAAAATGTTGCGCATATGGAACGCAACCGTCGTCTGGGCAATGTTCAGGGACGCAGCAATCTCGGCCGGACGCTGCGCCCGCGCCAGTTCCACGGCGATGACGCTTTCCGTCGCCGTAAGACCGAACATTTCGGACAATATCTCCGTCGGGAGCATAGCCGATTTGCTAGCCCTGGCGATGAACACGGCCAGTTGCGGCCCTTCATCCCTGTCGCTTCCCAGACGGCACCCGACCATCCTGAAATCCTCATCGCCTGTGTGGCAATGCATGGTGAAAGTGGAGACATTGTCCTCATCACCCTGTTGAAGCATGGACTCCACCCATGCCGCGAAGCCTTGCTTCGCAGGTGCCGCCCCGGCACAATTGGCAAGGGCGGAAGAAAGTTCGATGCAACTGTTCTTCATCTCGCACGCTGCACGATTGAGGAAGACCGGCACCCTTTGCGCGTCTATCAGCGCTATCGCTGTCGAGATCAGGTCAAGCACGCCCCCGAATCCCGACAAGGAAGAGCCGTCCGCACCCGATAGTGCGGCCAGTTGTCGTTCCACCGTGTCGCCGGCGGACATCGGATGCGCCCTTATCCGCTGTATCTGGCGCAGGCGGGCGTGGACCGTTGCCAGCAGAAGGTCGAAATCGATAGGCTTGACCAAATAATCGTCGGCGCCACGCAATTTGCCCTTCACCACGTCAGGGCGATCGGCCAACGCGGACATGAACAGGAACGGGATGCCCGCATAATCGTCCGGCTTTTCCTGCGTCACGCGCAAAAGATCATAGCCATCCATGTCAGGCATGCAGATATCGCATAGAATGAGATCGGGCCGCACCGCTTGCAGCTGGACCAGCGCATCCCTGCCATTTGCCGCCTCAATGACGCGATAGCCCGCCTCAGCCAGTTCCTCGGCAATGTCTCGTCTCAGCGTATCTTCGTCCTCGACACACAGAATAAGCGGGCGGGTATTGGCAAGCTCGGTCATCGCAATACCAGACCACTACTGCGCGAGCGGACAAGCTGCGTCCGCCAGCGGCAGGACAAGCGTGAACGCGATCCGCCCATCCGGCAATATCTCGAAGGAAAGCTTGCCATACTGCAATTGCGCAAGGCTGCGCGCCATATACAGACCAATTCCCACGCCTTGCCTGCCACTGGCATTCTTCCCCCGGAAAAAGCGTTCGAAAAGATATTCCCGGTCATCGGGATCGATATGTCCTTCGTTGATGATCCGGCAGCCTGCGTAACCGTCAATCGACACCAGTTCCACATCGACAGCCGTTCCGGGCGGGGCATATTTCGCTGCATTCGACAGCAGGTTCACCACGATGTGTTCGGTATAAACCGGGTCGCAAAGGACAAGACTTGGACGGCCGTTCGTATAGCGAAATGTCCGGTCCGGCCTTTCCTCCGCCTGCCGCTCGACCACGTCTGCGGTCAATCTATCGAGATCCCACGCAACGCTGTTCTGCTCGATTTGTCCGGCATCGAGCCGCGCGATATCGAGCGTACTGTCGACAAGCTGCACAAGGTTGCGAATTGCTGACCGTGCCTGCTCGCCCCGTTCCAGAACCTCATCTGGCTCCAGATGGTTCGACCGCCTCATCAGTCGCTGTAAGGAAGAATCGATGATCGCAAGCGGAGTGCGAAACTGGTGTGAGACCATCGCCGCGAAATTGCGATAGATCGCGGTAGCGGAACGCTCTCTTTCAAGCGCGGCATGCAGTTCCTTCGTTCTGAGCACAACCTGTTCTTCCAGATAGTCGCGCCGCTCGTTCAGATCGCGCCGGGCACGATATTGTTCCGTGGCGTCCGAAAGGAACATAATTGCCCCAATAACTCCGCCCCCGTCACGCATAGGAAAACAACGAAAATCGAGATAGATCGAGGCGGTATCGGCCTCACGGGAAAATGGTAGATCTCTAAGTACTTCTGAATGGCCGTCCAGCACCTTGCCGATAACGGCTTCGATCCTCTCCTCGCCGAAAAACCCGGAAATAGCGGCCAGGGGGCGATGCAATGTTTCGTCGGCGGTGACGGCGAACAGCGCTGCTGCCGCATCGTTCAGAAGCGTTGAACGGCGCTCCCGGTTCACCGCGATGATTGCCTCACCGCTCGATGTCACGAGCAGCTGCGACAACGCCTTTTCGCTTTCCAGCTGCTGCGTCCTCAACCGGGCAGCCCGTGTTGCCCTGACAAGATGGAACGTCATGCCCGCGCCAGCCAGCGCAATGACAATCAGCGACAAGATGATGTGCGAAACTTCCCGCCGCGAATTGTCGAGTTTGCTTCCAAGACTGTCCCATTCGGCGATCATGGCCATGTTCGCGGCACGCGCCAGAGCCGCGTCATAGGGCGAAAGGATGGCATTGAGCCGCAACAGCGAAGCTTCGTCGCCAACCTCAAGCTCCGATACGATTTGCCATAACTCCGCCCGCTGCGTTTCTATCGTTTCGAGTGCATCGGCAAACCCCATCGCGGCCATTTGCCTGCGTTGCGGTCCATGGTTGAGAATATTGTGATGGCTGAGAAAATTATTGAGGAGGCGATCTACCGGAACGGGCTCGCTCACGCCTCTGATTTGCGAGGAGGCCGCTTTCTGCAATTTCAGGCTGGCAACCTGCGACCGTGCGATGACCCACAGCATGTTCTGTGTTGCCTCGATCCGCATATCCTCTTCGATCGCCGAAAGGCGCACGAGCGAAAATGCGATCAGCATGGCAAATATCCCGATCGTAACCGATGGGAGCACTATACCGAGCGTGCCCCTACGGATGATCATTGGACTTCCAGAGCATTCAACTGCCAGACCCACCGATAGTCGTAACGAATATCCTGTAACTCAGGATGGGTATCGCGTGGATAGACAATCCAGAGAGGCCCCTTGTCCTGGAGCGAGAGCGGCTCTCCATCCATGGTGTGCGCAACGATTACATTGAAGCGTTCAATGTCCGACATGGGGATGTCGACTACATAGTCGTTCAAGGCACTTGCGCGGAGGGTCTTGCCGTTAGCGCCCAGCCCGGACAGGAAATCACGCAGCAGGAAACCTTCGAATTCGCTGCTCCCGTCCGTAACCGAGGTGCTGGTGGAAAGGCGGACGGTCGGCAGTTCGCGCAGCATGGCCATGTCGAACTGCGCGCCATTCTCGCCATTGCGAACGGAGATGGACCCGGAAACCTCCAGGACCATATCTCCTGTGGGGTTAGACAGTTCGAACAGCTCCGTATTCCCCTCGCTCACGGGGTTACATGCCGTCACCGCGCCGCCCGTAAGCACCAGGATTACAAGTAATAATACCCTATACATACAGACTGATCACTCCATGGTTGAGCTTGCCTGGATTTGCCTGTCACGCCTGCTCCGCCAACGATCCTACCAGACCATACATCCTTTTTACGCCCTTCAAACGAACGAGGTGATTGGGATAGCATTGCTGCGTAATACAAGGCTTTACCTGTCCAATTCGTCAATTGTTGGGCACGCGAGATCTAAGGAAATGGCCAACTGCCGGAATACCACCTTATCATCCATTGTTTCTGATTAGGCAGAAAAATCTTGCGCGCCGCCCCGTTCGTTTAAGGGGGGCGGACAATAGGTATCTGTGCTGAAAATAGCGTCCTTATCCCTAGAGGATATGGCAAGGAGTTGTCTAAGTTTGTCCGTCGTCAGAACATTTGGCACAGGCCGTGGCGTAAATTAGCGGAGTGCGGGCCTCGTCTGGGGGTGGATATTATGCTGCGAGTTTGCGGTGTTGCAAG
>Ga0265293_10012110_pt1 | contig 11539 bp, 10 predicted proteins | sample Munlanlewell138R_FD_192505 | JGI IMG/M metagenome (GOLD analysis project Ga0265293, IMG submission 192505) | Leachate microbial communities from a municipal landfill in Southern Ontario, Canada - Leachate well 138R | ecosystem: Engineered > Solid waste > Landfill > Unclassified | place: Canada... | reverse complement strand
AGATCTTTTAAAAGCGGCGATATCCTGTTTGTTCAGGGTAGTATTCCTGAGCGTATATATTTTATGATCGAGGGTGAGCTTGAAGTTCTTTCAGCACCGCGTGAGTATATTGGTCTTGATGATGGAATAATAATTGATAAATCTGTAAGGGTTTGTACCTTAAAGGGAAAGGCCATGCTCATGGGCTTTTCTGATTTGCTTACCTCTCCTTTTACAAAATCCGTAAGAGCAATCGCACCTTCAAGGATCGTTGAATACCCCTTATCTAATGAGGGCTTTAATGGTATTGCAGAAAGGGATATACCTGGATCAATAAATATGCTTAGGCAGCTTTTTAATCTTTTTTTGCAGTCTCAAAATCAGCTAAAAAAAGTTGTTAATGTTTATGTAAGATTATGCCAGATCGATGATAATCTCATGCTCCTGTATCATCATCTTTCTTCCGGAAATGGTTCAGAAAGATTAAATACCACATCCCAGGAGCTTTATGATGCTTTTTCATCAGCGCAGGGAACAATGCCTCCTCAGGCTGGTGTTGATTTTATTAATGAAGATAAGGGAAAGCTGTTCAGGAAAAACTACAGTGACAAGCTGGTTTATGATGTAATAGGCAAAGAATATCTTGAGCTGGTTAAGGGTATTTTAAAGGCAAACCCGCAAATTCTGGGTCATCTTTTTAAAGGCGATGTTACAATTTCTGTTTCCATATTTTCAGTTATTACAGGCTGTTTTAATGCAGTGCTTGAAAATGTACACGATGTTCTGGAAAAGATGAATTCTAAAATTGATGATTTTTTTGAAGGATCGGAAAGCTGGAGCCATTACCTTGTTGGGAAAGGCGGGTTAAGGGAATGGGCGGCTTCAGGCAGATTGCAGCCTGATTTTTCTGCAAACCTGAAAAAGCTTTTTGAAAAAATTAATGAATTTTATACTGATATATCAGGGAAATCACTGAGCAGTAAAACCGGATTTTCTGATATGATGAATTCCATAGAAATTGCAGATACCCTGGTGCCATCTGCCCAGGAAGCTGTTTCACCGGAAGTTGAAAGGAGCGAAGGCGTTACTGCTGTTGCACCTCTTATTAGCACAGGACTGCAAAAGTCGATTTATCAGATATTTGAATTTTCAATGATAGAAAAAGGGTTTCAGAATAAAATGCTCCAGCTTCTTAATGATTTTAAAACAATGAAAAATCCCTTTAATACTGAATCTGACGGAAGAAAGGTGAGGCGCTTTATTACTCAAATGTACTGGGATCTTTACAAGCAGGTTTTTGTAAGGACAAAAATTGAATCATCTGTGCCAAAGGCAGTGAGGCTTATGCTCAACTTTGGTTTTCTTGATGATGAAATGCTGGAACCTTCCCAGGTGGTAGAGCTCAATGATTTGGCAAGGATAAGAGAGAGAAGCGGAGAGCTCCCCATTTTAACAGAGTATGAGTTTCTTTCAAGAATTTATTCAGGAGCAGAGGAGCCAAGCATTACAGAAATGGGGCTTTCCTATGAAGCATTTTTGAAAGAACAGGATAAGTATCAGAGAAAAGATAAGGATTCACACAAAATAAAAAATAGCGAGCCGGATGACAATGAAGCGAATTTAAACAAAACTCTTCATGAAATAGAGCAGAGGCTGGCAAGCACAGCAGCTGTATGTTCCGGTGGCACTGCTACTGCTTTTCCTATTTTATCATCAGAGATAATGAAGGGCAGCATGAAAAATCTTTACCAGTCAAAGAGCGGGCTGAATACCCTTATTAAAAATATAGTGGATATTGATTTTTCTGTTTTTTACAGGGAAACTGTTTTAAGGCTTGATTCAGCACGAGAGATAATACAGGAAAATATTTTACCATATATTATTATCCTTCCTATTTTTGGAACCAGAACTTTGTTATGGCAGGAGATGACAGGAAACAATAAACGCTCCAGGGGGAGAATTGTTGTTCCTGCATTTTTTATGGGTGATTTGGAAAAAAGTATTATGCATACCTTAGCCTGTTTCAGATGGGAGTTGACCAGATCAATTAAGGGTGCAATGTGGGCTGATCCAATTGAAGGCGGGATTACTGGTGAGTACTTTGACTATGTAAATACATTTAAAAAAAATACAAAGCTTTCTCAGGAAGCTAAAGAAAAGATAGCTGTTCGTTTTAAAAGTCTTCGTACAAACAGGGACAGGTTTGCTGATGATTATATTTCCTGGGTGGCATATGAAAAAGATGGAATAATGAAGCTTAATGCAGTTGTCAGGGAAATGTTTTTTAAACACATTCCATTTAAAGCAGAAGTTCGGGAACAGCTTGAGGGTATGCCCGCATTCAGTAAATATGCAAATAGATATAAAAATGTAAATGCAAGGGATATTGCAGCATATGAACGAAAGTTTAAAAAATATCAGGATGAAACTGGCAAGTATCCTCCAGAGATTGAAAAATTTTTTGAGTTTATGAAAAAATAAAAGGCAATGCAGAGTCTAAATAAAATTATGCACAAGTTTTCTTTTGGTATATTTTTCTTTGTTGTAATTATTTTTTCTGCATGCGCTTCAGGCAGCAATCAGGTTAATTCTTTAGAGCATGAAAATATAATAGAGCCTGTAATAAATCTGGTAGAAGTAAATAAATATTCTGAATATTTTGTTGATATAAATTCATACTCAACAAACGGAGATTTTTATCAGAAAAAATATGAGAAAGAAATTATTTCCATTGTTGCATCATTAATAGAAAATCATGAAATGGAAATTTTTAAAAACAGTGCAGGATTTTACTTTGATAAAAAAGCAAATATAAGAAACAGGCTTTATCTGGGTTTTGATTTTGAAACAGTTAAAGATAATAATCTTGATTATGGCAGATATTCAACTTTTCTTATAAAGGAAAATGTAGCTGTTATAATGGATGAGGTTTTCAGGCTTAGCAGAATTTTAAATGAAGAAGAGGTTGCTGGGCTTGTTATAGGGTTTAAGTGGCAAGATGGCAGGTCTAATTCTCTGGTCAATATCTGGATTAAGAAAGAGGATATGATCCTTGCAAGGGAGTTAAAAATTACCATAAATGAAATGTACCAGAGAAGCACAATAACCAATAATGAGGGTAAAATTATTCTTCTGCCAATATAGATTCCAGTGTTGAGCAGAGTTTTTTTATTTCCATCATTGTCCCAATTGTTATGCGAATGTATTGGGACTGTACAGAACCGCTAAAGTGTCTTACAAGTATGCGGTTTTCCTTAAGCTTGTTAAAAATAAATTTTGAATCAACTTTGTTGTGTTTAACAAAAATAAAGTTGGCCTTTGAAGGTACAATCTGAAAATTCATGGCAGTCAATTTTTCTTCAATGTAGTTTTTATTGCTGTTGAGCATCCTGATATTGTAATTAAAGCTTTTAGTATCAAGCAGGGCTGCCTCAGCTCCAGCAAGGGCAAGAGTATCAATGTTGTATGAATCTTTTATTTTAAACAATCCTTTTATAATGTTTTTATCTGCAATTGCTATTCCTACCCTAAGCCCTGCAAGTGAATAGGATTTGGAAAATGATCGTGTTATAATAACATTGTCATATTCATGTACAAGGTCAATACTTGACCCTCCACAAAAATCAATGTAAGCCTCATCTACAACAAGGAGGCCTTTATAGGATTGTAAAAATTCTTTTATTGCTGATACTTCAGTATAGGTGCCAGTGGGATTGTTGGGGTTTGCTATTATTACAAGGTCATATTTTTTTTCAAGAAACCTGTCAAGGTCAAGGTTAAGATCTTTATCCAGATTTATTTTTTCATACTTTATGCCATTTCCCTGAGCCAGGGTATCGTAGAGTGAGTATGATGGGTATGGGAAAGCAGCAATGCCATCTTTTCCTATAAAGCCTCTGAAAATAAGTGTAAATATTTCATCAGAGCCGTTTCCTATAAAAATGTTATCAGGAGAAAGACCGTTTTGTGAAGCAAACAGCTCCCTTACGCCTTGAGCCTTTGAATCAGGGTATCTTCTTAAGTTTGCGTTTAAGCTGCTGTTTATGGCTTTTAACACAGAATCAGATGGGGGAAAGGGATTTTCATTTGTGTTAAGCTTTATGTATTCATCTATATTAGCAGGCTGTTCTCCTGGTATGTATTCGTCCATTTCTGTTAGGGTTTTATTCCAGTATTTCATTATTTCTCCGGTTTTTTATTAATAGTGCAGCAGGGAATTGAAGGGTATTTTTTAATGGGCTGCTCCAATAATTTCATCAATAGATTCAATTTTATGTTTTTTCATATAATTTTCAAAATCTGAAACAAGTTTTTGTGAAATTCCAGGTTCAATCATATTCAGTGTGCCTACAGAAATTGCACTTGCTCCTGCCATCATAAATTCAAGCATATCATCAATAGATGCAATTCCGCCAAGCCCTATTATGGGAATATTGATTTTGGAAAAAATCTGGTAAACAATTCGTATAGCAAGAGGCTTGATTGCAGGACCGCTTAGCCCTGCTACTTTATTATTAAAATAGGGCTTCCTTTTATTAATATCTATTTTCATTCCAAGAAAGGTGTTTATGGCTGAAATCGCATCAACACCAATTTCCTGGGCTCTGACTGCAAACTGGGTAACATCTGTTACATTTGGGGATAGCTTTACTATAAGTGCACAGCTTGTTACTTTTCTGGCCTGTTCAAGCAGATCTGTAAAAACAGCAATGTCTGTGCCAAAGGCTATTCCGCCATGTTTTACATTTGGGCATGAAACATTAAGTTCTATTGCATCAATTCCATCTGTTTCTGATAGCACTTTGCATAGTTCTATGTTTTCTTCAATTGAGTGCCCTGCAACATTGGGAATCGCTGTTGCACCTTTTTTCAGCAGAAAGGGAAGTTTTTTTTCAAGGAAAACTTCCAGGCCTACGTTTTCCAGACCTATTGAGTTTAAAACACCAGAGGCTGTTTCGTGGATTCTGTTTCCAGGATTTCCTTTTCTAGGCTCAAGGGAAAGGCCCTTTGTGAATATGGCTCCTATTTTGGATATATCCATAAAATTTGAAAGCTCTTCTCCATAACCAGCAGTACCTGATGCAACTGTAACTGGATTTTTTAACACAAGGCTGCCTATTTTTACCTGTTTATTCAAGAGATTCTCCTGTGTTTGATTTTAGTAATAATTCCTAAAGATATAAGAGCATTTAATTTTAAATAAAAGTTAAGAAACTGGCTTTGATTTATTTTAGATAATAGAGGTGTGCAGGAGTCAAGAAAAAATTGAGGTAAAGGGGTCAGAGCATGAAAAAGGGGTCAGAGCATTACTTATTTGCAATAAACCAGTTGTTAAAATTTAAATTCTTAACTTTGCGTATTTGAGAGGCCATGAATTATTTTTTATTTGACACTGCAAATATAAAGATAAACCTGTAGGTTGCCATTAATTATTATGGCAAATATAAAAGAGCAGGCTAATGTGGCAAAAAAAAATATTTATTTAGCATTTGATATTGATGGAACAATTTATGATGCAGGAAATATTCTGGAAGAGGCTTTTGGTGAAGGAATTGAATCTTATATTAAAAATGATAATAAGTTAACTTTAAAGAAACCTTCCAAAGAAGAGATTACAGCAACTTTAGGTCTTCCTCTTGAAGAAATATTTTTAATCCTATTTCCAGAATTGAGTAAGGTTGCCAGAGATGAGCTTGCTTTTATTTGCACAGAAAACTTGGTGTGCATGATAAAAGAAAAAAAAGGCACTCTGCTTGATGGCGTTTTTGAAACTATAGCAGAGCTTGATCGAAAAGAATATAAGATGCTTGTTGCTTCAAATGGGGTCAGAGCATATGTTGAAGCTATTTTGGAAACTTATGATCTTAAAAAGTTTTTTTCCAAGCCATTTGTCTATCCAGAAGGGGATATTATTAATAAAACAGGTGTGGTTGAGCATTATATATCAGTACTTGACGATCTTGAGCAGATAATTATGATTGGTGATCGTTATACAGATCTTGAAGCTGCTGTATTAAATAAAATTCCATTTATAGGGTGTGCTTTTGGGCATGCAGGGGCTGATGAAATAGCAGGAGAGAAGTTTATTGTAAATAGCTTTAGAGAGATTCCTGGTATTATTAGGGAAATAGTGGGAAAGGGGTCAGAGCATCTTAACAAGAAAAAAACAAAGAGCCATGAAATTGATGAATAGGCATAAAATTATTCATGTTTTTATTGGAATGATATTTTCATTGCTGATATTGACAGGTTGTAGTAGTAATAAAATTTCTTTGTCCAGGCCTCTTTTAGGTACAATTGTAGATATTACTGTATGTGGAAAAAGAAAAACAGCGGTTGAGGCAATAAATGCTGCTTTTACTGAAATTGAAAGAATTCAATCTCTTTTTAATCCTTATGATAATAAAACAGATTTAGCCAGGCTTAACAGGGAAGGGGGTCAGAGCATGGTAAAACTGGCTCCAGAAGCGTTTGATTTGATAAAAAAATCTGTAGAAATAAGTACTGCAACAGCAGGAGCTTTTGATATTACTTTTGCTTCTCTAGGTAAATTATGGGATTTTCGATTGGAAAGTTTTGTTCCTCCATCCAGTTCTGAAATAAAAGAGAAATTAAAATATGTAGATTATAAAAATATTCTTTTTCATGATGCAGAAAATGAAGTTGGTTTTAGGGGAAAAGGGGTCAGAGCAGATTTAGGAGGAATTGCTAAAGGTTATGCAATTTTAAAAGCAGTAGAGACTTTGCAAAAACACGGTATAAGCAGCGGATTTGTTAATGCAGGCGGAGATATCCAGGTTCTTGGCAAAAATGCAGATAAATCCTGGATTGTTGGCATAAAAAATCCTTCTGATAATGGAATTATTGGCACATTTGCACTTTCAGGAACAGATTCTGTAGCTACAAGCGGGGCATATGAACGATATAGGGAGTATAATGGAAAGCGATACCATCATATTATTGATCCAAAGAGCGGTTATCCAGCTGATTCAGGGTTGATTTCTGTTTCTGTAATATGCTCTGACCCTGTTTTAGCAGATGCATATGCTACAGCTTTTTTTGTTATGGGGCTAAACAGAACATCAAAATTTATAACTGAAAACAGTGAAATATCTGTAATTCTTATTGATGATGAAGAGAGGATTTTTGTTTCAAAAGCCTTAAAGGGGCAAGTAGAGTTTAAAAAACAATACACTGTCCAATATTTTTAATAAAGCATTTTTTTGTTCAATTATTTTATAGATCTGTTTTTTTATAGGGAAGCCAGATGTATTCTGTATAACTTTTCATATTCAAGAAACCGGTTTACTCTTTCATTAAAGTTGTTCCCCAGATCTATAAAATATTGATGGGGTGTAATTTTTAGCCTTGGTTTATGCTTTTTTTCAAGGTAAACTTTTATCGTTCCATAAGAGGATTCCCGGGGATCGCGGATTACCTTTTTCCTTACTGGATTATAGGCAATATACCATAATAACCAAAGAAGATAGTTTTGTGGATCTTCGGAATGTTCAATTATTTTGCACTTAAAACGTTCATTCCAAAGAGTTCCAGTTCTGCCATGCATTCTGTTGTATTTTTCTGTTATCCTTGCCTTAATGAACTGCATTATTTTTGATATAGTATGATCTTTATTCAATGTTTTGATAATAATATGGAAATGATTTTCCACAAATTCTAAATGTATCAGCTCAAAAGAGTATTTTTTCAAAGCCATATTGATCGATTCTATCGCCATTTCCTTTACAAAATTAGGAGAAAGCATATCTCTTAACTCAATGCAGCGGGAATAGCAATGATAAGTTAATTCAGGTTCGCAAATTCTTAATGGTCTTGCCATTATAGGATCTCCAGTGTTATGTGATTGCTCTGACCCTCTTTATAGTTCTTATATTGAGCTTAATAAAAATAGGAAATAATGAACATTAAATCAAAATAGCAGATTATTATTTGTATTTAATGCTGCCCCAAACATTAAAAATAGAATTAACATACAAATGAAAGGTGTCATTTTATTACTCCTGATAAAATATTTTGGTGTATTACTATATATACGTTTTTGGAGGAATTTTTTTTGATTTTTTTTGTAAAATTATATTTTTTTACAGATTTTTTAAATATGCTCTGACCCCTTTATCATCAAAATCCCAAAATCCTGGTTGCAACTGAGAAATATATAACCACTCCACTAATATCAGCTATTGAAGTAATTAAGGGTGCACTGGCTGTTGCAGGATCTAATTTTAGTTTTGTAAAAACAAATGGTAAAAGAAGTCCTATTAAGCTTCCATTTACAACAGTTAACAGCATTGTTATGGATACAACCAGGGCTATTTCAGGCGCTCTAAGGCTTGCTATAGCAGAAACAGCTAATGCCATGGTAATGCCCAGGAGCAGGGAAACAACCAGTTCTTTTGTAATTAATCTGTACCAATCAGAGACCTTTACATCTCCCATTGCCAAAGACCTGATCATAAGTGTTGCAGATTGAGACCCTGCATTACCTCCGCTATCTATAAGAAGGGGTAAAAAGAAAATCAATGGTACTACTGATTGAATTAAATTTTCAAAACTTGCTATTGCTGCACCTGAAAATACGTTCATAAAAACCAGAGCTACCAGCCATACTACTCTATTTTTATATAAGGAAAGTACTTTTTCAGTTAAAGGGTTTGAGATTGCAGTTTGAATTGAACCAAACTTGTGAAAGTCTTCTGTTGATTCTTCTTCAACTACGTCCATAATATCATCAAAGGATACTATACCTATGAGAATTCCATCAGCATTAGTTACTGGAAGGGCTACTCTGTCATAGTCCCTGAATGTTTTAATAGCTGTTTCCTGATCATCCATTGCGTTGAGTGCAACGAATTTGCTATCCATAAGCTCGCCAATCTTTTGTTGGGGAGATGCCAAAATTAATTCTTTGATACGAATGTCATCTAATAATTTCCAGTTATTATCAACAATATATATAACATTCAGTGTTTCTGAATCTCTACCATATTTTCTTATATGCTTAAAAGTTTGTTCAACAGTAAAGTGAGGTCTAATAGCAACATACTCTGGGGTCATTAGCCTTCCAATACTATCTTCAGGATATCCCAGAAGCTCAATTGTTATTCCCCTTTTTTCCGGTGTAAGCCACTGCATGAGCTGTTGTGTAACTTCACCTGGCAACTCCTCGAAAAATGCAGTTCTATCATCCGGATCCATGTCATTAAGTAAATCCGACAGCTTTTGGTTGTTCTGGGCTAAGCCCTTTATAATTTGTTTTTGCTTGGCATGTGACAAAAGCTGGAATACATCCTTAGATTGAGCTCTATGTAGTAATCTGAAAAGAATTGCTTCGTCTTTTCCAGTTGTTTCTTCAATTAATTCAGCAAGTTCAATTGAATCATATTCGTTCAACGAGTTTTTTAACTCTACCCATTTTTTACCTTTAATTAGCTTGCGTAAATCGGTTTTAAGTTTAACCATGACCATGCCTCCTCAGGTTGAATTTTACAAGAAAACAAAAAAGTTTCCTAAAGGATTGTTGTTACTTTAAATTTATTGAGATATAGATTTTGTCCAGTGATATTAGATTTTTAAATTTTAACAACTGGTTTATTTCAAATTATTGGAAAAGCAATATTATTTATATTTTTGTTTGTTGGAGCAAGTCCTCTGTACTACAGGATAAAGAGGACTGGGGAAAAAATTGGTAAAGTTGTATACAGATAAAGCTATTATTTAATAAATAAGGAAGAACCTATGAGAACACTAACAAATATTCTGGTTACTGGTGGAGCCGGATTTATTGGAGCAAACTTTATTCGCTACATTTTTAAAAACACTGAATTTCAGTGTAAAATAATAAATATTGATAAGCTAACCTATGCAGGCAATTTGGAAAACTTAACAGATATTTTTGATGAGCATAATAACTCAAGGTATTTTTTTGAAAAAATCGATATTTGTGATTCTGTGAAAATAAAAGAGGTTTTTAAAAAATACAATATAGACACAGTTATTCATTTTGCTGCAGAATCTCATGTTGACAGGTCAATTCATGGGCCTGCGGATTTTGTTAACACAAATATTATGGGAACATTTAACCTTTTAGAAGCAGCCAGGGAGTTTTGGAAGGATAGGAAGGATGTACTCTTTCATCATATCAGCACAGATGAAGTTTATGGTTCACTTGGTGACAGTGGTTTTTTTTATGAAACTACACCTTATGATCCAAGGAGCCCCTATTCAGCTTCAAAAGCATCATCTGACCATCTGGTGAATGCCTATAGCCATACCTATGGTTTGCCAATTACAATATCGAATTGCTCAAATAACTATGGCCCTTATCAGTTTCCTGAAAAGCTGATCCCTGTTATAATAGATAATATCAAAAATGAAAAAAATCTCCCTGTTTATGGTGATGGAAAAAACATTCGCGACTGGCTTTATGTTGATGATCATAACAGCGCTGTATGGGCAATAGTGAATAAGGGACGTTTAGGTGAAACATACAATATTGGCGGGGAAAACGAATGGGAGAATATCAAGCTTGTCAATGTTCTATGTGAAAAGATGGCTAAAATAATGAACAAAGAAAAAGATTATTATAAAAAACTTATAACCTTTGTAAAAGACAGGCCTGGCCATGACAGGCGTTATGCGATCAACTGTGATAAAATTAAAAATGAATTAGGCTGGAAGCAAAGCCTTGATTTTGATAAAGGCCTTGATATTACTTTAAACTGGTATCTGGAAAACAGGGAATGGATTGACAGGGTAAAAAGCGGCGAATACAGAAACTGGATTGAAACCAACTATACTGACAGATGAAATAAATTAAAGAAAGATTCCATAAAGCTGTTTGTTGAATTTAGAAATTGTTTTTCAGGAGCAATGAATAAGCTGATATATGCTCTGACCCCTTATTTTGTTTAATACTTGACCTCATGGATAAAAAGTATTAATTTATTGTTAAAGAGTAGCAGCCGAATTTTAATATGCATATTATAGATGTGCTAAAAAAATTTGAAGTAAAAGTAAAAGTAAAAATATATTACATTGAAAATAGCATATTTAACTTATAATGAAGCATTAAGGGGAATTTTATGAAATATACAGTTGTTATAACTTATGATGAAGAATACAAAGGGTATGTTGTAGATGTGCCTGAACTATTTGGCTGCATGAGTCAGGGCAAAACAATTGATGAAGCTTTGAAAAATGTTAAAGATGCAATTAAAAGCTGGCTTTTTGTTGAAGAAAAAAGAGGTTTTGTAAATATGTCCGAGCCAAAGGAGGTGTTTCTTGGTGAGGTAATTGTCTGATGGGTTTACTTTCTAATATTTCCGGGAAAAAGGCTGCAAAAGCTTTTGCAAAGGCAGGCTATTCCATGGAACACCAGACAGGGAGCCACATGATTTTTGCACACCAATGGCGACCTACACTATCTATTCCGGCACATAAAGAGCTTGCTCCGGGACTTTTGCGTGGGCTTATCAGGAAAAGCGGACTTACTGTAGAAGAATTCCTTAATTTAATGTAATAGTGGGTGTGATATTATTTG
>Ga0265293_10012108_pt1 | contig 11540 bp, 13 predicted proteins | sample Munlanlewell138R_FD_192505 | JGI IMG/M metagenome (GOLD analysis project Ga0265293, IMG submission 192505) | Leachate microbial communities from a municipal landfill in Southern Ontario, Canada - Leachate well 138R | ecosystem: Engineered > Solid waste > Landfill > Unclassified | place: Canada... | reverse complement strand
AGCTACCTCCGCTGATGCCGTAAACAGAGCGTTTGAAATAAACCCTGTATTGTCAAGTGGGTAATCGTTGCTCGTGTCCGGCAATCCCAGCGAATGGGCATAACCAATCCATCAAGGTCTGATTTCCCTGAGAAAGGTTTATCGGTTTCTTCAAATCGTTCTCTATTATACGAACACCGCAGGGGTAAGCCCGCAATTCTCTTATAGCATATTTGAAAAACAAAATCAAGCAAAACCTTTTGAAAAAACCGGTTAAAAACGGTGTAAAGCGGAAAATACACAACCAAAAGCCGCAGTCGATAAATTAAAACTTTCGCCAACTTCATATTTTTTTCACTAACAAGCTCGCAAAGACCGCAGAGATTGAAAAAACCGAAATAGTAAATACTGGCCGGTGAACATAAACGGATTATCAAAGCCGCTATCGCTGTCGATTGTCTCGCCGAACGGATTATAAGTATAAAATTGCTTCACCTCAGCCCTGTTATTAATAATCTGCCGGACCGAACCTAACCGGTCGTGCAGATAGAAGTATTTATCCGCATCATTCCGCCAATCTCCTTTATAAACAGCCAGAATTTGGCTGTTGGCATAAATATATCCCTTTTTTACGCTTATATCAATAGGGTCAATTTTCAACAAGATAATAGGACGAAATATGTTTTAAGTTTTCAAAGAGCATATAATTCTATCTTGCGAGCATTTGTTCGTACCATTGCCAGTTAGTATATTCTTCTAACTTTACATGAGCCTCATATTTACTGAGCAAGTGCATTTTATTCGATTTTTTGAAATAGTATCGATTGCTGGGATTGTTAAGAAATGACCTAATTTCTCTGTTATTCTCTGGTTTCTCCGGTTGGTAAACGACAGTAATCAAATCACCTATAGATAAACCGTTGTAATACTTTTTAGGGCCTTGTGATTGTCCAACGAATTGGGTATTTTCTCCATTATCTTCAATTGAAAAAATGTACTCTACTTTCCAGCCAGCAGGAGAACCTTGTTCGTAATACACATCAGTTACTTTTCCTTTCGCAATCAAACCTTCTTCTAATAATGCTAATATGTACTTAGGGCTCCTTGTCATAGTGAAGTATGCTATTCCTTTACGCTTTGGGAAAATGATTATGATGGATATTATAATTAGCACAAGAAAACATACTACCCATGAAGCAATACTATATCTATATCTCCTAATCAACAAGAAGCCAATTTTCTTTTCAGAAACGATAGACTTGTTAAATATATCAGCCATATAAAACTCGCTTTTGATATTATTAATTCGCAATCATATTTAGAGCACCGTAAATAAAGTACATCTGATAAGCATCAGCTTGAGATTGTACGTCCCAGATCCATTCAAAACTTGTAAAGTGCTCATTCAGTTGCCGGAACTGGCGACGCATATCCCTTTCCCAAAGCTTATAATGTAAGTCTGCATTTCTTAACATATCATCAAATAGATCGAGAGAGTTATAACTGGGAAAGGCCTCTATTGTAGTCTTATAACGCATAACTTGAAGATCGACTGGCAACAATGGATTTTCAATAGAAATTTGTCCCAATACGGAAAACTCAAAAGCCCATCTACCGTTGTCTCCTGTAACACTGTTAGCTCCAAGACCTATTAAACCAAATGTTTTCGATGGTCCGAGAAAATTAAAGGTGCAGAAAATTAAAGGTGTCCGGAAAATTAAAGGTGTCCGGTACATTTTTTAGGTCTTCCTCTCGGCCTCATTGTCGATTCCAGTTTTAGCTTCTTAGCGGTTTTAATTTGCCAGTCTGACTTCCCGAACGGAGTGCCTCGTTTAAGGCTGTTCTCCAGACAACCAAGCTGCTTTGAGTCGATTACTTCATTAACCAGCTCTTCCCATTGCTCCGGCAGTTTAACAGGACCACCGCTTAATTCAAAAAGAGACTCTGCACCTTTTCTTGCCGCAAAACTCGACCATGGCCAATCATTTAAATGTTTTACAATCCCAGCACTGAGCGGATTTGCTTCGACATAACGCATTGCAGTTAAGTAGTACTCATCATCCTGAACGGGGAAACTTTTAAAGCGCCCCTGATACAGGTGACCGATTCCGACAGTGCCGTGCGAAACATGATAACGCTGAGTGTGAGTTAATGTAATCCACCGCATAAAATCTGATAAATCCCCATCTTTTCTGGGCCACAGAATCAGGTGCCAGTGATTGCTCATAATACACCAGCCGCACACACGCATATTAAATATTTCAACGCCTTCTGCGATTATCTGCTCGAAGGCCAGAAAATCATCTTGCTTGCGGAATATCCGCAGACGCCCGTTTGCACGGTTTACTACATGATAAATATATCCGCCTAATGTTATTCGTTTTGCTCGCGGCATGATTATTATGGTATAAACAAATGAATAGCTTGTCAATTAATAAATGTACCGGACACCTTTATTTCGCCCCGGAAAGCAGCAATCAAAACTGATATAATTGCCAGCACCCAAAAATACTGCGAAAAGAGAGTGAAAATAACCTTTGGAATATTCATGGATTCTTCCTTACCGCAAATATCGTTAGAATGATAAACATTAAAAGACAATAACTTAGGAGAAATATTATAGCCGTAGATTGATAATTTTTAACTTTGTTTTTTAATTTTAAAATTTCCGGATCAGTAACTTCGGGCCAGTTCTCACATATAGACTTGGCAAATTTAATACCGCATAACCCGATTTGCCTTAATCGCTCAGGATACTTATTCTTAAGTTCTTTACGGAGCCGTAAAGCATATAATGTACCTATTATATGTAACGCAAGCATTATTAAAAACGCTGTAAAAAAAGAGATTGTCATAAATTGCGACATCGAATAAGCCCTTACACTCAAGTATTTTAATCTAAATTTCCCCAAATTAAAAGATATCCATAAGCTTCACCTGTTGTGCGCGAAGACAACAAAGCCTCTTCAACATAAGCCCCCATAGCTTTTTTCAGTTCATAAATAGTTGCATGAGTCATGTGGCCATGAAATTCTAAAGGTATAGGCGGAACACTTCCAGCAACAGTAGCTTGTAATCCCCAGAATCCATCACCAACTATGAAATCAACACCTATTGCCCAACCTATACCCCCACCAGACCCTCCAGTTGTCGCTCCCCAACCTTTTAAATCATAGATTGTATCGGCCGTTGTAAAACCAAAAGTTACTCCTGCGCTTGCAGATGGCGTTCCTCCTCCAGCACCTGTAACATTTAACCAGCCAATATTCCCTTTATCATCCCAAGTAATTCCGCTTTGCCTTCCCATGCTCCATCCAAAAGAACCTAGCACACTACCCGTAAGATGATATGTTCTTAGTCCCTGTGGGTCGATTCCGTTTAAAGGATCATTCCCGCAATACAGATACTTATGCAGCGTCAGAGGTTGCTGGAAATCGCCTAAGATCGGGTCGCGGCCGGTAAATCGGCCAAGATACGGGTCGTACATTCTGGCACGAAGGTAATACTGACCGATTTGGTTATCGTACCACTGGCCGGTAAATTTAAACGGATTCTCTGTGTTCTCAGCGGTCTCGGCGGTGAATAGATTACCAAATGGGTCATAGGTATAGGAATTTACCACATTGCCTTGTTCATCTAAAACCAGCCTTATACTGCCGAGCCTGTCATGAATATAGAAGTATTCATCCGGTTCGGACTGGCCGACAAAGGTCTGCTTGAGGATTTGACCGTCGGGCGTATAGATGTATTTTTTTGTCAAAGAGCCTGTATCAGGGTCAATTTCCAACAGTATTTTCGACAATCCGCCGGATATGTCAATAATATATTTGCATTTGGCGGGATGGGTTTAGGTAAGATATTAATGCGCAGAAAATATGCTGGCTATACGAAGAAAGCTGATTGCAGGACTAAAACCTAAAATAGGAAAAGCTATTTTGCCGGTTTAGCGGGCTTGGCAGCGGCTGCGGGCTTTTTGGCCTTTGCGTCAGCAGCTTTATCAGCAGCGGCAGGAGCGCCAGCAGCAGGAGCAGCAGCGGCGGCTGTGCCTTCAGCGGCGGCTTCTTTAGCTTCGGCAGTTTTCTTGCCTGCGTGACTTTTACGATGTGCGACTTTCGGCAATCCGAATACGCTTTGTTCTTCGGTCCACTTCTGTTCGTCTTTAAGTTTCTCTAATCGCTCTGCGCGTTTTAATACATTGCGATGCCTCGTCAATGCACCTTTAATCTTCAATGATGGGTCAATACTCATTTAATACTTTCCTAAAAAACTAATCATCAAACTTCATTCCGTACGCACTTCTAAAATCAAACGAACCAAATCCCGGCGGAGGAACATAACCGGTTCCCAGTTCTATGATTCTCTGTCTTGCCTTATATCCGTCAGTACCTGACCTCTGCGGATTATCGTATTTATCTTTCGTTACAAGATAAAAAGTCGGGCCGACTTTTCTTATCTCAGTTTCAATACCATGCCCGTCAAAAAACGCCTGCACAGGTTTTAGCTGGTTTTCATCTCGCCAAGTTTGTATCACAATCCTGTTAGTACCGGCTGCCTCGGTTACAACCAACTGCTCTGTGCCATCAGAAACAGCTGGTATAGAACCTATATCCGCAACTCGCGCCGCCGAAGCTTCCGAATCGCCCTGCTCCGAAGACACTTGGGCCGGTAAAACCAAACCGCTTATAGCCTGATGCTGACCGAATCGGTAGGCAATCAGAGCCAAAAGCAAAAAACCAAGCAAAATAGCCACGGCCAACTGATAAGGTATAGAAATTTCTACCCTGCCGCGGTTAATCTGAAACATACGGTTTTTTTGAACCGCAAGAGCATCTTTAGCAGGAATCTGCTGAGAAGCTGCCTGCGGCTGTCCCGTTTTATAAGCTTCGCTCGGATGTAACTTTTCTAAGTCCTTGCTGTGACGGGAGTTAGAGATACTCTTAGAAAATACCTCATACAGCGCCATTTTCTTATTTTTCCGCGCCATAAATTGACCGTATTTATCTTTAGTGTTCATATTTACACGATTTCCCGTTTAATTTCAATAATAAACTGACTTTTATCATTTTATTACGGCAAAAACAATAAGATATGCGATTTTTTTCGAAGTCTCAATACTTCTTTCTTAATTTCGCTGCGGGAATATTCAAAAGTTTTCTATATTTCGCAATCGTCCGGCGGGCAAGATTGCTGATTCCCTGCTCTTCGAGCGTCTGCCTGATTTTGTCGTCGCTTAAGGGTTCGGATTTATCCTCGGAATCGATAATCTGAACAAGCTTGGCTCGGATAGCTTCCCAGCTATGGCTGGTACCGTCTTGCTCTTCCGTTCCGCCGCTGAAAAATTTTCTAAGCGGCATTACCCCCCACTGACATTGCAAATATTTTCCCGCTACCGCTCGCGATACAGTCGCAAGATGCACCCCGATATCATCGGCGACTTTGGACATAGGTAAAGGCCTGAGGTACATCTCGCCTTTATCGAAAAAATCACGCTGAAATTTTACAATAGAATTACATACCCGAAGCAAAGTATTTTTTCGCTGTTCTATAGCGTCTATTATCCACTGGGCCGAACGTATGTTATTCTGCAGAAAATCTCTGGCACCAGCGCCGATAGCCGGGTCTTTGGCCATCTTCGAATAATAATCACTAATTCTAAGATTCGGCAGATTCGAACTTACCAGACGTACAGAATATCCCGAAGCATCATCCGAGGGCTCGACAATTACATCGGCGGTTATCGCATGGTTTCTTGCTTGAGCGATTTGCAGGCCGGGTGAAGTATCGAACTTGCTGGTTTTTCTTATCGCTTCGTTGATGCGTTCTATCGAACAATTCATTTTCTGAGCAATCAAAGGAAGATTATTAGCCAGCAGCTCATCCATATGATTCGATATTAATTCTTTTTCTAAACTAAAATCCTCGGAACTGTTGGCCATCTGAATAAGAAGACATTCTTTCAGGTCTCTGGCTCCGACACCAAGCGGCTCGAGTTTTTGAACCAGCGGTAAAGCCTGTTTCAAATCCTCGTAGTTATAATCGTTGCGGTCTTTATTATGGAGCTGTTCGAGGCGAACGCTCAAATATCCTCTATTATCGATAAAATCTATTATTGTCTGTCCGGCACTTTTCACAGCCGCCGGAGCATCGACAAGACCCCATTGTTCAGACAAATATTCGTGAAGAGATTTGGGGCTTGCTTCGGTATTCTTTATGGCTTCAAGCTTGGAATCAGTCTCGTCATATGAGGTATTTCGTCTGAACATACTGACTTGGTCGATATAATCGCGATAATCATAATCGAGGCTGTCAACACGTTCGAAAGATTCGAGCGACTTATCACTGGGCACAGCCGAATCAGGAATATCTTTAGTTTCCGGGCCGGATGATTCGGGCTGTGAACTTTCGATACTTCCTGACGGTTCTTCGGATTCGAGAACAGGATTGCTGTTTAATTCCTGCTCGATACGCTCCTGAAGCGCTAATAACGGAAGCTGGAGAATTTCCATAGACTGAATCATATGCGGAGCGAGCTTCATCTTCATCTCCATCCGCATGTGAGGTGTCATTTCCAGCTTCATAAATTCAACCTGCTACGTTAAAAAGGCTAAATAATTTTCTTCTGATTTTCAATTATACCATATATACACAGATAAGTTGTCAAACAAATCATTCATTTCGAAAATGATAAATTATTTCAGTTCCTGCCGCCCGGTTATTGCGTCGGCAAGATTTCTGGCATTGGCGTATTCTATTGTTGTTCCGCTTGCCAAACCGCGGGCTAATCGGGTTATTTTAATATCATAAGCTTTCAGCAAAGAGCATATATACAGCGCCGTTCCGTCTCCGGTCATATTCGGATTAGTAGCCATAATAATCTCTTTTACACCGCCCTGCCGGATTCTGTCGATTAATTTATCGATTGTCAAATCTTCCGGTTCGATTCCGTCCAAAGGAGCAATATGGCCGCCTAAAACATGGTAAACCCATTTACAAGCTCCGGTTTTTTCGAGACTGATTACATCTTTAGGCTGCTCGACAACGCAAATTACACCTTTATCCCTTCTTGTGTCGGAGCAAACCGGACAGAGATTGTTTTCGGCAAGGTTGCAGCAGACCGCACATCTTTTTATTTTTGTTTTTACATCGCTTATAGCCTCTGCGAGTTTCATAGCCTCATCCGTATCGGATTTTAAAATATGAAAGGCAAGCCTCTCAGCCGATTTAGGCCCGACTCCTGGTAATTTTCCAAGCTCTTCTATAAGTTTATTCAGCGTCTGTGTATATGCGTTGCTCATTTATATATTTCTCAAAAAAATTTGCTAATCTTCGATATTGACAACCCTCGCGCCAAGCCCCGTCAAAACCGTTCTAACGGCAGGGTCATTAAGAATTTCGTTTCTTTTCTGCGACGAGGTTTTATTCCTGTTCTGACCGCCAGTATTTTTATCTTGTTCGGCTGTCTGTAATTTCAATAATATCTGCTTGGAAAAATGTCTGCTTAATACCGATTGAATCTGCTCTAAGCGGCCATTGCTTTGGCAAAGCAGCTTAGATGCCGAATCAAGCGCAATTGTAAAAACAGAATCATTTAAATCAAGAGGCTCTGCCCTTTTTAATAATCCGGCTGTGGCGCCGCCAAGCTCTGCAGCGATTGCCTCAACAATGCCATTCCAGTTTTCTTTAATCGCATTTATATCGCTAATCGCAGGAAGACTAGCCGTTTCGGCAGCAGAATTGTTCGTGTTTTGTAAAATCGGTTCGGAACCGCTATTTGTTATAGGTTTTTTTTTTACTGTTTTACTTTCACCCGAAACAGGGGTATTCGCCAATTGTTCGATATTGAGGAAATGTTCACTCAAAGTGAGTCTTAACAACAGCGTTTCGAGCAGTGCTCTTGCGGTTTCGCTGTTTTTTATAGTCCAGCGGTTTTTTTCGAGTGCTGTAATGCTATATACTATCGCCGCCAAATCAAACTTGCCGCTAAGCCCATTAACTATTTGCCGCTGCTGGGAAGTTAATATAAGCAAATCCGAATCGGCACCTGCGGACTTAACTATCATAAGGTCTCTCATAAAATCGACCAAAGCATCCACAAGCTGCACCTCGCTCAATCCGCCGCTTAGCAAATCATCTGCCGACCGAAGAACTGCTGCAGCGTCATTTTCAGAAACCGCTTTTACAAGCATCGCAATTTTTTGGCTGTTCGGGCAGCCCAAAAACTGCTCTATCAAATCAACATTAAGAGGTTCTTTGCCTATTGCAATTAGCCTGTCGAGCAGACTCAATCCGTCACGCATCGAACCGTTTGCCATTCTCGCCACTGAAACAACTAAATCATCCTCATATTTTATTTTTTCACTTTCGAGAATTTTGCGAAGCTGTTCGGCGATTTTGTTCACATTTATATTGCTGAAATCGAACCGCTGACATCGCGACTGAATAGTTGCAATCACTTTATTAGGGTCTGTAGTGGCAAAAATGAATTTTACATGGTCAGGCGGTTCTTCGAGTATTTTCAAAAGTGCATTAAAAGCGCTTGTGCTGAGCATATGCACTTCGTCAATAATATATATTTTGTATCTTGCCCGTGCAGGCCGATAAATAGCGTTTTCTCTAAGCCGGCGAACTTCTTCAACACCGTTATTAGAGGCTCCGTCAATTTCTATAACGTCTATATCCTCGCCGATATTAACGGCGATACAGCTTTCGCATTTGCAGCAAGGCGATTCTGTCGGCTCATCGTACTTTAGGCAGTTTAAAGCTTTTGCCAATATCCTTGCCATTGTAGTTTTGCCGACACCGCGAGTTCCGGTAAAAAGATAGGCATGGGCAACTCGCTTTGTACGTATTGCGTTTTTGAGTGTCTGTGAAATAGCTTCCTGTCCGATGACGTCATCGAAGCTCTGCGAACGGTATTTTCTTGCAAGGACGGTATAAGCCATAATAAAAGGCGGCCGGGTTTGCCAGGCACCACCAAGCATCCGCTTATGGCTGCTCGGTTCCCCGCCTGACCAGGTTCACGGGCTCAGTCTGCATGGGACCCGGCCGTAATCTTCAAAAAAATCTTATTTTCTATTGACTATTTGCTTACTAAAATCCCATAATAATAGAATATTTCACGGCAGTCAATTATATATGATAAACAACGGAAGGGATTTAGTATGAAAGTCAGAATAGAAGATACCTGCACAAGCTGCGGATTATGCTGCGACACCTGTCCGGACGTCTTTGAAATGGGGCCTGATATGGCTCAGGTTATCGTTGACGAAGTACCGCCTGAATTCGAAGAAGCGGTTCAGCAGGCCGCCGATGAATGTCCGGTCGAGGCAATTATTGTCGAATAATTTATTTCGATAACTGTCTGCTTCTTTGCGCGGCTTTATTAATCGCGGCTGTTACAATCGACCCAAATTTACTTTCATTAAAAAAGGTAATGGCAGCTTCTGTGGTACCACCCGGAGATGTTACCTTTTTCCTAAGTTCAGCCGGGCTTTCTCCGGTCTTGTCAGCTTCTACCGAAAGCATCGCCGCTCCTTTTGCGGTTTGCAAAACGAGTTTTTTTGCGATATCTGATTTTAATCCCATCTGCTCGGCGGATTTAATCATTTCTTCCATCAGCAAGAAGAAATAGGCAGGCCCGCTGCCGCTGATTGCTGTAACAGCATCCATAAGCTGCTCATCTTCGACAAAAACCGCCAAGCCGACCGCTGCGAAAATTCTTTCAGCTTTTCTAAGAAACGGTTTGGCCAAATCATTCGCATAAATGGCACTAGCTCCTTCACCGATTAACGAAGGCGTATTAGGCATTACTCTGACAATCGGAATCTGTCCGAGCACCGATGTAATTTTGGATGTTTTCATCCCCGCTGCGATAGAGATTACAAGGGCATCAGGGGCTAATTGCCCTTTTATACTGTTTAATGCTTCGGTCATTATCTGAGGCTTGACGCTTAAAATCAAAATATCAGCGGCCTGAGAAACCGAGGCATTGTCCGATTCCGTTCGCACGGCAAATCTGGCTTTGAGGTATTCGAGCCTTTCAGGGCGTACATCACTAACTACGATATTCTCCGGCGGGTAAACTTTTGCAGAAGTAATGCCGTTAATCAAAGCTTCCGCCATATTCCCGCCGCCGATAAATCCAACGGTATCCATCTGATTCTCCTTGCCAAGCGATTGCTCTATATTATAATTTTAAGCAAAAGTATAATAGCGTTTAAGGAGGCTTGCAAATGCAAAAGCAGGTAGAATATGAAAAGGCTATAAAAACAAAATATCCTGAACAAATTGTCATAGCCGTTGCCAAAGATAAAAACGGCAAGGCAAATCCGGTCACACTGGGCTGGACTATGATAGCTTCGGGAGACCCGCCGATGATGGCCATTGGTGTTTATAAAGGCCATTATTCTGTTAAATGCATCAATCATTCGAAGTGTTTTACTATTGTTTATCCATCGACAGATATGGCGAAAGAAGCATTATTCTTCGGCAGCAAATCAGGCAGAGATACGGATAAAATTAAAGCATCAGGATGCAAAACGGCTGCTGCTAAAAAGATTGACTCGGTATTACTGAGCGATGCGGTTGCTAATTTCGAATGTAAACTCGTAAAAAAGGTTCTGACCGGGGACCATATAATTTTTGTCGGTAAGGTTGCGGCTTGTCATATAAACGCAAAACGCAAAAAACGCCTTTATTCAATAGCCCCCGGCCATAAACTCGGTCCGGCCTGATATTGCCGATAATAACCTCTAAAAGACCTAAATTATGAGAAGAACGGCTGTTTTTATTAACCCGGAGGTGAAAAAAGCCGAAATACACATATATTTTTAACCGAAATTTTCTTTGACAACCTCATTGTATATAGCCGATAATTATATTTTAGCATTGACCGGCAATTCTTTGGGGCTGTTATAAAGGATTATATGGCTGCCGAAATAAACTACGATTCATTATTCGGCAAGGTCGCAGTTGAACAGGGGCTGTGCACCGAGCAGGAACTGCGCGCGGCAATCGAAAGACTTAAAAAACATGGTCAGGTAAATCAAGCCAATCTTCAGCAGCTGCTTATACAATTAGGTTATATAACCGCCAATCAGGCCGAGCGTCTGAAAAAAAATCTTAAAGAAAGTCGTGCACCCGGCCAATCGCATCAGATACCGGGATACCAAATACTCGGAAAACTCGGTGCCGGAGCAATGGCAGTTGTTTATAAAGCCAAGCAGCTAAGCCTTAACCGCACAGTCGCAATAAAAATCCTTCCTCGCAGGTTCAGTGAAAACCCCGAATATGTCGAGCGATTTTACAAGGAAGGTCAGGCCGCTGCGAAATTAAACCACAATAACATCGTTCAGGCTGTCGACGTCGGCGAAGCCGGAGGCTATCATTATTTTGTTATGGAATATGTCGAAGGCCGTACAGTTTATGAGGACTTGGCGGCAAATCGAATCTTCAGTGAGGAAGATGCTCTGGACATAGCCATACAGATAGCCGATGCGTTGGCTCATGCTCATTCGTTAGGGCTGATACACCGTGACGTCAAACCCAAGAACATAATGATT
>Ga0265293_10012107_pt1 | contig 11540 bp, 12 predicted proteins | sample Munlanlewell138R_FD_192505 | JGI IMG/M metagenome (GOLD analysis project Ga0265293, IMG submission 192505) | Leachate microbial communities from a municipal landfill in Southern Ontario, Canada - Leachate well 138R | ecosystem: Engineered > Solid waste > Landfill > Unclassified | place: Canada... | reverse complement strand
TCCCCCCACGCGTCAAGGTCGGCCTTGGTATAGCCCACCACAATCTGCTTGCCGGTGGTGCCGCTCGAGGCGTGGATGCGTACCACCTGCTCCATCGGGCAGGCGAACAGGCCGTAGGGGTAGTAGTCCCGCAGGTCCTTCTTTTCGGTGAAGGGCAGCTTTGAGAGGTCGTCAATGCTCCGGATGTCCTCCGGGCGCACGCCCGCCGCCTGCATGCGCTCCCTGTAAGGGGCGACCCGCTCATAAATGTGCGCCAGGGTTTTCCTCAGCGCCGCCGACTGCATGGCGCGCATGTCGGCGGGGGTAGCTCGTTCAATGTCCGCTTGCCAATATCTTTCCATGTGACGCTCTCCGTATCAGTGTTGGTCCGGGTAGTGGTAGCCCGACAGGAAGGCCTGCCGGTTCATCTGCAAAAACTTGGGTTTGACCACCTCCGCCATGGCGTCGAGCCACCGCTCGGCGGGCAGGTGGAAGTGGTGGGCCAGCCGCCCCATCAGCACCATATTGGCCGCCCTGGCACTGCCCGCCCGCTCGGCGAGGGACAGCGCATCCAGCGCGTCCACCGACAGTCCCCGGTCTCTCAACTGCTGCAGCACGGTATCGGGGTAGGCGGCCGCCCCTACCACCACGGGCATGGGGTCGATCTGCTGGGTGCTGACGATCAGCCTGCCGCCCGGCTTTAGGTAGGGCACCCAGCGCGCGCCCTCAAGGGCCTCAAAGGCGACCAAAAAGTCCGCCTCCCCCTCGGTGACCAGGGGCGAGCACACCTGCGTCCCGCACCGCACATAGGTCACCACCGAGCCGCCCCGCTGGCTCATGCCGTGCACCTCGGAGACCTTCACGTCGTACCCTTCACGCACCAGCAGGTGGCCGAGCAGCTTGCTGGCGAGCAGCGAGCCCTGCCCGCCGACCCCCACAATCATCAGATTCACGTTTGTCATGCCTGCGCCTCCTTTCCAATCGCGCCAAAGGCGCAGAGCTGGACGCAGACCTCACAGCCCACACAAAGGGTGCCGTCAATCGAGGAGTGCTGTTTCGGCTTGTCGCCCCGCATACTGATGGCGGGACAGCCGATCTTCATACAGCGGCGACAGCCGGTGCACACCCCGGGGTCCACCCGGAGGGCGGGCTTCGGGCTCACCGACTTGAGCAGCACGCAGGGGCGGCGGGCAATGACCACCGACGGCTCGTCCGCCGCCAGCTCCTCCCGGAGTACCGCCTCGGTCTCTTTCAGTTGGTACGGGTCGACCACCCGCACCCGGCGGATGCCCATGGCGCGGCAGAGTGCCTCCAAGTCGATTTTCCCGGCGGGGTCGCCCTTGATATTGTAGCCGGTGGTGGGGTTGTGCTGGTGGCCGGTCATGCCGGTGATGGAGTTGTCTAAAATAATCACGGTGGCGGCGGAGCCGTTATAGGCGATATTCGCCAGCCCCGTCATACCCGAGTGCATGAAGGTAGAGTCCCCGATGACGCAGGCGGTCTTGCGGGCGACTTGCGGGTCGGCGTGCAAAAAGCCGTGCAGGCCGGAGATTGACGCGCCCATGCAGAGGGTGGCGTCCAGCGCCGACAGGGGGGCCTGGGAGCCCAGCGTATAGCAGCCGATGTCCCCGATCACCGTGGCCCCCAGCTTGGAGAGCAGGTAGAACATGCCCCGGTGCGGACAGCCCGCGCACATGACGGGGGGGCGCACCGGCAGGGGGGTGTCCACCGACAGGGAGGCGGGGGCGGGGAGGCCGAACACCCGGCGCACCGTCGCCTGGGAGTACTCACCGATGGGGGAAAAGAGCGACTTGCCCTCCACCGAAAGCCCCAAATTGCGGCAGTGCTGCTCGATGATGCCGTCCAGCTCCTCCACCACCACCAGCCGCCGCACGGAGGCGGCGAAGTCACGGATCAGCTTGGTGGGCAGGGGATGGATCAGGCCGAGCTTGAGGACGCTGACCGTCTCGCCCAGCGCTTCCTTGACATACTGGTAGCAGGTGCCGGCGGTGATGATGCCGACCTCACTGCCGCCCCGCTCGACCCGGTTGTACGGGCAGTCCTCGGCATACTCGGCCAGTGCCGCCATGCGCGCCTCCACCACGGGGTGGCGCTGCTTGGCGTTGCCGGGCACCATGACATATTTTTGCGGATTTTTCACATAAGGCCTGAGCGGCACCTCGGCACGCTCGCCCGTCTCCACCAGACTCTGCGAGTGGGCGATCCGGGTGCAGGTGCGCAGCAGCACCGGCGTGTCAAACCGCTCGGAGAGGGCAAACGCCTCCTTGGCAAAGCGGTAACACTCGGCGGAGTCGGCGGGCTCGAGCAGGGGGACCTTGGCCGCGACGGCATAGTGGCGGGAGTCCTGCTCGTTTTGGGAGGAGTGCATGGCAGGGTCGTCCGCCACGCAGAGCACCAGCCCGCCCGTGACCCCGGTATAGGATAGGGTAAAGAGGGGGTCGGCGGCCACGTTCAGCCCGACGTGCTTCATGGCGCACGCCGCCCGCGCCCCCGCCAAAGAGGCGCCGAACGCCACCTCCAGCGCCACCTTTTCATTGGGCGCCCACTCGCTGTATATGCCGTCATATGTAGCGATATATTCGGTAATCTCGGTGGAGGGTGTGCCCGGATAGGCGGAGACCACTCGACAGCCCCCCTCAAACAGCCCCCGGGCCAGCGCCTCGTTGCCGATCATGAGTTCTTTCATGCAGCTTCCTTTCTGTTGCGAAGAATGACGGGAAAAAGTGAAATCGGACTTGCTTTTTTCCCCGGTTTCGGTTACAATGTGGGTACCGGGGCGAGGAGAACGGGCTTCTGTCTTTGAAAAGCGGACCAAACGCCCTTTTCTTTCGCCCGCCGCCCCAAAGCAGCGTTGACTTATTATAATTGATTTGCTTCGCTTTGTCAATGCGAAAAACCACCAAAAAACCATCCCCGTTTGGGCGCTGCCGGTCAACACCCACCCCGAACGGGCGAAAACGGGCATCCCCCCATCCCCTGACGCGCCCCGGCGGACGAAAGGAGTCTCCATGAAACTGGGCATTATCGGCACGGGACATATCAGCCACCGCCTGGCCGAGGCCGTCTCCCTCACCCCGGGCGTGACCCTGTGGTCGGTGTATTCCCGTGATATGTCGCGGGGGCAGGCGTTTGCCGCGCGCTACGGCGTGCCGACCGTACACACCGACCTTGCCGCCTTTTTGGCCGACCCGCAACCGGACGCGGTCTATGTCGCCAGCCCGAACAGCCTGCACGAGAGCCAGACCGTCGCCGCCCTCACCGCCGGCAAGCATGTGCTGTGCGAGAAGCCGCTCACCACCGACCGCCCCGCCTGCGAGCGCATGATCGCCTGCGCCAAAGCCCACGGGCGGGTACTGCTGGAGGCCATGCGGCCGGTGCACGACCCCTTTTATGACCTGTTGCAGGCACACCTGCCCCGGGTGGGTCGGCTGCGGCAGGTGCGTCTGGAGTACTGCCAGTACTCCTCCCGCTACGACGGCTTTCTGCGGGGCGAGCCCACCAATGCCTTCACCCCCGCGCTGGGCAACGCTGCGCTCATGGACATCGGGGTGTACCCGGTCGAGCTGTGCGTCTACCTGTTCGGGCTGCCCCGTCAGGTCTGTTCGACGACCCTCAGGCTCCCCTGCGCTCCGAAGAGCGCGGGCGCTCCGGAGAGCGCGGGCGCTTTTGAGGGCGCGGGCAGCGCACTGCTTTCGTACGGGGAAATGTACGCCTCCCTCACCTGGTCGAAAATCACCGACTCGGTCACCCCCTCCTGTCTGCTGGGAGAGGCGGGGGCTCTGGTGATTGACAAGCTGTCGGTGCCCACCACGCTGACCTTTTACCCGCGGGGCGGCGAGGGCACTGTCATTCCCTACACCCCCGCCCCCAACAACATGGTGCACGAGCTGCGGGTCTTTTGCGAGCTAGTCGCGCAGGGCCGCGTGTCGCACCGCTTCCTGTCCGCCTCCGCGCACACCCTGCAGGTGCTGGATACCATCCGCGCGCAAAACGACATCATGATTACCTGACCCCCCCCCGCGCGCCCGTCTGAAAGCAGACAAGCAGATACCTGCATTGATAGCTGAACCCCCGCGCGCCCGGCACGGCGCCCGTCCGCCTCGAAGCAACGCAACTGCCACTCTGTCAATCAAGGCGTGCCCGCACGACTCTGTTTGCAAAGAGTTATTTACAAACGCATAGCATCCCCGCTTCCCCACTACAATCCCACACGGAGTTTTTATGAAGGACAACAAAAGCAGCTTTTTCTTTATTTTCCTCACCGCATTCCTCTTTGCCACCATGGAGCCGGTCTCGAAAACCCTGCACATGAACTTTGCCGTCATCACCGCCATCCGCTTTTTGGTCGGGGCGGCCATTCTGTTGCCCTTCACCCGGCAGGCCCTGCGCCGCAAACAAATCACCCTATCGCTGCCCGACCTTTTGCTGCTCACCGGGCTCGGGGTGCTGGTGGTCTGTGTCAGTATGCCCTTGCTCCAACTGTCGGTACTGACCGGCCGGTCGGCGGGGATGTCGGCCGCCATTGTCGGCATCATCTTTTCCACCAACTCGGTGTTCACCATTCTGCTGGCGGTGCCGGTGCTGGGTGAGAAAATCACCGCCCGCAAGCTCGCCGCCGTCGCGCTCTGCCTGACCGGCATTGTGGTGTGCTCCTACACCAAAAACTCAAGCGCCAGCCTGCCCGCCGTTCTGTACGCCATCGGCGCGGCGCTGTCTTTCAGTGTCTACACCGTCCTGTCCAAAAAGTACGCCCCCCGCTTCAGCGGTGTGATCCAGACGGGGGTTTCCTTTACCACAGGCTCGTTGCTCCTCTTTGTCGGCATTGGTGTCGTGTCTCTGCTGTCGGGGACAAACCTGTTTGCGGGCACCTTTGCCTCCGGGGGCACGGTGTGGACGCTGCTCTACCTTGGCTTGGCAGTGACGGGCATCGGCTACTTCAGCTTTTTCCGCGCCATTGAGAAGTCCTCCGCCATGACGGCGTCGCTGGTCTTTTTCATCAAGCCCGTCCTGACCCCCTTTGTCGCCGCCTTTGTGGAGGTGGTGATTGAGAAAACCGCCCCGGGCGCCCTCTCCCCGCGGGTCTTTATCGCCCTTGCCTTGGTGCTGGGCGGCTCACTGCTCGCCACCCTCAAACCAAAGCCCGCCGCCCCCGTCCCCGAGGACGCCTGACTTCCCTGCGCTCACCGCTTGCCTGCTCCCGCGGCTCACCCGCTCCGACCGTTTACCCGCGCTGCCGCCTGCCGGCACTGTCCACGATTCATCCCAAAAGGAAAGGACCCCCAAAAAATGAATGACGTGCTCTTTTTCTACATTCCAGGCTGTCCCTACTGCCGCCGCGCGGACAAGCTGCTTGACGAGCTCTGCCGGGAGCGTCCCGACTTTGCTGCCGTCTCTCTGCGCCGTGTGGACGAGACCCGTGAGCCGGCGCTGGCGGAGTCCTACGACTACTACCGCGTCCCCACCCTCTTTTTCGGGCGCACCAAGCTCTATGAGGCACACCCCTCGCACTCTGAAAAAGAGATGAAGACCCACCTGCAACAGGCGCTCAAGCTGGTCCTCGCCGCCCAAAAGGTCACTACCCTCTCATAACCAGTCGGGCGGCGCCTGCCGCCTTTCTCTAATTTCATAATGGAGGTGTGCGATGAACCGAGAAGATACCGTGGCACCTGTGTATGCCCAGATTGCCCTGGACATTGCCCTACGTATTTCGAGGGGGGAACTACAGGAGAACACCCGCATTTACGGACGCTCGATCATGGCATCGGAGTACGGCGTGTCCCCTGAGACCATCAGGCGTGCCCTCAAGCTGCTGGAGGACATGAACATTGTCTCGGTCAAGCCCAATAGCGGCGCTGTGGTGCTGTCGGCTGACAACGCCCGGCAGTATGTCAGCCGTTTTGACCAGTCAAACAGCATCCGTACCAAGCAACGAAAGCTGTCCCAACTCCTGAACCAGCAGGAGAAAATCCACCGCGAGATCAACGACATCGTGGACTACATGGTCCATATCAACGCCCGCTTCTCGGTCTCCAACCCCTTCAATACCTATGAAGTGCCCGTCCCTCCGACCTCTCCAGTGGTGGGGCGTACCTTGAGCGAGCTACAGTTTTGGCAGCAAACGCACGCCACCGTCATTGCCCTGCGGCGGGAGGAGTCAATTATGTTATCCCCCGGTCCCTATGTCCTCTTAGAGGCGGGGGATACGCTGGTGTTCATCGGCGACCAGACCAGCATCCAAGCCGTCATTGATTTTATCAGCCGCCCTGACCCCCCCACCTCTTAAAAAAGCCCCGAGGGGCACCGCCTGCGCCACCCGTCACGCGCCTCCACACCCGTGAAGACAAGCTTCACGGGTGTCTTTTTTACATTTGGGGTTGACAAACCGACAACTTGATAATATAATAGAGTTGTCGGTTTTTTGACGGGTGGCTCCCACGGGTGGCTCCCACGGGTGGCTTCCACGGGTGGCTTCCACGAGTGCTTCTCACGAGTGGTTCCCACGGGTTCCCCCTGTCCGAACCGAAACACGATTCATTATGGAAGAAGGAGGTTTTAGTTTGATTCGATTTGAACATGTCAGCAAACAATACGGCCGAGCCAAAGTGCTGGACGACATCAGTTTTGAGATTAAAGAAGGAGAGTTTGCCGTGTTGATTGGCCCCAGCGGCTGCGGAAAAACCACGACGCTGAAAACCATCAACCGTTTGATAGAACCCGATGCCGGTCAGGTATGGGTAAACGAACAGGATATTGCGAGGCAGAGCCCGGTGGCACTGCGGCGCGGGATTGGCTATGTGATCCAGCAGATCGGGCTGTTTCCCAACATGACGGTGGCACAGAACATCGCGGTGGTGCCCAAACTGCTGAAATACAGCCGTGAGCGCTGCGATCAGGTGGTGCGGGAGCTGCTGGCGATGGTGGATATGCCGTATGAGGAAAACGCGCACAAGTACCCCGCCGAGCTATCGGGGGGGCAGCAACAGCGTATCGGGGTGCTGCGGGCACTGGCGGCGTCCCCGCCCATTGTGCTGATGGATGAACCCTTTGGCGCGCTCGACCCCGTGACACGCGACTCCCTGCAGGAGGAGATCAAGGGGATTCAGAAGAAGCTGAAAAAGACCATTGTCTTTGTCACCCACGACATGGACGAGGCGCTGCGGCTTGCCGACACGGTGATCTTCATGGACAAGGGCAAGATCCTGCAAATGGCGTCCCCTGAGGAGATGCTGCAACACCCCGCCAGCCCTATCATCACCGCCTTTATGGGCAAACACATTGCACAAGGTGGCGACAGAGCTCCCATGGTAGCCGAGGACTTCATGAAGAAAAGGGTGCTGAAAGCGCCAAAAACCAGCCGCACCTTAGAGGGCATCAAGCTCATGAGCAGCCAGGGTGTCAACTCGCTGGTGGTGGTGGAGGAGGACGGAAGCTACCTCGGCACAGTGACCGTCGAGGACCTGCGTACCAGCGGCAAGGCCGGGCAGACCATTGAGGCACTGGTGAGCGACAAAGTGCCCACGGTACATAGGAAAGAGGACGCCCGCCTCGCTTTTGATTCTCTGCAAAGCACCCCTGACAACTTTGTTGTTGTCCTGAACGACAACCGCACGGTCGCCGGGCTGATCACCCGTACCAGTATGGCGAAGGCGCTCGGCGAGGCGATGTGGGGTGAGTTGGTCTGATGAAATTTGCTGAATTTGTCGGTAAAAACCACCAAATCCTACTGGATAGCCTGTTGCGGCACATTGAGCTGGTGACCATCTCGGTGCTGGGGGGCATGCTGCTGGCCATCCCGCTGGGTATCTGGCTGACACGGCACCGCCGGCTGGCGGGCCCCGTGCTGGCACTGGCGGGGACGGTGCAGACCATCCCGGGGTTGGTCATGCTGGGCTTTGCTCTGATCCTGCTGGGCACGGGCATGCTGCCGGCGGTGGTGGTGCTCACGCTGTACGCTATCCTGCCCGTCCTGCGTAACACCTACTTGGGCATTGTCGAGGTGGACCGGGGGTATACCGAGGCGGCACGGGGGATTGGCATGACCGATCTGCAAATGCTCTGCTCGGTGGAGCTGCCCATCGCCCTGCCCACCATTGTCAGCGGCATTCGCCTGTCCACCGTCTACATTGTCAGTTGGACAACGCTGGCGGGGATGATTGGCGCGGGGGGGCTGGGCGACCTCATCTGGACGGGGCTCGCGACTTACAACAAGCAGTACATTTTGGCGGGCGCCATCCCCTCGGCTTTGCTGGCACTGGTCCTTGGCGGACTGATCAGCCTGCTGGAGCGGCGACTGGTGTCGGCAGGCGTAAGGAGGGCAAGGGTATGAGTGCAATCAGCACAGAACTACTGCAAGGCATCCTACAGCACTTGCTGCTCGTGTCGGCAGCGGTGGGGATTGCCACCCTGCTCGGTGTGCTGCTGGGCGTGGTGGCGTACTGGGTGCGGGGGCTGGGCAATGTGCTGCTGCTGGCGGCGGAGATCATCCAAACCATCCCCTCGCTGGCACTGCTGGCACTGCTCATGATTCTCTTTGGACTGGGCAATACGACACTGGTCGTGGGGCTGGTGCTGTACGCGCTGCTGCCCATCATGCGGGGCACCCACACGGGGCTGCAAAACATCTCCCCCCACCTGCGGGAAGCCGCGCGGGGGATGGGGATGTCCCGCTTACAACGCCTGTTTGGGGTGGAACTGCCCCTCTCCTTCCCCCTCATCTTTTCGGGTGTCAAAATAGCCTTGGTCAACTCGCTTTCGGTCGCCGTGATGGGCGTGCTGATTGGCGCGGGGGGGCTGGGCGGTATCATTTACCGTGGCATCCAGTCGCTGCAAATGCAGCGCATCCTGCTCGGGGCGGTACCGGTGGTGCTCATGGCACTGCTGTTGGAGTACGGCATGTCTTTTGTTGAAAAATGGCTGACCAACACTCGCCGCCCGCAAACCCATCCATTAAACTCACCGGAGGAAACAATATGAAACACACAAACAGAAAACTACTAAGCGTCCTACTCATATGCCTGATGATTTTGCCGCTGGCGCTCAGCGGCTGTGCGGGCAAAAACAAACTCGTCATCGGCTCAAAGGACTTCAGCGAAAACATCCTGCTCGGCGAGCTGCTCGCCCAGTTGGTAGAGGCGAAAACCGACATCAAGGTCGAGCGCAAGCTTAACCTCGGCGGCACCTTCGTGTGCTTTGAGGCGATCAAAAAGGGCAACATTGACCTCTACGCCGAGTACACCGGCACCGCCCTGACCGCCCAGCTCAACCGTGACGTCATTGCCGACCCCGAGGAGGCATACGCGGTGGTCGCGGCGGAGTTCCAGCGGCAGTTTGGCGTGAGCTGGCTCAGCCCCCTTGGCTTCAACAACACCTACACGCTGGCGGTGACCGACGAGGTCTACCAGACCCACGGGGTGGAGACCTTCAGTGACCTCATCCCCATCGCCGACCAGCTCGTCTTTGGTGCCGAGCATGAGTTTTTTGACCGGCAGGACGGCTACGACGGGCTGGTGGAGACCTATGGCTTGACCTTCAAGGGCGAGCCCCAGAAGATGAATGTCAACTTGAAGTACCAAGCGATTGGCAACGGTGACATGGATGTGACCGACGCTTTCGCCACCGACGGCGCCATTTTGCGCTACAACCTGAAGGTGCTGACCGACGACTTAGGCTTCTTCCCGCCCTACTATGCCGCCCCCATTGTCCGCACAGAGACACTGGAGCGCTTCCCGGAGCTGGAGGCAGTGCTTGACCTCATGGCGGGGCTGATCACCGATGCGGTCATGACCGAGCTGAACTACCAAGTCGATGTCGAGGGCGAGGAGATTGCCGATGTTGCCCGTGCGTTTTTGCTTGAGCAAGGACTGATCGACTAACACCCCTCTCGATTGTCAACCATTTTTTACATCACCCCCGTGCAGCTTTCGCTGTGCGGGGGTGATTGGTTGGCTCACCGCACGGATGGCGGCGAGGGTATGAGGGCAGTAGCCGGTGCAGGGACAGGGCGGTCTGCCGGTCCGCCACCAGCTCGGTCAGGTCAACGGGCTTGGTCAGCTCCTGTAAGGCAGTGTCGTCCTCAGTGTAGCGACCCCGCCGCCGCTGTTCGGTGCGGACAATGTTTTTGGCGATGTGGCACAGCCACACCCGCACCTCACACTCCCCGCGGAAGTTGTGCAGGGAGCGCATGGCACGGAAAAAGGTCTCCTGTGTGACCTCCTCCGCCCAGCGTTCGTCGAGCGTGAGTCCCCGGGCATACCGGTAGACGTCGGTCATGTAGGTTCGGTAAATCTCCTCAAACTCGCTCACCCTGTCACCTCCCTGCCCAAGAGACGGCGCAACCCGTCATATATCACAAGAAAAGCAAAAAATATTTTTTTGCCGGCTCGGTTTGCCGGTGCCCAAAGTGCCGGCTCACCGGCGGCGCACTATGGCTCCGACGACAGTATAGCACACCCCACCCGGACTTGCAAGCGCCCCCGGCAGCGAGTGCCCCCGGCAGCAAGCGCCCCGGCAAGCGGACCGGCGGCGGAACCTCTGCCCGCGCGGCGCATATACTGCTACCAGCACCCATGAAAGGAATCACACCCATGCACCGTCCCATCCCTGCGCGCCGGCGGCTCGACCGTCTGTCCTGCTGCGGCGGGCACCAAGCCGACAAACCGGCTATGTCCTGCGACTTTGGTCCCAAGCCTTTTGTCATAGACATCGCCCGTGCCACCGCCCAAAACGAGTGCTTTCGGCGGACACTCTGGACCGGGACACACCTGCAGCTCACCCTGATGAGCCTGGAGGCGGGCGAGGACGTCGGGCTGGAAATGCACCCCAGCACCGACCAGTTCCTCCGCGTGGAACAGGGCGAGGGCGTGGTACTGATGGGGGACAGTCCCCACCACCTCACCTTCCGAAAAAAGGTCCGGGATGACTTTGCCATCATCGTCCCCGCCGGCACCTGGCACAACCTGGTCAACACCGGCCGGGGCCCCCTCCGCCTCTACTCTATCTACGCGCCGCCCGAACATCCCCACGGGACCGTCCAACCCACAAAGCAGGACGCCACATAACCCGCCTGCTTCCCACCCCTGCCGCCTCTCTGCCTCCCGACTGCCGTCGGCCCTCCCTTGTCACCCCCTGCCCGCATCCTCCCCGTCTGTTCCTCCCGTCCCCTCGCCTCCTCGCCCCACCTGTACATCCGCAAGACCCTTGCTTCTGTCCGGCACAAAACCTGCCCTCGCGGCGGGTTTTGTTTTTTTGCGTGGCAGGCATGGGGGACGGTGCTTTTCGTGCGCGCAGGCAGGCGACGGGGATTAGGCTTAGGCTTAGGATTAGGATTAGGCTTAGGATTAGGGTTAGGATTAGGGTTAGGGTTAGGGTTAGGGTTAGGATTAGGGTGCATTGCCGATCATGGCACTGCCTTACCACGGCATCCCACGGCATTGCCGAACCATGCCGCGGCATCCCCCGTCATGACCGCGCCGGGGACACCTTGACAACCCTGCCCATGTTGAGTATACTATACATGTAAGCGGAATCGGGGTCAAAGTTGC
>Ga0265293_10012106_pt1 | contig 11541 bp, 7 predicted proteins | sample Munlanlewell138R_FD_192505 | JGI IMG/M metagenome (GOLD analysis project Ga0265293, IMG submission 192505) | Leachate microbial communities from a municipal landfill in Southern Ontario, Canada - Leachate well 138R | ecosystem: Engineered > Solid waste > Landfill > Unclassified | place: Canada... | reverse complement strand
AATAAATTTAACAACAAAACAAACGGTATTACCCACCGTCGTTGGCTGCTTCATATTAACCATGAATTAGTAGATGTTTTAAATGATTTAATTGGTACTGACTATCAAAAAAACTTACTTAAAATTAAGGACTTTTCAAAGTATTCAAAAGACCACAATGTAAAACAATTAGTTCATCAAATGAAATTAAAAAAGAAACAACAATTAGCAAAAGTTATTTTTGAAAGGGAAGGAATAAAATTAGATCCTAATTCAATTTTTGATATTCAAATTAAAAGACTCCATGAATATAAAAGACAACTATTAAATATTCTTCATGTTATTTATTTACATTTAAGATTAAAAGAAGATGAAGAATTTAGAAAGAATTTCCACCCACAAACCTTTATTTTTGGTGCTAAAGCCGCTCCTTCTTATGTAATGGCGAAAAGCATTATCGAATTAATTAATAAAGCTTCACACGTTATTAATAACGACCCAGTAACTAATTCTTTCTTGAAAGTTATTTTCGTTGAAAATTATAATGTTACTTACGCAGAATACTTATTCCCAGGAGCGGATTTAAGTGAACAAATCTCAACGGCATCGAAAGAAGCTAGTGGTACTGGAAATATGAAGTTCATGTTAAACGGAGCTTTAACAATTGGAACATTAGATGGTGCGAATGTTGAAATAGTTGAACACGCTGGCATTGATAATGCCTTTATCTTTGGCTTAACCTCAGAAGAAGTTAATGAACTTTATAAAAATAATAATTATAAACCAAGATTAATATATGAAAATGATAATAGATTAATTGAAGTCTTTGAATTTATCAAAGGTTTAGATGATAATCCACAGCACTTTGATTATATTTTACATAACTTATTAAATAGTGATTATTTCTTAGTCTTAAAAGATTTTGATGCTTACCTTAAAGCTCAAGAATTAGCTAACCAAACTTATCAAAACTTTGATAAATGGTATGAAATGGTAATAAAAAATATCGCTAATGCTGGGTTTTTCTCATCAGATCGAACCATTTTAGATTATAATAAAGATATATGGCACCTAGAGGAAATCAAAAACTTAAAATAAAGAAGGTTTATTTATGAATCCATATGATTTATTTTTATTAGGAAAAAACTATTTATCTCATCATTTATTAGGATCTTTCTTAAATAAAGATTCTAATGATGAAAATATCTCAACTACATTTAGAGTTTATGCACCAAATGCTAAATTTGTTTATGTTTTAATTGATAATGACAAATACTTATTAAATAAAATACATCATCAAGGATTTTATGAAACAACAATTAATAAAAACTTAGAGTGGTTTAGTTATAAGTATGAAATTCATACAAAAAACGGGACGGTTTTATTTAAAGCCGACCCTTTTTCATATTTTAGTGAAGTTAGACCTTTAAACTCATCAAGAGTTTATGATATTAATAATTATAAATATAATGACGATAAATGGTTCTATAATAAAAGACAAGTTTATGATAAACCACTTTTAATATATGAATTACATTTTGGTTCTTTTATGAAAAACTATAATGATTTTAAAAACTATAATGAAATGCCTGATATTTTAATTAAATACCTAAAAGATAATAACTTTACTCATGTTGAATTTATGCCATTATATGAATACCCTTTAGATGATTCTTGGGGTTATCAAGGAACCGGTTTTTTTAACGTGACATCAAGATACGGTAGTCCAAAAGATTTAATGTATTTAATCGATCGACTTCATCAAGCAGGAATTGGTGTCATTTTTGATTGGGTATTAGGGCATATTAATAAAGATGATTTTGGACTTCATTTATTTGATGGAAGTTATCTTTATGAAAATGAAGATGAATTTTTAAGAGAAAACATAACTTGGGGAACGGCTAATCTTGATTTTAATAAAGGGATAACTCGAAGTTTTATGTTATCGGCTTTAACTTTTTGGATGGATTATTTTCATGTAGATGGCTTTAGAATAGATGCGGTAAGTCATTTAATTTATCATTTAGGAAACAAAGATAATGGCTTAAATGAAGGCGCCATTAACTTTATTAAAGAATTATCAACTCATCTTTTTAAAAAAGATGATCGTTTAATTTTTTCAGCCGAGGATTCAACTGATTACCCACTAGTAACTCATCCGGTTAGTAGTGGTGGATTAGGATTTAATTATAAATGGAATATGGGGTTTATGAATGATACTTTGTCTTATTTTGAATTAGATCCTATTTATCGTAAATATCATCATGATAAAATAACTTTTAGCATACATTATGCGTATAATGAAAATTTTATTTTACCTTTTAGCCATGATGAGGTTGTTCATATGAAAGGATCATTATTAAGTAAAATGCCAGGCAGTTATGAACAAAAGTTCGCTAACTGGCGATTATTAATGATGTTATTTATTACTCATCCTGGTAAAAAGTTATTATTTATGGGGGGGGAGTTCGCTCAAGTTGCCGAATGGAATTTCAAAACCGAATTAGATTGGCATTTATTAAGTTATCCTATTCATGATGCAAATAATAAATATTTTAAAGATTTAACGAATGTTTATTTGAATGAAAAATCATTATATCAATATGATCATAATCCAAAAGGTTTCAAGTGGTTAATAGTTGATCATTACGATTCGTCGGTTTTCGCCTATTTAAGAGCAAGTGATAATGATTTTTTAGTAATTATTTTAAATATGACACCGAATCGCTATGATTATTATGAAATTGGCGTACCATATCGAGGTAAATATATCGAAATTATTAATAGTGACCGAGATATTTATAGTGGTGAAAACCACTTTAATAAAGCACCTTTAAAAACCTACTTAGAACCAAGAAATAACAATCCTTATCATATTAAAATAAAGTTAGGTTCGTTAAGTGGTTTAATTTTAAGATATGAAAAAGAATAGTTTTATTTAGTAGAATCTCTTTTAATTAATTTAACATCGATTTCTTCATGTAAGGGATTTAATTCAACACCTTTAATTAACTTTATTAAATTAATAAAAGCTTTCATTCCTAAAATATTAACTGCTTGACTAATTGAAGTTAAAGATGGTCTAACCCACTCACAAAAAGGAGCGTCATCATATCCGATTACTTTAACATCATCAGGAACTTTTTTACCTAATTTTTCTAAAACGGATATAATTACTAAAGCTAAAGTATCAGAATAAGCGAAGATACCATCAATGGTAGGATTGTTTACTAAAATTTCTTTAATTAAAGTTTCATCCGGTTTGACTAAATCAAAATCAAAGATATTAGGGATAATTTTATTTTTATTTAAAATATTATTAGCACCCAAAGTTCTTTCCGTTGTAGTTATTAAAAAGGAAGGTCCTCTAAAAAGTGCGATGTTAGTGGCGCCACTTTCTAAAAGATGGCTAATCGCTAACTCTCCACCTTTAATATTATTAGAAGTAATTGATGGAATGTTTTCATCTAAAATATGATCGATTGTTATGATAGGTACTTTAATTTGATCAAGCTTATCAATGTTTTTAAAGTTTGAGGCAATAATAATGCCTTCAATATTGTATTGGTCAAAAAAGTTTAAGTATTCTAATTCTCGTTCTAAATCATCTTGGACATTAAAAAACATTATTTTATAGCCATGAGATTGAGCTTGAAACTCAATTGACTCTAATAATTCACCATAAAAAAATGGTCCAATATGTGGTGTTATAACAGCGATAATCTTAGATAATCGACTTGAAAGACTTCTAGCTAACTGATTAGGAACAAATCCTAATTCATCGATGGTATCTAAAACTAACTTTTTAGTTTCCTCATGAACATAACCTTTTTGATTGATTACCCTTGATACAGTTGAAACTGAAACGTTTGCTTTTTTAGCAACATCCTTAATTGTAGGTTTCATTTAATCCCCCTAAATATATTAGTATATTTATTTTATCATAAATTTAAGTTTTAAAGAAAGAGAGAATTATGAAAGCATTTATTGATGATTTTAAATTAATTAGAGTTGAATCATTTGATTATATCGATGATATCAAAATTCCTAATTATCAATTAACTTGGTATAAAAATGATGGTATTAATCAATATTTTAAAGTAAATAAAGATTTAATTTTAAATGAAGCAGAATTCATATACATAAATAATCAAAAATATTATTTAGAAATCGGTTTAATTACATTAAGAAAATCATTTGAAAAAAGATTTAGATATGATGGACCCTTAGGATATCTTTATCATAAGGAGTTTACTGAATTTTTCATTTTTTCACCAGTTGCAAAAGAAATAATTTTAGTTGTAAATAATATAGAATATCAAATGGTTTATCATAACCCTATTTGGTACCATAAAGTTATGGGTGATTTAGAAGGTTTAAATTATTATTATAAGGTAAGACTATCAAAAGCCTTTAAAACGGCTAATTGTCCCTATAATCCGGCTAGTAATTATGATGAGGCAATCATTATTGATAAAAATAAATTATATCAACAACAAGAAGATTTTGTTAAATTAAAAAAATATACTGACGCATTAATTTATGAAGGACATGTTAGAGATTTAACAATTAATTTAGATGTTAAATCAAAAGGTTTATTTGATGGATTAAGTGAACATTCGAATTTATTAAATAAAAATGTTTTAAAATATATTAAAGATTTAGGGATGACTCATTTAGAATTATTACCTGTTTTTGATTTTTATGGAATTGATTTAAAAAATCCTCATAAATATTATAATTGGGGTTATAACCCTAAACAATACTTTTCTTTATCTGGTTGGTATTCAAAAGATTATCGTAATCCCTATTTAAGAATTAATGAATTTAAAAAATTAGTTGATAAAGCCCACGAATATGATTTAGGAATTATTATGGATGTTGTTTATAATCATGTTTACTTAAGAAGTCTTTATCCTTATGATATTTTTGTTCCTGGATATTTTTATCGTCACGATAAAAACTTTAAACATACTCAAAGTGCTTTTTTAGATAATGACTTAGAAACAACCAATTATATGGTTAGAAGACTTATTATAGATTCATTAGTATATTTTGTTAAAGAATTTAAGATAGATGGTTTTAGGTTTGATTTAATGGGTTTAATGGATATAGAGACGATGAATCAAATTAAAAGAACTTTAAAAGAAATTAACCCTTCAATTATTTTATTAGGTGAAGGTTGGAATATGGATAATAGTTTACCAAAAAACTTAAGAAGTAATATGAATAACCAAAAGTTAATGCCTGAAATAGCTCATTTCAATGATTATTTTAGAAATAATTTAAAAGGATTACTACATACTAATGAGCTAGGATATAGTTCAGGCAATAAATCTTTAGATAAAGAAACATCAATGGCTTTAAAAGGGTCTCCCAATTTATTTGATTCACCTTTAAAATCAGTAAATTATATTGAATGTCATGACAACATGACATTTTATGATACTTTAAATCTAAATTATAATGACGAAGAAATTAAAAAAGATTATCAAGACTTAGGACTTCATCTGATTACCATCGCCCAAGGAATTCCTTTTTATCATGCAGGAATGGAGTTTTACCGGACTAAATATGGAGATATAAATTCATATAATAAAAGCGATAGTATTAATCAAATTATATGGGATTTTAATAATTATTCAAAAGATTTAAAGAAACTAATTAAAATTAGAAAAAAATATGATTTATATCGACTTGATTATTATGATAATGATAAAGTAAAAGTAATCAAAAATAAAAATTATTTACTCTATCTTTTAAAAGATGAAAACTATCAATTAACTCATTATATTAAAAATGATTATAAATTAATTAAGATTAAAACATCTGGTGAATTAATTTTTAACTCAAAAGAATATCATTTAAAAAATAATCATTTAACAGTATCAAAACCAGGAATTTATATATTTTATCAAGAAATAAAATAATAATGTATAATAATAAAGGATAGGAGAGTATTATGCAAAATAATTATATATTAGGGATTGACTGTGGGGGAACAAATATTAGAATGGGTTTAGTTGATAAGTCTCTTAAAATATTTGAACACCTTAATAAAAAAGCTAATTTACATGCTAAAGAATTAACAAAACTAATTAACGACTATGTCTTAAAACATCAAGATAAATATAATATTAAAGCTATTTCAATCGGTTTTCCTGGAATTGTTGATAATAAACTTAAAAAAGTAATTCATACTCCAAACTTAAGAGATTTTGAAAAAAATGACTTTTTAAGTTTAGAAAAAAAGTTAAACATTCCAATTTATTTAGCCAATGATACAAATCTTTTATTATTATATGATGCTTTTCATTTTAAAATTGAAAAAGATGAATCAGTTTTAGGATTTTATTTAGGAACTGGATTTGGAAATGCGATTAAATTAAAAGATAAGCTATATTTAGGTGATAGTGGTATATCTGGTGAAATTGGTCATGTTCCTGCTTATTTAAACGGTATAGATTTTGAAAAAGAAACTCAAGAAGACTTAGAAACATTTGTCTCAGGCCATACATTAATTAAAATTCATGAAAAGCATTTTAAGGATACAGCTTTTGAAGAAATCTTTATTAAACACTTAGATAGTCCTGTCATTAAAAACTTCTTATATATGTTAGCTTTTTACATCGTCACTGAAATAACAATATTAGATGTTCATACAATTATTTTAGGTGGTGGAGTTATCACTAGTCGCCAGTTTCCTAAAGACTATTTATTTAATATAATTAAAAGAAATTTATATAGTAAAAAAACGAAAGAAAATATTAGAGTTTATTTTGCTGATAGCGATCAAAACTCAGGGATTTTAGGTGCATATTTATATGCATTAGAAGAATTAGGGAGTATTTAATGGAATATTTTAAACTAAATAACAATTTATTAATTCCTAAAGTTGGAATTGGAACTAATACCTTTGGTAAAGTTAATCATGAATATATGGGGGAAATAAACTTTAATACAAATGAATTAATTAGTGCCTTTAGCCATGGTTACCGGTTAATTGATACCGCGATCTCATATCGTAATGAAGCAGTTATTGGTAAAGCAATCAAAGAATCTAATTTAAAAAGAGAAGATTTTTTTATTACTTCTAAAATTGGAACTAAAATTGAATATGTTAAAGATCTTAAAACGATTAAAGATTATTTAAATAAATCAATTAATAACATTGGTTCTTATGTTGATCTTTATTTAATTCATCATCCTAGTACTGATGACTTAAATTTAAAACTATGGGAAATTTTAGAAAGTTATTATGAAAAAGGACTATTTAAAGCAATCGGTGTTTCTAATTTTACTCAAGAACAAATAGATTACTTAATTGAACATAGTAAAATTATTCCAGCAGTTAATCAAATCGAAATAAACTCAAATAAATTTGATTTTAATTTAATTAACTACTTAATTAAAAATAATATCTACCCAACCGCTTGGAGTCCTCTTCATTTAAATAAAGATTCAAAAGACTTCTTAACTAAAGTTGGTGAAAAATATAATAAAACTTGGGCTCAAGTTTACTTAAGATTTTTAACCCAGTTAAATATCATCGTTATTCCTAAAAGCCACCATGAAAAACGTCAATTAGAAAATATTTCGATCTTTGATTTTAGTCTTAATGATGAAGAAATTAACGTAATTAAACAACATTTCATTTAAATAACTATATTTATTTTATTTTAAAAATATAATGTTATAATTATTAAGATTAAAATTAGGAGGAAACGATGAAATACGATAAAATCGATAATAATCATGTAAAATTTAGTTTTAAAGTTTCAAAACCTGAATTTGAACATGCACTAGATCATGCTTATGATCATATTAAAGATGATGTTGAAGTTAAAGGATTTAGAAAAGGACAAGTAACAAGAAAGGTATATGAACAAAGATATGGCGTTGAATCATTATATAATGATGCCCTAAATCACGCTATTAGCCATAAATTTAATGATGCTTTAATGGTTAAAGAGTTTGTTATTGTATCTGACCCAACCAATATAGATGTTAATGTTGAAGATTTAAAAAATGAAGATGGTTTTGATATATCATTTGATGTTGCAATTAGACCAGAGGTAACTTTAGGGGATTATAAAAACTTAGAAGTTGAAGTAGAAAAAGTAACCGTAAGTAAAGAAGAAATTGAAAAAGAAGTAGAATCACTTCTTAGTATAAATCAAATGTTAGAACCTAAAGAAGAAGGCCATTTAGAAAATGGTGATACCGCAATCTTTGATTTTGAAGGTTTTGTCGATGATGTACCTTTTGAAGGGGGGAAAGCCGATAATTTTTCATTAAAAATAGGTTCAGGTCAATTTATTCCAGGTTTTGAAGAACAAATGGTTGGTTTAAAAGCCGGCGATAAAAAAGATTTAAAAGTAACCTTTCCTGAAGAATATCAAGCTCCTGAATTAGCAGGTAAGGAAGCGATCTTTAAAGTTTTACTTCACGAAATAAAAGTTGAAGTAAAAAATGAACTTAATGATGAATGGGTTAAAACATTAAATAGAGAAAATGTTAATACTGTTAAAGAATTAGAAGATTCAATTAAAGCTGATTTAACTAAAACTAAAGAGAGTGAAGCTAAAAACAAAGTCACTGAATTAGTTTTAAAACAAATTGTTGAAAACACTAAAATGGATGTTCCAAAAGAAATGTATGAAACCGAAGTTTCTAACTATAAAAAACAAGTAGAAAATCAAGCAAAACAATATCAACTTGATTTAGATACATTCATTTCCTTAACCGGACAAACATCTGAAAGTTTTGAAAAACAAGCTAATGAACATGCAAAACTAAGAGTTGATCAAACATTAGTTTTAGAAGAAATAGCGAAAGTAGAAAAATTTGAAATTACTGATAAAGAAAGAAACTACCGTTATGAAGAATTAGCAAGTCATTATAAAATGGATGTTAGTGAAATAAAAAAATATTTATCAGATGATGTCATTGATAAAGATATTGCTTTTGAAAAAGCTTTAGAATTAGTAACTGAATCAGCAATTATTAAGTAAATCTCTATTTATTAGAGATTTTCTTTCCTTAGATATCAAATAAATTATTATGGTTATTTTCCCATGATAAAATATAATTAATCTTTCTTAATTGGCACTCTAGTGTTTTGTTTGCTAAAAAATTAAATTTTGATATAATTAAAATGTAATAAAAAATAAAAAGAAGGGACTAAAATTATGGAACTACAAACTAGTTTACCTGCCTTAGTCGTAAGAGGCATCATCCCATTTCCTAACAACGATTTTAGAATCGATGTTGGAAGAGTAATGTCAATTAAATCACTTGAAGAATCTGAGAAAAATTTTGGTTCAAACATGATTATCTTAATTCAAAAGAATCCTTTAATTGAAAACCCAGTTCAATCAGATATTGAAGAATATGGTGTCTTAGCTAAAATTTCAGTAAAAATTAAGTTGCCAAGAGATAAATATAAAGTTACGTTTAAAATATTAAAAAGAGTCAAAGTTAAAGACTACTTATTAACTGACCCTTATTTTGTTGTTGATTACGATGAAGTTTCAACAGTTATAGATAACCGTGATGAAGAAGAAACCTTAATTAAAATGGTTGCTAATGAAATTGCTAAAAATCCTAATCAAATTTTAATTGATCCTAATCAAGTAAAACAACAAACAACCTCAGGAATTAACGCTTTAGAAATTGCTGATGTAATTGCTTATAATTTAAAATTAAATGAAATGGAAAAATATAAGTATTTAGCTGAATCTAATTTAAATAATCGCTTAAAGTTTATTTTACAAGATATTTCGAAATTAAGAATGATTGCTGATATTGAACGTAAAATAAATGAAGATGTCAAAAAATCAATTGAAGAAAATCAAAAAGAATATTATTTACGTGAAAAAATGCGAGCTATCCAAAATGAATTAGGCGATAAAGCAAAAAAAGAAGAAGAAATCGAAGAATTAAGAAAATTAATTACTGAAGCTAAAATGCCTAAAAATATTGAAGAAAAAGCTCTTCAAGAATTATCGCGATACCAATCTACACCTCAAGCGATGGCTGAATCTCAAATTATTAAAACTTATCTAGACTTTTTAGTTACACTTCCGTGGCAACAAATTAGTAAAGATTTAGATGATTTAGTTAAAGTTCAAGAAAACTTAGATAAAAACCATTACGGACTTGAAAATGTTAAAGACCGAATTATTGAGTATTTATCAGTTAAAATTATGACAGGAAGAAATCCACAAACAATTCTTTGTTTTGCAGGACCTCCCGGAGTTGGTAAAACATCACTTGCAATCTCAATTGCTGAAGCCCTTGGACGTAAGTTTGTTAAACAATCTTTGGGTGGTGTTAAAGATGAATCTGAAATAAGAGGACATCGCCGTACTTATGTAGGTGCTATGCCTGGCCGTATTTTAAAAGGTATGAAAGATGCTGGAACTATTAATCCTGTCTTCTTATTAGATGAAATTGATAAAATGGCTTCTGATTATCGGGGAGACCCAGCTTCGGCAATGCTTGAAGTCTTAGATCCAGAACAAAACGCTAAGTTTAGTGATCATTATTTAGAAGAACCATATGATTTATCACAAGTTTTATTTATTACCACCGCAAACTTTTTAGCTAATGTACCGGCTCCATTAAGAGATAGAATGGAAATAGTTGAACTTTCAAGTTATACAGAACATGAAAAATTAGAAATAGCTAAAAGACATTTAATTGATAAACAATTAGAAGCACACGGACTTGATGCGAAAAAGTTTAGTATTGATGATGAAACTATTTATTATATTATTAGACACTATACTAGAGAAGCTGGTGTCCGTGAATTAAATCGTTATATTGGTTCATTAATTAGAAAAGCAATTAAAGAAATTTTAATTAAGAAAACTAAAAAAGTTTCAGTTACTTTAGATAATATCGAAAAATATATCGGTAAACCTAAATTCGTTCATAATCTTTTAGATGAAAAAGAACAAATAGGTGTTGTTACCGGATTGGCATATACCGCTTTTGGTGGAGATACGTTGCCAGTAGAAGTTACTTATTATAAAGGTAAAGGTCAATTAGTCTTAACTGGAAAACTTGGTGATGTTATGAAAGAATCAGCGATGACGGCATTATCATTTATTAAAGCTCATGCTGATGAATATAAAATTTCACCTGATTTATTTGAAAAAAATGATATTCATATTCATGTTCCAGAAGGTGCTGTTCCTAAGGATGGTCCATCCGCAGGAATTACGGTTGCAACTGCAATCCTCTCTGCTCTTTCTAAAAAGTATGTTAAAAAAGAAGTTGGTATGACTGGTGAAATTACTCTTCGTGGTCAAGTACTACCAATAGGTGGTTTAAAAGAAAAAGCCATTGCTGCTCATAGAAGTGGCCTTAAAACTATTTTAATTCCAAAAGAGAATCACCGTGATATTGATGATATACCAAAAGAAGTTAGAGATACATTAAAAATTGTCATGGTTGAAAACATAACCGATGTTTTTCATGAGGCATTAAGATAAAATATTAAATACTAAGGTGCTAATTTTAGCACCTTTTTCATAAATATGATAAAAATAAAAT
>Ga0265293_10012105_pt1 | contig 11543 bp, 7 predicted proteins | sample Munlanlewell138R_FD_192505 | JGI IMG/M metagenome (GOLD analysis project Ga0265293, IMG submission 192505) | Leachate microbial communities from a municipal landfill in Southern Ontario, Canada - Leachate well 138R | ecosystem: Engineered > Solid waste > Landfill > Unclassified | place: Canada... | reverse complement strand
TATTTACTAACTACCAGCCGTTCGCCATAATCAACAACAAAAGTATTTGGACTAAAAAGAACACTTCCTTTCATTGGAATATTTCGGAAACCGACACTTTGATAAACAAGCCGCCGTTCTTTGACTATAAGAAAGCGGCTTACTATTGGGGAACACACTTAACACAAACAAATGCACCTTTCTACCAAAACGTTTATTATAAAATCTCAGGAAACACCAATAATCAAGACAAAATAAAGATTCCTATTCCTAAGCAGGTAAGCAATATTTCCAATCTATTCCTGCTTCTAAGCATTAACACTCCTCACGAAAAGCATACTTGTTGCTTACAACTTAAAAACCAAGAGCATGAAGCAGGAGGATTTCGTTTTGATTTAATCAAAGGCAAACAAGATTATGCCATAAGATTGAGCAACAATTATTTTTGGCATAATTCAGAAATTGACACTATTATCATTGAGAAGAACAAAGAAACGGAAATAAAAGCAATAAAAATAATTAAAGATAATAGACTTGAAAACCAGACATCAGATATTTATAGATAAAATTTTCTTTTATCCCATCGGGTGGATATTAAACATTTTTGTGCGAATTGCCGGCAAGCTGCTACGTATTAACCACTCCTTGGACCGTGAGTTTACCAAAATCGCCATATGTAAATTCAAAGGATTCGGCAGTATTATCCAATCCACACCGATGATATCAGCAATAAAGAAACGTTATCCCGATTGTGAAATTATTTTTGTGTCTATCAATCAAAACCGTGAAATACTTCAACAAATCAAAACCATAGATACCATTTTTACCATCAACGATAAAAAGTTTTCCGGACTGATTACCTCTTGCTTTAAAACCCTTATTTTATTGATAAAAAAAGCTCCCCAAGTTTATATTGACTTGGAAATATACTCTAACTTCAGTACCGTTTTTACAGCACTGACACTGTCAAAAAACAGAATAGGATTTCATTTAAGATCCAGTTCTTTTCGCATGGGCATTTACACACATATGATGTTTTTCAATTATAAAGCCCCCATTTCGGAAGTTTATTTACAGATAGCCCGTTTATTTGGCAATATAAGTGAAAAACCAAGTTTATATCCCTTTTATTTAAACGAGGATTTGCCAACCGGAATGCTCAACAAGAAATACATTGTTATCAATCCCAACGCATCGGATTTACGTATTGAACGCAGGTGGGAAAAGTCGAAATTTATAACATTAATTAAACAAATTGCGCAAGAATACAAAGACTACACCATTTATTTAATCGGAAGTCAGAGCGAAAACCCATTCAATCAATCCATTAAAAACGAATTACTTTCATATGATAAAGTAATAAATATGGCAGGCAAAACCAATATACTCGAATTGATTGCATTGATTAAAAACAGTAGTTTTGTCATCACCAACGATTCCGGGCCCATGCACATTGCTTTTGCCTGTGAAACACCTACCATTTGTCTTTTCGGTCCATGCTCGCCGGAACAATATGGGTTTGTGAGGAATACTTTAATAATATATAAACGTGTGTATTGCAGTCCATGTGTCCATGATTTTGAAATAGCTCCTTGTAAAGGGAATAATGTATGTATGCAACTTATTGAAGTAGATGAAGTGATGCATGCCATACAACAAATCATGCTTTCAAAAGCGAATGGTTTTGTTGAAGAGAACAAGATAATATATAAAAGCAATAATCATATTTTAGGTTTAGTCAACAGACCCTGAAAACGATTTATAAAAAAAGGACTGCTCTTCCTAAAGGCAGTCCTTTCCTGACTTCAACAATTCAAAAAACTGAAATTTGTAATAATTTATAATACATATTGTTATTGATATTTCGATAACTATTTTGGGTGTCATGCGAATGTATCTTGTGTTTTATGTTTGATAGTGTGTTTGGTGCAATTACACTTTGTCGTCCCTACGGGACTTATGAACCTGAGAAGTGAGATTGTATTATGTTAATCCGTTAATTCTATCAAAATAAATCCGCTATAATCCATTGCATCCGAGTGCCATAGAAAGCTGTCAGCTATCTGTTTTCAGTTTGTTTTTTCGTTTCGAAAAATCATTAGTCAGGGGGTGATTTGGATTCACCCCCTGACTACTTATTTCATTCCAAAAATAATGGGTTATGGATTGTATTGACACCTAATTCAACGCCCTGAAAAACTGACAACTGAAAACTGAAAACTTTTTCCTTAACTTCTTAATGGATAAAATTAACTTCCGGATGTCCGGGTTTTGATTTTTCAATTATTTTTACTTTAATTCCCATAATTATTTGATATTTAATGTTTTAAAAATACTTTTGTATATTATTGAAATTAAAACACATACAAATGCATTTATGCGGCATAAGACCCCCTTGAAACAAGTTAGGTTCAAAAAAATACTGCCTTGGTTTGCTTTTGAACCAAGCTTCGTTCAGCGTGAACGTAACTAGGTTGGGATTCCAACCAAGGCAGCATTTTTCGCAAGCAAGCTTGGTTCAAGGGGGGTGTATGCAGCATGTTGTAAAATACACTAAATAAGGCCATTAAGATTGTATTTTTGATGGTTAATTTGCAATTAGAATATTAAAAATGATATGAATATAATAAAAAAGAACCGTTAGATGCCGATACGCTCTACCGGTTCTTAAGAAAAAATCTTAAGGAGCTTCGTTGCAGTAATCAATTAAAAATTAAAATTAAGAATTAAAAATCCGCATTCATCCGTTGCATCCGTGTCATCTGCGTGCCATTTTAATCAATTAAAAATTAAAAATTAAACTTGATTCAACGCATTGAAAAACTGAAAACTGATAACTGACAACTGAAAACTTTTTTAAACCTTTGCGTTCTTTGCGTAATATCTCTGCGTTCTCGGCGGTTAAAAATAGGGAAAAGGAGAAAGGGAAAAGGCTGACAGCTGACAGCTTCTTAAAATTGACAACTTTTTTACAATTTCTGCTGAAAATCACCCTATTTTTTAGGCAAAACGCTGTATAACGCATTTTTAGGGGGTATTTCCGGCATTTCATATCTAACCTTTACTATAGCAAGGGGATAGGTAAACGTGCCTAAAAATGGCTAAAAACGGGCAAAAACGAGATGAGTAAAAATTATGAATTATGAATGAAGTCGCAAGTCAACGCACTGAAAAACTGAAAACTACTTTTCACTCTTCACTCTTCACTATTCACTCTTTTAGTTCTAGTGTTGCATTGTTGAAGTAAGGGAAAAGGATTAATCAAAAAAAAGGACTGCACTTCTTAAAGGCAGTCCTTTTAATTATATCTATTAATTTATATTATAATAAACTAAATGCAACTGTTAATCCTGCCATGACGATAGATACCATACTCATAAGCTTAATCAATATATTTAAAGAGGGGCCGGAAGTGTCTTTAAACGGATCGCCTACGGTATCGCCTACCACATTGGCTTTGTGTGTTTCGCTTCCTTTTCCGCCGAAATTTCCTTCTTCCACATATTTTTTAGCATTGTCCCATGCACCTCCCGAATTAGCCATGAAAATAGCCATGATAAAACCGGTACTTAATCCACCTGTCAACAAACCCATAACACCACTTACGCCAAAGACAACTCCCACTAATACAGGAACAATAATTGCCAATAATGACGGAAATATCATTTCTCTTTGAGCTCCTTTTGTTGAAATTTCCACACAACGTGCATAATCGGGAGTGGCTTCACCGGTGAGTATGCCTTTGATTTCACGAAATTGACGACGAACTTCTTCCACCATGCGTTGAGCTGCTCTTCCCACGGCATTCATGGTCAATCCACAAAAAACAAAAACCATCATAGAACCGATAAACATACCAACCAATACCCTTGGATTCATTAAATTCACGTCGTAATAAATCATAAAATCACTAAAAGTAGCTTTTGCCGTTTCGATCATCTCACCACCGACTTCAATTGATGTTGTACCGATACGTTCCAAACCGATTTTCACTTCTTCTATATACGAAGCTAATAAAGCTAAACCGGTTAAAGCCGCGGAACCAATGGCAAAACCTTTTCCGGTAGCTGCCGTTGTGTTTCCCAAAGAATCGAGGGCATCCGTACGTTTACGTACTTCGGGTCCCAGTCCGCTCATTTCGGCATTTCCGCCCGCATTATCGGCGATAGGACCGTAAGCATCGGTGGCCAATGTTATTCCCAAAGTGGACAACATTCCTACGGCGGCTATTCCTATACCATACAAACCACTGGATAGATTGGTAAAATCGAAACTTCCCATCGTAAAACCGGAAGCAAAAAGAAAAGCAAATATCACTCCGCAAACTACGGCAATTACCGGAATAGCTACCGATAACATACCTGTTCCCAATCCGGCAATAATAACGGTTGCAGGTCCGGTTTGTCCGCTGGCTGAAATTTTCTTAGTCGGCTTATAAGATTGTGATGTATAATATTCCGTTGATTGTCCGATAACAATACCGACCAATAAGCCAACCACAACAGAACATGATAAACCTATCCAATTTTCAATCCCCAATAAATATAGGATTAGGAAACTGGCACCTACAATAAAGAAAGCACTCACATTGGTGCCAACGGAAAGAGAACGTAACAATTTTTTCATGCTTGCCCCTTCATTCGTTTTCACCAAGAAAATACCGATAATAGATAAAAATATACCGACGGCAGCTATCAACATGGGAGCTAACATGGCTTTGGTTTGTTGTTCAACACCTAAAACCGAGTAAGAAGCAGCACCCAATGCAGCGGAAGCCAATATGGAACCACAATAGGATTCATACAAATCGGCACCCATACCGGCTACATCACCCACATTATCACCTACATTATCGGCAATAGTTGCAGGATTACGCGGATCATCTTCGGGAATACCGGCTTCTACTTTACCAACCAAATCGGCACCCACATCGGCAGCTTTGGTATATATACCTCCACCCACACGGGCAAACAGGGCTTGGGTCGAAGCACCCATACCGAAAGTTAACATAGTGGTTGTTATCATGATATTCTTTTGAATGGCACTAACCCCTTCCACAAAATAATTTAAAATCAAATACCACAAAGATATGTCTAACAAGGCCAGACCTACCACGACCAATCCCATGACGGCACCACTGCGAAAAGCCACTCTCAATCCTTTGTTTAACGATGTTTTAGCTGCATTCGCCGTTCGTGCCGACGCATAGGTTGCCGTTTTCATACCGAAAAAACCGGCCAAACCAGAAAAGAAACCTCCGGTTAGAAAAGCAAAAGGTACCCATTGGTTTTGCAAGCCGAAATAAGCCATTAAACCGAACAATAATGCTAACACAACAAACACAAGGATAACTACTTTGTATTGTTGTTTTAAATACGACATGGCTCCTTGTCTTACATATAAGGCGATTTTTGCCATAGTGTCCGTACCTTCACTTTCTTTCATCATCTGACGAAAGAAAAAATACGCAAATCCCAATGCAAATAAAGAAGCAATGGGAATGATCCAAAAAATAGGTTGAATTTCCATACGATATATTTTTATTTATTTAAATGAAAGATTTTGTTATCATATTTTTCGATTGTAAAACATACAATCCTCTTAATTGTTTATATTTCCTAAAATTTTTCTTTTAACACTATTTGTTCTACCTGTATTAAATATAAGTTATATATTCTTTTTCTTAAATATTCCTCCAATTCCCTTACTTATTTTTCCGATAGTTTTTATACTTTGCGTGATAGGTTCACTTGAAATATCTCCGTACACTTCGGCTGTATGTTCATGATTTTGTTCCGGATAAATGGCAATTTTATTGTTGACTTTAAAATACTTTGTCAATTTGTCACTGATTAAATCATAGGTATAAGAATAAGACACAAATCCTTCACGGGATGATACCCAAACTATTAAATCGTCATCGTTGATATGGCGGGATAAAACCAAGAAATCATCCCATTCCGAAAAATGAGAAAAACGTATTTTCTGATTTAATTTATATTTTTTTATCAGATTGTTGATGGCATGATTTGTTTTTTCGTCACCATAATGCTCAATCGAAAGGCTTAATTCATTGGCTAACTTTATTAATTTATGCACCCAGTGTTCAAATCCCGATTCCGATTCTGCATAATGCGGTGTCATTAAAAAAATACTTTTGTTTTCAATCCATGTTTTTTCAATTTGACAAATAAAAATAGCTTTCCCCACACTTCTGATTATTTTCGACATATTGGTAAGTAAAAACTTATCAATAACACCCACACTTCTTTCAGTCCATCCCAGCACAATCAAATCGGCTGTTATTTCGCGAGAACAACGCGCAATGCCTCCGGCAATATTATAATCGATAGTTGAAATAACTTCCACATTGACTTCGGCTGATGAGCCTTGAATGATATAATTGTTTAATTCATTTTTGGTTTTGATGATATTCGTTTCGGCTTGTTCGTCGTTGGGGACTACCGATAATATCGAAATCGGGTGGTGCGAATGTTGGTCTTTAATTAAAATGGCAAAATCAAGCAATGCAGGAATATTGGTAAACTTTGAAATCGGGAGTAGGATATGTTCGGATTTCAAACCAAGTGTATTTTTATCGAATTCATTATCCTTTTCGGATAAAACGATTTGTTTAGCTGCTATTTCCGTTACAAAAGAAGCGACAATACACGTTATTAAAATTAATATAATCGTACCGTTTAATATATTTTCATCTAAAACACCGGCATGATAACCGGCTAAGATAATGGCTAATGTAGCCGCAGCATGCGAGCTGCTTAATCCGAAAATCAAACGACGTTGTTTCGCATTGAAACGAAATACCCATTGAGTAAATAAAGCGGCAATCCATTTGCCCGATATAGCTACTGCCGTTAATGTTAAAGCAATGATAACAGCCATATAACCGTTTACCAACACCGTTAAATCCAACAACAACCCTACCGAAATCAAGAAAAAGGGTATAAACAATGCATTCCCGATAAATTCCAAACGGTTCATTAAGGTCGATGAATGGGGAATAAACTTATTAAGAACCAAGCCGGCGGCAAAAGAACCGATGATGGCTTCCAATCCCGCTATTTCGGCTAAAAAAGCAGCAAAAAACATAATCGACAATACGAAGATAAAATGTGAATGCTTTTCACTTTCCAACTTACTGAAAAACCATTTAACCATTCGTGGTATCAGAAAAAACATGATTACCACAAAAATCACCAATGAAACTATCAATCGAATAAAAAACTCATCGCTTATACTACCGTTCTTATTAATATTAAGAACGATGGCAAGGATAATCAACACCATAGTATCGGTTAAAATGGTGCCACCCACTGTGATTGCAACGGCTTGATTTTTCACAATGCCGAATTTACTCACAATGGGATATGCTACCAAGGTATGGGTGGCGAACATACTTGCCGTTAAGAAACTGGCCATAAAATCAAATCCCAATACATAATAACAAACAGGAAATCCGATGCTTAATGGCAGGATAAATGTAAATAATCCGAAAATAAGACTTTTATTACCGGTTGATTTGAATTGGTTCATATCTAAATCCAATCCGGCTAAAAACATAATATACAACAAACCGATGGTAGAAAAGAGCTTAATTGACGAATCATTTTCCAGCAAACCGAATCCGAAAGGTCCTATCAGAACACCCGACAGTATCAATCCTATGATGCCGGGGATGCGAAATTTGCGTAAAACGATGGGAGAAAGTAAAATAATAAATAATATCAACGAAAAAATTAAGACAGGATTCGTTAAAGGACGTTGAAAGGACTGAGCGAATAATTCAAAAAAATCTGTCATATACTTTCTCTAATAAACTTCTCTTTTAACGATAAAAAGTCATCTTTTGTTTCGGATTATAATTTATTTTTCTTCTATATATGAACTACATGGATGTCGGGATGGTTAACTGCAAACCGACTTCAAGCTTCGGAAAATCATAAATATGTAACTTTTCATCGCCGCGAGGAAATAAATCATTGGCAATAATATCGGAAATCCTGTAACGACCATAAACCGCCAATAAGCCGTATCCTATGCGAATATTCACACCCCATTGCAAAGGAGGAATAGGAATATAAGAATCCCCTTTAATTTTGGATTTTCTACGGATGATGGTCAAATCATCTTGTTGATTTGTTTTTGTTTTTGTTATTGAAATACAATAATTGTCAAAATTCCATCCACCGTATACACCCATATCAATATAACATCCGAATCCTAACTGCTCGCCGGGGAACAATCGAAAGCGTTGATAGATATCCATGGATAACATATTGATATTTACTTTTTCTTTTGTTTTTATTTTCATGGGAGCAAAAGTCCTGATAGGAGGAGTATTTATTCGATAACTATTATAAGTATAAGCAATACTACCACCTAAACTATACCATTTACTCACATTTCCTTTATAAGCAACTCCGATGGTAAAATTTTGTGTTTTGCCGAAAATAAATTGAGGCATTGGTTCCAAAGGCAACATAAAACCCCATTGGAGATAAGGATACACATAATGTATGGCATTGACACCATAGGTCGATGGTTTATTGTCGTTTGTTGATTTTTCTCTTATCCACATAAAATCAGTATATGTTACCGGCTTTATCTCTTTTAATGTATCGGTTTTTAAATGAGCTATATCCGTTTCACTTAAGCTAACAGTAAAAACATAACCTTTATAAAAAACAGTTAATTGTTTATCCTCAAGCAATGATTTTTTCGAAATTTTCACTTCTCTGACATTGCTTTGCGGGTTGGAAACAGAAAAGAAATCATTTTTAATTTGATCTTCATTTTTGAAATACACATTGGCATAACATGTTAAACTCCCGTCCTTATTTTTGATATGATAATACATTCTATTGTCGCAATCCAACACAAGGGGCTTAATTATAAAGAAATCGTCGGTTTCTTCTATCTCAAATGTTTTGTTTATGGATTTAATTTCTGGAAACATAAAATAAGACGCTTGTGGCACTCCATAACCGTAAGCATAATCAAAGTATGGATATAAGTCGGCCGAGCGTTCTATTTCTCTTTTCAGTTCCATAGCATTTAAGTTTCTTTGTTTTTGCCAAGCACAAGCGGCAAAACCGGCTACCAAGGGACAAGAGAAAGATGTGCCGCTTGCAAAATCATATTGTTTATCTTGATTCGACGATGGATTGGCAACCCTACATTGCGTAGCATAAGCACATACATTGGGTTTTAAACGACCATCCGCTGTTGGGCCATAAGAACTAAAATAAGCATGATAATCATTATATCCTATCCCACCAACCGTTAATACACTGTCGGCATCGGCGGGCGCAATAAGTGTTTTCCATGATTTTTTATCTGCTTCGTTACCCATGGAATTACAAACCAGCATTCCTTTGGCCGCCGCCATATTGGCCGCCCTCGATACCAGACATTTTTTACCATCCATATCGGAAACATCATGTCGGGCATCGCCATACCCCAAAGAGCTGCTGATGATATCGGCTCCGTTTTTATCGGCCCATTCCATGGCTTGCATCCACCACACTTCTTCTTTACCGGGTTCAATGCTGATTTCGGTTCTTGCCAGCAGAAATTCCGCTCCTGTTGCCAAACCGAGTTTAACATTCTTCTTTTCAATTTCATTATATATCAAACTTTGTTGGCTACCAATACCTGAAATACAACTTAATGTCATGGTGCCGTGACTGTTCCAACCGTATACGTTTTCTTTCTTTAAAGGAAAATTCCAAGTCTTTACTATCAAATTATTATCTCTTAAATGCTTAAAAGCCGGATGAACATCCACTTTCGGGAAACCGGCGTCGAAAACAGCTATACGAATACCTTTTCCGTCGATACCTGCTTCCACAAAAAAATCGCCTTGCATACGACGTAGTTGTTTGTGAACTTCCATTACAGTATCGTCGGCATCCGATAAAAAAGCATCTAATATCTCATATTCCGTTTCGTTAACGGCTGTCATCAACATATAGGTTTCAATGGGAACAATTTCTTTTACAAAAGGGAGAAGAGCAATTTGTTCAATGTTTTCCGGACTTGCTTGCACGGCAAGCGCATTAAACCATCGCGTTTCACCTATAACTTCTTCCGATAGATGCTCCACCTGACACACATAACTCGTATTCAAAGGGAAATCCGTACTGTCGTACAATGAAATACCCTGAGATAACCTTCGTTCAATAGCTTTTTGGTCGAAATATTCATACGGATTAAAGACTGTGCCAGCTTTATCGGCAAAATATATCCAATACATACTTTGAGATTGGACAGATAAACTACCAACGATAATACTAATTGTAAGTATGATTCTATTCATTTCTCTATTATTTAAAAAAAGGCTTCATTTAAGAAGCCTTTATACTGTTACTTACATTTAATTTCAATCGAAACTTCTTTATCTTCGGTAACGATGGATTCACCTTGAAATGATGGCACTGAATTGTTTTCGCAAATACTTGATTCGAAATACACAACTTCTTTATCAGTATAGGTAGCTATTTTTTTCCCATCTTCATAGCGTGTACAATAACATTGTTTTCCGCATGAAGAAAACATAATGGCAACAATTGCTAACATAGAAAATGTTACGACTGACTTTTTCATAAAATTGTATTTTAAGTAAAACATTTATTTAATTGAGTGCAAAAATAATCGAAATTTCGTTATAAATTCTAAAAAGAAAATAATCTTTTAAATTTTTGGGGCAGATATTAATACATTATTAGTATAATGTGCAAACCACACCTATTCTTTTAGTACTTACCAACACCTTTTTATTATTACGACGCACTAATGTATTAAGCGGTTTTTATGTATTTTTGCAAAAAAAATTTATCATGGATGGCATAAAGGAAAATTTACAAAAGATTAGAAAGCAAATACCTGATAATGTTACTCTAATTGCGGTTTCTAAAACAAAACCGATTGAAGACATAGAACTCGCTTATGAAGCCGGTCATCGTTGTTTCGGCGAAAATAAAGCACAAGAAATGAAAAGCAAATACGAAAAGCTCCCCCATGATATTGAATGGCATTTTATCGGACACTTGCAAAGTAATAAAGTGAAATACATCGCTTCCTTTGTCCATTTGATTCATAGTGTTGATTCCTATAAACTATTAATGGAAATCAACCGTCAAGCCGAAAAGGATTGTCGTGTGATTGATTGTTTATTACAGTTTTATATTGCAACTGAAGAAACAAAATACGGTTTTTCGATGGAAGAAGCCAATACCATGCTTACCGACGAACATTTTAAACAATTGCAACACATCCGCCTTTGCGGTGTAATGGGAATGGCTACCCTAACCGACAACAAAACTCAAATACACAATGAATTTAAAACATTACATGCATACTTCAACCAACTAAAACAAACTTATTTCCCCAACTCATCTTATTTTAAAGAAATATCTATGGGCATGACCGACGACTTCCCTATTGCCATTGAAGAAGGCAGTACCATGGTTCGGATTGGCAGTGCCATTTTCGGAAAACGGAATTATAATAAACTATAAAGAAAAGAAATGATGTATTTTGAA
>Ga0265293_10012103_pt1 | contig 11545 bp, 13 predicted proteins | sample Munlanlewell138R_FD_192505 | JGI IMG/M metagenome (GOLD analysis project Ga0265293, IMG submission 192505) | Leachate microbial communities from a municipal landfill in Southern Ontario, Canada - Leachate well 138R | ecosystem: Engineered > Solid waste > Landfill > Unclassified | place: Canada... | reverse complement strand
GCAAACGCAAGGCATATGAGGTCGTAGCCGATTCGACACAATTTTTGGATCGGCCAAAAGATAGTGGTGCTGCCTCGCCTAGCATCAACGATGATTTCGGTGGTGGGCAGACATTCGAAGATGATTTACCTTTCTAAGATTGGAGGAATAGATTATGGCTCGTCCTGAACGTGGAGGCCGCAGACGTCGGAAACGCGTTTGTAGTTTCTGCTCAGATAAAGTAGAGCATATCGACTATAAAGAGGCCAGCCGGTTACGTCGGTATTTGACCGAGCGTGGCAAGATTCTCCCCAGGCGGATCTCCGGCAACTGTGCTAAGCACCAGCGGCAAATGACCATCGCGATTAAACGGGCTCGTCAGGTTGCTCTGTTGCCTTACACTGTAGAATAATCATGGTCGCTTGATTAGCAAGGCTGCTCGTGTGAGATGGGCAGCCTTTTTTATCGGAAGCAAAACCGAGAATATCCTGCATTTAATGGCACTAATTGTCCATTTGGCGCCGGAAGGACATGTTTTCTCTCTTGGAGAACTTATAGTCATCCATCCTCAAGGAGGGGTTTCGATGACAAGCCATTCAGAACTGGTAGACATTGCCCGGAACGCCAAGACTATCGAGTGGCTAAAGGCAGAACTCGTTGGTGGCATATCTGCATTATTTAAAGCGATGTTAAAAAACCACGAGGAAGCGATAACTGATTCTTTAGCCAATATCGTTGTCGCCTGCTTTTTACTGGGTAAACGCATGGGGATTCCTTTTTCTCGCTTAGATATTAAGGTTGATAATAAGGTGCGAGCTAATATTTCCAAAGGGCATGAGATTGAACAGTGGTATGGTGATTTTACGGCGCTCTCCAATTATCTGCATGGCAAATTGATGTAGAAAGGTTTTTCCGGTGAGGATGAATAAAGATACGAAAACTTTGACCGAAGGGGCAGTGCTTGCTGCCCTTACGGTGCTTATATCCACCTTATATCTCTACCTACCGTTACCCCTATTGGTTGCGATACCGGTACCCTTATTAGTGCTTACTTATCGCCATGGGATTGGCTCTGCGATACCGGTGGCTTTTGTCGCCGCACTATTGGCCGGGTTATTTTCACACTTGGTGCAAGGGGTAGTGTTGGTATTATCGATGGGAGCCTTAGGGTTAGCCTTAGGTGAGGGGCTGCGTCAGGGCTTTGGTCCGATCCGCACGCTTTTTTGGGGCACACTGGTAATGACTATTGTCAGTGTAGCTACGTTTTTTATCACTCTGTGGATCACGGGAATTAACAGTTTGGAAACGATGGTGAAATCTATTACCGAGAGCTTCACCATGGTTACGGAGCTGTACCAAAATATGGGGCTGAACACCGAGGCCATGCCGATGTCAGCTGAGCAGTTTGGCCAGATGGTGCGCCTGATTTTTCCGGCGACGATGGTTGTGAGTTCAGCGACCATCGCTTGTCTCAGCTACTGGTTGGGTGGTATGGTTCTTGGTAAATTGGGTAGCCCAATAGCACGACTTCCCAAACTAGCTGCGTGGATCTTTCCGCGCTGGCTAGGTTTTGGTACACTCGGACTAATGCTGGCCCTGCTGGCTCCGGTCCCGCCGTGGCTCAACGTCATTATCACCAACCTGTATTATATAGGCTTCTTGTTGTTGGCCTTAGAAGGCTTGGCTTTGGCGTGGCACCTGATTTCCAAGCTTACGGTCGGTAAGGTGGTCAAAGTGGTTTTGTTAGTTTTCCTGTTTTTGCTGGCACCCTGGCTCTTAGTTTGGGTAGGGTTTGCCGATAATTTCGCGGATTATCGTGGACTTAGGAGGGGACGCGATGAAAGTTATTTTAAAAGCTGACGTTAAAGGCATTGGCAAGGCCGGTTCGGCAGTGGAAGTCAAAGATGGATATGCCCAAAACTTTTTGTTCCCACGTGGCCTGGCGGTAGAGGCTTCAACCGCTGCTCTTAAAGAATTGGAGCAGAAAAAAGCAGCTCAAAAGGCGCAAGCCAAACGGGACCTGCTCGCGGCACAAGCTGTGGCCGAAAAGATTAACGGGCAGACGGTTGTGGTCAAGGTGAAAACTGGGGAAAATGGCAAGCTTTTTGGTTCGATCACTACCAAAGACATAGCGGAAGCAATAACCAAGACATTCCAGGTCACAATCGACCGACGTAAAGTAGAATTAAGTGAGCCAATAAAAAACTTGGGTGGCTACCAAGTAGAAGTAAAGATCCATCCAGAAGTTACTGCTAAAATTGATTTGCAAGTAGTTGCGGAGTAACCAATTGCTACGGATGGCAAGCAAGAGAGGGGTTTGCCATGAGGGGTTTTGTTGAACGGTTTCGTAAAGGGGAAGAGAAGGACGTATTTGGGCGAGATTTTTTATCCGAAGATCAGTTGGTTCTGCAAGTCAATGCGCTCTTTGGTTTGCTTTCGGATATTTTTGGTTCTGACCGTTTGGTCCTGCGGGCCGGCAAATTAGAGGCTTTGCACTTGATGCGTTCAGATGACGTTCGAGATCGGGTGTTAGCGCTGGAGCGGATTATTTTTGAAGATCCAACCATTGAGGATCTGCCTCGTCATGATGAGATTCCGCAGATCTTGGATGAGCTTCAGACTGAAATCGCCGAAATATTGGCTCGTCGCACGGTTGAGGAGCAGATTGAAAAGAAAATTGCCGAAAAGATGCAAGAGCGCCATGAGGAATATGTCCGAGAAATTCGGATGCAGGTGCTTAAAGAAGATGCCGGGCCGGATAATGCCCAGACCCTGAAAAAGTACGCTGAATTAGAGATTCTTGAACAGAAGGCTCTCTCCAAATCGGCTGTGGAGGCCTTCCGACCCAAGACTATTGCCGAGGTTGTCGGTCAAGACCGGGCGGTACGAGGGATTATGTCTAAGATTGCTTCTCCGTTTCCGCAGCATGTAATCTTGTACGGACCACCAGGGGTAGGCAAGACCACGGTTGCGCGGTTGGCCTTAGAAGCTGCCAAACAATTAAAATATACCCCGTTTGACGAGACGGCCAAGTTTGTAGAGGTCGATGGAACGACATTACGCTGGGATCCGCGGGAGGTTACCAACCCCTTGCTAGGTTCTGTTCATGATCCGATTTACCAGGGGGCGCGGCGTGACTTAGCTGAAAGCGGCATTCCGGAGCCAAAACCGGGCTTAGTTACAGAGGCACATGGTGGCATTCTGTTCATCGACGAAATTGGTGAGATGGATCTGATGCTGCAGAATAAACTGCTAAAGGTCTTGGAGGATAAGCGGGTATATTTTGATTCAGCTTATTATGATCCGGAGGATCCCAACATCCCGAAATACATTAAGAAACTATTCGAAGAAGGAGCACCAGCTGATTTTATTCTAATCGGTGCTACAACCAGAGAACCTTCCGAGATCAACCCGGCTTTACGATCTAGGTGCGCCGAGATTTACTTCGAACCTTTGACGCCGATCCATGTTCAGCAGATCGTCAAGGAATCGGCTGAACGAATCGGGGCTCAACTCGAACCTGGGGTGGCAGAACTGATTGCCGATTATACCATTGAGGGGCGCCAGGCTACTCGATTATTGGCTGATGCTTACGGGATCGCTCTTTATCGTTTGAACAGTAGCTCCGAATCCACCGAGGAGCTCGAGCAAAGGGTCGAGATTAGCATCGCCGACTTGACCGAGGTTTTCCAGTCTTCCCGGCTGACACCTTATGTCACTTTGAAGGGATCTGATACCAGAGAGGTCGGACATATCTTTGGCCTCGGGGTAGCAGGGTTTATCGGTTCGGTAATTGAGATTGAAGCTGTAGCTTTTCCAGCCCGAGAGACGGGCAAGGGCCAGCTGCGATTCAACGAGACCGCCGGAAGCATGGCCAAAGATTCAGTATTTAATGCGGCTTCGGTACTGCGGCGGCTAACCGGTAAGGAGATCAGGGATTATGATGTTCATGTGAATGTGGTGGGCGGCGGCCGGATCGACGGCCCTTCTGCCGGGGCTGCCATTCTGATTGCGATAATCAGTGCTATTGAAGGTTGGCCGATCCATCAGAATGTAGCGATGACTGGTGAGATCTCGATTCAGGGCAAGATTAGGCCGGTCGGTGGGGTTTACGAGAAGATTTATGGGGCTAAACAAGCCGGCATTAAAAAGGTTTTAATCCCGCAGGAAAATACCTCCGATATTCCACCAAACATCCGGGGGGTTGAGATTATCCCGGTTGCTTCGGTTAGTGAGGCTCTACCTCACTTCTTCGGCGACGTTGACCTCAAAGGTGAAAATATCGCCGGATAAATAGTAGGACTCGCACCACCCTCCTTATTAGCGCATATGCTGGCTGGTGGCTTAGCAATGCCGCTTTGGGGAGGGTGGTTTTTGATGTTTGGACAGAGCCGAAGTGTCAAATATGGTGATAAAGGTCGTCGGGTCAAGCAGATCCAACATTCGCTAGCCAAATTAGGATACGAGGTTGGAGTGGCGGATGGGGAGTTTGGGCTGGTGACTGAGGAGGCTGTCCAAGCATTTCAGCGCGATTTTCAGTTGACTCCGGATGGTATAGTCGGCGCCAAGACTGCTGCTCTGCTCAACTCGCGGCTCGAATCAAAGTTTTTGATCCACCGGGTTAAACCCGAAGAGGACTTGCGAACCATTTCCAACCAGTATGCTCTCTCACCGAGGGTAATCATCGAAATTAACAAACTTCCTGATTTCCGTGTCTCTGCCGGCCAAGTGCTGAGGATCCCAAAGCGCCTAGTGGTCGGTTTTTGTTCTTCGGCATCTCAGCCGGCGGAAAGTCTTTTCCGCCATGTAAATCGACTTGATGCGGTGATTTCGGCGGGGCTTGCCCTTACGGCGCAGAATGGGTTGGTAGGCTCCATTTACCTGCGTGAGGATTTGCAAAACTGGGTTAAACAACACCAAATAGAGCTGTGGTTAGCTATTGATTTACCTTCAGATCGCTCTGAACTAGAGAACCTCCTTTTCGTACGGAAAAATCTTGACCGAGCAATTCACGAAGTAGCCAGAGCTGTACGTTCAGTCGGGTCCAACGGGGTGGTCGTGATGATGCCTACTACGGTTCTCGCCCGGCATCGCTTCTATTTAAATCGCTTTTTTAAGCGGCTGAGTGCCAGCTTACCTGAGCTGCAATTGGCCGCGGCTCTTCCCCTACCGACAGATTCAAGAGCCATTTCACTTGATTACCAAGATTTAGCCAGGTGGTGTCGGTGGATCTTGCTCCAACCTGAGCCAACGACCACAGATTTTCGCTCAGGAATCCGCCGGGTGCTACGCGAAGTAGGGTGCTGGCAGATACTCCTGGGCTTACATTCGGCCCCTAGCACTAGGAGAAATCGTGAATGCATTTCCTTGGTGAACAAATATAATCTCGGTGGCGCTGTGATTTTAGGGTTTGGCAGGGAAGGAGAATCTATCTGGGCGAGCTTGCGCGAAGAGTTTCTTAGTGGTGATATAAATTCGCTATCTGATTCATAGGATGTACAGATAGTTTGATAAAGGGGGAAGGAGCATGAGCATCAATGTCCAGGAGCGGGCGCTGAAAATACCGATTCCGCTGAGTGGCACTGAAGGCAATATTATTGAAGAATGCTCACTACAGCTGCCTGCTGGATATCCAGGTATAGTAAAGGTCGTCTATGCGGAGGGCATAGTCGATTTTGGTGAGCCGGTTGTCGAGTTCGGCCAGGTAGTGTTGGCAGGAACAGTGGATATCATGCTGATGTACCAGTCACAGCAAGGGGCCGAAGTGCTTTACAAGGGAGTTGCATTCCCGCAAGCCCTCGAGTTCACCATTCCAGCAGAAGTCGCTGATATTACCCCAGATGCCCTTGTATCAGCGGTGGTCGAGGTGGAGACAATCACAGCGGCAGTTGGTAAAGATGGGGCAATTAACTGCGATGTTGTCTTGGCCTACGAGGTCGAAGCCGTACGGATCCAGGAAACTGGTTTGGTCACCGACATCACTGCCGTTGACAAAAAAGTCCAGGTTAGCAAAGATAGTTTTGAGGTCAAAGATTTTGTCGGTACCGTTACGATTGAAAAAACGCTTGATGCAGCCATTAGCCTCGCCCAGAGCGATCTGCCAATCGCGGAGTTGATTCGGGTCGGGCTCAAACCAAGGGTCGAGAACAGCCGTTGCTTAGCTGGGAAGGTGGTCATCGAAGGCAGCTTGGACGTGGAATTGGCCTATGTTCCCGCCCAACCGGCAGCAGTTCCCGAACCTGAGCCACCTACTTCAGAAGAGGGCGAAGGTCAAGTCGACGAGTTTTCAATTGATTTCGTGGAGACCCCGGCTCCGGTAGTACCCAAAATTGCCAATAAGGTCATTCGTAATGCCATTAAATTTGTCCTCAATGCAGACTTGGTCGGAGCAAACCCCGAAAAGAAGGTCGAAGCCCGGGTTTTTGTGACCGGAGTTGGAGCTACAGTTGCAGCTGGTAATACAGTCGAGTTAACGGTGAAACTAAAGGGTCAGGGTAAGGTAGCCCAAGAGCTGTTGCTGGAAGCGGTAATAGCCGCGGAACTCGACGGGGATGAGCGGATTGACTTGAACCGTCGGATGCTGATGGTGCCGCAAAGAATTGCCGGTACCGCTAAAGAACTAGTTGTTTCCGGAAATCCTGGCATCTCCGCTGCCAAAGCAGAGTTAAAGGAGCTTCTCTTTAGCGCAGCTAAACCCGTCATCAGCCAGTGTAAGGTTGCTCAAGATAAACTCACGGTCGCTGGCAAGGTGCTTCTTGACCTATTGTACTTAGGGGAAAATGAGCTTGGCGAAGAAACCGTCGATCATCTTGTTATCGATAAAGGCTTTGATTTTAAGGAGATTATCGACCTGCCCGGCATCGAGCCCGGAATGTTGGTGAAAGTAGATGCAGAAGTTCCGACTGTGGCGGTAAGTATCGTTGATCCCTTTACCTTAGAGGCAAATTTACTCACCATCTTCAATATTGAAGTCTGTGATCTAGTTCAAAGAGAGATTGTCTTGGAGGCTGCTGTAGCGGTACCGGCGCCGAAAGACTCGGCCAGCATCAGAGTTGTTGTAGTCCAGAAGGGCGATACCTTGTGGAAACTTGCTCGCAAGTATGGGACGACGGTTGAGTATCTGGCGGCATATAATAAACTCGGTGACGCTGAAGAACTCACAACCGGACAACGCCTGCGCATCCCGTCAACATTCTAAAAATAGAGGGCTGTCTCAATACTGATAATTTTTTGAGACAGCCCCTTCATTTTACCTGGCTTTAGAAGTCTTCCGGCAACACAATAACATCGCCCGGGACGAGCAGGGTTGGTTTATGCAGGTTATTTAGCTCGCAAATTTGCCGTGGAGTTGAATGAAACCTACGAGCGAGCTTATAAATCGTATCTCCGGGTTGAACCACATAACGGATCAGGTTATCTTCATCAAAATCAGGAACAATCTTTTTTTTCTTCTTACGGGTATTATATGAACGGCTTTTCTTTGGAACAGCCGTTTCTCGTTTGGTCGGCGTTTTTCGCTTAGGCTTGCCGGGCTTGTCTGTTACCTCGTTATCGGTTTCATTGTCGGCAAAAAACTGCAGATCAAAGAGGTGCTTCTTCTGCATCTAGACCACTCCTTGCCCTAAAAGTAAAACCAGATTATTATATGTGGAGTATCGCTAGGATGGGAACAGAGGAAATCATAGCCAGATAACGAAGTGGGGTAAATAAGGGGGGGCTAGCTTTGAAAGTCCTGGTAACTGGGGGCGCAGGCTTTATTGGTTCACATGTCGCAGATTTGCTTTGTGCGCAGGGATATACAGTTTCGATCATCGATAACTTGAGCACGGGCCGGTTGAGTAATCTTTCCCAGGAGGCAACGTTTTTTCATGTTGACCTAACTGATTTTGACGAAGTCCGGCAGGTCGTTGAGGCGGTTAGGCCGGATTATCTGATCCATCTTGCCGCCCAAGTAGATGTGGCTACATCTTTGACGAACCCGGTGGTGGACGCATCGACGAATATTCTTGGCAGTATCAATCTTTTTCAAGCAGCTTACCGGGGTGGAGTGAAAAGGATAGTCTATGCCTCTTCTGCAGCTATTTATGGAGATCCGGTTATGTTGCCCCTTGCCGAAGATGTCAAGATCGAGCCACTTTCTCCCTATGGGGTCAGCAAATACGCTCCCGAGCACTATCTACGCTTATTTGCCGCAGCTGCAAATAGCCATTATACTATCCTCCGGTACGCGAATGTCTACGGACCCAGACAAAATGCCAGCGGTGAAGGTGGTGTGGTGGCGATCTTTTCAAGCCGTTTAGCTGCCGGCAAGCCAGTAACCATCTTTGGCGATGGCGAGCAAACGCGAGACTTTATTTATGTCCAGGATGTAGCCAAGGCCAATTTAGCCGCGCTGCATGCTAACTGTGATGGAATCTTTAATATCAGCACCGGTGAGCGAATTTCGATTAATAAACTTTTTGATCTGTTCAGGCAGGTTGTGGGTGATTCGGCGCGATGTGAATATGCTCCGTCTCGTTCGGGTGAAATTATCCATAGCTGTTTGGATCCGAAAAATGCAAAAGCCTGCCTCAATTGGCAGGCCGAAATCGATCTCCTAGATGGAATTGCCCAAACCTACAATTGGTTCGTGAATACTAAATTTTAGTCTTTAAGAAGGATCCTAGAGCTTTATCCGTCTTCGAGATGTGATTGTTTAGCCAGTCTACCACAACTCGATTGGTTAGGACCACGATGTGGATCCCAGGACCCTCGTTCTCAAATTTTGCTTTTAAGTCAAGAAAGCTTTGCACAAAGGCATCATGTATGGCCTTGTGTTTTGCAAACTCAGGATAGTTATGTTTTTGCATGTACTCTTCTTCGCATTTAAAGTGCCGGACAACATAGTCTCCGAGAAAGGTAATGACCTCACCGACAGCTTCTTTGCCTTTTCCTTCATTGCACGCATCGATTAGTTTATTAATTTGACGGTATAACTCTTGATGCTGCTCATCAATCTTGGGTATGCCAACAGCCAAATCTGGTGTCCACTCTGCCATTAGAATCACCTCCGCGTACCTTTTTCTTGCTTGCCGAGTGCTTTTCCTGCTCAGACCAATTTTGTCATAAATCTCCCTAATCGATCATAGCACTGTTTATGATGGTATTATTTTCCGAATGCTGGGCATCTTTATATTAAAGCACCTGATTAGGGAGGGATTTAGTTTGTCAGAAACCGCTACGTTGCGACGTTATACCGAAGAGGAGGACAACCTAATATTACAAAATTGGTTTGATAAGAACCAACGTGAGGCCTTGGCCGAGAAGTTAGATCGCCCGCTGGGAGGGCTGGCTTACCGCTTTTACCAGCTACTCAAGGAGCGAAACCTTGACCCAAAAGAATATCGTCGGCTAGCTAAGCAAGGCCAGTTGAAGAAGATCCTGGCATCTGAAGCGAGCCAAAAGGAAGCGGATGGATTACAAGATGATCTATTAGAGGCGCTAAAGTATTTCCCTGACAGGGCTAGAAAATTGGAACGGGAGCTAGAGCTAATCAAGGCAGAGTTGGCTGGGCTCCGTGAGGAACGCGCCATCGGATTGCCTGAATTTCTGGGTAATTTCAAAAAAATGGATGAACTCAGACAAGAAAATCTTCGCTTAAAGGATCGGTTAACGCAGTTAGAGGCTGAGAAGGAGGCCTTGTTGGAGCAGGTCAAAGTCGAGCAGAAATCTTTGGAGGAGGAACGAAAAGAGCTACGCCAAGTCTACGATGACTTGGAAGCGATTTTTAGCGAGTTTATGCGGCTAAGTTCGGTGGATAAAATCAGAGTCTTGGGTGATTTTGCTTCCCGCCTAGAAGTTACAGTAGATAAATTCGGAAACGTGGTTAAGCTGAAACGTTCGGTTTAGGAAGTATCCTCCTGCATGTCCGGGTGCTTATCGGGTCACCCTACACCTAAAGGTATAGCCTGGCTTGGCAAAGGAGGTCAGACTGTGAGAAAGACAGGTGATAAGGGCGAACTCAGAGTCGGACGGGATAAGGATCAGGGCGAATCTAAAGAGGTTACTTTACACCGGGTAGGGGTCGAAGATGGTATTGTCTTACCGATGATTATGGGGTGGCACTGGTCCACTTTGGACCCAAGTGATATTTCTCGAGCGCGCTACATGGAGGAGATTGCCGCCGAGTTGGGCAGTCCACCCGAAGGAGAAGAACAGACCAAACATCACAAGAGGTATTAAAGCAAGATAGTTTTCTGGCGACCTTAAATGGTCGCTTTATTTCTTGTTGGAAGGAAAATTCAGCGGGCTTGGATAATCTGAGATAGTATCTATTTAGCTAGGGGGAGAACTATTTTGGTCGATATTGAACGCGGAGTTATGCTGGATTTCGTACGGGTTACGGAGACAGCAGCGCTGCGCTCTGGCCGTTTGATGGGCCGGGGCGATAAGGAGGCTGCAGATGAAGCAGCGGTAGATGGAATGCGGGGGATGTTAGACCTCGTTAACATTAAAGGTACCGTAGTTATTGGTGAGGGAGAAAAAGACAAGGCTCCCATGCTATATATAGGCGAACGGGTTGGAATGTGGGATGGCGATGGTCCAGAGGTCGATATTGCGGTAGACCCGCTAGAAGGGACACGGTTGGTAGCCCTAGGATTGCCCAATGCGTTATCGGTGCTTGTAGCTGCTAAAAAAGGATCTTTGGCGCCTATTACCGCCTGGTATATGAATAAGATCGCAGTTGGACCCGAGGCTGCGGGACAGATTGATATCAACGCCTCGGTACGCGAGAACCTCAGAGTTGTAGCGGCTACTTTACGCAAAAAAGTCCGGGACTTAACGGTAGTGATTCTTGATCGTCCCAGGCATGCCAAGCTGATTCAGGAGGTTCGAGATTGCGGCGCACGAATTAAATTAATTACTGATGGTGATGTCGCGGGGAGTATTTCCACCGCCCTTCCTGACACCGGGGTCGATATGTTAATGGGTATCGGTGGTGCTCCGGAGGGGGTTTTAACTGCTGCCGCTTTCAAGTGTTTGGGCGGGGAAATCCAGGCCAAGTTGTGGTTCCCTGATGACCAAGCTCGCGAGAATGCTATCCAAGAGGGTTTTGATCCTGACAAGATCTATTACACAGAAAACCTCGCCTCCGGTGACCAGATTGTATTTGCGGCTACCGGAATTACCGATGGCGAGCTACTACGGGGTGTCCGTTACCATGGGGATCGAGCGATTACTCATTCTATCGTAATGCGGGCCAAGACTCGGACGGTGCGCTTTGTCGAATCACACCATGATTTGCGATTTAAGACGGTGCGATCCAAAAAACGTAGCAGGGAATTGAGCGTGTAACCGATGAAAAAAGATGAGCTGCAACAACGGATTATTGATCTTACTCGAGAGATAGAGCTGTTAACCACTACAGATCTTCGCCGTGACCCAACAGAGCAAAAGCCCAGTCGGGGTTTGCGGTCGGCGGGTCCGCTCGGCTTGTTTTTGGTGGGGCTCTTAGGCTTCACCCTCGTATATTTTTCGGTTGGGCAAGGGCCTCTGGCCTATTTATTTATTTTTGGCATTGCAACCC
>Ga0265293_10012102_pt1 | contig 11545 bp, 14 predicted proteins | sample Munlanlewell138R_FD_192505 | JGI IMG/M metagenome (GOLD analysis project Ga0265293, IMG submission 192505) | Leachate microbial communities from a municipal landfill in Southern Ontario, Canada - Leachate well 138R | ecosystem: Engineered > Solid waste > Landfill > Unclassified | place: Canada... | reverse complement strand
TCGAGCAATACTGTTAAATCATTAGTATCAATTTTTTTACCATTATTTTCAACTAACTTAATACAATATTCCTTACCCTCAACTATGCCCAATGTTTTAGGAAATAAAAATATTTTTCCTATTTTTATTATGTGTTCAAAAATCTTTTTGTATTTGCTTTTGTCAAGCCCGTATAAAATTACTATAGTATTATCTGGTATATTAGATAACAAATTAATCCATCTTTGATTAGATTTGGCATCTGACATCCCATCAAACTTCGCTAAAAATTCTAAAATAAAAATTCTATTAGCTTCAAATAAGGATATTTCATTTATTGATGACTCTATAGAATAGGGATTGTCATCATCCCCATATTTAAAAATAGTAGGCTTATCTAAAAAAGAAATAATCTTCTGGAGCGTATCCTTAGAATCAAAATACCCTCCAGAAATCCAGCATAAATTTACATTATTAGAAACCATTAATTACCTCTACGACATTTGAGCAAAGAAAATACACAATTTTTCAATATAGCCGGTTACTGAATTAACTTTCTTAACATCCTTACGATCTTTGGCAGTATTATCAGCGTAATAACGTACAATAATAGGCTTCTTGTCATTCTCACTAAATTTTTCAATTTGTATTAGACCATCTTCTTCAGATAACCTAGCTAAAAATGGAATATAAACAGACGAGCAAGAAAAAGCAAAAGTATCTTCATTATTAACATTAGAATAATCTATAACTTCAACTTTTCTTTTCGCTTTCATTAAATCAGACGACTGAACGAACAACGTAGCCTTATCTTGTGATAGTTCAACAGTAGTTTTGGAATTTCTGCGCTCTCGTTTCATTTCATCATTAAATGTTGCGACAACCCCTCTGCCGGCATATTCCCAATCGGTTGTTTTCGTAATGATTTTATGACTATAATCTAAATTTAAAAAAGTATTTTCATCGATCCAATCAATATCAGGATTCATGCCTATTAATTGCATTTCAATATTGCCTAAAGTTATTAAAATCTGAAATGAATCTTTCGCTGAATCATTAGATTCTTGAATCTTCATGGCTTCCGAAATCGTAGATTCCAAAACCTTCTGTAAAACAATAGTATGTTCCTTGTTAAGTAAAATATAATCCTTATTAGGAACACTAGTTATAATATCCTTACCTTCAAAATCAGCAACAGCAAAAATTGCACCTGTCCCTGCTGCAAATCTGACAAAATCTTTATTAAACCTTAAAACCCAATATAAATATTTCTCACGTTCAGCTTCATATCCAATTGCAAAAAATATCTTAGACAAACCTGCAAGAAAAAGTAATCTATTAATATCAATGGTTTTCTTAAAGGTACTAGGCTTTGCTGGAAAGGTCAAATCATCATCATAACATGGCATAGTCTGAAACTGATCAGTATCATCTCTCATTTTAATACACAACTCTTTACCTTTTTTTTCGCAAATGATAACTGCATTAGATGGAAAAGATTTAAGGATATTTATCAAATCCTTAGCATTAACAACCACATCCCCATCTTGACCATACCGATATTGAGTACCTTGATCATCTAATTCTGAAAGCGTAGTTTGTATCGCTATGCGACCATTATAAGCGCGAAATATAGTTTTCTTATTATGCGTATTAAAAGCTATTCTATTTTCAGATATCCAATCTTTAATAGAACATTTTGTGGCAACATCATAAACTGGGCTTAATGCTTTCCTGAACCCATCTGCTACAATAGTGAATTGCATTATCTCTCTCCTTTATCATCTTGATTTGTTACCGTTATATAATTAAATTACTTATCCTCAGGGACAAATGTATTATACGTTTTATTTAGTTCACTTGTTAACTTTATTATTCTTCGTTATATTTGTTGTAAATTTCTTGAGCTTTAGATTTTATCCGGGATAGGGCATTGTCAACACTTTTAATATTAATGCGATGTATTTCAGGATTTTTTTTATTTATTTCTTTAGAAATTTCTGAATAGGGCATATTCCTGTGATATAAAAGTAACACTTTTTGCTCTAAAGAACTAAGTTTTTGCCATAATTTTTTATTTAAAAATGAATAGTTACTTTTTCTATCTATTTCAAATAAAACATCTTCTTCCGTTCTAGGTAAAATATCCGATAAAAATACAGCATCATCATTAGACGAAGAATAATTTCTCTCTTGATCCAAACTAATAGATGTATTTAATGTTTTGCTTTTATTTTGATGACTAGCTTTTAATTTCGTTGATAAATGTCGCCTTATACATAAAATAGCAAATTTATCAAATGGAGAAACATCCACTCGATTACTTTTATCTTGATCATAATCCTTTATCGCTTTATATCGCAAAGCGACTAAAGATTCCTGATAAACATCCTGAAAACAATATCCTGGTATTCTAAATTGATAAGCAATTGTCTTTATCTTAGGATCTAATCTCCTAACTATTTCTGCAAAAGCTTCATCAACCCTTTTGCCTGTATCTTCTTTTCTAACTATTTTAATTAACTTAATAAAAATTAATGACTCTTCGCTTGCTTTTTCTTTAGGTTGGGACAGTTCACTTTGATATTTATTTTGCTCCTTTTTAAATCTAGCCATTTATTCTCCGAGTCAAATAGAAAAAGGAGTAAAAGTAAATATATAAATACTATCATTTTTTACTTTTTTCCTTTTTATCTTTTATTACTTCTATTATCGACTCAAAAATAAATTTTTCTAAATAAATTTGTGCATTTAAATTAGTATTAATCGCAAATTGTGCATCTATAAGCAAGTTTAATAATCTAGCTATAACTAAAGGACTAAACTGAGAAGCCTGAAAACTAAATTTCTTTATTTCGTCCTCAGCAAAACCATACTCATCAATAGCTTTTACGCAAGTCCTAAAAAGCAATAAATTTCTTAAATGATTAGAAAAGCCATTTATCACCGTAGCTATTTGCTTACCTGTTAAAAACATTCCATCAAGAAGTTTTATCGCATCATGAGCTTTCGCATTATTAATAGCATCAAAAATCTCAAAATAAACAGATTCATCAACTGCTCCTAGCACTTTGCTAGTTTCGCCTAATATAATTTTATCTTTGCCCATAAACGCTACAACAGTTTCTAAATTTTGCAAACAATTCCTAACGCTTCCACTAGAGTTCTTTGCAATTAAATTTAGGGCATCCTCGTCAAAATCAATTTTTTCTAATTCACATACTTGTTTAAGATGAGCCGATAGATCCAGCCATCCAACTTTACAAAATGAAAGATGGATACATCTGCTGTGAATAGTTGGCTTAAGCGATTGTGGTTCAGTAGTTGACAAAATAAAGCGAACGTTAGGAGGAGGTTCTTCAATCATCTTTAAAGCAGCTTCCGCAGCTTGGCCGGTAAGCGAATGGCAATTATGAACCAACGAACCAGATACAAAATAATTATTATTATCTTTAACCTCTATATCATATGTTACATTTTTATAACCTATTGATTTTATCTCAGTTATAACTTCCTCAACTACTGATTCCATGATTTCATTATCTATTTTAAAAATTGATTCATTAAAATTCTCTAAATTATCCATTTTGTCAATTTTATATCTAACAGATTGATGTAGATATGGTGAAATATCTTTAATAAATTTTATACTACTATCAACATCAAATCCAATTTGACAATAATTTCTACCTTGCTTTGCGTATTCATAAATTTTATTGTTATAGCCTTTTTCTTTTAACCAGTCACAAATAATTTCATTCTCATATCTAGTAAAACATTGAGTATGAAAATTAACTGATGGCTTCATCCCCTCTTTTGTATTATGCCAAGAAGTAGAACCATCATCCCCAAACCAGATTGCCATACCGATATAGTCTATCTTATCAAGCCATTTTCTCGTTACCTTTTTACGCGGAGATGATATTGTATCGTCCATAACTATATTAAAAATTTCAGATAAACAAGATGCAGTTTTTGAACTATATGATCTCATTGGTTTAGTGATACGACCAACAAACTCAGAATGCATAAAATCTCTTTTATTAAATTCAAATATAGATTTTAACACATCACGCTTAAAATCAATGTAATCAAATTGTTTTTCCCCATGAATCATTCTTATGCGGCAACGACATGCTTTTTTAATACCATTATATATAGGATTTAATGATTTATTCCGCTGTATACTCATATCTCCTAATAAAGAACCTAGAATTACCTGTTCTTGAACATAAGAAATTTTCTTACCTCTCCTATAAATAATATCTCCAACGGACAATTCTTTTAATTTTTTATATCCAGTTGGAGTTGCAAAAAGGTGACCATCAGAACAATATGTAATTCCTTTACCTTCTGACTTAACCTTAAAACATTCTTTTCCAGAATTCTTAAACCATCCTGTAACTGGCTTATTTTCTATTACCCCTGTTGTATGATTATAACTTTTTACATCTACAGTAAGTTTGTTATTAACAATTACACCTATTGGGATAAGCCCTACGCTCGTTTCTACTCTAGAATTTTTATCTAAACATTCGTCAAGAACCACATATTTAGTCTTGCAAGAAATAGGAGCAAAATATATTTCTTTTTTAAGTTCTCTAATATCATCAATACCCCTATTACTTGCAGCGTCAATCTCTCGCACATCTACTGAAGTTCCGTTAAAAATTTGAATACAATTAGTACATTTTCCACATGGTTCTAAGGTTGAGCCATCCAAACAATTTTCAGTAGCAGCCATAATTCTACCTGTACTAGTTTTGCCAGTCCCATGTATACCCTCTAATATATATGCATGGTGCAATTTTTTCGCAATAAAAGAATTTTTGAGAGTTCGCACAATAACATGTTGCCCTATTAGATCATCTAGTTTTCTCGGACGATATTTTGCTGCAAAAGAATCTGAGTTCATTATTCGTTCCCTATTTTAGAAAGTCCCAACATATTTACCATTTACATAAACTTCTCCAGTGCAACAAAACTTTATTTCACTGAATGTTTCCCATGCCATTAACCTTTTGTCTAGTTTATTCATTATGATTTTATATTTCTGATTGCATAAATCCTCACATTCTTGAGCACTTTGAACTACCCCTACCACAAGGGTAGGGGATTCCACAGATATTCACTCTGCTAATGCAGACGTGTTAGCACTCTGTAGCTCACCGGGTCGTCCCGACCCTGAATAATTCTGTTTTAACAACGCAAACTTTTTTATATTCAAAGCTGCGTTTATACTGCATTGCCATTTTCTAATTTCCCTAACCATTAATTTTCCCTAACCATTAATTATTTTTTAATAACGATTCAATAATTGGAGATAAAATGTTACATTGCTGGTCTACACTTACATCCCGATTATCTATAATATGCGCAAACCACTCTTCAGGTATTTTATCTATTTGCTTTTCACTATCATGCGAATCTACAGAAGTTCTACGTAAAAGTTTACATAAAATAACATTATTATGATTGCAAAATTTAGCTTCATTAATAAAACGAACATCAGGAATGAGTGCTATTTTATTATTGCTATTTTCTCCGAACCACTCATGTATTGAATTAAAAGTTGAATTAACCCAAGCATCTTCGTTTAACGACCGTACTATTTCAGTGCCAAATATTTGCATTAAACTTCGACCAGTCATGTAACGATCTACTGTGCTATCTACACCTAATTTATCAAGTATAGATTTCGGAATACTTCCCCATTTAATATTAGTTAACTTCGTATTTTTTTCCTGCTCTGTTCCCCAAACGCATTCATGCGGGACGCCTAGCACTTTAACGAGAAACTTTTTAATATCATCAGCAAAAGCAAAAACTTTTATTCCATATTTAGAAACATTTCCAACTGATTTAAATGTATTATCAATATTCCGCAACAGCAAATCGCCAGCATCATCTACTCTATATAACCTATCTTGATAATCAAAAAAAACTAACTTGCCTTCATCTAAATAAAAATATTTAGCACGCTTTGTTTTTAATAAATAATAACCTATGATATAGTGGCAAGATGTATTTTTGCCAGATCCCTTGCCCCCACAAAACCCTATAATTACCATACTTACCTATTAAAATGTCTAATATAAAAAACAGTCTTAGTTAAAATAATTCTTCTATCCCAATTAACATATTCAGACGCATTTCTATTACGCTGGTCTTTTGCATAAATATCTTCTTGAACTTTCTTTTTGCGATCTCTAACAATAGTCCCGATGAAATATTTTATGTTAACATTTTTTTCCTCAATATTAAATTCTTCTACTCCCTGCTCTGATACTAAGCTGATTATATAACTATTGCCTTTTCTGCCGCTAAAAAAAGCATTCGAAATACCATCGCCATTTACATCAAAAATCATCGGGAAACAACCATCCCAATTAGTTTGTTGTTCTGATTCAGTAAGAGCATTGTTAAAATTTAATTCAGTAACCTTATCTTTTGCCGTCTGAATTAATGTTGCATAATCTTCATCGTTTGCGCTTTGCAGAATAGCTACTTGTCCATATTCATTTTCGCTTAATAGCTGTAACATACGATCTCCTTATTAATTATTCATCCGTAGATGAAAGTCTCCAATTAACATCATCATTTAAAATATCAGGAATATCAGATCTATCAAGATAATCAACTCCAAATGTGCGAACCATAATTGCATAATCTTTCAAATCAGGCGGATTAACCGATCCCTCTTTTTCTACATCATTAGGAATTGCCTGCAAAATATTCGCAATCAACATAGCTTTTCTCTTATCGTCCATTTCAGCCCAATCCTGCAAATAGATAATAATATAATAATTATATTTGCAATCCATAGTAATAGGTGCTGTTACTGCCCTAATTTCCCACAACTTCTTGTCGGGTTTACGGTCTTTGTTGACAATAGCAACACATTTAATTGCGCTGGTATCTATACCCCCAAAAACCTCGGGATACTTAACTGTTAATCTTTCTGCAATTGTCCAAAATTCATCTACGGTATCATACTCCGGTTTCAACTGACTCATTTTTTTATTCTCCCTATTCTTCGTAAAACTATATTATTTTTACTTAAAATTTTATACTATGCCAAAATTCTATTTCATTTTTTATTACTAAATAAATACCCATCTATCATCCAAATTGACTAAACCTCTATTAATTCTATCAAGATAATTTACACATTGCTCAACTGATTCAAACATTTCTTTATAATCGATAACAGCAAATGCCCAATCGGGAACGTTTTTTATATCTCCATCAACAATAGCTAATATCGGCTTATTCTGCCTCTCAGCAGTAATAGCCTCATCAGTAGTCCCCCAAGATATAGCTGAACTTATATAAACTATAACGAAATTGCTTAGATCAACAGCCCTTAGATCCCATCTTCGTATTTTTTTCATAGTTTTCGTGAAATGATAGAACATCTTTTTGCTTTTCCAGGTATTTAATTTACTCCTAGCCTCTTCTATTTCATCAAAACCTTTATTATTTTTATTTGTTGGATCAATACATTGTACCCCTAACCCTTTTTCTTCTGATAATTTAATAAACTGTTGACGCCAACCGATCCCGTTATCTTTCGCATTTTGTATTGGCCCAGATAAATAACATTTAGTATTACGTAAAATTCCCATAATAATCTCCTTCTATTCTCGTCCGACCATATTATTAATCATAACTATATAATTATTTTTTCTTACCTTTTTTATAACTTTTCTTTTTAGTAAACTCTATTTTTTTACCATCTATTCCATAAAAGCCTTTACATTCCGCTTTCTGCCAATTTTTGCACCCTAAATATTCATTGCCTTTTTTGCCTACCCTAATAATTAACTGCTCGCCGCAGGCTGGACAGCAATATTCGCTCAGCTTAACTTCTTTAGCTTCTGATTCTATCGGCTTTCCATCTTTATCTATTTTATATGTTTGTTTGCATTTTGGATATGACGAACAAGCGAAAAAAGCTCCATATTTAGAATACTTCTTATTTAGAAACTTCCCGCATTTGCCACATTTGAATTCGGTTAAACTTAAATTTTGCTTGACTGTTTTAGAATTAGCGATATCATCTTTTAGTCTTGTCCAAAAATTATTAAGAACATCTAATTTATTTTTCTCGCCATTTAAAATAAGATCTAAATTATCCTCCATTCCAGCGGTAAATTTCAAATCAATAAAACAGAAATTAGCAGTAACAAGGAATTTATTTACATCTAACCCCAATTGTGTAGCCTTAAGAGACTTCTTAGCTACTTCTATATACTTTCTATTTTTTAAAGTGTCTAAAATAGAAGCATAAGTACTAGGTCTTCCAATCCCCATCTGCTCAAGTTTTTTAACTATTGAATTATCTGTATACCGTGACGGTGGCGACGTTTCACACTTCTCATAAGAAATATCAATCACCTTAACTTCATCGCCTACTTTTAGTTCTGGCAAATAAGAATCCGAATCTGTTCCATAATCCCAAATCTTTCGCCATCCATCAAAAGTTCTTTTGCTTCCATGGGCAGCTAAAATATAATTACCGGAAGTAAACTCTCCAGTGCTTTTAATATATCTTGCATCGCTCATCTGACTTGCCATTGCTCTTTTCCAAATCATCTTATATAAATTAGTACCAGCAACAACTGGAATTTCAGTCGGCCTTATAGCTTCATGAGCTTCTTGAGCATTTTTTGACGAAGAATAATGACGAACTTGATTATGTAAATATTCTTGTCCAATTTCTACAAATATTCTATCTCTAATCTCAGATATAACACTAGCTGTAATTGAAGAGCTATCAGTTCTATGATATGTAATAAGTCCAGACTCATATAGAGATTGAGCACTAGACATTGTTGCCTTAGCATCCATTCCTAAGAATGAAGAAGCCGATTGAATCATCAATGATGTCGTAAAGGGAGAATACGGCTTACTATTAAATTCCTTTTTATCAAATTTAGAAACAAGAGTTTTGTTCTTCTTAAATTGTTCACAAATCTTTTTGGCCTCTTCCTCAGTTTTTATTTCCATCTGATCAGGAACTTTAATTATAGCCATGATTTTTTCAAAATCTTTAGTAACAAGTTCAGCCTTAATGCTATAATAGACTTCAGGAATAAAACTAATAATTTCATTTTCTCTGTCGGCTATTATTCGCAATGCTGCGGATTGAACTCTTCCTGCTGACTTGCCTCCAGATGCTTGCGTTACTAAGAAGCTAGTCTTAAAACCAACCAGCCTATCAAGAATTCGCCTAGTTTCAAATGACTTAACCAAAGCATCTTCATCATCAATATTGTATGCATTTTTTATAGCATCAACAACACCTTCTTTTTTAATCTCAAAAGTTTTAGCTCTTTTAATTTCAACGTCACATTCTTTCCTAATTAACTCATAAATATTTCTGCCGATGCCTGCCCCTTCGCGGTCACCATCCGTCATAATATAAACAACTTGACTTTTTTTAGCTTTACTAATAATATTTTTAACAACATCCATTTTATCGGGCATAACTTCAAAAGTTGCCTCGAAATCTTTTTTAATATTAACACCTAATTGCTTCTTGGGCAGATCCATTACATGCCCATATGACGCTACTACGTCATACTCTTTTCCTAAATAAGATTGAACTTTTTTAACTTTTCCCGGACTTTCGAGAATAACTAAATATTTAGCCATGTTATATTCCAATACAAAAAAGAGGGTACAGCAATAGTTGCCGTACCCTCGCCCTGCAAGTTTTTACTTATTCTCTACAACAACAGGCAAACTATAAAGCCTAGCAACATCTTGCGATGGTTTAGTAGCAATATAATACCGTCCATCTCCATACTTACGAACAGTAAAACCATTTAACTTATTTCGCTGTGCCAATCTAACAGCCTGCCCCCTAGTATGTCTCTTTCCATCGATAATAAAACCAATGGTATGCCTCTTAGTGTTTACGATTCTCTTTGTTACATTCATTTTCTTCTCCTAACTATTGTCTTACGGCCTATCAATATACCCTGATGCTATTCCAGCAACATGACTCCATGCGCATCGTGAAGCATCAATCAAACTCCATTTACTAATTGTGCTCGCGGTAGGACTGACAGCATTTGCTCCCAATTCTACATCATTTTTAACTGAATCATCAAACATGTTATTTTGATTCAACCTAGCAAAAGCCTTCGCAAGCTGCGTAGCCGGGACACCGACATGAAATGATAAGGAATCAAGATCAGGCTTTGCTCCATTCATATATGCAATAACCATTGCTACTCCATATCCCCCATTTCTTTCGTCATCCGATGCATTAGCCCAACCGCGACCGCAAATTTGTTCTACGAGTTCTGCATACTTCATAAATATTCTCTCCGCTTAAAATAATTGACCATCTTCCAGGAACTCATCCTCAAGTTCCTTAACCTGTATTTCTGCACTAAAATCAATTTCGCCTGGCGACATTAAATATACTATACTCTTGCCTTGTTCACTTTTTTCAAAAATCAATGACGAATCAGCAATTATATTTTCTACAACTGGCGACAACGTTTCATCTGTTAATTTTATTTCTAAGCTTTCATGCTTTTGCTGAACTCTATTAATCGCCTTATACAAATCGTCTATAGTTTTAATCTCTTTGCATTTCACTTTATTATCTTTTGCCATTATTTTTTTGCCTGTCCAATCTTTTGTCCAAAACAATTGTCCGCAATTGCGGTCATTTTTTTATCTTTGACATTTTGATCAATTGTTTCTTGTATGCTAGAATTTTTTATACATATATATCCAGCATCACCCATCATAATATAACGACAAGTTTTGTTGCCTTGTCCAATTAAGCAAATTTCATATAATTTATCCTGAGGTATTTTTCTGCTCTCATCTTTTATGATATGGTCAAGTTGTCCTCGTGTATCTATGCATTTCATATTTATATTATATAGTAATACTATATCACATTAAAGAACTTTAAAATTTTTCTTAATATCGTTTACTAATTTAATTGATGGGTAGCAATCGCTGACTGGGAAACCTCTTCCCGCTAATATTTCTTCATAAGATTTGGTATGCAAATCAGTAAAACCATCATTAAAATTGCATGATTCCCCATCAATCAATAACGATCTATTTGTATCTTCATCTATCGATAGTTTCCATCGTACATCTGCTTTCTCTAGCTTTAGAAAGCCATTTGCCGAAGTTTTTGTAAGCAGTACATCTTCAATACTTTCAGCCGCACCAAAAATCCAAAGCAATATATCAAAGAAATGTATTCCGATGTTCATCATTAAGCCACCTGATTTAGACTCATCCCCCTTCCATGAAAAATGATACCAAGATCCTCTCATGATAGAATAAGTTAATTCAACCTTATGTCTTTTACCTGATTCATCAACCATCTTTTTTAACTTCTGCACTTCAGGATGAAGTCTCAATTGCATAATACAATTAACTTCACCCTTATATTCGTTAACAAGTTCATTTAAGGCTAAGCAATTATATGCATTAATAACTAATGGCTTCTCGCAAATTACTTTAGCTCCAATTCTAAGCCCGAACATGATGTGGGCATCATGTAAAAAATTTGGAGAACAAA
>Ga0265293_10012101_pt1 | contig 11546 bp, 11 predicted proteins | sample Munlanlewell138R_FD_192505 | JGI IMG/M metagenome (GOLD analysis project Ga0265293, IMG submission 192505) | Leachate microbial communities from a municipal landfill in Southern Ontario, Canada - Leachate well 138R | ecosystem: Engineered > Solid waste > Landfill > Unclassified | place: Canada... | reverse complement strand
CTAATATTTTTATTCTTATTATTCTTTTCAGAATCATCTCCAGAATAGTCCTGATGCCACAACATAATTTTTTCTTCTACTGCTTCTTTTTTAGAGGCATATTTTTCCCTAGAATAACTTATAACTTTCTCAGTATTATTAGTTTTATCTTCAACTGGAAGCGGTGGCAAACCTCGAGCTGAAAAAGGATCAGAAGCAATACCATCAATCATTAATTTTAAATACATTTCATATTTTGGTAAATTAACAATATCTTCTTCAGTAAACACTGGCGTAAATTCTTTAACTAATTCTTCAGCGTCAGCCGCCCCAACCCTAAAAACAATAATAGTTCCAACGTTTCCAAAAACAGCCGGCTTGACTCTTTCATTTAGCTGCTCAATATATTGATGAGCCATAATTAAATTAAGACGGTATTTTCTAGCTTCTGATAAAATATTAGCAAAACTCTCTGTAGAAAAATTTTGAAACTCATCAATATATAAATAAAAATCTTTTCGATCTTTTTCGTCAATATCAACTCGACTCATGGCTGCTAACTGAATTTTGGTAATCATCATAGCTCCCAATAAAGCAGAATTATCTTCTCCAATTCTTCCTTTGCTTAAGTTCATTATTAAAATTTTTCCACCATCCATCACCTCTCTAATATCAATCGATGACTTTACTTGACCAACAATATTTCTCATAAAAGAACTAGACAAAAATTGCCCAACTTTATTTTGAATCGGAGAAACTGCTTCGGAGGCAAATTTATCAGCATAACTAGAAAACTCTTTTTCCCAAAAAGATTTTACCACCGGGTCCTTGATGTTGGATACCACTTTTTTACGATAATCTTTATCAGACAACATTCTAACCACCCCTAATAAGGTTGATCCGGGAAAATCTAAAATAGCTAAAATAGCATTTCTTAAAATATATTCTAAACGAGGCCCCCAAGAATCAGCCCATAATTTTTGAAAGACGCCAATTAACCCAGATGCTACTAGATGACGTAAATGAGGTTCTACTTGCTCAACCAAATTAAAAGCAATAGGAAAGTCAATGTCAGAGGGATTAAAATAAACTACATCCTTAATTCTTTCTTCTGGTATATATTGAATAATTTTTTCAGCTAAGTCTCCATGGGGATCAACTACGGCAACTCCTCGACCAGCTCTGATATCTTCAATAATCATGTTTTCCAAAATAGTAGATTTTCCCATTCCAGTTTTTCCAATCAAATACATATGACGTCGACGATCATCAGTTTTTATACCAAAACGACGCATTTGATTACGAAAATTAGTTTGAGCAAAAAACATTACTTCATTGTCCATATAGAAATTAATTAAAATAAAAATTAAAAGCCAACCAAACCATTGACTGACCCTACAAGCCCCTGAATTGACTCAGAAAAACTTTTTAAAACTGGAGGTAAATATACAAAAGCCAAGATTATTGGAATAATTATTAAAAATAGTTTTATCCAACTAAAAATCTTTTGCCAAACAACATATTTTTTTATGTATCTAGTTAATTCTAATATTTCTTGACTTACTTTAATGTTTTCTTTAATTAAGTCATTTAGCTCCAAGCCTTTTTCAAAAAACTCTCCCAATTCTTCGTTATCCTCAATATTTTTTTTATTTTCTGCCATCTCCATAATTTTAAAAAATTAATTTATCTTATAGAAAAATTATAGCAAAAAAATATTTAAAAATCAAACCAATTTTTATTCTCTAATTTCGCAATTTGGAACATTTTTCTGAAGCTTTTCCAAGATTCCTTCTAGCTCCGTCATTTTAAAAGCTCCTAAACCCTTAAACCTTGAATTTACTAATTCAGTATCTGACTTAAATCTTTGTAAAAACCACTTTTTGGCACCAGATATTTCTTCAGATATTTTGATAATATCATCTAATTTATGTAGGCTTGGAACTAAGGTAGTACGAAACTCATAAGGAATTAAATTTTTCATTAATAGTTCTACGGATGCTTTAATTTTTTTTAAATCAACCTTAACCCCTACCACCTTCTCATAATTTTCTAACGGAGCCTTAATATCCATGGCCACATAATCAAGTAAATTATTATTAATTAGATCTTCAACAATATCTGGATTAGTACCATTGGTATCTAGCTTTACTTTAAATCCCATTTTTCTAATTTTGATAATAAATTCTTTTAAATCTGGCTGTAAAGTCGGTTCTCCTCCTGAAATCACTACTCCGCCAAGTTTTCCCTTTCTTTCTTCTAAAAAAAGAAGAAGATCTTTCTCGGGAACCTGAGAATAATCTTCTTCTCTATATTCATTCTCACCCTCACCATTGGTCAGGACAAGCATAGGGTTGTAGCAATAATGGCAACGAAAATTACAGGATTTAGTAAAAATAATAGCTGAAATTTGTCCGGGAAAATCGATTAAACTAAGCTTTTCTAATCCTCCGATTACCATTTTAAAAATAAAAAACTAACGGAAATAAATAATTTCTATATTATCAATATTATTCGCTAATCTTTTCTGATTTAATTTTGTAAGTCTTTCTGTCAACATATTCAGCTGCTTTACCCTTGTTATAACACTTTGTAGGGGTAAGCCATCCTACTACTCTGGCATAAACAACACACTCTGTTCTGTTGTTAGTTTGAATTGGACTCATATTTTTTTTCTTTAAAGCTAACATATTTTAAAAAAATGTAAGCTCTATTATTAATTATTATAAAACATATTTTTTTAAAAAGCAAAATTAACAAGAACAAGTTTCAATATTTTTATCTTCCGACACTTGATTATAGGCAAATACACCCAAACCCTTTTCTTCGTCACATTTTGGACAATATTTATGCTCTCCTGGTATATAACCATGAATAGGGCAAACTGAAAAAGTTGGAGAAATGGTAAAATATGGTAATTTATAATTTTCTACAATAGTCTTAACTAATTTTTTAGTAATTTCTGGATCGCTAATTCTTTCACCTAAGAATCCATGCAAAACCGTTCCTCCGGTATACTTAGTCTGAAGCTCATCTTGCAAATCTAAAGCCGTAAAAATATCATCGGTAAAACTAACTGGCAAATGAGTAGAATTAGTATAATAAGGATCACCTTGCCCACTTTTTACTATATCGTCATTAGCACAAATTATATCTGGATACATTTCTTGATCTTTTTTAGCAAAACGATAAGTGCAACCCTCTCCTGGAGTAGCTTCTAGATTATATAAGTCTCCAGTTTCTTCTTGAAATTTAGAAATAATTTCTCTCATAAAGTCCATAACATCTAAAGCAAATTTATGTCCTCGAGCGCTGGTAATATTTTCTCCTAATAAATTTATAGCCGCTTCATTCATTCCATTTAAACCAATAGTATTAAAATGATTTTTCCAGCTAGAACCAAATCTTTCTTTGATTTCTGATAGATAATGTTTAGAGTAGGGATAAAGTCCTTCTTCGGTAAAATTTTCAATAACCTTTCTTTTTATTTCTAAGCTTTCCTTAGCTAAATTCATTAATTTTAATAACCTGTCTTTAAAATCATTTTCATCCTTAGATAAATATCCTAGTCTAGCCATATTAACAGTTACTACTCCCAAACTTCCTGTCAAAGGATTGGCCCCAAAAAGTCCACCACCCCTTTTTCGAAGCTCACGATTATCTAATCTCAAACGACAACACATACTTCGGGCATCATCGCGATCCATATCTGAATTTACAAAATTTGAAAAATAAGGAATGCCATACTTAGATGTCATTTCCCACATTAATTCTAAGCTTTCTCTATCCCAATCAAAATTTTTATCAATATTATATGTTGGAATTGGAAAAGCAAAAACTCGACCACTAGCATCGCCCTCAATCATTACTTCAGCAAAAGCTTTATTAAATAAATCCATTTCGTCTTGAAAATCTCCATATTTTTCATTCATTATTTTTCCACCAATAATAACATTTTCTTCGGCTGTCATTTTAGAAGGAGTTACATCCAAAGTAATATTGGTAAAAGGAGTTTGAAATCCAACTCTAGTTGGAACATTAACGTTAAAAACAAATTCTTGCAAAGCTTGTTTAATTTCTTTATAAGACAATTTATCGTATCTAATAAAAGGAGCTAAATAGGTGTCAAAATTTGAAAAAGCTTGAGCTCCAGCAGCTTCGCCTTGCATGGTATAAAAGAAATTTACAATTTGGCCTAAGGCGCTTCTAAAATGTTTTGGTGGTTTACTTTGAATTTTAGTATCAACTCCACCGAATCCTCGAAGTAATAAATCTTTTAGATCCCAACCACAACAATAGGGAGCCAATAAACCTAAATCATGAATATGAAAGTCTCCATCAACATGAGCTTTTCTAATATTTTCTGGATAAAGCTTATTTAACCAATATTTAGCCGAAATAGAGGAAGCAATATAATTATTTAAACCTTGAACCGAAAAGCTCATATTGCTATTTTCCTTTAAGCGCCAATCGGCCTTCCCCAAATAATCTTCCATTAACTTTTCTTCATTGCTTTTATTAATTTCTCTAACTTGACGCCTTTGATCACGATATAAAATATAAGCCTTAGCAGTTTTAATTAGCCTATTTTCAATTAAAGTTTCCTCAACCACATCCTGAACTTCTTCTACAGCTGGAATTGTCTTATGGTGAAATTTTTTACCAATCTTATCTAAAACCTGTCCTCCTAATTTTTCAGCTAATTCTAAATTTTCCTCATCTGCTGCCTTCATAGCACTTAAAATAGCAGAAGAAATTTTTGAAATTTCAAAATCAGCAATATCCCCGGACCTTTTTAAAATTTTAGTAACATTGGTTGACATAAAATTATTTATTAATTTATATATTTTATTTTTTTTTCTTTTTTAATAGTTTATCCAATTCTTCACCAAATTCCTCCAAATCTTCAAAAGATTGATAAACTGAGACATAACGGATATAAGCAATTTTGTCTAATTTTTTTAAATTCTTCATAACAATTTCACCAATCTCCTTAGAATCAATCTCATCTTTATTTATAACCTGTAAATCTCGTTCAATACAATGTATTAATTTTTTAAATTTTTCATCGCCCACTTCTCTCTTTTCTAAAGCCTTTTTCAAACCACCAACCATTTTATCCCGATCATAGCCCTCTCTACGACCATCTCTTTTAATTACCATTAAATCTAAAATTTCCATTTCTTCATGAGTAGAAAATCTAAAGCCACATTTCAAACACTCCCTTCTTCTTCTAATCAAAAAACCTTCTCCGGAAATTCTTGAGTCCACAACTTTAGTATCTTCAAAGTGACAAACAGGGCATTTCATTGATGTTTTTAATAAATTTTAAAACTCTCTTAAACACAATATGTAGTATAATAGATTTAAATTTAACCACTACATCTTGTTAATTCAAATTATAGCAAAATTTTAAGTATCTGCCAAATAATCAAAAAATAGCTAATATTAAATAATTTTAAAAACAATTATTAAAAAATAAAAAAAATAAAAAATTCTTCTGTGGATAACTTTTAAGAAAATAAAAACCCAATCTTGATGATTGGAGTTTATTTCGCTTTTTCAAAAAATAGAAGATACGCTTTTAGTTATTATATAACTATTTTAATCTAAATATTAGAGTAATGATCACTAACATCTTCTAGATTGTCTAACTCGTCGATAAATCTATCAATTTTTTCTTGTTCTTCGTTAGTCAATTCTTGCTTGTCTTTAGACACATATTCTATCTCTGAAGATTCTGTTTTAATATCTTTTTTATCTAGTATTGCTTTGATATTCTGCAAATTTTCCACTTTTGTAAAAATAATTACCACCTCTTCTTCAATTTTAAAATCTTCAATTTCAGCGTCAATTAATTCTAACTGTAACTCTTCCAAATTAATATTTTTTTCTTTAATAGTCTCCATAGAAATAACAATAACTCCTTTTTGTTCAAAATTCCACATTACCGATCCCAAGCTTCCACCAAACTGAGATAGAGCATGTCGAACCATCGAAGCACTTCTATTTTTATTATCAGTCAAACATTTAATAATAAATTGAACATTATTTGGTAAAACTCCTTCATAGTATAGCTCCTCAACAGCTGCTCCACCTAATTCACCGGTGCCACGTTTAATAGCTCTTTCAATATTATCTTTGGGCATATTAACGCCCCGCGCCTTATCAATCATAGCACGAAGACTTGGATTTTTTTCGGGATCACCACCTTTTTCACGCGCCGCTACAGTAATAGCATTGCCTAATTTAGTAAAAATAGCTCCTCTTTTGGCATCAACTACCGCCTTAGCTCTCTTGGTGGTAGCCCATTTAGAATGTCCTGACATATTTTATATAAATTAATTATTAACACTTCCTGGCACTATAATATCAAACGGCTTATTATTGCCATAAGCCTGGGGACCATAATCCTGACAATAATTCTTAATATTATTTTTAAAATAAGCTGGCTTATTTTTTTGAATTTGCCCTACTAAATAATAAGTTAAACACAAAACAAAAGCAAAATCAACCTTATTTGGCAATTCTATTTGCCAACGACTCTGGGGTTCGCCAAAATATAAATTCTTTTCCTTTCCTAATGTTATAACCAATTCTTTTTTATCTCTAATAACAAATTTAGCGTGACGAGCATGACCAAAACTAAAAGATCGAAGAGATAATTTAGGACCAAATAATTCGCTCTTTTTTATATCAATCATTGGAGTAATAGCAATGAACTTATCTGGCAAAATTAAAGAGTAAGAATTATAATTTTTAAATCCATTCTTAATTTTTAACTTTTTGAGAAAATTTAAAATTAGTCTTGGATTTTCTCCAGTGGCTGATAAAACCATCCCTAAATAAGTAGAAATATTATACGTATACGGTTCAGAAATTTTTGGATAAATAATTACTTTATCGGCTATTTTAGCAGCGCTAGAATCAGATGAACAAGTTAATAAAATAGTTTTAAGTTTATATTTTTTAGCTAGCTCTATTTCCCAAACAGAATCTTTTTCGCCTGAAGCCGAAATAACAACAACTTCTTTTATTATTTTTTTATTTATAAGATCTCTATAATTTTCTATAGTTTTTTTAAAAGTGCTCTCATCAGCAATAATAGCTTTTCGACTAGAAAATAATATTTGACCAGTATTGTAAGCATTGCCGCTACCAACTACAATAGGAAAAGCAAAATTATTCAAATTTAATTTTGGCAATTTATTTTTATTAAAAAAATTTAATGCCTTAATTACCCCCTGATCTAAAGTTATTAATGTTTTCATAAATAGATTGACTTAAAAAGTTAAAAATGTTAAGATTTTATAGCTAATTTTAAATATATTTGGTTTAAAAATCTATCAAAAACAATTCTAATAATTCTAATAAAGACAATTTTTTTATTAAAAAAACTAATTGTTTTTGTTTTTGAATTAATAAAAAAGATAATTTTATTTATTTTGAATTTTTTATTTTTCAAAATTATTGTCAAGATATATTATAATTATATCTTAATTTACAAAAAAATAAAAGAAATTAATCAAAAAAACAATTCTAAGATGTATTTGATTAAAAGAAACTCCTCTATATTTATTATTATTATCTTGGTTTTTGTTATTATTTTAAAGAGTAATATTAAAAAAACAGAGGCTCAAAGCTTATCCAATCAAATATATAAAACTACTTTAGCCCAAAATATTAAATCTGATTTTGATGATTTTGAACCAGAGGAGTTAATAATAGAAACAGCCGAAGATAGAAGCTTAGATTCTATAATCTCTCCTCAATATGTCGAATCGGTTGGAACCCTGCAAGCTAAAACAAGAATAAATACTAAAATTGTTAGCGAGGAAACCAATACTGTGCTTTCCTATGAACATGGAGATGTTTTAACTAACCCAGGGCTAACATCAGTAGAATCTAATAATGTTAGAGACAAAATTATTGAATACAATGTTCAGGCCGGGGAAACTATTAGTAGCATTGCTGAAGATTTTGGTTTAAATGTTAATACTATTTTGTGGGAAAATAATTTAACTGCAAGATCTTTGATTAAACCAGGCGCTAAAATAAAAATATTACCAGAGAATGGAGTAATGCACACTGTTGCTAAAAATGAAAATATCACTAAAATTGCTTCTAAATATGGTGTTTTAATTGAATCAATTGTAAATAAAAATGATATCGATGTTGATGAAGCTTTAAAGATTGGTCAAAAAATATTTATACCCGGTGGTAAAAAAATAACTGAAACAACTACTGTAACTAGCAGGACATATTCTGGAACAACAATTACTCAAAGCTCTGGATCTACTATAGCCAATCAAAAACCTGCCTATACTGGAGGAAAATTATTATGGCCAACAGTTGGAACAAGAATAACTCAATATTATTCCTGGAGTCATAAAGGTTTAGATATTGCTAACAAAACCGGGACACCCCTATATGCCGCTGAAGCTGGAACAGTTGAAAGATCCGGTTGGAACACTGGCTATGGATACAATGTTGTAATTAATCATGGGGGAGGCTTAAAAACCCTTTATGCTCATTCTTCTAAATTAAGGGTAAAAGCTGGAGACAAAGTTAGTCGTGGTGATGTTGTGGCTGATATGGGTTCTACTGGCTGGTCAACTGGACCTCATATTCACTTTGAAGTTATTGTTAACGGTGTAAAACAAAATCCATTAAACTATATAAAATAAATTAATAAAATTATATGAAAATAATTGGAGGTTTAATTTTAATGACTATCGGAACATTATTCACTGCCAAATCAGAAGTTTTATTTAAAAATTTTGGTAGAATTTCTTGGTTTGAAAAACATTTTGGGGCCGAAGGCGGTTCTAGATTAGGGTATAAACTAATAGGGATAATAATAATATTCTTTGGATTATTATTAACAACCGGAACTTTCGATGGTTTTATAAACTTATTATTATCTCCTCTTACTAGAGGACAATTATAATTTTCTTGACTTATTTTGTTTTATTAATTATTATATTTCTATTGATATTTTAATATATTTGGGCCTTTAGCTCAGTTGGCTAGAGCACCTGCTTTGCAAGCAGGGGGTCAAGGGTTCGAGTCCCTTAAGGTCCACAAAAAAACTACATTTTAAAATGTAGTTTTTTTTTAATTAAAAATTTGCTATACTTAAAACATATTATTAAAATAAAGATATGTTAACAAAAATATTGGCTATAGTTTTATTATTATTCTTATTTTATGTTATTAGTAAATCAGCTGACCTAATCGTTGTTCACCTTAGAAAAACCGGAGAAAAACTAGGCATTAAAATTTTCTTTTTAGGAATAATTTTAGGTATAATGACGAGCCTTCCAGAGATGGCTATCGGAATAAATTCCACCATTTCTGGAATATCAACCATATCTTTTGGAAATTTATTAGGAGGAATTATAGTTCTTTTTGGCTTAATAATGGCTGTCAGTACCATTCTAAACAGAAAAATACATACCGAAAAAAAGGCTTGGCCATTTTTAATAACCCTATTATTTTTATTTCTCCCTTTAATATTAGGATTTAAGGGGCAATTAAATTATATTGATGGAGTTCTCCTAATCATTGGCTATATCTTGCTAATATTCTATTTATACAAAAGTCAATTAAAAAATAATTTAATAAAAATAGAGATAGTCAACAGGAAAGAAGTTCATAAACATATATTATTTATTTTGTTAGGAATTATTGGCTTGATTATTTCTTCAGAATTAATTGTCAGAACTACTATTTTTATTTTACAAGATTATAATATCTCTGTTTTTATTGTTGGATTACTATTCTATTCTATTGGGACAAATTTACCAGAATTAATAATAGCCATTAGATCATTTAAAAGAAAAGCCGAAGATTTATCTTTTAGTAATTTAATAGGCTCGGCCATGAGCAATACTTTAATGTTAGGAATTTTAAGTGTTATAAAAACAATTGAAATAGAAATAGATTTAGCTTATATTTTTTTAATGATTTTTACCCTAATACTTTTTATTGTTTTATTTATTTTTTATAAAACTGATAAACTATTGAGCCGCCGAGAAGGATTCTTTTTATTATTAATATATCTAATCTTTGTTTCTGGACAAATATTTATTCAAATAAAATATTAAAAATATTTTTACTTCTTTTAAAACAAAAAAATCGGAATAATCCGATTTTTTTATTTTTATTAAAAATGTTTTTTATTTTATTCTCTGTCCTGGATTTTCACAAGAACCACTTAAGCATTCACTAATTTTATTTTGCATTTCTTCTCCAAAAGAATCAGCATAACCAACCCAGAACTTATCACCAATAAAAGTCATTGGAACGCCCTGAATTGTGGTGTTGTAAGCAGCAGCTAAATCTTCTAAAATGGCTCTATTATCATCATTATTATAAACTTCGTAAGTTTTTATTTCCATATCAGAATATTTTTCAAACCAAGATGTCATAGCTGTTTTTTGTCTAGCACAATGAGGACAACCATCACCCCAAAAGAAATAAACTACAGCTTTTTTATTAGATTCCAAATCAGCTGATTCATTAAAAAGATCTAAATTAATTTCTGTATTAGCATTATTATTATCAATTGAAACAGCTTCGTTTTCAATTTCAGCATCTTCTGAATTTAAAGCTTTTTCTAACTCAGAGATTTCATAAGCCTGAGGAAAAAATTTTTTTCCGTCTTTACTAATATAAGTATCAATTAATTGCCCATCACCTAAATCAATAGAGGCTTTATACAAATCAGTTTGCTCATCTTCTACCATTGAAGTGATAGTAATAGGATACTCCGGATCCATGAAATTTTCATTAACAAAACTTTCAGTCTTAGCCCTAGCCTCTTCAATGCTAATAGTATTATCCTTTTTTAAACTACAAGCTGATAAAAAAACTAAAGATAAAATGGCTGAAAATAAAATTGTTTTTTTAAACATATTTTTTTATTAATTAATAAGTTAACTAAGAGTTAATATAGCACAAAATTATTTTTTGGTAAACATTATTATTACCCCCTAGTTCCGTGAATTTTCTTATTCTTTTTTACAGAAACTCTAACTGGCGTCCCTACAAAACCAAATTTTTCCCTAATCCTATTTTCTAAAAAACGCAAATATGATTTATGTAAATCCTCTTGAGATCCAATTTTTATTTCAAACCTAGGAGGATTAACCCAGGTTTGCTTAAGGCTATATATTCTAGGATGCCTAACCCCTTTTCCCTTTGAAGGTTTATGAATTTTTATCATCTTATTTAAAAATCGATCTAAGGCTGTTTCATTTATCTCCATTTTACGAGCTTCATCAATTGATAAAACTAAATCAAATATTTTTTTTGTCTTTTCTCCGGTCGCTGCTGAAACAAATAATATTGGTGCCCATAAAATAAAAGGAAATTGCATATTAATTTCTCTAGTCCATTTTTTAGTATCACGATCCTCAATCAAATCCCATTTATTAGCTATAACAACAAAACTTTTTCCTAACTCAGTTATTTCTTCAACTAACTTAGAATCTTGTTTAGTCATGGGATCATTTATATCAATAACCAATAAAACAATATCAGCTCTTCTAAGTGTTTGCATT
>Ga0265293_10012100_pt1 | contig 11547 bp, 4 predicted proteins | sample Munlanlewell138R_FD_192505 | JGI IMG/M metagenome (GOLD analysis project Ga0265293, IMG submission 192505) | Leachate microbial communities from a municipal landfill in Southern Ontario, Canada - Leachate well 138R | ecosystem: Engineered > Solid waste > Landfill > Unclassified | place: Canada... | reverse complement strand
CGGAAAAAGCCTATGAAGGCGATATCAAGGTGTATATCGGTTCGGAAGAGAATCCAAAAGTAGCTCACGCGGCGGAATTATTTGATTATCAAAGAAAAATGGTGGTAAGCACCCTTGCCGGTTATAGGAACGAAAGGGATGATCAGGGGTGGATCTCCGGGTCATTTAAGACTACTGCAGGATTTGCCCAGGCGGGTCATTTGAGGTTTGATCCTATTAATCCGGACCATATGTATATTAGTTATGACCATGGCCCGGGACTTTACCTGGTTGATTTCAATGATAGCACGGTAGTTCAGCATCTATCTACGTCGGCTGTAGGTAGTGGCGGGAACCGGTTTCGCGGTATCGAGTTTACCCCTGATGGTGAATATATGGTAATAGGACACTCCAATCCCGGTGAAAATGTGGTGAGTAATACCATTCTATCAAGGGCTAATAATTTTAAAGATCCACAGATTCTAACCCAATCCCGCGGAAATCAAGGGGTGGCGATACATCCGGTAAATGGTGAACTCTATTTTTGTGAATTCCAAACCGGAACCTTACGCCGTTACGATCTGATGAATTCTATACCTGTCGGGGGCACTTTAGGGCCAAAAGATTACGAGGATTTATACAGGATTCAGGATGTCAGTTGGGAATTTTGGCTTAGTATTCACCCGACGGGTGACTATGCCTATATCATTGTCAGGAATCAGCATTATATTTTGCGCACCGATTACAATTGGGAAACAAAACGGTTTATGATGCCGTATGTAGTATGTGGAGAACCCAGAACCAGCGGATATCTTGATGGTGTAGGGGCCAGCGCCCGATTAGATACTCCAACCCAAGGTATTTTTGTGAAAAATCCAGAATATGAGGGAAATGAAGATGAATATGATTTCTATTTTACAGACAGGAATACTCATTCTATTCGTTTGCTCCGCCCGGATGGCAGGGTGGATACCTTTGCCGGTCGTGGGAGTACCGGTCTGAACGCGAACCGTTGGGGTTACGTCAACGGAGATTTGCGTCTGGAAGCTCGTTTTAATCAACCGACAGGTCTTGCCTACAGGGAAGAAGAAGGTGCATTCTACGTGGTGGATGTTGAAAATCGTAGATTACGGAAAATTGCCTTGGAAGAGGAATAGTTGATAATAAAAAAAATACAAATGAAGAAGTTAATCATTGTTTATATATTACTTTTTGCTGTTTTTCACGGGATTAACGCGCAGGAAACGGTAGAGATTAGAGGAGTAGTCACTGATGTGCACGAAGAACCGTTGATCGGTGTAAATGTCTACGTGGTGGAAGTACCGGGATTGGGAGCAGTTACCGATATAGATGGCAACTATAGAATCACAATCCCCAGATTCCAACGGCTGACTTTCTCCTATATTGGGTTCGAGACCGTGGAGGTGCAGATCACAGATCAAAAGGTTGTGAATATCGTAATGGAGGAGTCTCGATCGAGCGTGCTCGATGAAGTGGTGATCACGGGGACAGGAGCACAGGAGAAAATCTCCGTTACGGGCGCGATTACCACGGTCGATCTGGAAGAGATCAAATCTGTTCCCACATCAAACTTGTCAAATGCGCTCGCGGGCTACGTGCCGGGTATTATGGCGATGACTACGTCGGGCCAGCCCGGGCAAAATGTATCGGAGTTCTGGATCAGGGGAATCTCTACCTTCGGTGCTGGTACCGGTGCTTATGTGTTGGTTGATGGGTTTGAACGTGAACTGAATGAGGTGAATATTGAGGATATCGAATCATTCTCGGTATTAAAAGATGCTTCGGCAACAGCTATTTACGGTTCCAAGGGCGCTAATGGTGTAATCCTAATTACCACGAAAAGAGGACAGGCAGGAAGGATTCAAATTGAAGGAAAAGTGGAAACTTCCTATAATACCCGCACCATCACCCCCGAGTTCGTGGATGGGATGACTTATGCTAACTTGCTGAACGAGGCAGCAATAACCCGGAATCAGCCGGCAATGTACCAGCCGGAAGAGCTCGAGATACTGCGCTTGGGATTAGACCCTGATTTGTATCCGAATGTAGATTGGAAAGATTTGTTGTTGAAAGATGGGGCTATGAGCTATCGAGCCAATCTGAACCTGAGAGGGGGAGGTGCCACCTCCCGTTATTTTGCTTCGATAAGCTACGTGGAAGAGCAAGGTATGTACAATACTGACCAGACATTAAGGGAATCGTACAATACCAATGCAAATTTCCATCGATATAATTACCGGTTGAATACCGATATGAACCTGACGAAAACCACTTTGTTAAAGCTTGGCATTTCCGGCTCCTTGTCCAAGCGGAACAGCCCCGGGTTGGGAGACGCGGATGTATGGGGGCAGCTGTTTGGCTACACCGCGATACGTACGCCTATTATGTATTCAAACGGATACGTGCCGGCAGTGGATGTCGGCGATAGGACAAATCCCTGGGTGGCTGCCACACAGACCGGATTCAATGAAAACTGGCAAAATAATATACAGACCAATGCATCATTGGATCAGGATCTCGATTTTATTACCAAAGGGCTTAAGTTCTCCGGTAGGTTTGGCTTCGATACCAATAACAACAATAATATAGAGCGGCGTAAATGGCCGGAACAATGGAGAGCCGAACGGGTCAGAGGGCCGGAAGGGGAATTGATATTCACCCATATCAGTCCCCCGAGCGAGATGTTCCAGACAAGTAGCTCCGGCGGTAACAGGAGAGAATTTTTGGACTTGATTTTCAATTATAATCGGAATTTTGACGGTCATCGCGTGGGCGGTGCTTTAAAATATACCCAAGATGCATTTATTCGTACGCAGAACCTGGGTCAGGATTTGAAAAACGGGGTCGCGAGACGTAACCAGGCTCTTGCAGGACAAGTTACCTATAACTGGAAGCTACGATATTTTCTGGACTTTAATTTTGGATACACCGGTTCCGAGAATTTCGCTATAGGACATCAATACGGATTTTTCCCTGCTTTTTCTACGGCATGGAATATCGCGGAAGAGGGTTTTATAAAGAAAAACCTTGAATGGATGAATATGCTCAAGGTTCGTTATTCATTCGGGAAAGTAGGAAATGACAATTTAGGAGATCAACGCTTTCCTTACCTCTATACCATAGGCAGGGGAGAGAACGGAGGAGCCGGTTATCAATGGGCAGATTACACGTTTGATAGAAGCTACGGGGGTATGCGTTTCACTCAGGTAGCTTCACCTTACGTTACTTGGGAGGTCGCTTCTAAAAATAACTTGGGTGTAGATATTTCTCTTTTTGGTGATAAACTGATTGCCAATATGGATTATTTTAATGATAAAAGAGAAGGAATTTATATGCAACGAGAATTCTTACCTGCTATGGTCGGATTGGAAAGCACGCCAAGCGCAAACGTGGGGGCGGTAAGCTCACAAGGTTTTGATGGTCGGCTCGTCTTCAAGCAAAAAGTGGGTGATGTAAATATGACTGTCAGGGGGAATATGACCTATAGCAAAAATGAAATTCTTGAAAGAGATGAAGAGAACGCTGTTTACCCTTACCAGATGCAGAAAGGATATAGAGTAAATCAAACCCGGGGATTAATCGCCTTGGGATTGTTCGAAGATTATGACGATATACGGAACAGCCCTACCCAAACGTTTGGCCGTTATCAGCCGGGAGATATCAAATATAAGGATGTGAATGGAGACGGTGTGATCGATGGTGGTGACGTGGTTGCGATTGGCGCCACCCGTAGACCCAACCTTATTTATGGTGCGGGTGTATCAGCACGTTGGAAAGGACTGGATGTGAACGTGCATTTTCAAGGAGCTGGGAAATCCACCTTTTTTATCAATGGGCCATCGGTCTACGCGTTCAATGGAAATCTTTGGGGTAATCTACTCGAAGGGTTAGTGGATGAAAACCGTTGGATCTCTTCAGAAATATCAGGAGATCCCGCTACCGAGAATCCCAATGCCACATACCCGCGACTGGAGTTTGGAGGAAACTCGAATAATTTCCGTAATTCCACTTACTGGCTAAGAAACGGTGCCTACCTACGCCTTAAAACAGTGGATATTGGTTATTCAGTACCCACGAAAATCGTCAGTAAAATGCGTTTGACTAATCTACGTGTATTCGTCGTGGGCACCAATCTATTGACATGGTCGAGTTTCAAGCTGTGGGATCCGGAGATGGCAAGTTCAAACGGGCAGCAATACCCGTTGACCAAATCTGTCACCTTGGGCTTGAATATCAAACTATAAACATTCTTAAACCATAAAGAAATGAATAAAGTATTATATTTTATATTTTTATTGTTTTGTTTTTTATTTGCCGCTGTTTTTTCTTCCTGTACGGATTACCTGGAGTCAGATCAATATTTTCAGGACAGGATGACCTTGGAAAGGGTTTTTTCCAGTAAAGAGTATTCCGAGGAGTGGTTGGCACATGCATTTTCCGGTTTGATGGGAGAAAATATTGATGTGGGCAATAAAGGGGATACTCCTCACTGTTTTGCCGACGATATGATCTATGGAGGAGATGATGCAGAGTATGATCCGGGAAGGGATGGAAGGACTTTCTCTTATAATATTTTCCGGACGGGATCCTATGGAGAGGGTGCCAAACAGGCGTCATGGGACCAGAGTTATACAGGAATCCGTAATGCGAGTACGTTTATTCATCATATCCATTTGAATCAGGAAATGACGGAGGAAGAGATTGCTGATTACCGTGCGCAGGCACGTTTTGTCAGGGCATATTATTACTGGTTGCTCTTGCGTAAATACGGCCCCGTTCCTTTGATTCCTGACGAAGGAATCGACTATAATGATAGTTATGCTGATATTGCTATTCCCCGTAGCTCGTATGAAGAATGTGCGGAGTACATAAGCAGTGAGTTGGCGCTTGCCGCCAAGGACCTCAAGGTGAGCCGTGATCCTTATAACGAGGTGGCACGTCCTACGAGAGGAGCTGCATTGGCGGCTCGCGCACAGGTGCTGCTCTATGCGGCGAGTCCACTGATGAATGGAAATACCGACGAGTACGCCATGGAGCTTGTGGATGATGAGGGCAGACAATTATTATCTACCACCTACGACGAGGAAAAATGGGCAAAAGCTGCCGCGGCCGCAAAAGATGTAATGGAGTTAGGTGTATACGAGCTTTTTACTGTTGGTTTCAGAGCCACGGGTAATATTGCTTATCCTGCTACAATTACTCCTCCTTATGACCCTGATTTTTCGGACAAAAACTGGCCTGATGGTTGGAGCGACATTGATCCGTTTGAATCATACCGTTCATTGTTTAATGGGACGGCTGCAGGTGACAATCCTGAATTAATTTTCACCCGCGGTAATAATGGAGGGCAATTGACAAGATCATTGGTGGCAAACTCCTTGCCACGTATCGGTGAAGGTTGGAATAACAATGGACTCACACAAAAAATGGTAGATGCCTACTATATGGCAGATGGTACCGATGTCCCCGGAAAAGACCTTGAAATAGGCCGTAATACAGATGGTTCTCAGCGTCTCACGGGCTTTACAACACAAGAAGATGTGGCTTCTGGACGATATAGACCCCTTCCTGCCAATGTCTCGTTGCAATATGCCAATCGTGAACCTCGTTTTTACGCCTCTGTGGCTTATAACGGCAGTATTTGGAATCTGGAGAATTCCGAAAGGGAAGAAGAGAAAAATCGGCAAGTATTCTATTACCGAGGAGATGGAAATGGTTATACCAATAATTTGTTCTGGGTTCGTACCGGTATCGGGGTAAAGAAGTTTGTGCATCCCAGCGATACCCGTCAAGGAGGAAGTGATAACAAGATTGTTCCTAAGTTGGAACCGGCCATCCGTTATGCCGATGTCCTGTTGATGTACGCGGAGGCATTGAATGAGCTGAGCCAGAGCTATAATATACCCTCATGGGATGGATCCACTACCTACACGGTCAGCAGGGATATCAATGAAATGAAAAAGGGTATTCGTCCTGTAAGAATCAGGGCAGGTGTACCAGACTATACACCAGACGTGTATGGTAATAAGGATTTGTTCCGAGAGAAATTAAAAAGGGAACGGCAGATTGAACTGATGGGAGAAGGAAAACGTCACTATGACCTGCGGCGGTGGAAAGATGCGCCGGCGGAAGAGTCCTTACCGATTTACGGGTGCAATATCCTCATGGATGAAAATAACAGGGAGTTATTCCACACACCTGTGCACTCCTGGTCATTGAGGTCAACTTTCTCTCCGAAGATGTGGTTCTGGCCGATCAAGCATAACGAACTGAAGAGGAATCGCCGGCTTACCCAAAATCCGGGATGGACCTATCATAACTAATTAAAGCAATGAATCATATGAAGAAGTGTCGTTTTTTTCTTATCATATTTGCCGGGCTGTTTTTATTCGGTGCATGCAACGATGAATGGACGGAAGAACAATATACCCGGTATATCTCGTTCAAAGCTCCGGTGAATGCCGATGGAGTTGCCACCGTATATGTAAGGTATCGCGGCGAGTCAGTCTCAAACTATAAACTTCCGTTGATTATGAGTGGATCAACCACTAATGATCAGAACGTGACAGTAAGAGTCGCAATTGACCCCGATACCTTGAACCAGTTGAATTTAGAACAGTTCCAGAGTAGGAAAGACCTGTACTACAAGCAAATGGAAGATCGTTTTTTCACTATGCCACAGGCTGTTGATTTTAAAGCAGGCGAAGATGTGTCATTACTGGATATTGATTTTACTTTTGGGGATATTGACTTGGCGGATAAATGGATCCTTCCGCTTACCATCGAGGAAGATCCCGAAGATCGTTATTTCCGGCATCCTAGGCAATATTACAAAAAGGCCCTGCTTCGGGTAATGCCATTCAATGATTTTTCGGGCACCTATGGCAGTACTAATCTTGGTATATATGTAAAGGGAGGGGAAGACGGCGCTCCTATCGTGAAGAATAATGTCCAGTTATACGCGGTAAATGACAGTACCGTTTTCTTCTACGCGGGGATGGTGGACGAAGACAGGATGGATCGCCATAATTACAAGGTGTATGCGCGGTTTGACGGTGAGACTAGGCTGGTAACGCTCTATTCTGATAACCCTGCTATGAAGTTTCAAGCTAATGAGACACCTCTATTTTCTGTGCATGAAGAGATGGATGTAACCCATCCTTACTTGTTGAAACGTACTATTACTATTAGAGGACTCGATTACAATTTTACCGATTATTCTTCTTCAGAAGCCGTGGATTTTGATTTCACGGTGAAGGGGCTAATCACGATGGAGCGTAGAATTAATACGCAAATCCCGGATGAAGACCAAGCGATTGAGTGGTAAGGTTAGCTGAATTTTATAAAAGGAGCCCGAAAAGAGGCTCCTTTTTATTAATTTTGTTACATTGTATCGCATTATACGCGTAATTCAGTACAAAGTTCATTTTTAAAGATCATAGAATGATTAAAATTAATTTACCTGTTGCTTTTGCACTGTCAATACTATCTTTTCTTATCTCCTGTGCCAATAATGGAAAGGAGGTTCCTGTGATTCCCACGGATCTTACGACCGACCTGCGTGCACCGGCTTTTCCGCTGGTTACGGTGGATCCCTATTTCAATGCATGGTCATATACGGATCATTTGTATGATGATCAGCCCAGGCACTGGACCGATAAAGAGTTTCCGTTGATGGGAGCCTTGAGGGTCAATGGTGAAGTGTATCGGTTTATGGGGAAAGAGAATCTTCCGTTGAAACCTCTTCTTCCTACTGCTCGTGAAGAAAAATGGGAGGGTAAATATACGTTTGATGCCCCGAAGGGAGAGACATGGAAGAATCTTACATTCGATGATGCTTCGTGGACTACCGGAGAAGCTGCTTTTGGTACACCGAATGAACCGAATCTTTCCACTCTATGGCAGACAAAAGATATCTGGGTAAGACGTGCTTTCACCTTGGATGAAGATTTGAGTGGCAGGGAGATATACCTGCACTATTCTCATGATGATATTTTTGAGCTGTATATCAACGGGATTCAGGTTGTAAAAACCGGTTATTCCTGGAGATACAACGTGATAGAAGAACTCTCGGAAGAGCTGAAAGCCACGCTTAAAAAAGGAGAGAATATTATTACCGTCCATTGCCATAACAGAACCGGTGGCGGGCATGTGGATTTTGGACTGTATGAGAAAGAAGAAAACAAAGTGTCATTCCAGCATACGGCACAACAAAAATCGGTGAACATACTGCCAACGCAGACTACTTATACGTTCGATTGCGGGCCGGTAGAGCTGGACGTGATCTTCACCACGCCCTTGCTGTTAGACGATCTGGATCTCATTTCCCGGCCGGTTAGTTACATTTCTTACCAGGCAAGATCGAAAGATGGTGCGAGCCACGATGTGCAGGTCTATTTTGAAGCAACCCCGCAGTGGGCAGTCAACGATGACAGCCAGCCGGTTAATTTCGAGAGAATCGAGAAAGAGGCTAGAACCTATCTTAAAACAGGGACTATTGAACAACCTGTTTTACAAAAAAAAGGTGACAATGTACGAATCGATTGGGGTTATTTTTATCTGACCGGTACTGCTAATGACGGCGCAATACTGAACTTCGGTGATTATTGGGATACCAAGGGAGCCTTTCAAGCCAATGGACATATCTCTGATATATTACCGGAAGAACTTTCTCCAAATATAGCAAAAGAGATGACTGTGCTTGCTTATAGCCGTGATTTGGGAAAAGTGTCATCTGATAAAAAGACTGGTTTCATTATGTTGGGGTATGACGATATTTATTCTATTCAATACTTTGAGAAGAACCTGAAAGGATATTGGACCAAGGATGGTACAGTAGATATTTTCCAAGCATTCAAAAGCGCCGAGACTGACTACGCGTCGATTATGAAACGTTGCGATGATTTCAACCGGGCTATGAGGGCCGATGCCGAAAAAGCGGGAGGCAGGAAGTATGCTGAATTGACAGCACTGGTATACCGTCAGGCGATCGCGGCCCATAAACTGGTGAAAGATGAAAATGGAACACTGTTGTTTTTTTCGAAGGAAAATAATAGCAACGGATCTATCGGTACGGTGGACATCACCTATCCTTCATCACCCTTGTTCCTGATCTATAATCCCGAATTGGTGAAAGGGATGATGAATCCTATTTTTTATTATAGTGAAAGCGGGAAATGGACTAAACCCTTTGCCGCACATGATGTAGGTACCTATCCGATTGCCAACGGACAAACCTACGGTGGAGACATGCCGGTAGAGGAATCCGGGAATATGTTGATTTTGGCGGCAGCCATTGCCGAAGTGGAGGGCAATGCTGATTATGCTGCCCAACACTGGGACGTGCTGACTGTCTGGGCTGATTACCTTGTGGCAGAAGGACTGGATCCTGATAACCAGCTTTGCACTGATGATTTCGCAGGACATTTTGCCCATAACGCAAACCTCTCTGTCAAAGCGATCATGGGAGTTGCTTCTTATGGCAAACTGGCTTCTATGCTGGGTAAAGCCGATATAGCGGAACAGTATTTGGGAACCGCTGCTGAGATGGCTGTAGAATGGGAGAAGATGGCACGTGATGGCGACCATTATAAACTGACCTTTGACAGGGAAGGAACCTGGAGCCAGAAGTATAATATGGTATGGGATAGATTATTAGGATTTAATGTCTTTGATCCGGAAATTGCCCGGAAAGAAATGGCCTATTACCTCGCGCTGCAGAATGAATATGGTTTGCCATTGGACGTTCGTCGTACCTATACCAAATCGGACTGGATCATGTGGACAGCTGTGCTTACGGGTGAGAGAAGTGATTTTGATGCGTTGATAGGCCCTGTCTATAAGTATGCCCATGAAACTTCTTCCCGTGTGCCTATCAGTGACTGGCACGATACAGTGACAGCACAAAGAATGAATTTCAAAGCACGTTCAGTGGTCGGAGGATATTTTATGAAGATGCTGGAGCAACAATTAATGGAAAAAAATAAATAGTATTTCCAATAAAACGGATAACAAAAGGCGATCACGAAAATTCTTGGTGATCGCCTTTTCGTTGTTTTGATATTTTTCATCAGTTCATGCATTTTGTCCAATATTTTTAATAGTTAACTAATTGCAAAGATAGGGCCACTTAAACAGCCTCTTATGAAAATAGCCGCTATCGCCTTAATATGCCGGTTTTGATTAATTTGTGTTGTTTTTTGATGTTTTTTTGTATTCAAGGCGGCTTTTTTTCCTTAATTTGCATTATACCCTTGCCCTTGGTTTAGCGCTCAGGAAGCGCTAATTATTAAAAAGGGAACAAGGATGAAAAATTGAAAATGATAACAGACAAGCTTACTTTTGAAGCCTTAAGCTGGTTTAATAAATCTTTCAGGGAATTTGCCAATCAATAAGAGGATAGCCATATGCAGTTGAAAACATATTTGAATAATTCGTGGAAAGTACCTGCCTCTGCTTTGGCGCTTTTGACCGCCACAACAGGTTGTACAGCAAATAATGCTGAAGAGCCCGGCCATCCCAATATTGTGGTGGTCTTGGCAGATGACCTGGGGTGGGGCGATGTGGGATATCATGGTAGCCATATTCAGACGCCTAACTTGGATATGCTGGCCGAGAATGCCATTAGGTTAAACCGCTTTTACGTGGCGCCTGTGTCGACACCTACCCGGGCGGGACTGATGACCGGCAGGTATCCTAACAGGATGGGAGTACGGCATGTGGTGATTCCACCATGGCGTGACTATGGAATTGAACCCGATGAAATCTTCTTGCCACAAGAACTGGAAAAAGCGGATTATAAACATCGTGCCATCATTGGTAAATGGCATTTAGGACATTCTCGAAAAAGGTACTACCCCCTTAACAGAGGGTTCACTCATTTTTATGGCCATTTAAATGGAGCCATTGATTTCTTTTCGCTTGAAAGAGAAGGAGAACTGGATTGGCATGACGACTGGGAAAGCTCGTACGATAAAGGGTATAGCACCGATTTAATAACAAATCGGGCCGTACAGTGCATCAAAAATTATTCTCAGGAAGAGAATCCATTCTTTATATATGTAGCTTATAACGCGCCTCATACGCCGTTACAGGCAAAGGATGAGGATCTGGCACTCTATGGATTCGATCCTAATAAACCTCGTTACGGCCAGGGGGATCAAACCGGGAGAGGAAACACAAAAGAACAGACTTTTGCAGCGATGGTCACCTCTATGGATAGGGGAATAGGAGAGATCATTCAGGCATTGAAAGATACCGGTGAATTTGAAAACACGATTTTTCTTTTCTTTAGTGATAACGGTACGGATAACGGTTCCAGTGGAGAATTGAGAGGGCGGAAATTCGTGGAATTTGAGGGCGGGGTACGTGTTCCCGCATTATTGAGTTGGCCTGCTAAATTAAATGAAGAGAGAATTGTTGATCAGGTGACGGGATATGTGGATGTAATGCCAACGCTGCTAGATATAATAGGGATAGAGTCGGAAGCTAAATTCGATGGCATAAGCATATTGCCCGTGTTATCCGGTGAACAGCAAAATATTGACA
>Ga0265293_10012099_pt1 | contig 11548 bp, 8 predicted proteins | sample Munlanlewell138R_FD_192505 | JGI IMG/M metagenome (GOLD analysis project Ga0265293, IMG submission 192505) | Leachate microbial communities from a municipal landfill in Southern Ontario, Canada - Leachate well 138R | ecosystem: Engineered > Solid waste > Landfill > Unclassified | place: Canada... | reverse complement strand
CCCTCATTAAATGGAATTGAGCTTTTAAAAAACATTAGAGAGTATTATCCAAAAACCCCAGTCATAATCATAAGCTCAAGCATAGAGCTTGAAGCCATTAAAGACTCTTACTTTTTTGGCTGTAATGATTATATTAAAAAACCTTTTTACATTGATGAGCTTGAAATTAAGATAGAAAAACTTTGCAATGCAATAACTGATACCATCTCTTTTGGCGATAACTACATCTTTGATGCTAAATCAAGCATTTTAGAACATGACAATAAAAGAGAGAGACTCTCTAAAAAAGAGAGGCTTTTGCTGGAGCTTTTTTTAAGTGACTTGGGAAAAGTTGTCTCTTACGATAAGATTCAAAGTATTGTTTGGGAGGGAAATTTTGCTAGCTTAGACTCCATAAGATCTCTTATTAGAAGAGTTAGAAAAAAGATTCCAGAAAGTTACATTGAAACAGTTGTAGATATTGGTTATCTTTTTAATCCTGATAAAAAATAAAGCTATCATTTAATTGTTATATCACTTTTGTAAAATTTAAAAAACACTCAAAGGATCTCTCATGTCGCTTGATGGACTATATCTTTCATTTTACAATGCAGTATCTACTTTCATACCTAAAAATAGGCTTTTTACAGACCCACTTCATACCATAACTTATGGAACTGATGCCTCTTTTTATAGGTTAGTGCCAAAGATTGTTATCATAGCTGATAGTGCGGATGAGGTAAGTCTTATATTAAGACATGCAAATGCTTGGAATTTGCCAGTTGTTTTTAGGGCTGCTGGAACAAGTCTCTCAGGACAAGCGATCACAGACTCAATCCTCATAGTAACTTCAAGAGATTGGAAAAATATAACCATAAATGAGGATGCCTCACTTGTTAGTCTTGAACCCTCAGTTATTGGAAGTAGGGCAAATGCTGCACTTTTACCATATGAGAAAAAAATAGGTCCAGATCCAGCTTCCATTAATGCAGCAATGATTGGTGGAATTGCAGCTAATAATGCTAGTGGAATGTGTTGCGGGGTAGCAGATAACTCATATAAAACTCTTCATACAATGAAGATTTTATTTTATGATGGAACGAAGCTTGATACTGGCTCAAATGAGAGTAAAGAGGAGTTTGCAAAAAGCCATGGTGATTTTTTAGATAAGGTAAAAAAACTTGGAGAAAAAACAAGAAAAAACAAGGCTTTAAAAGAGAAAATTGATAGAAAATTTAAAATTAAAAATACCTGTGGATATGGATTAAATGCTTTAGTTGATTATGAAGATCCATATGAAATTATCCAACATTTAATGATTGGAAGTGAGGGAACTTTAGGTTTCATTAAAGAGATTACTTTCAAAACAGTTCCAGAGTATGCCAATAAAGCTTCATCATTAATGATTTTTAAAAATATAAAAGATGCGTGCGAGGCTGTAATTACTTTAAAAACCAAGTGTAAAACTAGAGTTAAAGATGCGGAAGTTGACGCGGCAGAGCTTATGGACAGGGCATCATTAAGAAGTGTTGAAAACAAAGCTGGAATGCCAGAGTTTTTAAAAAGCTTAAGTGAAGAAGCGACTGCTTTATTGGTAGAAACTAGAGCAAAAGATGCTAAAACTTTAGATAAAAATATAGAAACCATTAAGAGTAAACTAGCTCACATTGAGCCTGAAATGCCAATTGAGTTTACTAAAGATGTTGCCCAGTTTTCAAAACTATGGGATATTAGAAAAGGTCTTTTCCCAGCTGTTGGAGCAGTCAGAGAGACTGGCACTACTGTTATCATTGAAGATGTTGCATACCCAATAGAATCTTTAGCTGATGCAACTTTAGATTTGCAAAAGCTTTTTAAAAAGTATAATTACGATGAAGCCATCATTTTTGGACATGCACTTGATAGCAATCTTCACTTTGTTTTCACTCAATCTTTTGATGATCCAAAAGAGGTTGAAAGATATGAGAATTTTATGAATGATGTAGCAAGTCAAGTTGCAACTAAATATCAAGGAAGCTTAAAAGCTGAACATGGAACTGGTAGAAATATGGCACCTTTTGTTGAGCTTGAATGGGGAGAAGATGCTTACTCTTTAATGAAAGAGATTAAAAAAATCTTTGATCCAAAAAGTTTATTAAATCCTGGTGTAATCTTAAATGATGATAGAAGAATTCATCTTAAAAACTTTAAGTTCATGCCAGCAACAAATCCATTGGTAGATAAGTGTACTGAGTGTGGTTTTTGTGCCCCATTTTGTCCTTCAAATGTTCTTACACTAAATCCTAGAGAAAGAATTGCGGCAAATAGACATTTAACAATTTTAAAAAATAGTGGAAAGATGGATGAGTATGAAGAGTTTAAAAAACTCTACCAATATGATGGAATTGAGACTTGTGCTACTTGTTCTTTATGCTCCATCTCTTGTCCTGTTGGTATAGATACAGGTAAACTTACTAAAATCTTAAGAGAAGAGGGCATCTCTAAAAAAGAAGCAAAACTAGCAAATCAAATAGCTAAACATTATGCCCTAACGCTTGGAACTATGGGCTTTGGACTGAAGGCAGTTAAAGGTGTTAGTTTCATTTTAGGCAAAGAAAATATGAAAAAAGCTAGTCAAAGTTTAAGAAAAATGACTAATAATACTCTTCCTATGTGGAGTGAGAGTTTAACAGATAAAGTATCCTTCAATCCAAATCCTCCAAAATTTAAAAGCGATTTAAAAGTTGTATATTTTTCATCTTGCATAAATAGAACCTTAGCTAATCCTAAGCCGCAAAGTGATGAAAAAAGCATACATGAAGTTTTCCATACCCTTTTACAAAGAGCTGGATATGAAGTAATTTATCCAAAAAATATTAAAGAGTTATGTTGTGGACAGCCATTTTTAAGTAAAGGTTACACAAAAACAGGGTTAAGTAAGAGTAAAGAGCTTGAGGGCGCACTAAGAGCAGCTAGCAAAGATGGGACTTATCCAATAGTTTGTGACATGTCATCTTGCTCAAAAACAACTAGAGAAAACTTCTCTTCAAGCTTAATAATGCTTGATCCAATTGAGTTTGCAATGAAATATTTAGTAGATAAGTTAGAGTTTAAGCAAATAGATGAGCCAATCGCAATCCATCCAATATGTTCAACTAGAAAGATGGGCTTAGTTGATGATCTTGTAAATTTAGCAAAAAAATGTTCAACCTTAGTTCATGTTCCAAAAGATGTAACTTGTTGTGGTTTTGCAGGAGATAGAGGGTTTTTCTATCCAGAATTAAATGCTTCCGCTCTTAGGCACTTAAAAAGTAATATCCCAAGTGATGTCAAATACGCATTCTCAACAAATAAAACTTGTGAAATAGGCTTAAGTGAACATAGTGGCTTAGCATACCGAAATATCATCTATCTACTTGAGAGATGCTCAAGATAGAAAGAGCATTTTACGCTAAAAAGTTATTTTATAAGCTATGTTTTGTTTAATAATATACATGCTAGAATAAGCTAGCTTTGCTCCAAGCAAGGCTAGCATTTTTTAAAAAGGCTTATGGCATGGAATTTAATCTTGTTGTAGAGGGATTAAAATTCATGGTGCTAGGGATGGGCACCGTGTTTCTTTTTCTCCTGCTTATGGTTTGGATTTTAAAACTTCAATCAAAAATAATCACAAAATACTTCCCGCAAAAACCTGAACAACCTTCACAATCTTTTAACGGTGCTTCTTTAGCTAGCGAGAATAAAGATGCTTCACTTGTTGCAGTAATAACTGCGGCAATAGAAATGTTTCGACAACAACATAAAAAATAGGTAAGAGAGATATGGCAAAAAAATATATCGATATTATGGATACCACCTTTAGAGATGGGTTTCAATCTGTTTTTGGTGGTAGGGTGTTAATGGACGATTTTATGCCTGCTGTTGCAGCAGCTAGAAATGCTGGCATTACGCATTTTGAATTTGGTGGCGGAGCTAGATTTCAAAGTCTTTATTTCTACTTAAATGAAGATGCCTTTGAGATGATGGATAAATTTAGAGAAGTAGCTGGAAAAGATGCAAATTTACAAACCTTAGCAAGAGGGGTTAATACCGTAACTCTTGATACAGGAAGTAAAGAGATCATAGACTTACATGCAAAACTTTTTAAAAAACATGGAACAACTACAATTAGAAATTTTGATGCATTAAATGATGTTGAGAATTTAAAATATAGTGGTGAGAGAATAGTAGCTCATGGATTAAATCATGAAGTTGTAGTTACATTAATGGATTTGCCACCAGGTTGTAGTGGCGCTCATGATGTGCCATTTTATGAAAGAACTTTAAGAGAGATTTTAGAAGCAGGCATTCCATATGATAGTGTCTGTTTTAAAGATGCAAGCGGAACATCTAGTCCGCAAAAAGTATATGAAACAATTAAAATGGCTAAAAGCTTTTTGCCTGAGGGGACTCATGTAAGACTTCATACTCATGAAACTGCTGGAGTGAGCGTAGCTTGTTATTTGGCTGCTCTTGAAGCTGGGGCTGATGGGATAGACTTAGCTGCAAGTCCAGTAAGTGGTGGAACTTCTCAACCAGACATTTTAACAATGCTACACGCAGTTAAAGGAAAGCCATATGATTTAGGCGGCTTAGATATTGAAAAGATTTTAAAATATGAAGAGGTTTTGCAAGATTGTTTGAAGGATTATTTTATGCCTCCAGAGGCTATTCAAGTCTCTCCCCTAATCCCATTTTCTCCAATGCCAGGCGGCGCACTTACAGCAAATACTCAAATGATGAGAGATAACAATATTTTAAATAAATTCCCAGAAGTTATAAAAGCGATGAGAGAAGTTGTTGAAAAAGGTGGATATGGCACAAGCGTAACTCCTGTTTCGCAATTTTATTTCCAACAAGCTTTCAATAATGTAATGTTTGGCAAATGGGAAAAGATAGCTGATGGGTATGGAAAAATGGTTTTAGGATATTTTGGAAAAACCCCAGTTAACCCAGATGAAGAGGTTGTAAAACTAGCTTCAAAGCAGTTAAATTTAGAACCAACAACTAAAAATGCAATTGATATTGCAGATGAAGATGAGACAAAATCCATCAAATACGCTAAAGCTTTACTAAAAGATGAAAATATTGAACCAAGTGAAGAGAATATTTTCATCACACTTGCTTGTAAAGAAAAAGGAGTTGCATTTTTAAAAGGTGAAGCAAAAGTTAATGTAAGAAAAAATGAACCAACAAAGAGCGAAAAACCAGTAACTAGCAGTGAAAGTGGGCTATATACTGTAACAGTAAATGGAGTCTCTTACAATGTAAAAGTATCTGAGGGGGCAAATGTAGAAGAGATTACTAAAGTTGCTCCACAAAGTGTCCCTGCGGCAGCAGTTCCAGTAGAATCATCTGGACGAGGAATTGAGGCTAGTCTTCCAGGATCTGTTTTTAAAATTTTAGTAAAAGTGGGAGATAGCGTTAAAGAAGGACAAGCTGTTGTCATACTAGAAGCAATGAAGATGGAGATAGAAATTCCAGCGCTTTGTGATGGAGTAGTTAGTGAGATAAAAGTGGCTGTTGGCGACTCAGTTGATAATGGTCAAGTATTGGTGGTTTTGTAAGATGAAAAGTGGAATCTTAAACTTAATAGCTGTTCTCTTTTTTAGCCTGCTTCCTTTAAATTTAAATGCTAATGCGCCTGCTGCTCCAAGTTTTGAGCAGACAAAATATGAGCCAAAAAGCATGAAAGAGCTAATTACTAGTTTTTATGAAACTACTGGAATTTACTCTTTTTTAAACCCACAAGAGGGATTAACCGACTCTAGTGGCGAAGAGATAACTGCTTTTAGTCAAAGATGGGGAAGAATTATAATGATAGGGGTTACCTTTTTGCTATTTTATTTAGCAATAGCAAAAGGGTTTGAGCCTCTTCTTTTAATACCAATTGGCTTTGGAGGATTGCTTGCAAATATCCCAATTGCCGATATGGCTGGGCCAAATGGATTTTTGGGCATTATTTATAATGCTGGAATTGCAAATGGGCTCTTTCCTCTTATAATCTTTATGGGTGTTGGAGCTATGACAGACTTTGGACCACTAATAGCAAATCCAAAAACCGCACTCTTAGGAGGTGCAGCCCAACTTGGGATTTTTGGAACTTTAGTTGGTGCACTAGCACTTAGCGAATATACAACTATTATGAATTTTTCTATGCAAGATGCAGCAAGTATTGGGATAATTGGAGGGGCAGATGGGCCAACTGCTATCTTTATAGCTTCAAGACTCTCTCCTGATCTTTTAGGCGCCATTGCAGTTGCTGCTTACTCATATATGGCATTAGTGCCAATAATCCAACCTCCAATAATGAGAGCACTAACCACAAAAGAAGAGAGAAAGATTAAGATGGTACAGTTAAGACAAGTCTCAAAAACTGAGAAAATTGTTTTTCCAATTACGATTTTAGTCCTTTCACTACTTGTTTTACCTGATGCTACACCTTTAATTGGTGCTTTAGCCTTTGGTAACTTTGTAAAAGAATCAGGTGTTGTACAAAGACTTGGTGATACAATGCAAAATGCTTTAATAAATATTGTAACTATATTTTTAGGCTTAGCTGTTGGTTCTAAATTAGCAGCTGAGAAATTTTTAGTTGTTGAAACTTTAGGTATTTTAATTTTAGGTTTAATTGCTTTTTCAGTGGGAACTGCTGGTGGAATCATAATGGCTAAAACTATGAACCGCTTTAGTAAAGAGAAGATAAACCCACTAATAGGCGCAGCTGGAGTTAGTGCTGTTCCTATGGCTGCTAGAGTTGCAAACAAAGAGGGAGTTAAAGAAGATCCTACAAATATACTACTTATGCACGCCATGGGACCAAATGTGTCTGGCGTCATAGGATCAGCAGTAGCTGCTGGAGTTTTATTGTCAATTTTTAAATAAATATGGGAGTTATAGATATGGAAGCTGTGCACAAGTTTGAAAAAGAGTTAGGCTTAGAAAATATAAAAAATATATATAGAAATTTAAACTATGATTTACTGCTTGAACACGAGAAGGCAAATGAAGAGGGCAGATGTTCTGATAATGGAACTTTTATGGTTGATACAGGTATTTTTACTGGTAGAAGTCCTAAGGATAAATATTTTGTAAATGAGTCTCCTTCAAATAAATATATAGCTTGGGGCGAGATAAATCAACCTATTAGTAAAGAGATTTTTGATGAGCTTTTTAGTAAGGTTAAAGAGCAACTCTCAAATAAAAATATATATGTTCAAGATGCTTATTGTGGTGCTAGTTTAGCTAGTAGGAAAAAAGTAAGATTTGTAACAGAGGTTGCGTGGCAGGCTCATTTTGTTAAAAATATGTTCATTAGACCAAAAGATGAAGAGCTTGAAGAGTTTACTCCAGATTTTACTGTTTATAATGGATGTAAATTTTTAAATAAAGAGTTTAAAAAACATGGACTTCATTCAGATGTTTTTGTTTTATTTAATATTGAAGAAAATATTGCCATAATTGGCGGTACTTGGTATGGCGGAGAGATGAAAAAAGGGATTTTTTCAATGATGAATTATTGGCTTCCTTTAGAAGGTAAGCTGCCTATGCACTGCTCTGCTAATGTTGGAAAAGATGGAGATGTAGCGCTATTTTTCGGACTCTCTGGAACTGGAAAAACAACTCTTTCAACTGATGCAAATAGAAAACTAATCGGTGATGATGAGCATGGTTGGGATGAAGATGGGATTTTTAATTTTGAGGGTGGATGCTACGCAAAATGTATAAACCTTGATAAAAATAGTGAGCCAGAAATTTATGGAGCGATAAGAAAAGATGCACTTTTAGAAAATGTAGTAGCTGATGAAAAAGGCGTGATTGATTATACTGATGGCTCTAAAACAGAAAATACAAGGGTTTCATACCCAATCTATCATATAGAAAATCACGAACCAACCCTTCAAGCAGGACATCCTAAAAATATCATCTTCCTAACTGCTGACGCATTTGGGATTTTACCACCAGTTGCAAAGCTTACAAAAGAGCAAGCAATGTACTACTTTTTAAGTGGATATACTGCTAAAGTTGCAGGAACTGAAAGAGGCATAACTGAGCCAGTTGCCACTTTTAGCGCATGTTTTGGAGAGGCTTTTTTGCCACTTCATCCAACAGTTTATGCAAAACTTTTAGGCAAAAAAATTGATGAGCATAAAGTTAATGTATTTTTAGTAAATACTGGATGGAGCGGCGGCCCTTATGGAGTGGGCAATAGAATGAGCATAAAGGCTACAAGAGCCTGTATTAATGCTATTTTAGATGGAAGCATCAATAGCGCTTCTTTTGAAGAGTTGCCAATATTTAATTTAAAAGTTCCGCTAAAGCTAGAAGGTGTTGATGATAAGCTTTTAAATCCAAGAAACACTTGGGAAAACAGAGAAAAATATGATAAAAGTGCTAAAAAACTTGCACATATGTTTATAGATAATTTTGAAAAATATCTTGATTCTAATAATGATTTTGATTTTAGAGAGGCAGGACCAAAAATTGATTAAATATAGAGGTAGATAATGGGAAAACTTTGGTCTGGAAGGTTTGATAAAAACTCTTCAAAACTATTAGATATATTTAACGCATCTTTACCATTTGATAAGATTTTATATGAAGAGGATATAAAAGGCTCTATTGCTCACGCAACAATGCTAGCTAGTCAAGGTATTTTGACTCAAAAAGAGGCAGATTTAATATGTGATGGGTTAAAGCAGATAAAAGATGAGATAAAAGAGGGTAAATTTACTTTTGATATTGGTGATGAAGATATCCACATGTCAATAGAGAAAAGACTCATTGAATTAATTGGAGAGATAGGTGGCAAGCTTCATACTGCAAGAAGTAGAAATGATCAAGTTGCACTTGATTTTAGACTTTATGTTTTAAAATCAAATAAAGTAATAATGGAGTTAATAAAAGATTTAATTAAAACTTTGCACACTTTAGCGCTTCCGCACACTTCAACCCTAATGCCAGGAATGACGCATTTACAACATGCTCAGCCAATAAATTTTGCCTATCATTTAATGGCATATATTTCAATGTTTTTAAGAGATTTTAAAAGATTTGAATTCTCAAGTATTGAAAATAGTGTTTTACCTCTTGGTTGTGCAGCGCTAGCTGGAACTCCTCATCCAATTGATCGTCAAAAAACTGCACAACTTCTTGGATTTGAAAAAGTTAGTTTAAACTGCTTAGATACGGTAAGCGATAGAGATTTTGCACTAGAGATTTTATTTAACATATCTACTCTTTTAATGCACATTTCAAGGCTTTCAGAAGAGTTAATACTTTGGTCAAGTGCTGAATTTGGATTTGTTACTTTCAGTGATGAGTACTCAACTGGTAGCTCCATAATGCCCCAAAAGAAAAACCCAGATATTCCAGAACTTTTAAGAGGAAAAACAGGTAGAGTTTATGGAAATTTAATTGGACTTTTGACAGTTTTAAAAGGCTTACCACTAGCATACAATAAAGATTTACAAGAGGATAAAGAGGGTGTTTTTGATAGTGTAGATACTGCGGTTATTTCACTAAAAATCTTAAGTGCATCTCTTTTAACTTTAACCATAAATGAAGAAGCAATGTTAAAAGCATGCAAGATTGGACACTTAAGTGCAACTGATTTAGCTGATTATTTAGTCTCAAAATGCAACATACCTTTTAGACAAGCTCACCATATAACTGGAAGGGCAGTTTTAGTGGCTGAGAAAAAAGGTTGTGATTTGTCCGAATTAAGCTATGAAGAGTTAAAAGAGGTAGATTCAAGAATAAAGCCTGAAGTGAGTGAGCTTTTAACCCTAAGTTCAAGTATGAATGCTAGAAATTCCCAAGGTGGAACTTCTAGCAAAAGAACTAAAGAACAGTTAGATTTTGTAAAAAACTGGCTTAGTGAAAATTAGAAACTTCCTTTGGGGTCGGCATCTTCAAAGTGGCCCCAAGCAAGTTTTGCTCCGCCAAGTAAATGAAAATGAAGATGAAAAATCTCTTGTCCACCATTTTCCCCATTATTTGTAATCAGTCTATATCCACTCTTATCTAATCCAAGTTTTGATGCTATCTCTTGAATAAAAGCAGTCATTCCACTCATAACTTCAGGCTTTAATTCTTGAAAATTTTTCACATGAACTTTAGGGATAATTAAAATATGGATTGGAGCTTTTGGGTTAATATCGTGAAAAGCTAGAAAATCATCATTTTCTAAAACTTTATTGCAAGGAAGCTCTCCAGCAATAATCTTTTCAAAAATAGTCACTTCTCTCATTATAACTCCTTGTTTGATTTTGTTAAAAGTATACTAATCTTTGCTTTGTAGCGATTTAAATTTTTCTAAATTCAACTTTTTGCTAACTCAATGTAGTTTTTAACGCGTTTATAATTAAAATTTCTATACAATCACTCTTAAAAATTAAAAACGAGGTATCTGTTGAAAACATACGAAGAGTCCATAGAAGCTTGTAAAGATTTAAACGAGTTGGAAAAAATTCGTTTAAAAATTTTTGGAAAAAAAGGTTTCTTCTCAGGTGAATTTGCAAGATTAAAATCACTAAAAGGTGAAGAGAAAAAAGAGTTAGCAAATAGTTTAAATAGCGCTAAAGATAGCTTAACTAATCTTTTAAATGAAAAAAAAGAGAAGCTAGAATTAGAGTTTATAAACTCTTCTATGCAAAAAGAGAGTGTTGATGTCTCCTTATTTAATGCTTCAACATCAAGCGGAGCACTTCATCCAGTATATGAAACCATGAATAAAATTATTGACTATTTTGTAGGAATGGGATTTGCGGTGGAAGAGGGGCCATTAGCTGAGGATGATTTTCATAACTTTGAAGCTTTAAATTTACCAAAATACCATCCTGCTAGAGATATGCAAGACACCTTTTATTTTGATGATGGAATGCTTCTTAGAACTCACACCTCACCAGTTCAAGTTAGAACTATGCTATCTCAAAAACCACCAATTAGAATGATCTGTCCAGGGGCAGTTTTTCGTAGAGATTTTGACTTAACACATACTCCTATGTTTCATCAAGTTGAGGGTTTAGTAGTTGAGCCTGGGAATAGTGTCTCATTTGCTAATTTAAAATTTATACTTGAGGATTTTTTAAAATATATATTTGGAGATATTAAAGTTAGATTTAGACCAAGCTTCTTTCCTTTTACTGAGCCTAGCGCAGAGGTTGATATTAGCTGTATTTTTTGTAAAGGTGATGGATGTAGGGTCTGTTCACATACTGGATGGCTAGAAGTTTTAGGGTGTGGGGTAGTGGATCAAAATGTTTTTAAAGCAGTTGGTTATAGTGATGTTAGTGGATATGCTTTTGGTTTGGGAGTTGAAAGATTTGCAATGTTACTTCATCAAATACCCGATTTACGCTCACTGTTTGAGGGAGATTTAAGATTATTGGAGCAATTTAAATGATAGTAACTCGTACTTGGCTAGATGAATGGATAGACTTAAGCGATATATCCACAGATGAAATTTGTAAAACTTTAAATGCTATTGGACTTGAAGTTGATAGTGTAAAAACAGTAAAAATGCCACAAAAATGTGTAGTTGGTTATG
>Ga0265293_10012097_pt1 | contig 11550 bp, 9 predicted proteins | sample Munlanlewell138R_FD_192505 | JGI IMG/M metagenome (GOLD analysis project Ga0265293, IMG submission 192505) | Leachate microbial communities from a municipal landfill in Southern Ontario, Canada - Leachate well 138R | ecosystem: Engineered > Solid waste > Landfill > Unclassified | place: Canada... | reverse complement strand
TGACGCAGCCAACTTTAAGCATGCAAGTTAAGAAATTAGAAGAACATTACGGCATAAAAATATTTGACCGCAAAAAACAGCCGTTGATTCCAACAGACTTTGGCCGCCGTTTGATCGATCAGGCCAAGGTCGTGGTTTCCGAAGCCGGAAAGCTTGAAAATATGGCTAAACAATACCTGGGTGATGTTAGTGGCGAGTTACACATTGGCATTATTCCTACACTGGCTCCTTATTTATTGCCGCTTTTTGGCGGAAATTTTAAGCGTCATTATCCCCTCGTCAACCTAAAAGTGGAAGAACTTATCACCGATCAAATTGCCGAAAAGCTAAAGAAAGATAGCTTGGATGTTGGGATCTTCGTAACGCCATATAACGATCCGGCCATTTTGGAAGAACCGCTTTTTTACGAAGAAATGCTCATATATGCACAAACCGGGCATCCGCTACTGCAGCAAAATTTTATCAAAGCAATTGATGTGGCGACCCCGGATATTTGGCTGTTGAGTGATGGCCACTGCTTTCGCTCACAAGTAATCAACCTTTGCGCCCTTGAGCCTACCAGCAAGCACGAGCTGCCTTTTGAACTGGAAGGTGGATCTATTGAAACATTGCTGCGCATCATCAACCGCGAAGGCGGATTTACCATAGTTCCCGAACTGGCTGTACGCGAAATGTCAGAACCCAGGTTGAAAAACGTGACTTCATTTAGCGACAAAAAACCCTTGCGCGAAGTAAGTATTTGCTATTCAAGACATTTTGTGAAGCGGAGGCTTATTGACAAATTGGCCGAAGAAATAAAGCTGGCTATTCCAGAAGAAATGAAAAACAATAGCCGTGGTGAATTGGTGCTGTGGAGATAACAGGATTTATTGCGTTTTAAAACTAGTATTTTTGATTTTTCCTTTGATTTTTGTCGCAGCTATAAGTTTCCTACTACTTTTGCCTCGCATTCCTGCTCATGCCGATGCTTAAAATATCAGCTTGATAGAAACAAATTTATTTTATAATTTATTTATTTTTAGAATATTGATTCGTGTTTTAAGTTTAAAATCCAAAACCTCATCCCATGAACCTCATCCCTAAGATGCTGTTATTGTTCATTTTCATCGCTATGAAAGGAACACTTAACGCACAGGAAATCAATCAATACATAATGGATACAGTCAGAGACAGAGAAGTTTTAATAGATTTTGTAAACCGTGAAGGCCTGCAAACCGGAGAATTTGCTGAATATTACAGCCAGGAATACGATAATTATGCGGTGGATCAGGAAATCATCAATCACTTAAAAACCAAACTTGAAGGTCTGGAGATCGTAGTGTTGTTAGCCAGTTGGTGCATCGACAGCAAGATTCAGGTGCCGCGCTTTTTGAAACTGCTCGATGCCATCGGCTTTTCTGACGAGCAACTTATGATGATTGGTGTTGATTCGCAAAAGAAGGCACGAGATTTGGATATAGACATCTATGAAATTGAACGCGTTCCCACTTTTATTTTTTATCAAAATGGCCAATTGAAAGGCCGTATCACCGAACAGCCGGTTAACAGCCTCGAAGCTGATATGTTAAAGCTGCTGCGCTGATTGCAAACATGACTTTTCAAATTGGATAATGTAACTTTAGCTTTTTATAATGAAAGTTTTTGAACATAAAAATTCTTTACAAGTCGCCATTGAGGCAGAGAAAAAAGCTGGAAAAACCATCGGTTTTGTTCCCACAATGGGTGCTTTGCATCAAGGCCACCTCGAACTGATGCGGCAGGCCAAAAAAGAAACCGATATTTTGGTGGTGAGTATTTTCGTGAACCCGATTCAGTTTAACAATCCTGCTGATTTAAAAAACTACCCGCGTACCCTCGAAGCCGACAAAAAGCTTTTGGAAACGGTAGATTGCGACTATTTGTTTGCGCCCGATGTGGACGAGATGTACCCGCAGCCCGACACTACCGTTTACCGTTTTGGGAAGCTGGCTAGCGTGATGGAAGGCGCTTTTCGACCCGGACATTTTAACGGTGTGGCTGTGGTCGTGAAAAAACTTTTTGAGATGGTAAATCCCGACAAAGCCTTTTTTGGTGAAAAAGATTTTCAGCAGTTGGCCATCATCAAAGCCATGTCAAAACAGCTGTCGCTTCCGGTGGAAATAGTTCCCTGCGCTACCGTTCGCGAAGGCGATGGCCTGGCGATGAGCAGCCGAAACCGGCGATTAAGCGCTGACGAACGACAACTTGCTCCGCGCATCCATCAAATCCTGAGCAAGGCCGCAACATTGCGCAATGTGCTGAGCCCGCAAGAGATGCAGCAATATGCCAAAAATGAACTGGATAAAATAGAAGCCTTTAATTTGGAGTACGTTGCTGTGGCTGATGACGTTGATTTACAGCTTTTTGACCACTGGAACAGTGTGTTAGGAGCCAGGATTTTTGTGGCTCTTCAACTGGGATATGTAAGACTAATCGACAATATTAGAATATTTTAATAATTTTGCAGCCGCATCCGTAAGCTTTCGGAATCAAATATTTAACTGATGAATATTGAAGTTTTAAAATCTAAAATACACCGCGCCACCATTATGCAGGCCGATTTGAACTATATCGGAAGCATTGCCATCGACGAAAACCTGATTGAAGCGGCCAACCTGATCGAAAACGAAAGGGTGAGCATCTACAATATCACCAATGGCGAACGCCTTGACACTTACGTGATTAAAGGCAAAAGAGGCAGCGGTATGATTTCACTGAATGGAGCTGCGGCACGCAAAGCTGCTGTTGGCGACCACATTATTATCGTGTCTTATGCCAGCATGGATTTTGAAAAAGCCAAGACCTTCAAACCTGCCATTATTTTCCCTGACGACGACAACAAAATCAGCGAATAAGTCTTGAAAAAACAATTAATCAGCATCATAAAATACCTTGTTTTTTTATTGCTGGGACTGGTGCTTTTATGGCTCAGTTTCCGCAATATTAAACTTGATGCTTTGTGGGAAGATATTCGTACAGCCAACTATATGTGGATGGGATTTGCGGTTGTTTTCGCTATCATATCACACATTTTCAGGGCTTTAAGATGGAACCTGCTGATCAATAGCATGGGCTATAAAACACGTACTTCAACGACTTTTGCAGCGGTAATGATTGGTTACCTGGCCAATACAGCCGTGCCACGCATGGGCGAATTTATGCGTTGCGGCGTGCTTTCACGCAAAGAAAAAATCTCGTTCAACGCGCTCTTTGGTTCAGTAATTTCCGAACGGCTTTTCGATTTAATTGTGCTGATGTTTCTGCTGCTTGCCGTGGTGGCCTTTCAGTGGGATATGCTGGGCGGATTTGTACTGAAAATGACTGAACCTTTTGTAAGTTCTATCACGCATAATGGGCTAACTGTCAGTTTGTTTTTGATGTCAGTGATTGCTGTAATGGCAGCCTTATACTACCTGCGCAAACGTTTTAAAAATCACCTGCGCGAGCTTCCCTTTTACGATAAAACTAAGCTGCTTATTTTGGGTTTGCTCGACGGAATGAAAACCATCAAACGGATGCGTCAAAAATGGCTTTTCCTTTTTTACACCGTCATGATTTGGTTTTTTTACGTACTCATGACCTGGGTTCCGCTTTATATGCTTTCCGAGACCTCCCACCTTGGGATGCGGGCCGGCATCACGCTACTGGCCATCGGAAGCCTTGGAATTGTCGCCCCAGTACCGGGCGGAATTGGTGCGTATCACTTTATTGGCAAAGCCGTTTTGGTTCAGCTATTTTTTATCGACCCCTTAGGCGCCGGTTCTTATGTTGCCATTACACATGCCGGACAAACCCTGCTCAATGTTGTTGTAGGCGGAATAGCTTACCTTTGGATGTTCTTCGCAGACCATAAAAAACCCGCAAATGACGCAACTACAAATTCTTCAGCGTAAAATTATTGACGCCCATCAGCTCGAACTCAAGCTTGCTTTGTGGCGTTTTCAGCAGAAAAAAATCGTGTTTACCAACGGCTGTTTCGACATTTTGCATCTCGGCCATATCGATTATTTATCCAAGGCCGCCGACCTGGGCGATGTGTTGATTATCGGCCTCAATACGGATGCTTCAGTTAGCCGAATCAAAGGGCCGCTGCGCCCCGTGGTGAACGAGAATGCCCGCGCTGCAATATTAGCTGCCTTGCATTTCACGGATGCCATCGTGCTTTTTGACGAAGCCACACCTTACGAACTGATCAAAAAAGTGCAGCCCGATATCCTGGTCAAAGGCAAGGATTACAAAGCCGAGGAAGTGGTTGGCTATGATATTGTTACCGCCAAAGGCGGAAAAGTGGAAACCATCGATCTGGTAGAAGGCTATTCGACCAGCGGCTTGATTCAGAAAATAAAACAGGCGTACTAAATAGGCTTTGGCAAAGAGTTTTTCAGCAAACCCATACCACTTATCACACTGATAATTTTTCGCTATCTTGCCTATACTTTTAGAACTTGTCCATAATTGGATTTACTTTCTTTTATTGGGAATAAATGTAGTTTTGAAATTCCTATATGAAACAGATATACAGTAGTTTATATCCTTAGGCATAACTTATGCTCTATGATTAACAACCAAACAAAATTAAAAAAATGCGTAAAAAAAGCTTTAGAATACTACTGATAAGTTTATTGGCCGTATTTGCTCTTGCTTCCTGCAAAAAAGATTATTCGCCTCAAGAGCCAACGCCCGGTATCGAAAGCCTGAATATTCCACCAAGTTTTGACTGGGAAACCAGCCAATACACCACTTTCCAAATTTATTCAGAAAAAGCTGTTTTCATTACGATTCAGTCAACTGACAATCAGACGGTTTACCACCGAGGATTTTTCAATCACCTGGAGGATTTCTATTCGATCGCATTGCGTATTCCAGGCTTTGAAGACCAATTGCTTGTAAATGGGCAGCTAGTTAGTGTTCAAGCCAATACAATACAGCTTAACCTGGATGCACAGCAAAAGCAAAGCAATTTTGTGCAAGACGAATTTCCTGAAGGCTTGTTGGCCTGGTGGCGTTTTGACGAAGAAAGTGGGACAATAGCAAAAGACGAAACCGGAAATTTTGATGGCAGAATCAATGGCGCAAAACGCAGCACAGGGATAAACGGCGGCGCACTCAGCTTTGCCGGAATCAATGAAAATGTTCGCATTAATAATACTCCAGGACTCAATCTCACAGGCGATCAAGTCAGTTTATCCGTTTGGTTTTCAAGGGATCAGATTGACCAATCCGGCGCATTTTTCTTTTTCAACTCCAAATATATTCTCCGGATTGATAAAATGGGGAAAATTGCATTTAGCGTGTATAACCCAACATTTACCGATGTTGCGCTGAAATGGCAAGACAGGGTTGCTGATCGGGATTGGCACCATGTAGTAGGCGTTTATGATGGAACTGAACTCCGACTTTATTTGGATGGTGCTTTGATGAACAGCATTCCCAAAACCGGAAACCTAAAAAGCAGCACTGCTGATTTTCTTATAGGCAGCCAAAACTCGGAGAATTTTTTCAGCGGTCAGCTTGACGAAGCTATGATTTTTGATAAAGCCCTCACACAGGAAGATGTTTCCTATCTTTTTGCCAACAATTACAATCCTTCTAACGGCAATGCAAGTTTAGTAGCTCATTGGCCTTTAGATGCCATCTCGGCTGGAAAAGTGGTCGATATAATTGGTGGATTTAACGCTACTGCCACCGATATTTCTGCAGCACCGGGCATGGTGGAAGGCAGCATGAATTTCAATGGAAGCAGCTCATCCGCAATAGCTCCGCATCATCCCAACATCAATCCTACAACAGCTTTCACGATGATGGCCTGGGTGAATACACGTGAAAATAAAACTGCAAAAGTCGTTCAAAAAGGCGATTATGATGGCCATGGCATTGGTCAGGACGTATGGCTTGGCTGGAATGCGCATATCCGCGGATCAGATCAAAATACCCACGATATCCTTTGGGGCGAGGGGAGGCCGGTTTTAAATACCTGGTATCATCTGACCGTAACTTATGACGGAAGTGTTTTGAAACTATACGTCAACGGACAGTTTAAAAATGCCAGAAAGCTTGACATACCCTTAAATAGTAATTCCCGACCATTTTCCATTGGATCTGACAATGGCCGTCAAAAATATTTTAACGGATTAATTGATGACGTAAAATATTACTCGGAAGCACTTTCGGCGATTGAAATCAAGACGGCCATGTCCGAAGCACCAGAAATTGCTGATGCTGACGGCGATGGCATTCCCGATGAGGAAGACGATTTCCCGAACGATCCGGCGAGGGCTTTTCTCAATCATTTTCCGGCTTCCGGTTTTGGTAGCTTGGCTTTTGAAGACCTCTGGCCCGGCAAAGGCGATTACGATTTTAATGATTTGGTGGTTGACTACCGCTTTAATATGATTACCAATCAGGCCAATAAAATCACCGAAATAGAAGCTGTTTTTGCAGTAAGGGCTAATGGTGCCGGTCTGCGTAATGGTTTTGGGTTCCAGCTTCCGGGAGATATTCCGACTTCAGACTTTGAGGTTTCCGGCTATCGTCTGGAAGAAAATTACATCAACCTCAATGAAAACGGCACAGAAAGCGGTCAGCAAATCCCAACCATTATCGTGTTCGACAATATCAAAAATATTTTACAATCCGATGCAGGCTTTGGCGCCAATGTGGTTCCGGGATTGCCTTATATTGAGCCAGATACCATTAAAATTGCCCTCTTACTTAAACCAAATACCTATATGCTGAGTGATTTTCAACCCGAGAATTTTAACCCCTTCCTGATCGTGGATATGGAGCGCGGCAAAGAGATTCACTTACCCGATTACGCACCAACCAGCTTGGTTGACAGGAGCTATTTCGGACAAATGGATGACAATTCCGATCCGGCCAACGGGCGCTATTATAAAACAGAAACGCAATTGCCCTGGGCCATCAATATCATTGAATCTTTTGATTACACCAATGAACATGCACAGGTTACGCAAGGTCATCTCAGGTTTGCCGACTGGGCCGAATCCGGCGGTGACTTGTATCCCGATTGGTTTAAAAATAAATCCGGTTATCGTTCAGCAGCACATATTTATGTTGTTCCGTAAATTTATTTTTATAGTTTTGCGCAAAACAATTCTATGAAAAAGAAACAACTACTTATTTTTATCGTGAGCCTCCTGTTTATAGCTCCGCTAAGTGCACAAAACCATGAAGTAAGGGCAAGCGCAGGGTTTATTACCACCTCTGACTTTGGCGATTTTTTTAGCGACTTGATTGTTGAAGCGATAACCATCGGTAGCTATTCTACTGACAATGTATCAAATAGCTCCGCAATTGGCTTTGAATACTGGCATTCTCAGGGCAAGGTGATTAAACTTGGAGGGCTATTTTCATACCAGTCTATTAACAAAGACGTTTCTTCTTTGGGAGAAAAGATGGGAAATATTAAAAATCGTTATTTTACCATTATGCCCGAAATCAGTTTTGAATATGTTACAGCAGAATGGGTACAAATCTATTCAGGCTTGGGTGCTGGAATAACTATTTTAAATCAGGATTTTGACTCCTCCCAAACTGATGTAGCCAGCTCTACGGAAAGCGAAGCCATGTTTAATTTCCATGTCAACGCCATTGGAATGCGCGTTGGCAAAGCTTTCGGAGGATCGGCTGAGTTGGGTGTAGGTGCCAAAGGAATTTTAAATTTAGGGCTTAGTTATCGTTTTTAGAATTTATCTCACGAAAAACTAACGGGTTTTTAGAGAACATGACGCTAATTTTCTGAACATAAGCAGAAGATTAGCGTTTTTTTAAATAGTCATAAATTTGCAAAAAACATTAATCATGTCATACAATTCCTATTCCATCAGCGGCCAAATCGTTGATTTACATCAGTCCAAGATATTTCCAGGTACAATAAAAGTTGAAAACGGAAAAATAACCCAAATTGAAAAAACGGCTTCAGCACCTGATCATTTTATTTTGCCCGGACTGATTGACGCCCATGTGCATATAGAAAGCAGTATGCTGGTGCCTTCGGAATTTGCCCGCCTGGCTGTTGTTCACGGCACGGTAGCAACAGTGAGCGATCCGCACGAAATTGCCAATGTACTGGGCATTCCAGGCGTTGATTATATGGTTGAAAACGGCAATAAAGTCCCGTTTAAGTTCTATTTTGGTGCGCCAAGCTGTGTGCCGGCAACGGCTTTTGAGTCTTCAGGCGCCAACCTCGGTCCTGATGATATGGAAACGCTGCTTTCGCGACCCGAGATAAAATATATGGCTGAGATGATGAACTATCCCGGCGTGATCTATAAGGACGAAATGGTGATGCAGAAATTGGCCGTGGCCAAAAAACACAATAAACCTGTTGACGGCCATGCACCCGGACTAAAAGGCGAGGACGCAAAAAAATATATCCAGGCCGGTATAACGACTGATCACGAGTGCTTTACGATGGAAGAAGCACTAGATAAGATTAAATACGGCATGAAGATTCAAATCCGCGAAGGCAGTGCCGCCAAAAACTTTGAGGCGTTAATAGACCTGATGAAAGATCATGCCGACAAAGTGTTGTTTTGCAGCGATGATAAACATCCTGATGATTTGGTGCGCGGTCATATAAACCAACTCGTGAAACGCGCTATTGCCAAAGGATACGATCCTATTCAGGTGCTCAGAAGCGCCATCCTGAATCCTATCGGGCATTACGATTTAGAAGTGGGGACTTTGCAAATTGGCGATCCGGCAGATATGATTGTAGTCGATTCCCTACACGATTTTAAGGTGCTGAAAACCTACGTCAATGGTGAGTTGGTAGCCGAAAATGGGAAAAGTTTGATAGAAGCATCTTTGGCCGCTACGCCAAATAATTTTGTAGCAGAAAAACTAAGTCCGGAAGATTTTTTCGTGCAAAACGAAGGCAAAAACATCAAAGTAATTGAAGCCTTAGAAGGCCAATTGATCACCAACACCTTTATTGGAAAAGCCAAAGTTGAGGGTGAGAATTTGGTGAGCAATGTAGCCGATGATATTTTAAAGATTGCAGTAATTAACCGCTACAAAAAAGCCGCTCCGGCAATTGCTTTCATTAAAAATATTGGACTCAAACGCGGTGCCATTGCTTCCACGGTGGCACACGACAGTCACAATATTATTGTAACAGGCGTTGACGATGCAAGCATGGCCAAAGCCGTAAATTTACTGATTGAAAGCAAAGGCGGCGTGGTGGCCTGCGATGCAGAATCGTTACAGCTGCTGCCGCTTCCGGTGGCCGGACTGATGAGCAACAAAAACGGCTACGAAGTGGCCGATGCCTACGAAAAAGCCGATGCCGCCGCCAAAGCACTGGGCGCCACACTACATGCTCCCTTTATGACGCTTTCGTTTATGGCATTGTTGGTTATCCCGCAACTTAAATTGAGCGACAAAGGCTTGTTTGATGGCAGTAAGTTTGCGTTTATTGAATTGAGTGCTTAGCAATTTTTTGATTTAAAAAAGGAATTCGTGTTCACACGAAGTGTGACCTGTTCAGCAAAGCCCCATAAGTAAACAGGACACTGATACTCCAATCCTGCAAATAGACATGCGTTTTTCAGTAAAGCTTATTTAGACCGCTTTTATATTAGCACGTTTCTTAACTCATATATACATATGAAATTATGTGCGAATAGAAGTTGTGTATTTTTGTTGAAAATTTAGGCATGGAAACACTCACAATTAGCGAACAAAGCATACAAAAACTTGAAAAAGTAGCTGGCCGTCTGCGCGCGATTGCACATCCGGTGCGGCTTGCTATCATCGAAATGTTGACTAAAAACTCCAAAATGAGTGTCACGGAAATTTATCTACACTTGGATATCGAGCAAGCTGCAGCCTCACATCACCTGAATATTATGAAAAACAAAGGCATTTTAGATGCCAAACGAGATGGCAAAAAAATCTATTATTCGCTCAGAAATACAACATTAGCTGATATTATCGGTTGCATCGATAAGTGTAAGGATTGTTAAGCAATTTTTTTGGCCAAGAACCTTTTCCGAAACATGGACAGAACCTATTATCCTTTCTAACTAAAACTTATCTATCGCCATCAAATTTCGGCGACCAGCTTTCTTCAACATCCCAGTTTGCTCGGATTTCTATCTCTTTCGGGAAATAATTCACCCGTTCCGGCTGCTGTTTTTTGAGGTAATCGCCTGTATCCCAACGTCCATTAAAATTGCGGTCTTCGATTATTTTTATAAGATATTTCACAGGTAACAAATAAGGGAAATGCAACCGCTGTGAGGCCCTTATCTTAAGCTGCTTGAGCACTACTTCCTTATCGTTCATCAATTGGATAATGTATTGTTGTGTGCTATCCGGAATTATAAAATCAATATAAAGATGGCCATACTGATCTTCTGCTGGCACACTAAAATTGATCTGGGTAGTGTCGTTTGTTTTGCCGCTATATCCAAAAAACACCGAATCCGGAAAGCGGATGGAATAGCTGCTTTCGGCAATTAACAGGGTATCCAGCACAAATTTCATTCCTACCGAATCTATTTTCACAAAACGCAATCGGTTAAAAATGGTGTCCTTATCAATGATAAGCCAAGTGGTGTCGCGCATGTTTATTTCGGTGATGGGCTCGTCGAAGTTCAGGAATAATTTTGCAGGCAAATTAATGCGCCGCCCGCCGGCATTGGTCGTAATTGAAAGGCGATCAGCTTTCACTGCATCATCATCCTTTTTACGTTTATTGCCTTGTGTTTTCTTTTCGGCAAGCGACAATTTCAAGGTGTCGAGCATTAGCGTATCCTGTTTTAGGCTCAAAAATAAGCTGTCGCTGATGGCCGGATTAAAATGCCAAAACAAGGTATCGCGCGATTTGGTATATGATTCGATCAAGTTGAAGCTGTCGGGCAAGGCGTTTAATGGCTCAATTTCCATTTTCGTCACAGGATACCTGAAAGCAAAGCGTAACAGGCCTTTCCTAACAAGTTCAGCGCGTAACAAACGCTGCACCGAATCCTGCTCCTCAAACATAAAAAGCCGCAAATCAAGCGCGCTTTCAAGCGGTGGCAGGATCACAGAATCTGCTACCAGACTGTCGCCAACGGCAGCCAAAACGCTATCGCTGATTACATCCCGCCGAAAAACCTTTTCAAGGCTGTCGCGTTTTTCAGGATTCAGGCTATCGGATAAAAACAAAAGGCTATCAGACAATGCTTTAATGCTATCTTGCACTTGTGGTTTCTGATAAATTGGCACAATTAAAGTGTCTAAGAATGCAATTTTTTCGCCGGGCATATCGTATAAAAAATTGCTATTCATATCGCTGAGTACAAATATTTTATACGCTACATCTTTCAGGTTTGCCAGCCTAAAATGTCCCTCTTTATCAGTGCGGGCCACATACAAAGGTCGCAACAAATATGGCAACGAATCTACCGGAATAGTATCGGGAGCGCGATCATAAAGCATTACAAATGCAGCTTCGGGAGGTATCAAGTCGTATGCGTTATTCACAAGGCCTTCTATCGACATTGAATCGAGTACCGGCCCGGT
>Ga0265293_10012096_pt1 | contig 11550 bp, 10 predicted proteins | sample Munlanlewell138R_FD_192505 | JGI IMG/M metagenome (GOLD analysis project Ga0265293, IMG submission 192505) | Leachate microbial communities from a municipal landfill in Southern Ontario, Canada - Leachate well 138R | ecosystem: Engineered > Solid waste > Landfill > Unclassified | place: Canada... | reverse complement strand
ATCACGTGGTTACAAAAGAAGAACGTAAACTTGTTGTCTTTAAGTATGACATTGGCAAAAAGCGGGTAAAAAGTAAAATTGACCGCTATTTTGCGAATATTCTCATCAACAAAAAAACAAAGGAAATCGGTAAATACATTAAGATTAATGGTATTGAAAACGCATTAGACTTAAAAGGGCAACCCTTTATTATTACTGCGAATCACTTTTCACCCTATGACTCACTTATTGTGCGCTATCTTACAAATAAGATTGGTTATAAAAATAAGTTAAGCATTGTTATTAATGAAACCAACCTATTTATGGGAGGAAGTCTTGGCAAGATTATTAGAAGTATCGATGTTTTACCATACGCGCATGACTTAGAGTATTTAGGGAAAATATTTAACCCTCATTTACCAAAAGTAATTGAAAAAGGAAATATCATTCTTATTTACCCTGAACAAGAGATGTGGCTTGATTATCCTTACGCTCGACCTTTAATGCCGGGAGCCTATCATTACGCGACAAAGCTAAATGTTCCAATCCTACCTTTATTTGTAACATTTAAGAAAAATGAAGCAGGGGAAACAATATATACGATTAATGTTGGAAAACCGCTTTATCCCAATCAAGAACTAAGCCTTGGTGATAACAAGGAATTAATGATGCAAAAAGACTATTCTTTCAAAAGAAGTGTCTATTCGTAAACTAACTTAAAAATTTAATCAAAATAAATTGAGTAATAGAAGTAATCATATTATTCGTGTTTGCCGTGCAATTTACCACGCAATTACTAATATAATAGTAATATATTCCATTAGAAAAACAATTTAATAAATGCGGGTATAGTATAATTAATTTAAGATAGACATTATGGATATATTTATAAATGCTTTATTGCACACCTTATTTACTGCCCTATATTTTGGGGGAGTCGGTATTATCGCTATATTATTTCGTTATGTCTTAAAACTTAAAGGGGAGTGGTATCGTAAAGCCCTCCACTTTTTCTTTATGGGTAGTATCTTCTTTTGGTTATATGTATTTTCATATTGGTATATATCGGTAATTGTCTTAATTATTTTTCTTATATTCGCTCTTATTGGTTTAACAATATTAGAAGGATATTCCTTTTATGGTGATTTACTTGCCGAACGAAATAAAGGGGAAGTTAAAAGAAGTCTCACTATTGCCTTTTTAGTCTTTATTACAGCCATTAGTGTCTTTTGGGGCATATACGGTGAATCATATAAATATATTATTCTTGCGGGCATCTTAGCGTGGGGTATAGGAGACGCCCTTGCCGCCTTAGTTGGTAAAAAAGAAAACAACAAAGTAATTGAACATAAATTAGTGAAAAACAAAAAGACAGTAGAAGGCTCAATTGCGATGCTTATTGGATCCACCTTAGTAATCTTTCTTGTCTTACTCTTTGTTGGTGAAAAACAATGGTTATATAGCTTAATTGTTTCTTCAATAGCGGGTGTGATTGGCACTTTTGTAGAGTTATACACTAAAGATGGGTGGGACACACTAACACTGCCAATTTCACTTATGGTTGTATTAATGGTCGCTAGTTTTATAATTTGAATCTGGAGGGAATTAATATAGTGAATGTTTTTGAAAAAGTAATTAAGAAGAATATGTATTACAAGATATGGAATATCGATTCAATTAACTTTAAACTTTTCTTTGATAAGTACCATAATGAATTATCTAAGTATCATATAGAAAAAGGGCGAGCATTTTATCGATGACGCTGATGATTTAGTTGATTATTATATTTTGAAAAGACTACTAGAGGTCTCAAAAAGAATCGATGAGAAATATAATCTATGTAAAGATTGATAAAGACAACAAAACAATTGACGTTGACAAACTAACGCTAAAGGACATATTAGATAGTTCAATTATTCAATCCATATTAGGAGAGAAATTTACTGAATTTTTAGTTTTAGAATTAGTAGGAAATGAAGATAGCGGCAAAGCAATACGAAACAAACTAATGCATAATAACTTTCGTGAACTAAATATCAAGATTGATATATCTCTAGTATTAAATCTTTACTGTTTACTTATTACAATAATAAATCAGGTTTTTAGATATGAGGAAGATCTTTATAATAAAAAATAAGAATAGAGCACTAAAATACAACTCAAAATGAGTGAGATTTATTGTTTTTTTCTCTCTTTCTAGATTGCATTATTAGTATTGCTATCAAGGAGACAGAAAGAAAACCAACTATAGCTACAATGATTAGTTTGTTATTAATCGGCTTTGGAGGTTCAATTATACCTTCATTATAAGGATCATAATCTCCTTCAGAATTTGCCCAATTAATATATCGTTGCCTAGTGTCTTTCATAAATTGACTGGTATCATTTTTGAAATAGTTTTTTTGTTCGGGTGTCAATAAACTTATCATTGACTTTGCAATAGGATATTTATACTTGGCCTGACCGGAAATTGTTTCGGCCATTATATAATGGCCAACTCCAAGTGCACTGTTTATAGGACTACCCGCGCTGTAATTAAAATCTTTACTATTATCACCACTATTAATATAATTGCCGTATTCTTGAACTCTCTCGATTACTCCTTTTTCAATTTGTTCATCAATAATGAATCCATCACCTGATAACATTAAACTAAATTGATCTTGAGTGGATATTGATTTATCGGCGGCAGTAAACATAAGTTTAATTGAAATATAACTAGAAAATATAATAGATTCTTGAACGCTGTCTGGAAGAGGTGTAATGATTTCTTTGTTGAAAGAAAAAAGTAGATATCCTTCATATAGCATAACAAGATTAGAAGGAATATTCAGAGAGTGCACTGCAGAGTCAGATTCCAACTCTATAGAAAATGATTTCAAATCATAATGCTGAGATACAATGTTCGTTATTTCTAGATAATTTAATAAAAAGCCATCTTCGGTTTTGGAATAAGATATTTCACTTATTAATATTGTTGCTTCATTCGGTTCTTTAGATAAATACTTAATGCCTTCTCTATCGAAAGTGTGATCTCCATTTATTATCAAAAGAAATGAAACAAGATAACTAAGAATTATTTTCATAGACATAAATACATATTACTATAAGAGTGCAACCTATTGCTATGTATATAGCACGGAAAGTTTGATACAATGTAAGAAGTTAATAATTAATATTTCTAAATATTGCTTAACTAATTTTTATTGAAGATATAAAAAGGTGAACTTAATGAAGGGTAAATTATTTAATCTAACACATGACCTTATATATATTTTTATATCGTGGTTTATTTTTTTCCCAATTAAACTTTTCCTACCACGAAATAAGAAGAAAATTGTTGTCGGAGGATGGTTTGGAAATCTATATATAGATAATTCCAAATATCTATTTGAATATATGAAAGAAAACTTAGATGGTTATCGCTTAATTTATATTGCTAAATCTAATACACTAAAGCAAAACAATGATGCTTTGCATAGGAATTTTGTTAAGAAAGGAACCTTAAAAGCAGCATTTCATATTATGACGGCTAAATATATATTTGTATGTCAAAGTTTATCAGCAGATTTATCGCAAATTAAAAGCCTTTATTTATGGGCTATAAGGATTCAACTTTGGCATGGTGTGCCATTAAAGAAAATAGGATTTGACAGTAACTTAAATAAATCTAGGAAAAATAAAATAAGAAACGCCCTACTCTACGCAAATAGATATACTTATTATGCTTCAACATCAGAAATATATAGCAATATTTTCATAAGTGCTGATAAAGATAAAGGTGTTCATAAGGCTTCTTTTATAAATAGCGGTTATCCAAGAAATGACATTCTTTTTAAAGAACATAATAAGGAGAAATTAATCAAAAAGTATTCTGCAATATTTGGAATTGACTTAAATAAAAAAATAGTATTATTTTTACCAACTTATCGTCATAGCACTAAATTATTTTTACTTTCTAATTTAGAAAGCATTGATTATAGCAGACTTAAAAACATACTTGGTGAAAGTTACCTTGTGCTAGAAAAAAGTCATTATGTTAACAAAAATGTGATTTCTAAAGAAGAAAATGTTTTTAACATAAATGAGTTTAGTAATCAAATAGATTTACAAGAGTTACTTATTATATCTAGTTTTCTAATAACTGATTATTCCGGAGTTTATTTTGATTACTTGCATCTTAATAAACCAATAATTCACTTCGCCTATGACTATAAAGAATATAAGTCTGAGTTTGGGCTATATTATGATTTCCCAGACTTTGCTGCTGGACCAGTTGTGTATAATTTTAATGATTTAATTGAAGAAATTTCTAGAGTATTAAAGGGAGAGGATTCTCATGCCGGACAGCGAGCAAAAATAAAAGATCAATACATGACATATGATAACGGAAATGCTGCAGAGAAAATTTGTTCTTTTTTAGGATTAAAGGTTAAACCGAGTAATAGTAATTAATTAAGAATGGAGAAAAAAATGAAATTAGTGTTTGTATCGAATTTTCTTAACCATCACCAAATTGAATTGTGTAATGAGTTACATAAAGAATTGGGTGATAATTTTCACTTTGTTGCAACCGAGGACTTACCGGAAGAAAGAAAAATTCTCGGCTATGAAGAGATGAACGAAAAGTATCCATTTGTAATTCAATCTTATCTTAATGATTCACAATTTAATAAAGCCAAAACACTTATTGAAGAAGCGGAGGCGGTCATTATTGGTAGCGCAGCGAACGAATATTTTGAATTGAGAAGAAAAACAGGAAAACTAATAATACGTTACTCAGAAAGACTTTTCAAAAAAGGGACTTATCGTCGTTTTATTCCGACAACTCGAAGAAAAATTAAAAATAACTTTTTTAAAGACTATCCACACATGATTATCCTGGCCGCAAGTGCTTATCTTGCCTATGATATTTCACTAATGAATATTAAAAATCCCGTTTTAAAATGGGGATATTTTCCCGAATTTATTCCCAAGGCAAAAGCATTTAAAAAGGAAGATAATAAAACAGTTAATTTGTTATGGGTTGGTCGCCTTATTGATTGGAAAAAGCCCTTTGATGCGATAAAAGTTGCAAAAAAACTCAATAACGAATGTATTGAGTTTATCTTGGAAATAATTGGAACCGGTCCTCTTTATGAAAAGATACAGAAAAGAATTATCAAGAATGGATTAGCGAAAAATGTTACTTTATTAGGCTCAATGACTCCTGAAAAAGTAAGAGAACACATGAAAAAAAGTGATATTTTCCTATTTACTAGTAATTTCCAAGAAGGATGGGGAGCGGTACTTAATGAAGCGATGAATAGTGGATGTGCAATTGTTGTTAACAAGGCAATAGGATCTGCACCATTTCTCGTTAAAAATAGGCACAATGCTCTTATGTATAATAATAATGATTTCAAAGGGTTATACAACAATGTTAAAGAACTCATTTATGATGAAACACTAAGAGAAAATTTAGGAAACAGTGCTTATACTACAATTGCCGAAGAGTGGAATGCAAAAATTGCAGCGAAACGACTAATTAACATTACAAAGCAATATTTAGAGAATAAACAAATAGAAAATGTTTATGAAACAGGAATTTGTAGTCCCGCACCAATTATTAGTAATAAGGATTAAAGAACTTTACAGTTTTGAGTGAATTTATATAACAAACCAAAGAAAGGAAAAAACATGAGTAACAAGAAAAAGTTGTGTTTCATAACCACAATTCAAAACACGATGGATTGGTTTGTTTTACCAAACATGGAAAATCTTGCTAATAATGGATATGATATTACATTAGTTTGCACAATGGATGGGCAATTTCAAACTAAAGTAAGCCATTATGCGAAAACATATAATTTACAAATGGAACGTGGCAAGGTCGGGATTTTTAAAATGATCCGAGTCATACTTAAATTAAGAAAGTTTTTTAAGAAAGAAAAATTTGATATTGTCGAATACGCAACACCAAATGCCTCATTTTATGCATCTATTGCTGCTCGGTTAGCGGGAGTGAAAGTAAGAGTATACAACCAATGGGGTATTCGTTACGTTTCTGCAAAAGGCTTAGGTCGTTTCATATTAAAAAGAATCGAAAAAATAACATGTCATCACTCAACTGTAATACGATCACCAAGTAATAAAAATATGGAATTTGGTATTAAAGAGCGCTTATATAAAAGAAAAAAAGTTAAAGTTCTCGGTATTGGTGGAACTATAGGTGTTGTTATAAGTGAATACGATTTGAATAGCAAGGAAACAAGTAGAAAAGCTATTTTTGAAAAATATAACATTCCCCAAGGGGCATTTATATATGGCTTTGTGGGTAGGTTAAATAAGGACAAAGGTGTGAATGAACTTTTGTTAGCATTTAAAGAAATCAAGGACGAAAACACACACCTAATACTTGTGGGAATGGAAGATAAAGTTAATCCAATTCAAGCAGATCTTCTCGAAGGGGCCAAACAATCAAAAAGGGTTGTAATTGTGGGCCAAGTTCCAGTTAATGAAGTTCCAAGCTATCTCTTATCATTTGATGTATTAGTTCATCCTACACACCGTGAAGGATTTGGAAAAATATTACAAGAGGCAATGGCGGCCCAAACTGCTGTTATTACGACAGATATACCAGGACCTAGTGAAGTTGTGGAGGATGACATTTCTGGAATTTTGGTTCCTGCTGAAAATGTTGAAACACTTCGCGAAAAAATGATATTTCTAAAAAATGATGATGAAAAGCGGCTAGAAATTGCTAAAAACGGGAGAATAAGAGCGGAAAAATACTTTTATAGAGAATACATGATGAACAATTATCTCATTGATGTAAATGAACTAACCGACAATATTAAGTGAAGGGGAATATATGAAAAAAATACTAATTTTCACAGTTAATGGCTGGACTAGTCTCGGCGGAACTTACACCTTTTCATCTCTTTTTGAAAATATTCCCGATGTTGAGATAGCAAATATTTATATACGTGATGTTTTACCTGATAGTAATGTTGCGAGAAGATATTTTCAAATCTCAGAAAGAAAGATTATCAAAAGCATTTTTAAAAGAAAGATTAAAACTGGAACCGAAGTAGAACAAAAAGTTAATTCTTTACCAACTGAAAATGTTCAATATTGGGCAGCCGCTAAAAAAAATAAAACACCGTTTATTGGCCGGATAATTCGTGAAATACTTTGGAAACTTGGAAAATGGAATACTAAGGAACTTAACGATTTTATCGATTCATTTAAACCGGATGTAATAGTGTATGCGATGGAAGGTTATATTCACTTAAACCGAATAGTTCGTCACGCAATAAAGCGTTCAGGAGCAAGGGCAATTGGCTTTTTCTGGGATGATAATTTTACTTATAAACAATATAACAAATTATCTTTTAAGTTTCTTAGAAAAAAACAAAGAAATGACTTAAAAAAGTGCGTAAAGGTTACTGACGAATTTTGGGCAATCTCCCCTAAAACAAAAGATGAAGCAGATGCTTTTTTTAATATTAAATGTACATTGTTAACAAGACCACTAAATAAAGTGTCCCCTTATATTAAGACCGACCCAAACTTTCCCCTTAAAATCGTATATACTGGTAACTTATTAATTGGGCGTGATGATTCATTATCTGCACTAATATCCGCGTTGCGACTTGTTAATAAAGAAAAAACACTTTTTGTACTTGATATATATTCGCAAACAATCTTAGACGAGAAATACTTAAAGAAAAATAATGAACCGTGGGTAAAATTTAATGGTACAATTTCGCAAGATCAAGTTAATGAAAAACAGGAAGATGCAGATATTTTACTGCTGCTAGAAGACATTAATGGTGTTCATAAAAATGCGGCACGGTTATCATTTTCAACTAAAATTGTTGATTACTTAACATTTGGAAAGTTAATATTTGCGGTTGCAAAAAGAGATTTGGCCTCAATGGACTATCTTTTAGCAGAAAATGCGGCGATTGTAGCTGATGCAAAAACAAGCATTGTTGCTGAATTGAATCGTATAGTAACACAGCCTGAAACTATAAATGAAGTCGGAAAGAATGCATATAATTTAGGAATTAATAAACATAATAGGCAGTTAGTAAATGAAATCATTATTTCGACGATTAGTCGGTTGATTGACAAGGAAAGATAATATTTGTATTTAGATTACATTTAATGTAATATATTATTCAGAAAACGAACAATTATGAACACTTTAAATTCAAATCTATTCTTCAAACCAACGCCCACATATATTGAGCACATGATACTAAACGAAATAATTATTAGAGACAATACCACTCAACGGGAACTTAGTGTTAAAGTAGGAGTATCTGTTTCAATGATTAATGAGTATCTTAATGATTATGTTGCAAAAGGTTATATTAAAAAAATTAAGTATACAACCAAAACTGTCGATTATGTAATCACATCAAAAGGCCGAGAAAGACATAATTTATTAAATATCTTATATCTACAATCATCTCAAAAAATATATTTATCTGCAAAAGAGTATGTTTTAGAATTCATTGCGAAAGCAAGGGAAGAAGGTTATAAGAAAGTTCTTTTATATGGTGCGGGAGAAGTAGCGGATGTTTTTTTGACAGTTGTTAAAGAATGTGAAACTGGCATTGAAGTTGTCGCAATTATTGATGATGACCCGGAAAAGATAGGCAGACAATTGAAAAAGATTAAGATTATTAGTTTAGATGAAATATATAAGAACGAGCATGATGGTATATTAATTGGAAGTTATAAGCATTACAAAAACATGCTTAAAAACCTAAAACACATTAATTACCCAGCTGAAAAACTATTGGAGTTTTTAAAATGAAAATTAAATCGGGTTTATTAAAAGGAGAAAAGAGTTAGTAATATGTTTTATTTAACAATCAAAAGGGTTTTAGATTTTCTCTTATCGCTTATGGGATTGATACTATTAAGTCCACTTTTTATTATATTAATAATAATAATTAAGATTGACTCAAAGGGACCAATTTTATTTAAACAAAAAAGAATTGGTCGTAATAAGAAAACATTTAATATTTTGAAGTTTCGTACAATGCGCATTGACACTCCTCGCGATACACCAACCCATTTATTACAAGATGCTGATCAATGGATAACAAAATTTGGTAAATTTTTGAGAAAAAGTAGTTTAGATGAATTACCGCAAATCATTAATATCTTGAAAGGTGATATGTCAATTGTTGGTCCACGTCCCGCGCTATGGAATCAGTACGACTTAATTGAAGAGCGTGACAAGTATAATGTCCACAAATTATATCCAGGATTAACTGGATACGCACAAATACACGGGAGAGACGAAGTTTCAATTGAGGAAAAGGCCAGACTTGATGGATACTATGCTCAACACGTAAACTTTTTCTTGGATGTGAAAGTCTTTTTTCAAACATTTGGCAGTGTTTTAAATTCAAGGGGTGTTGTTGAAGGAAAAAAACCCATTAAACTTGTAGCTAACATCCAGGATAGACCAAATCTTGAATTAATGTACATCACTAATAATCCAATGGTTGCTGAAGTGGCAGAAAGCAGCGGGGTTGATATGATATTTATTGATTTAGAAACACTCGGTAAGGCCAAACGACAAGGTCACATTGACAGTGTAAAATCAAATCATTCCTTGCTAGATATAAAGAATGTAAAAAAAGTCCTAAAAAAATCTAAATTATTAGTTAGAGTTAACCCTATGCACAAAGATTCAAAACATGAGATTGACACTGCTATTAATAACGGGGCGGATTTGATAATGCTTCCAATGTTTAAAACGAAAAAAGAAGTTAGGAAATTCATAAAATTAGTAGATGGCAGGGCAAAAGTCTTTCTGCTATTAGAAACAAAAGAAGCAATGAGAGACATTGAAAAAATTACATCACTAAAGGGAATTGATCGAATACATGTTGGTCTTAATGATTTGCACCTTTCCTTGAAAAAGATATTTATGTTTGAATTATTAATAGATGGAACAGTTGAAAAAATAACTAAAACTTTAAATGAGAGGGGTATTCCTTTTGGAATCGGCGGGATTGCTCGTGTTGGTCTAGGCTTGGTGCCATCGGAATACATAATTGCTGAACATTATCGAATTGGTTCACGTTTTGCCATTCTTTCTCGGTCTTTTTGTGACGCTCACAAAGCGGAAGATTTTAATAACTTAAGACCAATTTTTAAAGAAGGAATTTTGAATATTAGAAATGTTGAGCAGCAAATAAGGAATTATACAGAGGATGATTTTATTAAAAATCACAGTATATTAATTAAAAAAATAAATGATGTAGTGGAGATGAAGGGGGTAAAAAAATGAGAGTACTTTGGATTGTAAATATGTTACTTCCGGAAATTGCGCAACATTTAAATGTCAAAACAAGTTTGAGTGGTAGTTGGATGGAAGATGCCTCCCAAAAACTTTCCAAAAAAGGCAGTGTGAATCTTTCAATAGCGTGCGTTTATGGGAAAGAATTTAAAAAGATAAAAATTAACAATATTACATATTATTTAATTCCTGGAACAAGTCGTGATTTCTTGTTTTATAATAAAAAACTTAAAAAATACTGGAATTTAATAATTGAAGATGAAAGGCCTGATATTGTACATATTCACGGGACCGAATACACCCATAGTATTTCTTACATACGCGGAAATCACAATATTCCTACTGTAGTTTCTATTCAAGGAATACTTAATAAAATAAAAGAAGTTGATTATGGAGAAATGACATCATGTGAAGTGATAAGATTTCGTACTTTTAAAGAATATATTAAATTTAATGGTATTATTGAAATGCGAATGTTGCATAAGAAAAATGCAAAGTATGAGAGTGAAATAATACGCAGTGTAGGCTACGCAAACTGTGTCAACACTTGGGATAAATCAGCAACATTATATATAAACCCTAATATAAAAATTTTCCAGCTTGATTACAACTTAAGAGACGGTTTTTATAATTCTCAAAAATGGAAGTTGGATACTAACAGTAAACTAATTATTTTCACTAATCCGGGAGGAGCTCCATTAAAAGGGTTACATAAGTTGCTATTTGCAATTAGCATTGTAAAAAGAACATATCCAAACATTCAATTAAGAGTACCAGGCTTTAATCACAGTAATGGTGTGTTGAAAGTTTCATCAGGGTATTCAAAATATATCAAACACTTAATAAAAAAACTTAATCTAGAAAAGAACATTACTTTCCTTGGTGGTTTAAACGAATCAGAAATGATTAGTAATATGCTAAATTCCCGGATGGTTGTTATTCCTTCAGCAATTGAAGGAACATCCTTAATTTTAAGGGAAGCAATGTATCTAGGGGTACCATCAATAGCGAGTTTTAGAGGTGGAATGGCGGACTACATAACTGATAAGGTTGATGGTTTTCTCTATGATTTCCCGGAAGTTGAGTATTTAGCGACGAGGATTATTGAGTTGATTGAAAATGATGAATTATGTTTAACCTTTTCTAAAAATGCAATTGCAAAAGCGGAATTAAGTCATCAGCGTGAACACAATATAGAGCAAATGCATAATATGTATGAGCAAATAGTAGAGGAAAAGAGGAAATAATATAAACATGCT
>Ga0265293_10012094_pt1 | contig 11550 bp, 9 predicted proteins | sample Munlanlewell138R_FD_192505 | JGI IMG/M metagenome (GOLD analysis project Ga0265293, IMG submission 192505) | Leachate microbial communities from a municipal landfill in Southern Ontario, Canada - Leachate well 138R | ecosystem: Engineered > Solid waste > Landfill > Unclassified | place: Canada... | reverse complement strand
CCGCTGGCAACGCCAGCCAGATGTGCGATGCAGCTTCAGGTGTTCTAGTGGTCAACGAGCGCGCTCTGAAAGCCCACAATCTCACCCCACTGGCTCGCATCGTCAATATGACCGTGACCGCTGGCGACCCGGTGATCATGCTGGAAGAACCCGTCAACGCAACTCGCCGCGCTTTGGAGCGGGCCGGCATGTCCATTGATGACATCGACCTCTATGAAGTGAATGAAGCCTTCGCCCCCATCCCCATGATGTGGCTGCAGAACATCGGTGCAGACCCGGCGAAGTTGAATGTCAATGGCGGCGCCATTGCTCTTGGCCACCCCCTCGGAGCCAGCGGCGCCAAGTTGATGACTACCCTCATCTACGCCCTGCGCGCACGAGGCAAGCGTTATGGCCTGCAAACCATGTGCGAAGGCGGCGGTGTTGCCAACGTAACGATTGTTGAAGCGCTGTAGCTCTTGTTGAAGCACTGTAGCTCTGATCCTATCGGGGGCCTTTGGCCCCCGATTTTCTATCTGCATCACACACTCTCGCTCTATTCCTGCTGATAAACTACCGGAAGCGGTAGCTGGTGTACCGAGCCGTCTCATTTACTATCGTTACTCAGGGTCCGGCCGACTGAATGTCGACTGATCATTTCTAACGCACAGAGACGAGGCACTCCATGAATAATTCAAAGATCGATCAGGATCGGCGCCGGCTACTGCGCAGCGCTGCTCTAGGTGCTGCAGGTGTGGCGGCTGGCTCCTTGGCCATATCCCCCGCGACAGCCCGTGCGGCAAGCTCCCGCAACTGGCACCGGGAAGCCGATATTGTGGTCGCAGGCAGTGGTTCAGCAGCGCTGACCGCCGCCCTGGTGGCAGCGAAAGCAGGGGCCAAAGTCCTGGTACTGGAGAAGGGTCCAATCACTGGCGGTACCACCCGCAAATCCGGTGGCGTCTTCTGGATTCCAAACCACTACGGCTTGCGAGAGCAGGGCATTGATGACAATCGGGCCGACTGTCTCCAGTATCTGTGCCGCATGGCCTACCCCGAACTCTACCGGCCAGACAGCGACACTCTGGGGCTCGCTCCCGACGCCTACGCCCTGCTGGCGGCCTTCTACGATCATGGTTATCCGATGGTGGATACGCTGCGCGACTGGGGTGCGCTCAATATCGCTCCCTTTAACATGTGGCACCTACAACGCCCCGCACCAGATTATCAAGGGCACCTTGAGGAAAACAAAGTACCCTCTGGACGCGCTCTGGGAGTACTGCGCGACGACGGGAGCGATGGCTCCGGCAGTGATTTTATCGACCAGCTGGAAGCCGCCTGCGTAGCTGCGGGGGTAGAAGTTCTCACCGACCACGGCGTGAGCAGGCTCATTACCAATAGCGCGGGAGAGGTCATCGGCGCCGAAGTTGACACCGAGGACGGGCCCATTCAGGTACGCAGTCGCAAGGCCGTCATTTTCGGCACTGGCGGCTACGTCCACAACCTGGAGTATGTGCGCCAATACCAGCGCAGCCATGTTTACGGCTCCTGCGCAGTACCCACCGCGACCGGAGACTTCATCACCATCGCCGGCGCTCTCGGCGCACGCATCGGCAATACGGGATCGGCCTGGCGCAGTCAGGCACTGATTGAGGAAACTATTGTCAATCGCAGCCTGGCCCGGTGTGTCGATATGCTGCCCGGCGATTCGATGTTCATGGTCAATAAATACGGGGTACGGGTCGTCAACGAAAAGCGCAACTACAACGACCGCACCGAAGTTCACCTGACCTTTGACCCGAACCAGGGAGAATTCCCCAACCAACTGCTGTTTATGATCTACGACCAGCGCACCGCCGAGCTCTATGGCGGCTCTCACCCTCTGCCGCTGACGCCCGAAGGCTCGGCCCCGGTGATCAAGGGCGATACCCTGGAGCGGCTGTCAGCAGCAATTGCCGCGCGCCTCGACAAGGTCCGCGCTCACATCGGCAACGTGCGGCTGGCGGACGACTTCAGCGCTAACTTGCAGGAAACGTTCGACAAGTTCAACACCTACGCCCAACAGGGGGTCGATGCCGAATTCCAGCGGGGCGACACCGACTACGATCGTGCTTTTGGCCTGTTTTTCCAGCCTGCCCGCCAGGACACCGAGTGGCCAGCGGACCACGGCATGCCCAACAGCACCCTCTGCCCCCTCACCGCCGAAGGGCCCTATTACGCGATGATTTTGGGAGCCGGCGCCCTGGACACCAACGGCGGCCCTGTAGTGGACGTGAACGCCCGTGTGCTGGATACAACCGGCCAGCCCATCCCCGGACTCTATGGCGCCGGCAACTGTATTGCCAGCCCTTCACGGGAAGCCTACTTCGGCCCTGGCGGCACCATCGGTCCGGCCATGACCTTCGGCTATATCGCCGCCAGACATGCCGTACAAGAGCCGGTCAAGGAGGCCTGAATGAGCCGGTCAAGGAGGCCTGAATGAGCCGGCGCCTGTGCTCAGCTCTGGCGGCGATAGCTCTGGCGCCCTGCCTCCAGGCTGAACCTGTGAGCTTCAGCAGCGACATTGTGCCGCTGCTGAAAAGTCGCTGCGTAATGTGCCACATGCCGGGGGCAGAGCTTGGAGAACTCGCTCTCCACCCCCGGGGCGGGCACAGCAACCTGGTCAGCGTACCTTCCTCTCAAAGCACCTTGATGCGGGTGGAACCTGGACAGCCGGAAGCCAGTTACCTGTACCTTAAACTGGTTGGCAATCACAGTGAGGTCGGAGGATCCGGCGAACGCATGCCCTTTGGTGAGTCACCCCTGGGTGACACCGAGCTGGAGTTGATTCGACGCTGGATTGAGTCCGGCGCAGAACCCTGACAACCCGGCGAAAGGTGAACAGGATCTCCCATGAAGGAGTGCCAAGACTGACAGGCGCTGGTACATTTCTTTCAGAGGTGATAACCCATGAGCTTTTTCAGGATCAGAAATATTGACCACATCGTACTCCGCGTTCGGGACATGGATAAAAGTCTTGATTTTTATACCCGCATCCTAGGGTGCGAAGTGGCGAAGCGAAATGAACAATATCAAATGATTCATCTCAGAGCTGGCTCAGCAATGATCGACATTATTGATGTTAATGGACCATTAGGAATCCAGGGAGGAGAAGGTCCGCAGGAAGAGCGCAGAAATGTGGATCATTTCTGCCTGAATATAGACCCTTTCGATGAGACCGCTCTTGTTGACTACTTTCAAGAATTAGGCATCAGCACCAGCAAGGCAGAGATACGCTATGGCGCCGAAGGCTATGGCTCCTCGCTTTACATCCAGGATCCTGACGGCAACCGGGTGGAACTCAAAGGGAAACTATCGATTAATCATTGAGCGCCAGCAGCTGTAAGTACTGCTGACCTGTAGTAATTCAGACTTGGGCTGCGAGAGGAGCCAACGCCCCTCTCTTTCAATTGTCCGTCAGGAGCACCGTCAGCGATCGATACCGCCCATGCACAAGTATTTGATTTCCAGGTAGTCGTCCATACCGTACTTGGAACCTTCGCGACCGTTACCGGATTCCTTGATGCCGCCAAAAGGCGCCATTTCGTTGGAGATGGCACCTTCATTGATGCCGACCATACCGTATTCAAGTGCTTCGGAGATGCGCCAGACACGGCCGATATCTCGAGAGTAAAAATAAGCCGCCAGACCGAATTCTGTATCGTTGGCCAGGCGCACGGCTTCCTCTTCGGTACTGAATTTGACCACCGGGGCAATGGGCCCAAAAATCTCCTCGCGGAATACCCGCATCCGGTCATTGACCCCAGAGAGCACCACTGGACTGAAAAAGCATTCGCCGGGGGCGGCCTGCGCCGAGGTTTCTATTTTGGCACCCTGTGCGAGCGCATCATCCAGCATCGACTGCACATCGCGCACTGCCCCAGCGTTCACCAGTGGCCCCATGGTGACGCCCTCTTCCAGACCATTGCCCAGCTTGAACGCATTGACGACCTCACTCAGTCTGGCGACAAAGGCGTCGTGGATCCCTTCCTGTACCAGTAAACGGTTAGCGCACACACAGGTTTGCCCAGCATTGCGATATTTGGCAATCAGGACACCCTGCACTGCAGCTTCGATATCCGCATCGTCAAAAATGATGAAAGGTGCGTTGCCCCCCAGTTCCATGGACACTTTTTTTACCCCCTCTGCACACTGCTTGAGCAGGGCTTTACCGACCGGGGTCGAACCGGTGAAGGTGACCTTGCGCACCAGGGGATTGCCCGTCATCTCGCTGCCGATTCCTCGCGAATTGCGACCGGTAATGACGTTGAACACACCCGCCGGCAAGCCGGCTCGGTCTGCCAGCTCCGCCATTGCCAAAGCAGACAACGGTGTTTCCGAGGCTGGCTTGGCGACAAAGGTACAGCCGGCAGCCAGAGCTGCCCCTGCCTTGCGGGCGATCATCGCAGTGGGGAAATTCCATGGGGTAATAGACGCCACCACCCCTACCGGCTGCTTGATCACAACAATGCGCTTACTCCCATCCGGCGCTGGGATGGTATCGCCATAATTGCGCTTGGCCTCTTCGGCAAACCACTCGATAAAGTTTGCCCCGTAGGCAATTTCGCCTCGCGCTTCAGCGAGGGTCTTGCCCTGCTCGGCGGTGAGAATCCGGGCGAGATCTTCCTGATGCTCCATCAACAAGTTAAACCAGTTACGCATCACCTTGGCCCGCTCTTTGGCTGGCGTGGCGGCCCAGGCAGCCTGGGAGCGGCTTGCTGCTTCAATGGCGCTGCGCACTTCCTCGACTGTCAGATCCGGCACACTACCGAGCTGATCGCCATTGGCGGGATTCAACACCGGAAAAGTATCCCCACTCTCTGCACTGTGCCAGCGGCCATTGATATAAGCCTGCTGCTTTAGCAGCGCCGTGTCGGTCAGGCCAAGCATGTCCCTCTCCTCACATTCAAATGGTTTTGTCCAGCTGTGCGTACTCGTGCCCCCGTCCGCTCTTGCGACAGGGCTGCCATCAGTGTAGCACCTCATCCACCAGTCCCCATGCCAAAGCTGTGCGGGCATTGATGCGCCGCCCACTCAGCACCAGCCAGGCAAGGCGCTGACGACCTATGCGCCTGGTGATACTCAGGGTGCCGCCGGCACCGGGAATCAGCCCCAGGTGCAACTCTGGCAGCTGAAAAAAAGTGTTGCGGTGGGCAACAAGGCGAGCGGCAAAGGCCGGCAGCTCCAGGCCAGAGCCGATACAGGCACCGTGCACATAGGCAGTCACTCGCCCTCCCAGCTTGGCCAGCAGCCGGGCCGGACTTTGTACGGTGCGCACCCAGTGGGCGACACCTGGACTTGGCAAGGTGCCAAACTCTCTCAAATCACCGCCAATACTGAAACAGGCCCCCTCCCCTCTCAGCCGCAACTCAGTGATGGAATCGTCCGCTTCCAGCAGCGACAGGGCTGCCACCAGGGCATCCCGCATCTCGACGTTGATAGGGTTGCGATCAGCGGCGCGATTGAGCACCGCCTCCACTACCGGGCCATCGCGACGGAGCAGCACCGCTTCAGTTGCCGGTGGAGGTGAGAGTGAAGGTGTTTCTCGCTGTCGCAGCCAGGCGGCGAACTCTGGACCGCCCTGGAGGGTGGCGTATGCCAGGGACTCCAGGTCCAGCGCCTGCTGGGGCGGGAGTAACTCAATGCTGCGCAACACCTGAACCAGGGTAGTGGTGGTAAGCGGCCAGGCCTCAATGCGCTTTGCCAATGCCTGCGCCGCATCGATATCGGCCACGACCACATCCGCACCCGCCGCCTCGCTGTCACCATAGGCGATAACCGGGCCTGGCTGAGCGCTCAGCCAGGCCGTATCACTGGGCACCTCGGTGCAAGGCAGAAGGGTGGTTTGTGGAACTATCATATCTTTTCTTCCGCTCTTGGCTTGCCAGTCATGCAGATGGTGTGAAATTCACTCTTCATTCACTTTATACAGTACCACTGCGGGTGCACGATGGATGATCTCACCATCGCACAAAGTAAGCTGCACGTGCCGGGCGTCGAAGTCCTTGCACAATTGCTCCCAGCCTACCCTGAGGAGACACAGGTCCGCCTGTTGGCCGCAGGCCAGCGGACGCAACCCGGTACCCGGTCTGAGCAGGTCGCCGCCATAGAGCGCCAGTGCTTGCCCTGCCGTCAGCTGTTCGGACGGTGCCATCTCTATACCCAGGCGAGTCCGCCTGTTCATTGCGGCTGCCATGGCAGCCCAAGGGTCCGTACTCCCATAGGGTGCATCGCTGCCTGCCGCCAGGGCAATAGCGTCTTTCAGAAAGCCTGCCCCGCGATAGAGAAAAGGGATATCCCAGTCCTCCACGGCCTTGAGGTATTGGTCTCCGCGCTCGGCGATAAAATGAGGCTGGGTGACAACAGTAACCCCCAGAGCAGCCAGCTCTGCGAGAGCATCATCGTCGGCGATAGCAGCATGCTCAACGCGGTCACCAGGGATCGCTCCCGCTGCCCGCAGAGCCGCCAGCGCAAAAGTCAGCTCCACGCGCGTAACACAGTGTATTGCGACTGCACGACCACAATGGTGTGCTGCGCCCATGCGCTGTACCAGTGCCTCCAGGTCCGGCAAATCGCTCTCGCGGAGATAGATCTTTACCGGTCCCACCCCCAGGCGACCGCCACAGGCCGGGGCCAGACCGTCCAGCTCCTCTGTTCCCATCACCAACAGTTTCTGGCGGAGATGTCCACTTTCACAAGCTGCTACCAGCGCCTGCCAGACCGTCAAGCCATTCCGCGCACCAGTATCAGTAAGTGCAGTGATACCAAAGCTCGCCAGCTCCGCCGACAGGCTGTCCAGCGAGGGCCAGGTGCGCTCGAAACGAGCTCCCAGCCAATCGTCAAGATCATAAAAGCGCCCGGTCAAAACACCGTCTGCATCTCTTTCTGCGCCATCCGGCAGAGGGGCTTCTGCACAGATGTTCAGCCGCGCAAGGGCCTGAGAGTTGAGTACCCACATCATGCCGCTGCGATGCTGGATACGCACTGGCCGGTTCGGGCACACGGCGTCGAGCCAGTGGCGGTCAAGAGCAGGACAAACACTTTCGTGGAATGCGACACCGCGAATCCAACGCTCTCCTCCCTCATCGCCCGCAGACACCATCTCAGCTGCACGCTCGCTCAACACCGCCCGCAGCTGTCGCTCGTCACTCACCTGAGGCGGCCCACACGGCAAGGACTCCCTGGCAGCAGCAGTGGCAAACAAGTGCAGATGGTGGTCGTGCAAACCCGGCAGCAACAGGCCACCGCTGGCCTCGACCAGGTGTTCCCCGGGCTTGGGCACCAATCTCTCTCCCAGCGCAGCAATAACACCCGCTTCTATGCGGACATCCACCACTTCACCGCTGTACAATTGGGCGCGACGAATCAGCAGTGGTGTTGGCATTCTGTTTCTCATAAACACATTCTGTTTCTCATAAACAGCAGTACCTGTACTTTTTCACGGTGGCCCCCTCACAGCAATTCACCCAAGACCCGCGCTGTATCAGCCCCCAACTCGGCGGCCGGCAACACTGGGGCACGCGCCCTTGGCTTTGCGACCTCGCAATACACCGCAGTTCGCTGCACCTCTGGACCGGCGCTAATGCAATACGCCATCACACGACGTAGAGCGGCGTCCAGTAGTACCCCTCCCCCATTGCGCCAGGCAGCCAAAGCCAACAAAGCGCCGTGCAAGCCGGTCAGTGGGTCGGCAATCGCATCACCGCCAAACACAGGGTCACCCTGATCCCCCCCCATCAGCCAGCTGAGCCCAGCGGCCACCCCGGCATCGTCACCATAGGCGATCCACTCTCGCAACGGGGCGCGGCGTCCATAGCCGGTGATGCTTAGCCAGACCTTGCCAGTGCCCGCCCGCACAAGGTCAGCGGCATAGATTCCCATCTGCTCCAGAGCGCGCGGGCGGGCAGATTCAATCACGATATCCGCTCGCTCCAATAGAGCTCGCAAGTGCGCCAGGCCATCGGCCTGCTTGATATCCAGAGCGACACTTTCTTTGCCATTGTTCATCAAATTATAGAATGCGGGCGGGCCGCCACGGGCTCCGTCCGGACGCTGGATGCTTTCTACCTTGATGACACGAGCGCCGCACTGAGCCAACAACTGGGCACAGAGCGGGCCGGCCCACAGCGTACTCAGATCGACAACCAGCGGGCGCTCTCGGTCGCCCTCCACCTTGCAGCCAGAGCGCTGAGCCCGATACCAGTAGCGGCCTCGCTGCGGCGCCGCCAGCGGTGCCGCAGCGAGGCCGAGTAAACGCGCACGCTCCACCAGATAGCGAGTCGGATAGCGTTTCACTACGCTGGCAAGCTCCCCCACTGCCACCCCTTCGCGCTCCAGCCAAGCTGACAGCAACTCGATATCATCTTCGCGAGCCAAATTGAGAGCCAGCCCTCCGTCAGCAGTATCCAGCAATCGACAGGCACCGCCAGCAGATACCCTGCCCCCGCGACTCAAGCCGGCGATTGCAGCACGCTCACCCAGCAGCCGGCTAGCGTCAAAATGCGGGTCGAGTGAAGGCTCCAGGCTCGCGAGAGCCAACCAGGCCCCCTGAGCACAAGCGGCGAGAGGCGCCGGACAGGAGCGCGGATCACCATCGGCGTGACCACTCAACCACATGGCTCCTGACAGAGCCCACAGCAGCTCTGCCGGCCTCTGGTCCGCCACAGCGACGGGCTGATGGCCCAACCCCAGAGAGTCCAGTAGCAGACGAGCGTAAGCAAGGGGAGTAATGCCTTTGAGTGCGGCCATGGCCAGTTCCGGTGATCAATAGCAACAGGGGGCCATTTTCGCCGCTTGGTTACAGGTTTGCCAGCAGCGACCAATTCCTGTGTACGGATATGTTTTCGCCCCGGCTCTGGATCTGCCTTGGCTCTAGAATAGTTTCGTCGGAGAGGTGGATAGCAAGAAGGGACAAGAGTCCAAAGTGACGGCTTGGCAGTCTGGGCTCTGGTCCGGCCCAGACAAGCTTTTACAGACAGAAGTACAACAGCCCCGCAACAGGGCTTGTATCATCAGGGTATGATCTTGCCAGCGGTGTCCAGATAGCGGCTGCCTTGCTCCCTGATCTCCTTAGGATCCAGCTTCTCTGAGGCTACGTGCACCTCCTCCAGAGTATCCGCCAGGTCTTCAAGCTCATCGCGGATTTTTTCCAATGCGTTTTCCAAGGTATACGTCAGTTCATGCACCTGAACCATATCAGCAGGCGCCAGCTCATCCTTGGCCAGCACATCAGCTAGCTTTTTGTTGTACTCGGAAAAATTGCTTACCGCTGCCTCCAGGGTTTCTGAGGACTCGCCCTGAAAATGGTCGGGGCGGTCCGAAGCCAGGGACGCTCCCGAAAGGCTAAAACAGGAGAGAGCGACCACGGTACACAATGCAAGTTTTTTCATGCTGTATCCTCTGACAGGTATATAAATTCAAAGATCTAAGAATTGATAACTATTTGCATTATAGGCAGCCCATCGGACAGCAGCAATCGCTTTGTCGCGCAATAACACCGGGAGCGGCTGTCTCAGCCCTCTGACAGACATCTCTGTACAACCGCTCTCTATACAATCACCCTATTTAGTATTATTATGATCATTAAATACCCTTGATTCTTCTACAAGCTCAGCGTTTGTGGATTGTAATGGGTGACGGGCACAGCTCCCGAACACTCCGAGATCATGTCGATGGCACCCCTTTCGAAAGGGGCAAGTTGCAAGCCTGGAGGGCTCTGACCTCATCACTTGATCGTAACTATCTGATTATAAAATGAGACTGCTATGAAACCTGGAACGAAACTGAAAAGCGCCGTGTGCGACACCGAAGTCATGGTCATTCGCGGCAGCGACCTGACAGCAATGTGCGGAGGCGTCGCCATGGGACCCGAAAAGCCCACCGAGCCGGCTACTGCCGACCCCGATTTAAGTCAGGGTACCCAGATTGGCAAACGCTATGTCAATGCTGCTGGCACCGTCGAGTTGCTGTGCGTCAAGGCCGGGAAAGGCTCTCTATCCATCGCTGGAGAAACTCTCCAAATCAAGGACGCCAAGCCGCTGCCCTCCTCCGACTGAGGACTGCTAGTCATGAACATTTTTCTGATCCTGCAAATGGCAGCAGAAACCGGCCCCGACCGCGTTGCACTCATCTGCGACGGGCGTGATTGGACCTACGGCAAGCTCCTGGAGGCTGCCAGGGGTGCGGCCGATATCTTCGTCGACAGTGGCTGCAGCCACGTTGCACTGCTGGACGAAAGCAGTGAAGCGGCACCCATCGCTCTGTTTGGTGCCGCCCTGGCCGGCCTGCCTTACGTTCCCCTCAACTACCGCCTCGCCGACGAGGACCTGGGCGCCTTGCTTGACCGTATCAAGCCTGCTTATGTGATCGGTGATGCAAGCCGTGTCAGCAAGCTCAGCGGGGGTCACACCTGCACGCATCGCGCAGCATTTGTTGCAGCTGCTGAGGCCGCTGCAACGAGAGCGTGCGGCGAAGAGCGCGAAGGCGAGGGCATCGCTGCGCAAATCTTCACCAGCGGTACCACTGCCGCTCCCAAGGCGGCACTACTGCGTCACTCCAACCTGCTGGGCTACATCCTCGGCACCATAGAGTTCATGGCTGCCGCCGAAAGCGATGCCCAGCTGGTCTGTGTACCGCCCTACCATATTGCCGGAATTTCGGCGTTGCTAAGCTCTTTCTACGCTATGCGCCGCATCGTCATGCTGCCCGCGTTTGACCCGGACAAATGGCTACAGCTGGCAGCGCAAGAACAAGTCACCAACGCGTTTCTGGTGCCTACCATGCTCGCCCGCATCATCGCGCGCATGGACGAAACCGGCGATGCTATTCTGCCCTGCGTACAGTCTCTCGCTTACGGTGGAGGACGCATGCCGCCGGAATTGATCTCCCGTGCATTGGAACTGTTCCCCAATTGTAATTTCACCAACGCCTATGGCCTCACCGAGACCAGTTCAACCATTGCCCTGCTGACACCGGAGGACCATCGCACAGCACACAACTCTGCAGACTCTAAAGTCCGTGCGCGCCTCGGCTCTGTCGGCAAACCTCTACCTACCGTTGAGCTGGAGATCCGCGATGAAGAGGGCCGCAAACTCGGCCCCAACGAGCGCGGCGAGATCTACGTACGAGGAGAGCAAGTTTCCGGTGAGTATCGCGAGCGCAGTGCACTGGACGCCGACGGCTGGTTCCCCACCCGCGATGCCGGCTATCTGGACGACGAGGGCTATCTGTTCCTCTCGGGCCGCGCCGACGACGTGATTGTCCGCGGTGGCGAAAATATCTCGCCCGGCGAAATCGAGGACGTACTCACCGCTCACAAGGCCATCGCCGATGCTGCCGCTGTTGGCATTCCTTCCGTGGAATGGGGCGAGGCTGTTGGTATCGCTGTCGCCTTGTGGCCAGAGCGCGCGGCACCCAGCGAAGAGGAACTGAAGTCACTGATCAAGGACCGCCTGCGCTCCTCGCGGGTGCCCGAGAAAGTCGTCTTTGTAAATACTCTGCCCTATAACGAGATGGGCAAGCTGTTGCGGCGGGAAG